>Ga0136846_1235162_pt1 | contig 14974 bp, 12 predicted proteins | sample HopSoiMetagenom2_FD_96841 | JGI IMG/M metagenome (GOLD analysis project Ga0136846, IMG submission 96841) | Grasslands soil microbial communities from Hopland, California, USA - 2 Assembly 2016 (version 4) | ecosystem: Environmental > Terrestrial > Soil > Grasslands | place: USA: Hopland...
GCGCGGAGTGGTGGACGAGCGAGGCGAGCGTCGGGGGCATGAGGCCTTCAGGTCTGTGTGAGCTCCGTGAACTTTTGGCCGCCGCGTATGAACGACCTGTGCCGATTCTGCCTCACCGTACGTACAGCGTGGTCCGTTCAGCCCCGCAGATTCACCAGCAGCGGAGGCGCGTGCTCGCCCTCGACCGTCGTCAGCGACAGGACCGCGTGCCCCGGCGGCACTTCGTGTGCCAGTTCGGACGCCGACCAGCGCTCCCGTTCGACCGTACGTACGGTCACGGCGTCCGTGGTGACGGCCCTGCCGGTGACCAGCTTGCGCAGGGCGTGGATCGCGCGGGTCATCGGCTGGTCCGCGAACACCGTGTGCTTGGCCACGTCCCGCGTCTGAACCCAGGCCGTGCCCCAGGCCTGGGCGAACCGGCTGCCGTCCCAGGTGGTCACGCCGGAGAACGCCATCCGGCAGCCGACAGCGCCGTACAGCGGCCCGTGCAGCGCCTCCGGCACGTCGCCGAGGGTCCGCAGGGCGAGCACGACGCCCGCGTTCTGGGTGCGCAGCCGCTGGATACGGCGCAGCGAACCGGCGGTGACCGTCCCGGTGGCGTCGTCGAGGACCAGGCAGGCGAAGTGGGGGCGTTGTCCGTCCCGTACGACGGCGCAGAACTGGGCCAGGACGAGCCGCGTGATCAGCCGGGCCGCCTCCTCGTGGCCGTGCTCGGGCAGGTCGACGCGGACGCGCAGCGGATGCTCGGCGAGGGAGCGCAGGGAGAACGGCCGAGCGGTGCCGCCCCCGCCGAAGAAGCCGTCGAAGACCGGCCGGTTCAGCAGCGCGAGCCGGTCCGCGAGGACCCGGCCGACGTCCGTGGGACTCGCCGCCTGCCGGATGCGTACGTCGAGTTCGCGCCGCATGACGGCGTGCCCGTCCCCCGCGAGGGCCTCCCGCAACGCCGACAGTGCCGCCGGTTCGCTCTCGAGCAGTTCCCGCAGCGCCGGCAGCGCCGGGAAGCGGCCGTACGCCGCCCGGTAGGGGCCGAGCACCTGGGCGAGCGCGGTGGCGGCGCTGTCGGTGCCGACGGTGTCGAGGTCGCCGACCAGGGCCTCGGCGAGGAAGGAGGCCGCCTCGTCGGGGTCGTCGGAGTCGGCGTACGGGTCGAGGTCGTGGACGGAGTCGCGGTCACCGATCCGTACGACGACGTCGAAGGCGGAGTCGGCGGCAAGGGGTGTCCCGGGCGCGGACACCGTGACGAACGCGCACTGTCCGGTGAGCGCCCGCAGCGCCAGCGCCTCGGTCACGGGTTCGATCAGATGCCGTGTCTTGCCCGCTCCCGAGGGCCCGACCGCGAGCAACGAGGTGCCCAGCACATCGGGCCCGAGAGCCGCGCCGGCGCCGTGATAGACGAGGGGGGCCCGCTCGGCCTCGACCCACCGCCCGATGCGGACCTGACCCGCGACCAGGTCGTGGCGCGCGGTACGCCGGGACAGGTCCCGGGCGCCGGAGGGGTGGACCCATGCGGTCGCGCCGTGGCGCAGCACGGTGTCCCGGAAGCGCGCGAGCTGCCCGTCCCGCCGGGAGAGCGTCCACGCGTGCTCGACCCGGGCGCAGTCCACGTCGTTCATCCGACCGCCGGCCACCTCGGCGGTGAGCAGTTCGGCGGCCTCGTACTGGCCGGCCTCGCGGAGGTCGGGCCACTGTTCGCGGGGCCGGTCGGCGGGCGTGGGGCCGGTGGGTCCCGCCGCGGCCTTGCGGGCGGCGAGGCGCTCCTTCGTGTACGCCCACCAGCCGCCGATCCGGGCGAACGGCCATACGACGAGCAGGGCGATGACGGTGTAGAGGCCGACCTTGAAGACGGTCGACCCGAAGACGTCGAATCCGCCGGAGATCAACGCGACGAGGGCGACGACCGCGTCGACGAGCGGCAGGGCGTCCCAGCCGACGCCCGGAAAGGCGTCCGGGAACACGAAACTGAGCGTGAGGAGGGTTCCCAGAGCGGCGAGCAGCGCCCGCGAGGGCTGTGGCCTGCGCCCGACGAAGTGCCGGGCGATGTCGGGCCAGCTGCCGAGCCGCCCCATGCCGTAGAGCAGCACGAGAAAGAAGGCACCGTTGTAGACGAGGATCCCGGCGCTGCCCTCCCAGCCCTTCGGCGAGGCGGTGCCGCCCCACCACCAGTCCTCCGGCGTGAACAGCCTCAGCAGCACCGACTCGTACGGCATCGCGCCCCGCCGCCAGAGCGACCACAGGAACAGCCCGACAACGAGCGGCACCAACAGCCCGACAACGGTGACCGGGGACAGCCGCTCCGCCGCCCGCGCCCCCTTGGGCAGCCGGTACCCGTACCGCCAGATCCCGGGCTTGGTGTCGGGCCGAGGCGCATTGAGCCACTCGACGAGGGACGCGCGAGCGGGCACCCCATACGGCGCCCCCTGCTCGACGGGCCGAGGGGCCCCCACCGGCCGAGGCGGCACGGACGGCCCGCCCGGCGGCCCCGCCGGACGCGGCACAGGATTCGCATGCGTACCCCGCGCGTCCTGCGTCCCGTCGCTGTCCATCGCTTTGCCCCCTGACCAGCCGTTCCGCCCACCATCAGCCATCAGACGTCAATCTAACGCCCCGACAAGGGGAGTTCACCGCTCGACCGGCCTTGGAGTCCGAGTATCTGTACGGATAGTGGTGCGCGGAGGTCCAAGGAACCCGAGCCCGTGTCCGTCACGAGACACCCTCGGTCCGCCCATGGCAGGAACAACCGCACCGGGACTGGAGCAGCAGCCCACTGCTGTGCGGTAGCGGTACGTCCTCGGTCTGTCGGCACCGGAGGTGCATGTCCGTGTAGCCGGGCAGCTTCGCGACCGTGCACTCAGCAGACAACGTCAGATCGTCTGTGGCTCTGGAAGCGCTCACCGACCGACCCCTGGGCGACGCGCGACGCCGAGGTTCTCGTAGTGGTCGCACAAGGCGTTGACAGAGCGGGCGAGACGCCTCGCGTGTGCGATGCCGTGGTTCAACCCGGCACCCACCTCGATGCCGAGCTTCACACGGGCCTCACCTACGCACGCAAGCGCGCAGTATCGCGGGATGTCGTCCTTGGGCTGCCGCCCCGCCGCCATCTCGACCTCGGGGATGAGCAGCCGCATGTGCCCCCGCAGCGTGCTGAGGTATGTGTCAAGTTCGTCGAGCCCGAGCGGCTCGGCATCCGCAACGAGCAGCCGACGTGCTGTGGTCCGCATCGTCTCCACGTCCAAAGGAGGCTCGTCTCTCTCCGCCGCACCAGGGCTGCGAACCGTACGTTGCGTCATGTTTTCGCGACCTCCTCGTCGTTCCTTCTCTCTATGAGGCAACTCCCTCTGGCCGCCGACAGGCGGACTCACACCTGGACCTTCCGGCGGACTTTCTGCGTGGATGCGGACTTTTGGCATGGGCCGGAGCGGATACGGTCGCTTCCACCAGAGCATCGGGGGGTTGCCAAGTGGGCGAGGAGCAAACGCTGTTCGATCGCGAGTGCGTGGCGCGCGGATGGGACAGGTCGGCAGCATTCCAGCGGGCGTTCGAGGCGACGGCTGGTCGGTGAGGACGTCACTGTCACCGACCGACAGTTCCGGCGCTGGCGCGCACGGAATCCGCCCCGGCCTCGACCCCGGACATGGCGGGTACTACACGCGATGTTCGGCATGAGCCCGCTGGATCTCGGGCGCCCTCGGTGTCGGTGGCGGAGACGGTGCGCATGCCGTGCAGGGCGTCGTACATCTTGCTCGTGACGGCGCCGGCGGGGTCCGTGACCTTGACGGTCGATGTCAGGGCGGAGGTGTCGGCGAAGGCGGCCGCGGTGTAGTGGGCCGCGACCTGATCATCCGTCAAGGGGTGCGGGTAGACGGCGACTTCATCGATCTGGCCGTTTGAAGTAGCTGACGTCTGCCGGAGCGCTGGGCCAGCCTCTGGCGAAGCCGGCGCCTATGTACGTACGGGAGTTGCCCTGATGACTGACGGTGCCGGTGAAGGTGCCGACGGACACGCCGTCCAGGTAGAGGGTCTGTGTGGCGCCGGAGGCGGAGACGACCGCGTGGTGCCACTGTTTGTCGGTGACTGTCACGGTGGTGCCAGGCGTTGTCGTTCACGGCGCTCGTGCTGGTGATCGGGCCCTTGCCGCCCTCGCGCCAGAACTGGCCGCGCAGCTTGCCGTCGGTGCCCACGTACAGCGCGGGTGTCCACCAGCCGGGCTTGCCGTCCTCGATGCGCTCGTCCTCGTAGGAGAAGAGCACTCCCGGTCGCGCCGTTCTGAACCAGAGCTCCACGGTCAGGAAGGAGGAGGCGTGCACGGTGTTGTCGGGCAGGACGACGCTGCCGTCGACGCCGTCGAACGAGGCGGCCGTGTCCGGCGTACCCGCGAGCGGCCCCTCGGCCCCCAGGGTGGCGTCCGAGTACTCCGCGCTGTTCAGCCCCGACCGCGAGGGCGCCTCACTACGGGCCACGGCGCCCTCGGCCTCACCGAGCCGCCAGTAGGAGACCGGGTTGTCGTCCAGCACGGTGCTGCGGTAGAGCGAGCCGTCCGTGTAGTCGTAGGTGGTGCAGGCCGTGGCCGAGTCCGGCGGGCAGACCCTGGTCAGGCGGTCGCCGCTGTAGGTGTACGACCAGGAGAGCGCGCCCGTCGCCGCGTCCACGACACCGGTGGTGACCCTGGCGACATGGGCGCCGGTCCAGCCGAAGGTGAGGGTGCGGCCGGACAGCGCGTCCTTGGCCGTCGTGAGCTTGCCGCTGGTGTAGGTCAGGATCTGTTCACGGCCCGCGCCGTCCGCGATCTTCGTCAGCCGGCCGGTGGAGTCGAAGGTGTATGTGGTCGCCGTCTTGTCGGTGAGCGTCCAGCCGCCCGCCGTCACGGACTTGAGGGTGGCGAAACCGCCGGAGGGCGCCGCGTAGGTGCCGTCGCCGTTGCGGCCGAAGCGCACGGTCTGGCCGCTCTGCAGGGTCACCACCAGGTCTCCGGAGGACAGCCAGCTGCCCTGGTCCGGGGTGACGCGCATGTCCCAGGCGGTCGACCAGCCTGCCCCGAACACCGAACCGGTGCGCGGGTCCAGGGAGTTGTAGGTACGGGTCACCGAGAGTTCCGGGCCGACGGTGCTGACCGCGGCATCCGTGGCCGCCGTCGTGTAGTTGCCCGCCTGGGAACCGAACGGCCTGCCCTCGTCGGCGGTCGCGAGATGGCTGGTGATGCCGGGCTGCGAAACGGCGGTGGAGAAGTGGGCGGGACGCGGCAGCGTCGAGGTGGCCGCGCCGTCACCGACCCGCACGTACCAGGCGTACTGCTTGCCCCAGGACAGCCAACCGGACGGCACAGCCCAGGACTTGGACGTCTGCCCGCTTCCGGCCCTGCAGTTCTTGCGGACGTTGCCGCCCTACACCTCGCACACCTCGAAGGTGTACGTCAGCGCGGCGCTGGGGTACCGGTCGCTGTCCTTGCCCGAGGCCCAGAGGGTCGGCGTGAGGGTGTTCTGGACGACACCGCTGGCCGGCGACTCGGCCATCAGCACGGGCGGAATGTTGACCGCGTCGAACTTCATCGCGACCCCCGGCACACCAGCGCCGGCGAAGCTTCCCGTGCCGCGGACGTCCATGGTCCAGGCGAGTGTGTAGGTGCCCGGCGTCAGCTTGGCGATCCGGGCGTCCACGGTCACCGTCTCGCCGGGCGAGACGGTGCTGGGCATCGTCGTCCACACGATGTTGCTGTTGGCGTCCGTGATGTTCTTGCCGGCACTGTCGTACAGGTCGTAGCGCAGTTGGTAGTTGTTCGTCGGTGTCCAGCTCTCCGCACCCCGGTTGGTGAGGGTGACCTTGAAGATGCCTTCCTGGGTCGCGGTGACCGGCTGCACCCAGCCACCGAGCTTGTACGTGGCTCCGTACTTGGTCCAGGTGACGTCCAGCCGGGGCTTGCCGTTCGGGTAGTCGTCCGAGCCGAACTGCTTCCAGCCCTTGGAGTCCGTGGTGGACCCCTTCACGGCGAGGCCGTAGTTCTTCTGTCGGCCATGAGTCCAGTCGTCGACCAGCTTGCGGCCCGCGGAGCCGAGGCTGATGCCCTCCCAGGCGGGGGCACAACTCCAGGTCTCCGTGCCTGAGGGCCTCCAGCCGTGCGCGGAGCTCTTGGAGGTCAGAGCCGATCCGGTGGAGGGGCCGGGGTACTTGGTGGTGGACTCCGCCCAGTTGGACTTGAGCTGGTGGACCGTCACCGGACGTGCCGTGCAGGACTGCGACCAGGTGTTGTAGAGGTTCAGCTTGGCGCTGAGCACCCAGTCGTTCTTCAGGGTGGTCTCCAGGCCGGTGAACCGCAGAAGGACGCGGCCTTGTGCGAACCCGCGTCGTACGTACCGGTCTTGAGAACGGTGGAGGTGGAGAAGTCCGTGTCGTACGGGGTTTCCACATAGGTGCCCGAGGTCGCGCTCGCCCCCGTGACGGAGGGATCCACTCGTACCGGGAAGACTCGGACGGGGTCATGCAGCCACTCCTGGTCGAGCGACACGTTCAGGACCTGACGGCCGGACTGCTCGGTCAGGCTGTAGGTGACTCCGGTCGAGATCACACCTTCGTTGGCGTTCTCCGCGAGCCGCGAGTCCTCCATCCAGCCCTGCGGGATCCGGGCTCGTTCCACGCCCTCGCCGTCCTGGAAGACGACCGCGCCCGAGTCGTCCAGACCGGCGGTCAGCCCCGTGGTCACCAGCGGGAAGCTCCACTCGGTGGGAGCCTCGGGGCCCTTGAGAAGCAGGGTCTCCTTGACCGACGCGTTCCCGGCGAGGAACTCGATGTCGGAGGAGGCTCGCACGTCCGGGTAGGTGATCGTGCTGCCGTCGACCTGGCCCGCGGTGCGCGTGGCGCCGGCCACGGCGAATCCGACGGAACCGTGTTCCCCCAGGTCCATCTGGACCACGGGGTCGGCGTCCGCGTGACCCTCGAACCCGATCGTCACCTCGGTCGAGCGCGTCTCCCAGAGCGGTGCGGCGACACTCATGGTGCGTGCGCCCTCGGGCTGCGCCAGGGAAGTGTCGATCGGCCGCCAGCCGCCCTGCCCGTCCCGGAAGTTGACCGGCTCGTCGTAGTACTGGGCGGTGTAAGTGCCGTCGGTGTTCTGGTAGGTGCGCCCCTGGGCCGTGCGCTCGCCTGTCACTTTCGCGGCTCGTCTTCGGGTCGAAGCCCTTGGCCTTGGGAACCTCGGGAGTGACGACCGGATCGGCGCTGTCGGCCTCGACCGACGGCGCGGCGGCGATCAGGGGCTGTACGGGGAATCCGGTGTCGGGGGCCAGTTCGCCCTTGCCGCTCACGTGCCCCGAACGGCCACCGCCCGCGGTGGCATCCGTCGCGTCGGCGGCTGCTTCGTGCGAGCGCCCCGCAGCCGTACCCCACCGCTGTTCGGGCCGCTGCCCGCTCGACAGCTCCCGCTGCGCCCACGGCACGGCGACGGCCGCGCCTTCCGCCACCCCCATGCCCGCCATGCCGCGGCCATGACAAGAGCCCCCGCACGCAATCCCCGCCACAGAAACTCCACACAGACGAGACAGTTTGACGATCTTTTGGGATCTAACGAGACATGAACAAGTAAATGACTAACAAAAAAACGGCAAAGTTGTGGAAATTTCTTTGCAAATCACCACAAGATCACCGCCCGCCCCCAGACAGGCCCACGCCCCCACGCGCCTCGCCCCCTGTCCACCAAGGCCAACGACACACCCCCACCACTCCCAAACGGTGCATGCCCGCCCCCACCCCCCACGCCTAGCCTGCGAAGAGAGCCGTGGCGAAAGTTCCGCGTCGGCCCCACGACCGCCTCACCGTCCACTCCCGCGTCCGTCACGCCCCCAGGAGCCCCTCATGACCTCCCTCCCCCAGGAGCGCCGCCTCGTCACCGCCATCCCCGGCCCGAAGTCGCAGGAGCTCCAGGCCCGACGTCTCGCCGCCGTCGCGGCCGGCGTCGGCTCGGTGCTGCCCGTGTTCACGGCGCGGGCGGGTGGCGGGATCGTCGAGGACGTCGACGGGAACCGGCTGATCGACTTCGGCTCCGGCATCGCCGTGACGTCGGTCGGCGCCAGCGCCGAGGCGGTCGTGCGGCGGGCCTCCGCCCAGCTCGCCGACTTCACGCACACCTGCTTCATGGTCACGCCGTACGAGGGGTACGTGGAGGTCGCCGAGGCGCTCGCCGAGCTGACGCCCGGCGATCACGCCAAGAAGAGTGCCCTCTTCAACAGCGGCGCCGAGGCCGTCGAGAACGCGGTCAAGATCGCGCGCTCCTACACCAAGCGGCAGGCCGTCGTCGTGTTCGACCACGGGTACCACGGGCGTACGAACCTCACCATGGCCCTCACCGCCAAGAACATGCCGTACAAGCACGGCTTCGGGCCGTTCGCGCCCGAGGTGTACCGCGTGCCCGTGGCGTACGGCTACCGCTGGCCGACCGGCCCGGACAACGCCGGTCCCGAGGCCGCCGCGCAGGCGATCGACCAGATCGGCAAGCAGGTCGGGGCGGAGAACGTGGCCGCGATCATCATCGAGCCGGTGCTCGGCGAGGGCGGCTTCATCGAGCCCGCGAAGGGCTTCCTGCCGGCGATCCGGAAGTTCGCCGCCGACAACGGCATCGTCTTCGTCGCCGACGAGATCCAGTCCGGGTTCTGCCGGACCGGGCAGTGGTTCGCCTGCGAGGACGAGGGCATCGTGCCCGACCTGATCACCACCGCCAAGGGCATCGCGGGCGGGCTGCCGCTCGCCGCCGTCACCGGCCGCGCCGAGATCATGGACGCCGCGCACCCGGGCGGCCTGGGCGGCACCTACGGCGGCAACCCGGTCGCCTGTGCGGGCGCGCTCGGCTCGATCGAGACGATGAAGGAGCTCGACCTCAACGCCAGGGCGAAGCACATCGAGGCCGTCATGAAGGCCCGGCTGACCGCCATGGCCGAGAAGTACGAGGTCATCGGTGACATCCGCGGCCGGGGCGCCATGATCGCCGTCGAGCTGGTCAAGGACCGCACCACCAAGGAGCCGAACCCCGAGGCGACCGCGGCTCTGGCCAAGGCCTGCCACCAGGAGGGCCTGCTGGTCCTTACCTGTGGCACGTACGGCAACGTCCTCCGTTTCCTGCCTCCGCTGGTGATCGGCGAGGACCTCCTCAACGAGGGCCTCGACATCATCGAGCAGGCCTTCACCAGCGTCTGACGCACCCTCGGCGCCCGCCGCCCGCCCACGTCACTCGTTCGCACCGTCCGCCGGGCCCGGATTCCGCTTTTTTCCGGGTCCGTGCGGGCACCGTCAGAGCGTGTGAAGAAGGTGTGCGAGGTGGATGGCGGCATGCCGTTTGACCTGTTTCAGCCGCCTCGACTGCCGTAGGTTTTCTCCAGATGAGAGATACACCCCGCCCGCAGGGAACTGCGGACGGCACCTGGTCGGGGCCTCCCCAGCTTCGATCCGGTAGTGCCCTCGCGCACACTGCCGGAGCTTCTGGCTCCGGGTCTCCTCACCGATCGGACAGTCGCCCGCCCCAAACCCCCCGGGGCGTGCGACGACCCGATCTGATCGGCCACCCTGGAGCTACCCCCCCTGTTCCAGGGTGGCCGACTTCTCGGGTCTCCCAGGCCCCCCGGGGCCTCCTCTCCCTCCTGGCCCTCACGCTCCTCCTCTTCGCGCTGATCACCTGGCAGGTCGCCGTCCACGGCCCCCTCGCCCGCGCGGACGAACGCCTCAGCGATTCGCTCGTCCACCCGTCCCGCGGCTGGGCACTCCTCGCCGACCTGGGCAGCATCGTGGTCGCCGTTCCCGTCCTTCTCGTCGTCCTGGTGTACGCCGGTCTGCGCGCACGCCGGGCGGGTACGGAGCGCTGGTGGCGGGAACCCGTCGCGGCCGGCGTGCTGATGGGGGCCGTACCGGCGATCGTCGTACCGCTGAAAGAGCTCGTCGCCCGGTCCGGGCCACCGGTCATGGGCCCCGGCACCGGGTTCTACCCCTCCGGTCACACCGCGACAGCCGTCGTGGCCTACGGCTTGGCCACGCTGCTCCTGCTGCCGTGGTTGCGCCGTACGTACGCCCGTCTCCTCGTCCTGGCCTGCTGTCTCGCCCTCCACGCCGCCGTCGCCGTCGGGCTGGTCGTCCGTGGTTTCCACTGGCCGCTGGACGTGGTGGCGAGCTGGTGCCTGTGCGGGGCGCTGCTGATCCTGCTACGGCTCTTCGTGCGCAGCCCCTCACCCTGATCCCGTGGCCAGGCCACCCCGCGGTTTCGGTGCGATCACCCGCACCGTTCGGCGACACTGGAGGCGAACCGTTTCTTCCGCCAGGGCGGCGGTGACCACCGCGCTCGGCACCGGGGCGAGCCGGTCCGGGGCCGGGTCGGAGCCCCACAGGGCGACCGTCGCCACCCGGCCGCACACTGTTCGATACCTCTACGTCCACCTCCCCCGTGCCACGGTTCGCGTCGACCGCACGGACGGCCGACGAGGGCGTGGTCACGCGGGGATCAGGGACCCGCGAGAACCTCGGGCATCACCTGTCCTGTCCTGATCGGTCGCCAGACTCGCCGCCGCCTCGTGCATGGCCAGTTCGAGGAGTGCCGGGTCGGTGAGGGTGCCCGAGCCGTCCGGGGGGACCAGCCAGCGGACACCTCCGGTCACGCGCCCCGGGTACGGCACGACGATCCACGTACCGCGTCCCGCCGTACGCACCCCTGTGCCCAGCCATCGGGCCGCGGTGCCCGGCGGCACGAAGAACCCCATCCGGGAGTCGCCGAAGTCGACGAGTACCGGACCGGGTTGGTCGATGACGCGGGTGAGGACATCGAGGGTGCGGTAGCCGAGTTCACCCGGCAGGATCAGTACGTCCCAGGCCTTGCCGGCGGGCAGCAGCGCGATCCCCAGGGGATTGCGCTCCCATTCCCAGCGGCAGGCCTCGGGATCCGGAGCCACGGACGCCAGCCACTCGACCGCCGTTTTCGCCCCAGCCATGGGGGACCTCCCCTTCTCTGTGAACGCTGGTCGCGTCAGGGGAGAGAGGGAGGTATCCCGGGAGCATTACGCGGGGTTCCGCCACATCGTGGGAGTGAATCAGAGGACGGCCGTTGAGCTGGGCGTACGCCTGTGGATCACCGCGCGCCCGTGCGCGCCCTCAGCTGTCGAACCCCAGCCCCAGCCGGTCCATCGTCCGCAGCCACAGGTTTCGCCGGCCGCCGTGCGAGTCCGCCCGCGCCAGCGACCACTTGGTGAAGGCGATGCCGGTCCAGGCGAACGGTTCGGGCGGGAACGGCAGCGGCTTCCTGCGGACCATCTCCAGCGCCGTACGCTCCGTGCGCTCACCCGCCAGCAGGTCCAGCATCACGTCCGCGCCGAAGCGGGTGGCGCCGACGCCGAGACCGGTGAACCCCGCCGCGTACGCCACCCGGCCCGCGTGCGCGGTGCCGAAGAACGCCGAGAAGCGCGAGCAGGTGTCGATCGCGCCGCCCCACGCGTGCGTGAAGCGGACGCCCTCCAGCTGCGGGAAGCAGGTGAAGAAGTGGCCGGCCAGCTTGGCGTAGGTCTCCGGGCGGTCGTCGTACTCGGCGCGCACCCGGCCGCCGTACGGGTAGATCGCGTCGTAACCACCCCACAGGATGCGGTTGTCGGCGCTGAGGCGGAAGTAGTGGAACTGGTTGGCGCTGTCCCCGAGGCCCTGCCGGCCTCGCCAGCCGATGTCGGCCAGCTGCGTCCCGCTCAGGGGTTCGGTCATCAGCGCGTAGTCGTAGACGGGGACCGTGTACGGGCGCACCCGCTTGATCAGGTTCGGAAAGATGTTCGTGCCGAGCGCGATCCGGCGGGCGCGGACCGACCCGTAGGGCGTGCGTACGGCCATTCCGGCGCCGTACGGCCGCAGGGTCAGCGCCGGGGTGTGCTCGTACACGCGGACGCCCAGCCGCAGGCAGGCCCGTTTGAGGCCCCAGACCAGTTTCGCCGGGTTGAGCATCGCGACGCCGGTGCGGTCGTGCAGGCCGGCCAGGAAGGTGGGGGACGCGACCTGCTCCCGTACCGCTTCCGTGTCCAGGAACTCGGTGCCGGTCACGAGGCCCTTGTCCGTCGCCTCCTCGTACCAGGCGCGGAGTTCGGCGGCCTGGTGCGGTTCGGTGGCGACGTCGATCTCGCCGGTGTGCTCGAAGTCGCAGTCGAGGGAGTGCCGGGCCACGGCCTTCTCGATCTCGTCGAGGTTGCGCGCGCCGAGTTCCTCGAGCTGATGGATCTCATCCGGCCAGCGGGCGAGGCCGTTGGCCAGGCCGTGGGTGAGGGAGGCGGCGCAGAAGCCGCCGTTGCGGCCCGAGGCGGCCCAGCCCACCTCGCGGCCCTCGACGAGCACGACATCCCGCTGCGGGTCGCGCTCCTTGGCGATCAGCGCGGTCCACAGCCCGCTGTATCCGCCGCCCACCACCAGCAGGTCGCAGGTCTCGGCGCCGGTGAGGGCGGGCTCGGGGCGGGGCCTGCCCGGGTCGTCCAGCCAGTACGCGACCGGCTGGGCGTCCGAAAGGGATTTCGTCCAGCGATTCACGTTTCCATGGGTCATGGCGCGTGGGGCCATGATTCCAACTCCCTACGAATTCTTCGGCTTGTTCTTTCGGTTGCCGATGACCATTCCGGTCAGGACGAACAGTACGGCGATCAGGAACATGGCCGTACCGATGACATTGATCTGCACGGGCGTTCCGCGTTGCGCCGAACCCCAGACGAACATGGGGAAGGTGACGGTCGAGCCCGCGTTGAAATTGGTGATGATGAAATCGTCGAAGGAGAGCGCGAAGGCGAGTAGCGCACCCGCGGCGATTCCGGGGGCCACGAGGGGCAGGGTCACGCGGACGAAGGTCTGCGTGGGGCCCGCGTACAGGTCCCGGGCGGCTTCCTCGAGGCGTGGGTCCATCGACATCACGCGCGCCTTCACGGCGACGACGACGAAGCTGAGGCAGAACATGATGTGGGCGATCAGGATCGTCCAGAAGCCCAACTGCGCGCCCAGGTTGAGGAACAGGGTGAGCAGCGAGGCCGCCATGACGACCTCGGGCATCGCCATGGGAAGGAAGATGAGGGAGTTGACGGCGCCCCGCGCGCGGAAGCGGTACCGCACCAGCGCGAAGGCGATCATCGTGCCGAGGACGGTCGCCCCGATGGTCGCCCAGAAGGCGATCCGCAGGCTGAGCGAGAGGGAGCCGCACATTCCGACGACCCCGCAGGGATCACGCCAGGCGTCCGTCGAGAACTGCTGCCACTCGTAATTGAAGCGGCCCTTCGGTTTGTTGAAGGAGAACACCGTGACGACGATGTTCGGCAGCAGCAGATAGCCGAGCGTGACGAGTCCCGCGATGACGACAAAATGGCTCTTGAGCCAGCGCCCGATCGAATTCACGAAGGCCATTTAAACCAGGTCCTCCGTTCCGGACTTACGGATGTACAGGGTGACCATGGCGAGAATCGCGGCCATGAGAAGGAAGGAGAGCGCGGCGGCCGTCGGATAGTCCAGGATGCGCAGGAACTGCGTCTGGATGACGTTGCCGATCATGCGGGTGTCGGTGGAGCCGAGGAGGTCGGCGTTGACGTAGTCGCCGCTCGCCGGGATGAAGGTGAGCAGCGTGCCGGAGACGACTCCCGGCATCGACAGCGGGAAGGTGACCTTGCGGAAGGTGGTGAACGGCCTGGCGTAGAGGTCGCCGGCCGCTTCGTGCAGCCGTCCGTCGATGCGTTCGAGCGAGGTGTAGAGCGGCAGGATCATGAACGGCAGGAAGTTGTACGTCAGACCGCACACCACCGCGAGCGGCGTGGCCAGCACCCGGTCCCCGGCCGTGATGCCGAGCCAGCTGGTGACGTCCAGGACGTGCAGCGAGTTGAGGGCGCCGACGAGCGGGCCGCCGTCCGCGAGGATCGTCTTCCAGGCGAGCGTACGGATCAGGAAGCTGGTGAAGAACGGCGCGATGACCAGGATCATGATCAGGTTGCGCCAGCGGCCCGCGCGGAACGCGATCAGATAGGCGAGCGGGTACCCCAGCACGAGACAGAGGATCGTCGCGGCACCGGCGTACAGCACCGAGCGCAGGAACTGCGGCCAGTAGTCGGACAGGGCGTCCCAGTAGGTCGCGAAGTGCCAGGTGACCTGGTAGCCCTCCTCCAGGGAGCCCGTCTGCACGGACGTGGAGACCTGGTAGACCATCGGCAGCGCGAAGAACACGAACAGCCACAGCAGGCCGGGCAGCAGCAGCCAGTACGGCGTCCAGCGGCCCCTTCGCCGCGGGGGCTTCCTCGCCGGTGCGGGCGCCAGGGGTGGCGCGTCGGGGGTCGCGGTGGCCATCAGACGGCCGCCTCTTCGTCGACCGTCTCGACGCCCGCGTCTATATCCTGGTCGGCGTCGAGGCCGAACGTGTGCGCCGGGTTCCAGTGCAGGACGACCTCCGCGCCGGGGGTCAGCCGGGCGTCGCGGTCGATGTTCTGGACGTACACCTCGAACTCGGGGCAGACGGGGCTGTCGACGACGTACTGCGTGGAGACGCCGATGAAACTGGTGGCGGCGATCCTGCCGGTGACGCGGTTGCGGCCGGCCGGGATGTCCCCGGCGTCGTCCGTGTGGGTGAGGGAGATCTTCTCGGGGCGGACCCCGACCAGCACCCTGCCGCCGGTCGTGGTCGGCGCGGAGCAGCGGGACGCGGGGAGCAGGAGCTTGCCGCCGCCCGCCCTGAGGACGATCTCGGCGCCGCTCGTGGTGTCCACCTCGGCCTCGATGAGGTTGGAGGTGCCGAGGAAGTTCGCGACGAAGGTGGTCTGCGGGTTCTCGTAGAGGTCGGCGGGCGAACCGAGCTGCTCGACTCTGCCCCCGTTCATCACGGCGACCGTGTCGGCCATCGTCATGGCCTCCTCCTGGTCGTGCGTGACATGGACGAAGGTGATGCCGACCTCGGTCTGGATGCGCTTGAGCTCCAGCTGCATCTGACGGCGCAGCTTGAGGTCGAGGGCGCCGAGCGGTTCGTCGA
>Ga0136846_1235227_pt1 | contig 14974 bp, 15 predicted proteins | sample HopSoiMetagenom2_FD_96841 | JGI IMG/M metagenome (GOLD analysis project Ga0136846, IMG submission 96841) | Grasslands soil microbial communities from Hopland, California, USA - 2 Assembly 2016 (version 4) | ecosystem: Environmental > Terrestrial > Soil > Grasslands | place: USA: Hopland...
ACCTCGAAGCTCCAGGGCCGCGACGAGGCCGACTTCTACGGCATGTACGCGAAGGCCATCGAGGAGCACTTCCCGGGCCGCTGGATCGGCAAGGTCGTCGCCCAGGCGTTGCCCAAGGACGACGTCCAGCGCTTCAAGGACTACGGCGTGCAGATCTACCACCCCAACTACGAGGTGTGGGACCGCAAGCTCTTCGAGCTGTACTGCCCCGGCAAGGAGCGCTACGTGGGCCGCGACGAGTGGCACAGGCGCATCCTCGACTCGGCGGAGGTCTTCGGCGCCCGCAACGTCATCCCCAACTTCGTGGCCGGTGTGGAGATGGCCGCGCCGTCCGGGTTCACGACGGTCGACGAGGCCATCGCCTCCACCACCGAGGGCCTGCGCTTCTTCATGTCGCACGGCATCACGCCCCGCTTCACCACCTGGTGTCCCGAGCCCACCACCCCGCTCGGCAAGGCCAACCCGCAGGGCGCGCCGCTGGAGTACCACATCCGTCTGCTGGAGGCCTACCGCGCCACGATGGACGAGTTCGGCCTCGACTCGCCCCCCGGCTACGGCGAACCCGGCCCCGGCCGCGCGGTGTTCTCGGTCAGCTCCTTCATGGACAGCCTGCCGGCCCGGGATTCGGTGTCGAAGGTCTGAACAGAACGCCGGCGCGATCCGTATGAGGGATGTGGACTCGTACGGATCGCTCCGTTCACCCGCGAACCCTGTACGGCGAGCCGCGTTGACATGTGCCGACATGTGAATACGTCGCTTGTCAGTTGTGCGGGAGACGTGAAAAGCTCGGGGCTCCGTTCTGTGAAACGCTCCCCAACTCCTCTATTTGTGGGGTGAGTTGACGTTTTTACCTTGACCTTGACGTTGGCGTGTGCAAGCCGTTGATGCTGGAGTCCCCCGAAATGCCAGATCTGCCAACCCCTCAGGACGCCGCCGAGGCAGCGCTGTTCTCCGAGTGCTGGGACGCGGTCCTCTCGTACGCCGACCTGTGCACGTCCGGCTCCTCCGCCGGCACCGAACTGGCCGCCGAGGCGTTCACGCACGGTATCCACGCGGCCCGGGCCGCCGACTTCGGGGCCCGTAACACCGGGCGCCGCATACCCCGCCTGCCCTGGATACCCCTGCTGCTGGCGGCAGTTCGCAGTACCGCCGCGTCCTGGGAGGAGACCGGGCACGGCCACCAGCTCGACCCCGACCTGCGGCTGTGGCTCAACTCCGACAACGCCGCCCGGTACGTGGGGCCGCCGCTACGCCGCCCGCTCGCGCTGCGCGCCCTGCGTGACATGCAGGAGCCGGACGCCGCCCTGCTCTGGCTGGCCGAGGTGGAGGCGCTGCCGCTGCCCGTCGTGGCCCGCCGGCTCGGCCTCGATCCGCAGAACGCCGCCGCCGAACTCACCCAGGTGCGCAGCCTGTTCAGAGACCGGTGCCAGCGCAACCTCCTCGACCTCCCCATGAACTCCGAATGCCGCGCCTTCGCCCGGCTGCTCGACGCTGTCTCCCGCTCGCAGGGCGCCGAGGTCCCCGAGGACCTCTCCTGGCACCTCGCGACCTGCCTGGAGTGCGCCGAGGCCGCCGCCTGCCTGCGGATGTACGGCGGGATCGGCGGACTGCCCGCCGCGCTCGCCGGCGGCGTCATCGGCTGGGGCGGGCTCGCCTACCTGGAACGCCGCCGCCGCGCGGCCGACGCCGGTCTGCTCGGCGGCCGCGGTGAAGCGGGCGTGAACACGGGCCTCACCATCGGGGAGTTCCGTCCGCGCATCGGCCGTACGGCGATCATGGTCGCGGCCGTCGTCGTCTCGCTGCTGACGCTCACGGTGTCACTGATGCCCTTCGGCGGCTCGGACGGCGACGCCACCGCGCGGGGCGGCGCGACCGGCTCCAATCCCATGGCGGACCCGGAGTCCGTCCTGCCGTCCAGCCTGACCGTCCCCGTGGGCTCCACCCCGTCCGTGTCCCCCCGGCCGTCGGACTCCGGCTCGGGCTCGAACTCGGACCCGGACTCCGCCCCGGGCAGCGACTCGTCCGCCGGCGGGCCCGACACGGAGCCCCAGGGGACCTCCTCGTCCACCGAGCGCGGTGAGACGCCGAAGCCGGACCCGAAGCCGAGCCCCGACAAGAGCGCCCCGGCGTTCTGCGACGTCGACTACGACCTCGTCAACGAGTGGCCGGACGGCTTCCAGGCCACCATCAGCGTCACCACCACGAAGGCCCTGGACGGCTGGAGCATCTCCTGGAGCTTCCGCGACGGCCAGCGGGTCAGCCAGATGTGGGACGCGAACTTCCGCCAGGACGGCGCCCGCGTCACGGCCACGGCCGCCGACTACAACAGGGCGGTCGCGCAGGACGGCACGGTCTCCTTCGGCTTCCTCTCCAGCTGGCAGGGCACCAACGGGGCCCCGTTCGACGTCACGCTCAACGGCAGCCACTGCACGATCTGAGCGCGACCGGTACCTGATCCGGCCACTCCGAGCGATACATACCGCTACGGGCGTGGCCGGAGTCGTTCCCGCGGTGCGGGCGGCCGAGGTCAGATCAGCTCGGTCTCACTGCGGTCGGCCCGCTCCCAGAGGGTGTGGAAACGGCCCTCGCGGTCGGTGCGCCGGTAGGTGTGGGCGCCGAAGTAGTCACGCTGGCCCTGGACGAGAGCGGCCGGCAGACGCTCGGCGCGCAGGGTGTCGTAGTACGACAGGGCGGCGGAGAAGGCCGGGACCGGGACGCCGTGCCGGGCGGCCGTGGCGACGACCTCGCGCCAGGGGACCTGGGCCTCGGCGATCTCGGCCGTGAACCCCTCCTCGGTGAGCAGGGTGACCCGGCAGGGATCGGCGGAGTAGGCGGCGCGGACCCGGTCGAGGAAGGCGGCGCGGACGATGCAGCCACCGCGCCAGATCCTCGCGATCGCGCCGAGGTCGATGTCCCAGCCGTACTCCACCGACGCGTCCCGGATCATCTTCCAGCCCTGGTCGTAGGCGATGAGCTTCGACGCGTACAGGGCGTGCTCCACCAGGCAGGCGAACCGCTCCGCCTCGTACGCGGTGAGGTCCCCGCCGACTCCGCCGGGCAGCTCCCGGTACGCGGCGCGCAGGGCGCGCTGGCCCGAGGCGGCGCGGGCGAAGGTGGCCTGGGCGATGGCGGTGACCGGGGAACCGAGCTCCAGGGCGGTGTGTACGGTCCAGCGGCCGGTGCCCTTCTGCCCGGCCGCGTCGGCCACCACGTCCACGAAGGGGCTGCCGGTGGCGGCGTCGGTGTGGGCGAGCACCTCGGCGCTGATCTCCATCAGATACGAGTCGAGGCGCCCCTTGTTCCACTGACGGAAGACCTCGGCGATCCGCGCCGGTTCATAACCGCCGACCTGGCGCAGCAGGTCGTAGGCCTCGCCGATCAGCTGCATGTCGGCGTACTCGATGCCGTTGTGCACCATCTTCACGAAGTGCCCGGCGCCGTCCGTGCCGACATGGGTGACACAGGGCTCGCCGTCCACCTTGGCACTGATCGTCTCGAGCATCGGCCCGAGCGCGGCGTACGCCCCCGCGGAGCCGCCGGGCATGATGCTGGGGCCGTTCAGCGCGCCTTCCTCACCGCCCGAGACGCCCACCCCCACGAAGTGGACACCGAGCCCGCGCAGCGCCTGTTCCCGGCGGCGGGTGTCGGTGAAGTGGGCGTTGCCCCCGTCGATGATCATGTCGCCGGGCTCCAGGAGCGCGGCGAACTCGTCGATCACCGCGTCCGTGGCCGCCCCCGCCTGCACCATGATCATGAGCCGCCGGGGCCGCTCCAGGGCCGCCACGAACTGCTCGGCCGTCTCGGCCGGCACGAAGTCGCCCTCGTGCCCGAAATCCTCGACCAGCGCCTTGGTCCTGGCGGGGGTCCGGTTGTGGAGGGCCACGGTGTAGCCGTGCCGGGCGAAGTTCCGGGCCAGATTCCGGCCCATCACCGCAAGGCCTGTGACGCCGATCTGCGCGGTCGCCTTCATGGTGTGCTCCTTCGCTCGGTGCGGTCTCAACCGCCACACTGATCAGTTACGGCTGATGGGGCCCCAGTTGTTCAGCGGTATACCGGGTGGCGTCCCCAGCGGGCGGGCGCCCGGAGCGAAAGCGCAGTTCACTCGATCGGCCTAACTCTGGAGGTGGGGGGGTCACCCTCTCGGCCTAGCGTGATGAACGACGGGCTTCATCCGCCGATGAGCGGAGGCGACAGGGGATGGCGAACGAGCCGACAGACCCGAACGAGCCGCTGCGCAAGGCTCGCGTACGTCCGCTGATCCTGGTCCGCGGCTTCGGCGGCCCGGATGTGGCGGACGAGCAGCGCGACGCGTACCAGGGCTTCAACAACGGCACTGTCTATCCGCAGCGCCAGGGCGAGAACTACATCTACGAGGGCTTCGTGCTGCGGGCGCTCAAGTCCGGGCGGTACAAGGACGCCACCAACGTCGTCGGTTACCACAACAGGGACATCAAGCCCCTGACCGCCGCCGGCGACAGCCCCGACGACTTCACCCGTCTTCGCTGGGCGGCCGATCTGCTCAGCGGCACGGTCACGGTCGACGAGGCGGCAGCCGCACGTGTCCTCCAGGGCCAGGGTGTGAGCGGGACACTGTGGGTCTACCGCTACTACGACCTCCAGCCGCGGACGATCAACCGCTACGGCGAGGGCCTGGCGCGACTGATTCGGATCATTCATGCCGGCGCCGAACTGACGGACCAGGATTTCTCCGGGGTGGACGTCATCGCGCACAGCATGGGCGGGCTGGTCGTCCGGGCTGCTCTGCGACAACTGAAAGAGGCCGGCGAGCGGCCCGAGGAGCTGGTCCACCGCATCGTCACCCTGGGCACTCCCCACAGGGGCATCGCGTTCCAGTACCTGCCGGAGTGGCTGCTGCGCGCCGTACCGCAGGTCAGCGCCGCCGCCGACGAGATGGCCTCGTTCGATCCCGGCGGAACCGACTTCCTCAACGTCCCCAAGTGGTTTCCGCTCGATCGGATCCTCACCGTCGTGGGCACCAACTACCGTACGTACGGCACGCAGGCGGCGAGCTGGGCCAACCGGCTCTCCAACCTGGCCGACTCCGACCCGCTCGCCGCCAACCGCAGCGACGGTCTGGTGAAGCAGTCCTCGGCTCAACTGCCGGGCGCACCACGGACGTTCGTCGACAAATGCCACGGCGGATCAGATTCTCTGGTCACCTCGCGCGAGGCGTACGAGATCGCCATGCGCTTCCTCCACGGGACCCACCGCGTAGTGCTGTGGCTGGACCGGGCCAAGGTCACGCGGGGCGCGGACTTCTTCGGGAAGAGCGAGTTCTGGCTCGGGGTCGGCGTCAAACCCCGTGGCGTCGACTTCGAGCTGTTCCACCAGGACAGGGAGGCGGAGAACTGTTACGGCCCCTTCGACATCGACCACAGGACGGGCGAATTCGTGGACGGCCCGCCGCCGCTGGAGCAGGAGCTGCAGAAGCCGCTCAACGCCCCGGGCGACCGCACGACCGGGTGGCCGCGTGTGGAACCGCCCAACCGGCGGCTGGTCTGGGAGGGCTGGCTGGACCGCTCGGTCCGGCCCACTGGCGGTACGGGTCGCTCCAAGCGGTGAGGACACCGGCCTGGTGATGCTCTTCGGCATGCTGGGGCGGCCCTTCCGATGACAGGCCGGCTGCAACGCATGGGCGGCAGCTGGAACCCGTACAGCCTGCCGTTCTGGCAGGAGATGATCAAACTGCCCATCGGGGCCCTGACCGCCGTGACCGGTCTTTTTCTGGTCGGCACCGAGTGGCTCCCGCTGCTGAAAGTCGCAGCAAACTGGGGTGACGTTGTCGCCTACGCGGTCGTGTTCGGGATCGTGCAACTGGCCCTGACCCACGCCATCGACAAGCGGGCGGAACAGCTCCTCGCCGCTGATCCGGACCCCGACGAGGCGAAGCAACTGGAAAACGTGCCGAGCAAGAGACCGGCCGCCTGAGCGCACGGCGACGGTCCCGACCATGAGGGAGCACGCGACATGGCAACGCACCACACGGTGGACAGCTCACTGCCGCACACCGAAGAGGAAGAGCACAAGTGGGAGATCAACATCCCGGGGCACGCGCCGCGCAGCGATTCGCCCGAGTACAAGAAGTCCCGCAAACGCATGCACGACATGCTGGCCACGGTGGCCGACCCCTTCCTCGGCCCGGAGCCCGTCGAGGACCATCACGGCGGCGGCCTGTGGCTGAAGGACGCCGACGGCTGGTTCATGGTGCGCAACCTCGCCGGCATCGAATGGTCCGCGCAGTTCTGCGCCGACCCCGCCAAGGTCGACCTCCTGCGCCAGAACGCTCGTCGCGTCTACGCGGCGTACCCGCAGGCGGTCGAGGAACTGGGCATACGGGAACTGCTCGACACCCCCATAACGGACGCAGACGGCGTGGCCGAATGGACCGACTCCATCTGCAACGCCAGCGTCCCCCTGCCCCACCACGCGCACAGCGCCACGCTGCCGAAAGGCGGGGGTGTGCATCACTATCCGACGCCGATCACCGACATCGACCTGATCCGGTACGCGGATTTCGAGCTGTGGGTCACCGACGAGAACGGCGAGAACGTCGCCGTCGCACCCGTCGACCGCCGTGGGTCGGGGGACGCCCGCATCCACGTCCTCTACGCCGCCCAGGACTCCACACTGCGCGCCCCCCTGCTGGAGGCGCAGTCCGAGGGCAGACCCCTCCTGCTGGCCCCGGACCATCCGGTCGCGCGGGCCGCCTTCATCAACCAGTAGCCCGCGACCTCCTGTCCCAGCGACCAGTAGGCGAGAAGGGTCTGCCACTGGGCCCGGGTGGTGAAGTGCGCTTCGAGCGCGAGGGCCTGCCTGATCTCGGAGATGGCGGCAGCGACCCTGCCGCGGTCGTACTCCCGCTGCGCGGCGATGGAGATGGCGACCGCCTGGAGTCCCCGGACACCCACGCCAGGCGGTGCGTCGCGTACCCGACGTACCCCCCGGTCGACCGTGCCGGCGTCGGACGTGAGGCCGGCGGTGAGCCGGCAGTACTCCACCTGAGCCAGATTGACCGTGGCAAAAGGCGTGGCGTGAGGGGCGCCCTCTCCCGTACGCTCTGGACCGCCAACAGGTACGCGCGTACAGACCACTTGCGTACCACCTTGACGAAGAAGAAAGCAGGAGGTGCATTTCGATGATTGCCGTCACGCAGGGCAGTGCCCGCTCTCAGTACGTCGTTCACACTCCTGCGGTCTCCGGCTGACAGCCACTCGACATCCGCGCGCCTGACGCGCTGCCGGGGCCGCCCTTCGAAGGGGTCCCCTTGTCTTTCTCCTCTTCCGAGGCTCCTTCTGCTTCTGCGCACGCGCTCGCCCTTTACGGGTGGGACGCGGACTGGGAAGCCGAGTTCTCGCCCTACGCGGCTCAGGGTCTGGTGCCCGGCCGTGTCGTACGGGTCGACCGGGGCATGTGCGATGTCGTCACCCCGGACGACGTGGTCCGCGCCGACACCGAGTTCGTCGTCCCGCGTGACCCGATGAAGGTCGTGTGCACGGGGGACTGGGTCGCCGTCGACCCCGAACGCGCCGACCCGCGGTACGTGCGGACACTGCTGCCCCGCCGATCCGCCTTCGTACGCTCCACCTCGTCCAAGCGTTCCGAGGGCCAGGTCCTGGCCACCAACGTCGATCACGTCGTCATCTGTGTGTCGCTCGCGGTCGAACTCGACCTCGGGCGCATCGAGCGGTTCCTGGCGCTGGCCATGTCCTGTTCGAACGGCGAGGCCCTGCTGCACACGTCGGCACGCTCCTGGGAATCGGCCCCGCAGCCCGTCGTGGTGCTCACCAAGGCCGACCTCGTGCCGGACGCGACGACACTCTCGTATCTCGTCCAGGACGTGGAGGCCACCGCCCCCGGCGTGCCCGTGCTCACCGTCAGCTCCACCGACGGGGACGGCGTCGACATCCTCGCGGCCGTTGTCGCCGGCGGTACGGCCGTGCTGCTCGGGCAGTCAGGCGCGGGCAAGTCGACGCTCGCGAACGCCCTGCTCGGCGCGGACGTCATGGACGTCCAGGCCGCCCGGGACACCGACGGCAAGGGCCGGCACACCACGACCACCCGCAACCTGCTCGCCCTGCCCGGCGGGGGCGTCCTCATCGACACCCCGGGGCTGCGCGGCGTCGGTCTCTGGGACGCCGGAACCGGCGTCGGGCAGGTCTTCGCCGAGATCGAGGATCTGGCCGCCGACTGCCGCTTCCTGGACTGCGCCCACACGGCGGAGCCCGGGTGCGCGGTGCTGGAGGCGGTCGACTCGGGGGCGCTGGCCGTGCGGCGTCTCGACAGCTACCGCAAGCTGCTGCGGGAGAACCAGTACATCGTCGCCAAGACCGATGCGCGGATGCGGGCGGAGATCCGCAAGGACTGGAAGAAGAAGGGGGCGGAGGGGAGGGCCGCGATGGAGGCGAAGCGGGGCCGGCAGCGGTAGTCAGCGGTAGTTCAGCGGTGGTTCCTCGTCCCTAGGACGCCGGACGGGCCGGAAGTGCCGTCCGGCGTCCGGCGTCCGGCGCCCGAGGGACGAGGGCACCGCCTCGGCTTCGTGCCCCCGACAGCTGTCAGTCCTCCTCCAGGCCCCAGCTGTGGATACGCCGCGGATGGACGCGGATCACCTCCTCGCTGAAGTGCGGGCCCAACTCGTGTGGGCCCGTGAGGAGTTCGGCCTCACCGCGGATGTCGATGCCCCGAACCCTCCAGGGGCGGACGCTCACCACGTCGTCCACGACCAGGGCCACCTTCGGGTTCTTCTCCAGGTTGCGCCACTTCTTGGTGCGGCCCATCGAGAGTCCGCCGATCAGGATCGTCCCGTCGTCCTGCGGGAAGAAGCCGACCGGGTTCGCCTGTGGCTGACCGTGGGGGTCGACGGTGGCCAGCCGTCCCAGCCGCTGGGTCCTGAGGTAGGCGCGCTCGGCCGCGCTGAATTCGGTCATGCGGCAGCCAAGCACGGCGGCCGGGCCGGGCGCAGCGAAAACGCGGGTGTACGTGCGAACGTACGTGCATGCCGCCATGGGTGTGACACGGGCGTTGGCGCGGCCGACCGCCCGGGAATCCATGCGCACATGACCCGCGCGATCATGGTTCGGCACAACCTCGTGGCCCTGGTGACCGCCCTGGCGATCGTCCCGCCCCAGGCGAGAGCCGACACGGCGAGCACCCCCGCACCTCCCCCGGCCCCCGGCCCGTCCCCCGTCCGGGAAACCCCCGTCGCCCCGGTCTGGACCGGAACCTGGGAGGCCGCCGCCTCCGGAACCGTCCCGGCCAGGCCCGGCGCCTCCATCCGCAACGTCCTGCACATCAGCGTCGGCGGCAGCGCGCTGCGCGTCCGCCTCACCAACCGCCTCGGCAGCAAGCCGCTGCGCCTCGGCGCCGTCACCGTCGCCCTCCAGGAACCGGGCGAACCGAAGACCCCGGACGCCGAACCCGGCTCGATGCGTACGGCCACCTTCGGGGGCGCCCCCACGGTGACCATCCCGGTGGGCCAGGACCGGGTCACCGACACCGTCAAGCTCGCCGTACCGGCCGGAGCCAACCTGCTCGTCACCGTCCACACCCCCGGCGACTCCGGTCCTGTGACCTACCACCGCGCGGCGAGGCAGACCAACTTCGTCGCACCCAGCGGTAATTGGGCAGCGGCAGAGGAAGGTGACGCCTACACCAGGAAGCTCCGTTCCTGGTACTACGTCACCGGCGTCGATGTCCTCGACGCACCCGCGACCGGCAGCGTGGTCACGCTCGGCGACTCCCTCACCGACGGTGGCAACACGGTCTCCGACGTCAACCGCCGCTGGCCCGACCGCCTCGCCGGCCGGCTCGCCGCTCTGCCCCCGAGCCGCCGCCTCGGCGTCCTCAACGCGGGTGTCTCCGGCAACCGGGTCCTCCTCGACCACGTCGGCCCGAGCGCCCTGGCCCGCTTCGACGCGGACGTCCTCTCGCGGACCCGGGTGCGCGCGCTGATCGTGTTCGAAGGCGTCAACGACATCAACGGCACCCCGCAGCAGGTCGTCCCGGGCGCCTTCGAGCAGGCCTACAAGTCGCTCGTGACCCGAGCCCACGCCCGAGGCATCCGTGTCGTCGGCGCCACCATCACCCCGTACGGCGGCCACGCCCGGTGGCGCAGGGCCCACGAATCCGTACGCCGGCAGGTGAACGCCGTCATCCGGGGCAGCGGCGTCTTCGACGCGGTCGTCGACTTCGACGCCGCCGTCCGCGACGCGGCGTTCCCGTACCGGATGCGTGCCGCCTACGACTCCGGCGACCATCTTCACTTCAACGCCGCCGGCATGCGGGCCCTGGCCGACGCGATCGACCTGGCCGACCTCAGGAGCCTGTGAGCCGTCGGGAGACCGTCAGCCCCACAAAACGGCGCCCAGCCACGCGCCCATGATCAGCAGGCAGGTGAAGAGCTCCACCAGGACACTGGTGCCGCCCGCCCGCATCGCCCTGCGTACCGACGCCACCGCCTCACGGTGCCGGCCCAGCCGCAGCCGCTCGTGGAGATAGACACCGCCCACGAAACCGGGGATCGCGCCCAGCACCGGCAACAGGAAGAAGCCGAGCAGGGCGCCCGTCCCGGCGTACACCGCCATCCGGGGGGTGGCGCCGCTCGCGCGCAGGCGGCGCGGGGGCAGCCGCCAGCGCACCACCTGGGACAGGAACAGGACGACGGTCGTGCCCACGAGCACCCACCAGGAGACCGCCTGCGGATCCTTCAGCGCCCACCACGAGACCGCGGCCCACACGAGCCACGACCCCGGCACTCCGGGCAACAGAACTCCGCACAGACCGAACAACATCACCAGGCCGATCAGCAGGAGATCCCACGCTCCCATCTGCCCAGCGTGCCTGAGAGCGGGGGTAGCCGCAGGTCAGGGGAGCCCACAGCGGAACCCGAGGAAGACCGTAGGCAGACGGGTCACACTCGGATCGGAGCGCACCGCGGCTGGTCACCCCGGCGTCGCCGGGCGGCTCTCCCGTGGGGGGTGGGGCCGCCCGGCGACTTGTTCGTACGGGTGTTCGCCGTGTCATCCGACACGCCGTCGAACACGCCGTTCACGACGGAACACCCCGCCGGATTTTGCGGATGCCCCGTTTTCAACCGGCCCATACGGTGGACAATCGAGGGCATGAGCCAGCAGGGGGAGAGGTCCACCGGTCACGAGGACGACTGGTGGGGGCAGTTGTACGACGACTCCACCGACGACACCGGGCCCACGGCGGCGGGCGACTCCCTGGACGACCGGTTCGCCTCGGCGTCGGGCACGGTCGACGCCCCGAAGGCCGATGAGGTGTTCGGGCGCGAGACCGCGTCCGGGGAGGGCGAGGCGTGGGACGACTTGCGGAAGGGGGCCCCGCCAACGCCTGCCGCACCCGTGCGACGCCGGCTGGGAGAGGGCCGGGCACCGGAGCCGCCGATCGATGCCCCCGGCCCCGGGGTCCCGCCGCAGCGCGACGGCGCCCCCTACGGGACGTGGGACGGTACGCGCGGCAGCGGACCCGGACGCCCCCGCGCCCCGTGGGAGCCGCCGCCCGCGATGCCCCCGGGCCCCGCGACCTTCCCACCGGGCTTCCGCAACCACACTCCGACTCCGCCCCCACCGACTGCCGGCACCCGCACCCCGATCCCGCCGACCCCTCCGGCGCCCCCCGCTCCCGGACGGAAACCGGCGCTGTCCGGCGACGGTGCCCGACCGGCCGGCAGCCCCGAGGCCCCGGACTCCACGGATGCCACCGACGGCGCGTGGGGCGCTCCGCCGCGTCCGTCTTCGGTGCCGGGTGCCGGGGTTGTGGACGCTGGTGAAGGTGACCGGGCGGCCCGTCCCGAGGGTCCGGGGCCGGACGAGGCCGCCGGTGGTGGGCGGGATGTTCCGCCGCGTCCGGCCTCCGCGCCCGGCGTCGGGTCCGTGTCCGCGTCCCCGGGGGAGGGGTTTTCGGCCGGAGACGGCGGGCCGGGCCGGGGGGTTCCGGAAGCCGCCCCCCGGCCCTGCCGGCCGAGCCCGCCGGTCGAGCCCGCGCGTGACGCGCCACCCGCCCCGAACGGCCCCCCTTCCCTGCGGACACCCACCCGCCGGGACCTCCCCGCCCTCCCGACCCAAGCGCCGAAGAGCGCCGGAGCCCCCGGGTTCGCCTCCTCCGTCATCGACGTCGACGGGCCTCCCACCACCGTCGACCACGTCGGCTCGGGCCCACCCACCTACGCGCCCGAACCCACCGCCCTCCCGCCCGCCGACCCCGACGACCTGGCGGACCTCGTCGCCGACACCGTGCTCGACGGGGCGCACTACGGTTCCTCCACGCTCCGGGCGGTCTCCCTGCGCGGGGACTCCGCACGCTTCAGGGGGGAACCCCGCCGCGACTCCCTCCTCACCGCCCGCTTCGGATCGGGCGACCACGCGCTCGTCCTCATCGCCATGGCGACCGGCGCCCGTGCCACGCCCGGCGCGCACCGGGCCGCCGCCGAGGCGTGCCAGTGGATCGGGCGGGCGGTGGGGCGCAGCCATGTACGCCTCGCCGAGGACCTCCGGGCCGCCCGGCGGGGCGACCTCAAGTCGGGGCTGCACCGGCTCACCGACCGCAGCCTCGGCAAACTCCGGGCGAGCGCGGCCGAGCAGGGCGTCGCACCCGAGGAGTACACGGCGGGCCTGCGCTGCCTGCTGCTCCCCGCCGACCCCGACTGCCGTACGCGCGTCTTCTTCGGCGTCGGCGCCGGCGGACTGTTCCGGCTCCGGGACGGCGAGTGGCAGGACATCGAACCGAGGGGCGCCGAGATCCCGGCCGGTGAGCCGGTCGTCGGGTTCGGTTCGCCGCCCCACGAGACCCCCGACGGGGACCGGCTCACCATGGACCTCGGGATCACGACACCCCCGAGCCCGTACGAGCCCGCCCCCGAGCCGCCCCGGGAGCCCTTCCGTTTCCGCGCCTCGGTCGCCCGCCCCGGGGACACGCTCCTACTGTGCACCGGCGGACTCGCCGAGCCATTGCGCGGCGAGCCCGAGCTGTGCGAATACCTCACCCAGCGGTGGTCCGGCGGCACCCCGCCCGGCCTCGCGGCGTTCCTCGCGGACACTCAGGTACGGGTCAAGGGATACGCGGACGACCGTACGGCCGCCGCGGTCTGGGAGACGTGACCGGGCGTCACGGGAAGCGGTGGAAGGGGCTGTTCAGTGCGTGCGCGGAATCCACTCGCGCATCCAGTACTCATAGCTGGGCAGCCCCTTGATGGCGCTGGTCCGGAACGGGCGTCCGGCGTCGTCGACGCGGACGGTGCCGGAGCGGCCCTGGAAGGACCAGTCGAGCTCCAGGTACCAGCGGCAGTCGCAGGTCACCGTACGGGCGTTGACCAGCAGTACCTCCGGCTCCTGGGCGGAGACACGGTAGGGGAAGCGCACCCGCGGGGATCGGCGTGTCCACGTCGGCGCCGGCGATCGAGCGGGCGATGGGCCGGTCCTTGCCGGACGGAATGGCCTGTGTGGGTAAGGCGCTGCCGGGCTACGACTCCCGGTACCGCGAGTTCCGCACCGACCTGGACACCGGCGCCGTCCAGCTCACGCTCGTCGCCGCCGACGCCACCAAGGCCAAGGCTCTCGCCACCCGGCTCAACAAGGAGATCGGCTCCTGCCAGAAGCGGATCGAGCAGTCCGACCCCGATGCCGGGGTCGAGCTCAGGGACTACGGCACCCTCGCGGTCGAGGAGGGCGCGCACGTCTACGGCCTGCACACCTGGACCTCGTACGGCGCCACCGACATCCATCTCCTGTCGGTCGGCAGGGACGGACGCGCCGTCACGATCGTGCAGTGGGGTGAGCTGGGCGACTTCGGGAACGCCCCGGTGAAGGCCTTCAAGAAGACGACGACCACAGCGGTCAAGAAGCTCTACTGACCAGCCTTCGCCACGGGGAGAACACCGACATGAACCGCCGCACCATCGCTCGTATGCCCGCCCGCCGCGCCGCCGCCCTGGCCCTCGGCGTCGCCGCCGTCACCGCCCTCCCGCTGGGGCTGACCGCCTCGGCCCGCGCGACCCCCGCCAAGGCCCCGGCCAAGGCCGCCGTCGCGGCGCCCCGGACGGTGACCGGCAGCCCGTCCGACTCCGTGACCCGCATCGCCGACTTCTACGGCGCCTACATCGACGCCCAGAGCGGCCCCCGTGACGGCGGGAAGCTCGTGGCGGAACTCCGCAGGTACTACATCCACCCGACTACCTGAAGAAGCTGGTCGCCTGGGAGGAGAAGAACCACGCGGACGGCGTCCTGCGCGCCCAGAACGTCCCCCTCCGCTGGACGGTCACCGACAACGGCACCGCCGACCACACGGAGGCCGGAATCACGCTGACCTGGGGCTCGGGGACCACCACCAAGCTGGTCGTCGACATGACCCGGGACCACAGGATCATCAACATCGGCACGAAGGGCATCGGCGGGAAGTGACCTACGGCCGGATCCTCAGCCGGTAGTGGACAGTTCGGCCGATCCGCCGCCCTCACGCGCCCGTCCCTGGCTGGACGGGCGCGTGAACTGTCGCAGCGTCAGCTCCAGACGTCCCTCCAGCAGCGTCCGGCGGGCGCCGTCGATGGCCTGATCCAGCCCGGAATCGTCCAACGAGCCCCGTACATCCGGTCGTTAAGAATTCGACATGACTGCCGTGTTCAGGTCGCGGGCATGGATCCCGTGAACGCGTTCGATCAGGAGGGGACTACACCGGCGTCCGGGCGGGGGTCATGAAGAGGCAGGGTGGAGGGGGCGGTCCCGTGGTCATCGGGGCCTTCTCGGCGAAAAGGGCGAAGGAAACGACCGAGAACGACCAGACCATCGACGAGTACGACGACTACGACACCGACTACGACCACAACATCGACATGAACACCGACACCGACATCGACATCGGTGATGACGGTGGCGTGGACCGGGGGGAGGCGTCGCAGATGAGGCGCAGGCTTGGTTGTTCGGATCTGCGGGAGGTACCG
>Ga0136846_1222341_pt1 | contig 14972 bp, 12 predicted proteins | sample HopSoiMetagenom2_FD_96841 | JGI IMG/M metagenome (GOLD analysis project Ga0136846, IMG submission 96841) | Grasslands soil microbial communities from Hopland, California, USA - 2 Assembly 2016 (version 4) | ecosystem: Environmental > Terrestrial > Soil > Grasslands | place: USA: Hopland...
AGCAAGCGCCGCGCAGGAATCGACGTAGCGAAGAAGTGGCTGGACGGAGCGGCGATTCTGGGCGCTAAGAGTATGCGCGTCAACAGCGGAGGCCCCCGCATCGCTCCGTCACCGCAGCCGAATGAGACCAGCTACCCTAAGAATCCTGACCTCGAAAAGTACATGGACAAGTGCATCGAGTCATTCAAGGAGATGGCCGAGTACGGAGCACAGGTCGGTGTGAAGGTAACACTTGAGAACCACTGGGGGCTTACCGCCAATCCCATTAACATCCGGACGATCATCGAAGAGGTTAACAATCCCTATTGCGAGGCGTCACCGGACTTCTGCAACTGGGAGCATAAGTATCTGCTCTATCACGCACTGGAAGATCTGGCGCCTTATGCGCACACGACCTGCCATGCGAAGTTCTGGGACCGGTGGGGACAACCCGATGTGCAGCGGAACGTGCGCATTATGCTGAACAACAATTACATCGGTGTCTTTGCCCTGGAGTATGAAGACGGTCCATGGGATGGCATCGAAAGCACAAAGTATCTCTATCATGAGGTTATGGCCGCGCTGTAGCGAATGGTTCACAAATAAGAAGGCGCGCCCAGATTAGGCGCGCCTTCTTCGTTTCATGCAACGGTCTACTTCAGTTCGAACGCATACACCGTGTCTCCTACCGCGGAGATAACGTACTGATGTCCGTCGAGCTCGAACGTTTGCGGAGCGTTAGATACGGAGCCGATGCGTGTGCTCCATAAGGGATTGCCATTGGCTGCATCAAAGGCGACCAGGCTTCCCGAGCCGTCGCCGGTGAAGACAAGACCTCCGGCGGTAGCCAGCAGACCGCCGCCGCCAAAGCCCGTGCCATAGAGCTTGCGGCGCCAGCGTGGCTGGCCAGTCTTGTAGTCGATACCAAGCACGTAGCTACCGGTAGTTCCCATGGCAACCTCTTCCTTACCACCGAGGCCCATCGCGCCACGAGGATCAGGATCAGTGAGATAGGCCATCGAGTAGCTATCGACGTGGTACTGGTAGAAAAGACCTGTCTGCGGCGAGAAGGCCGGCGGTTGCCAGTTGACCGTGCCCCCTGAGGCAGGCGAGATCAGTGCTCCGCCAATCGAGGCGTCCTTAGCGGGATTTGTCTTCGGGCCGCCCTTCTCGGTGTAGCCTTCAGCCCAGTTTGTTGCATCGCTCAACTTGCTGGTCAGCAGATGCTCTCCGGTCACGCGATCGAGTACGAAGAAGTAGCCGTTACGGGAAGCAGTCATCACCAGCTTGCGCTGGCGTCCCTTGAACTTACCATCCACCAGCACCGGAACCTGTGCGGAGTCGTAGTCGTGCGTATCATGCGGCGAGGTGGAGTAGTTCCACTTCAGCTTGCCGGTATCGACATCCAGGGCAACCAGCGAGCAAGTGTAGAGGTTATCGCCATCTCCGCGAAGACCGGTCTGCCAGGAAGGCGTGGGATTACCGGTTCCGAGGATGTAGAAATTGGTCTCCGGATCGTAGGCTCCGGCGACCCATGTCCCGCCACCGCCATGACGCGCAGCGTCGAGGTTCTTCCATGTATCGAGTCCGGGATCGCCCGGGTTCTGGGGTGTCACATACCACGTCCATTGCAGATCGCCGGTCTCGGGATCGTATGACTTCAGGAACATGGGTGCATCGATGTCATTGCCCACACCTGTGAGCACATGGTTCTTGATGATTGTAGGCGCAGGAGTGGAGAAGTAGCCGCCTTCGACGTTTGCAAACTTGCGATGCCAGCGTTCTTTTCCGGTCTTGGCTTCAAGAGAGACGAGATAGTTGTCCGGCGTCTCGAAGAAGACGTAGTCATGCCACAGGCCAACACCGCGATTACCGATGTGTGTGCCGCCGCGTGTCTTCCAGAAGTAGTGCCAAAGCACTTCGCCGCTGCGTGCATCTATAGCCCAGACATTGTCGGGCATGGTGACATAGAGCACTCCATTGTTCTCCAGGAAGGTGCCCTTAATCGATCCACCGCGCGTGCTGCGCTGCTCTGTACCTTCTCCTCCCACAATGACCGGTGCGTTGACGCGGCTGTAGCCGGTCAATGGCGCCGGCTCATTCCCAGGCACCATCTTGGCGATCCAGGCAAGGCCGAGGTTTTTCACTGTCTTGCGATTTACGTCAGTCAGCGAGCTATAGCGCTTCGAGGTGTAGTCACCGTTATAGGTGAGCCATGAGTCCTTGAGCGGACGCATCAGGTCCTCATGCGAGACGGCTTGTGCATGCGATAGAGGGCCGAGCAGGAGCGCCGCAGTAAACGAGAAGATCCGAAGCTTCATCACTTGAGTGTCACCAGGTATGCGGTTACGTCGTGAATATCTTTGTCGGTGTACGTCGGAAGCAGGTTGCGATGAGCCTCCAATGGATCATGCACCTCGACTTTGGTCTGCGGCGTCCGGCGGACGGTTTGCAGCGTGCCGTCCTGTAGCTTCACCGTCACCAGGAAGTCGTCGACGTGAATCGCTGTACCTTCAACGGCAGGTTTGCCCGGTTCTTGCACTGTGGCAGTGATCACTGGAACCGGCACTCCGAAGTGATTGCCGCGTATCCATGCCGATTGCAGCGTCTTCGGGCTGGTGATCTTCTTGCCGATGCCCTTCATATCGCCCTCGGCAGCGTGGCAGCGTGTGCACTTTGCTTCAAAGTAATGCTGGCCGCTGGCAGCGTCGCCGACAAGAATATTTGGCGACCGCAGAGCATCCCCCGGCGCGCGTCCCTGGCTGCCGATCTCGCTCAGGATGCTGCGGACATAGGCTGCGACCGCAGCGACATCGTCCTTCTCTGTCAGGATGCGGTGATTTGTGAGTCCTGACTTTTCGCCACGGATAATAGGGTCAAGAGACTCACCGTGCATATCCACGAGAGCGTCCTGAGAACGAAGGATATTTGGTCCGACGTTCTCCTTACCGCGTAGATCCGCGCTATGGCAGCTCTCACAATGCTTTTCGTACAACGCCTTGCCTGCAGCGACGACCTGAGGTGGATCGACCGGCCGCATTGGCGCTTCGTTGAATTTCGACGTCTCAATGTGCTGCGCCACACTGTAGAGCGTGATCCCCGTGGGAATCAGCAGCAAGATCGCCGCGGCGATGAGGCGGGACGAACTACGGTTCCTGTTGTTTTCAGGCATGAAGAGGTCCTAGGTGCGAGGTTAAGACGGTGCAAGGTTGAAGCGATGCAGGCTGAAGCGAACGGCTTCAGGCAAGCTGAGATATATACGTCGGTGATCAGCGTTTCGATAGATCGCGGATCCAGATATCTTTGAACTGCATGTTGCCTTCGCCGCCGGCGTGTAACTGGAGCGCGATACGGCCATCGGGAGCGCCGGGCTTAGGATCAGTGAAGTCCACCATCGGCACACCGTTCAGACGCGACCGGTAGCGATTGCCAACCACCTCGACCAGATAATCGTTCCACTCGCCGTGGCGGACGACACCTTCGTTCTCAGGTGCAGGCCAGACGACCCATCCGCGGCCATCTTCAGCGTAGACGCCGGCGGTGTGGTGCATCATGGTGCAGTCGATCTCAAACTGCATGCCCTGCGTCGTATCGACGGAGTTAGGTTTGAAACCGGTATGGAAGAAGACGCCGCTGTTGCCGTCGCCGACGCACTTGAAACGCAGCGAAAGCTGGAAGTCTTTGTAGTCCTTGTCGGTCTCCAGGTAGCCATAGGCCTTCGTCAGGCCCTTGCCGTGCAGCACACCGTCATCTTCCACCGTCCAGCTCTCAGCGCCGACGGGAACCCAGCCGGTAAGGTCTTTTCCATTGAAGAGCTGAATCCAGTCGTTGCCAGGAGTTTTGGGCTTGGCTTGCTGGGCATCTACACGTCCCATATGAGTGACCGTAAGAAGTGTCACCGCGGCGGTACAGGCAGCGCCTGCGAGGAAGAAGAGACGACGGGTAGGTACAAGGCGGGTAAGGAAAGACAAGCCTGCAGACTTCTTCTGGATCATTTCGCCGACGAACTCCTGCGTAAGTGGGATTGCCCCACATGATACTTGCTCAACGTATCGATAGAGAAGTCAATCGATTGCGGAAGGCTGATTCGCTCAATTTTTCTGCGCATTGGGCGGGTAGAGCATTTTTCCTGTAGGTGTAGTGCAGGGCTTGTGCGTCTATGGGCGTTTTCCGCAATGAAAACGCCGCTGCACGCTCCTCTCGGGATACCCAGCAACAGGAAAAATGCTCTAGAAACGTTTATATCTCCTCGAATCCTGTTGAATATGCGCGACATCTAAGCGGAACGAGGAAGACAGATATGGCATCGATTGCGAAGACCTTCCGCCTGGGCGGAGACCTGGAAATTACCCGCTTGGGTTACGGCGCAATGCGCATTGTGGGCAAGGGCGTGTGGGGAGAGCCAGCCGACCCTGAGGCAATGAAGGCGGTGTTGCGCCGGGCGGTGGAGCTGGGCGTGAATTTTATCGACACGGCTGACAGCTATGGGCCCACCATTAGCGAGGAGCTTATCGGCCAGGCCCTGGCTCCGTACAAGCCGGGCGTCGTAATCGCGACCAAATCCGGGCTTGCCCGGACGGGACCGGATATCTGGGTACCGCTTGGACGGCCGGAGTACCTGATCCAGCAGGTCGAGCTGAGCCTGCGGCGTCTTAAGCTGCAGCAGATCGATCTGTGGCAACTCCATCGCATCGATCCCAAAGTCCCAGTAGAGGAGTCGCTGGGCGCTATCAAGAAGCTGCAGGAGCAGGGAAAGATTCGCCATGTTGGCCTGAGCGAGGTTTCGGTCGAGCAGATTAAGCTGGCGCGCAAGGTCATTGAGATCGTCAGCGTGCAGAATCTCTACAACATCGCCGACCGCAAAAGTGAAGCGGTGCTGGAGTATTGCCACAACGAAGGCCTGGCTTTTATTCCGTGGTTCCCGGTGGCAGCCGGCAAGCTGACTCAGCCGGGAGGCAAACTCGATGTCTTTGCGCAGCGCCACGGCGTTACGCTCTCGCAGCTTTCGATCGCATGGCTGCTGCACCGCTCGCCGGTCATCCTGCCAATTCCCGGAACAAGTTCTATCCAGCACCTGGAAGAGAATATGAAAGCTGCAGACGTGCAACTGAGCGATGCGGAATGGCGTGAAGTGGAAGCCATTGCAGGGCAGCAATAAAATAAAGAGTACTGATAAGAACAAAGAACCGCGTTTGGGAGGTGGCTCTTTTGTTTACGTTCCTGTAATGCTGGCGCCGCCCTTACCTTCATGGAGACTTAAGCCGCAATCGTCACTTTGGTTGGAGAGCCACCAAATACCCGGTAGTTTCTTCACCAGAACTACCCAGGCCGGAATGGATACCACGACGAATGATGCGGAGAGTGTTTTCGCTGCTTCCTGCAGTACTGTTGTCTCTAGTGTGTGTGCTCGCCAAAGCCCAGGCTCCTGACGAGAGTGGGGCGACCGTCGATGCCGGAGTGCCGCTTCGCATCCAGATCCGAAAGACCATACCGCTCGCTCGCGGAACTGCTGTCGAGGGCTTTCTGGTCGCGCCGGTCTATGTACGCGAAAGGCTGGTCCTGTCCGAAGGAACCCGAATAACCGGCACCGTTCAGGACTTCGCTCCTATCGCTTTCAAGACTCGCCTGCAGGCAAGACTCGACGGAGATCTGACTCCTCTGCATGAGCCAATCGTGCATTTTCAGTCGCTTGATCTGGATGGCAAAGAGATCGCGATCGATGCAGTGGCGACTGTTTCGACCGCACAGCCCATCCGGTTTACTACGGCGCGGAAGAGTCCGTCGTTGATGAAACAGGCTAGTGGCTATGTCCGTGGACAGATCAACGACACAAAGGATGCAGTCTTCGGTCCGGGACGCTCCGATCGTGCCCTGCAGCTCCTGTTCAGCCAGTTGCCGTACCACCCGCAACGGATCTGGTCTGGAACCAGGTTTGTTGCAGACCTTAGCCGGCCCCTGGTGATCCCCATGCCGGCTGCCGTATCGCCGGAGCTGTCCTCGTCCACGATTGGACCGGAAGGGATTTCGGTAACAGCCAGGCTGGCGGACCGGTTGAGCTCAGAGACGGCGAGGAAGGGCGACACGGTACACGCTATCGTCACTGTGCCTGTCTTCGATGACGCAAAGCATCTCATCCTTGCAGAAGGAGACTCACTGGATGGGACGGTACTGCAGTCAAAGCACTCGCGAAGCTTCGGAAGGAACGGGCAATTGCGTTTTGTCTTTCAAACATTGAAGCCGCTCAACCGGGAAGCAAAGCCCGTCTCGGCGGTTATTAGTGGGGTAGACGGCTCCAAGTCGGACAATCTTTCTATCGACAATGAGGGTGGCGTTAAGGCGTCGGCCGACAAGAATCGTTTTCTGGCTCCCGCATTGCTGGGGGTGCTTGCGGTCGCAGGGCATGATCGCGACCGGGATGGAAATGGATTAGGAAGACAAACCGTTGCCGCGAATGGTTTCGGCGTTGTTGCGCGCATTGTCGCGCTGACCGTTAACGACCGCAATGTCGCTACCGGTTTCGGAGCGTACGCCTTTGCGAAGTCGATTTACTTCCGGTTTCTCTCTCAGGGACATCCGGTGGAGTTCCCCAAAAATACTCAGGTGGAGCTGAAGGTGATCAGCCGACAGTAGCTTCACTCGGGGACATCCTCATCTGTAGGGACATACCAGGGAACATCCTTCAAAAGAAAGAGACTCGGATAACGGGAGATCAGGTGGCTCAGCATGGCTTTTGCAATATGCCCGCTATGCTCCACCTCTTTTTGCCAATCTACATTGGCTAGACCCTCCTCGGAGGTCGCCGGCCAACGGGCGGTACGAATTGCGAGTACAAGGCTCGACGCAATCAAGAGCGCCGGACCAAGCTTTTGAGCGTCAACTTCTTTACGAACCCCTCCTACGCGTCCACTAGTGGAAGTCATGTGATCGAACCTCCAGTGCCAGATCGCTCAGTGTTCGTATCCGGGTAGCTTTAACGTGAATCACACCATCCTGATTTTGGAGCAGACCTTCGACAAAAACGAACTTGCTTCGCGTGACAATAAGACGTTCTCTCTCGAAGAGATCAGGTGTCACAATCACATTGGCGATGCCGGTTTCATCTTCCATCGACAGAAAGACAAAACCATGTGCTGTGCCTGGGCGTTGGCGCGCAATGACGCAACCTGCAGCCTTTACGAAATCTCCGTGTTGGTGATGTCTGAGTTCTTCGGCGGAAAGAATACTGCGACGATGGAGTTCCTGCCGCCGGTAAGCCATCGGATGCTGGCCGACCGTTAAGCCGGTGCCCGCATAATCTGCCACCAGCCTCTCTTCTATTGTCATCTTGTTGAGCGGAGAGGAAGGATTTTCCTCTCGTAATGCAGATACCTGTGAAAACAGGGGACCTTCCGGCCGTCCCGCGCGTTCTACTTGCCAGAGAGCATCCCGCCTATGCTGCACCCCATCAAGAACATTCAGAGCTCCCACACTTGAGAGAAGGGTTAGTTCTTTGCGGTTGATTGTCGCCATTCGCGTCACAAAATCATCGACAGAACGAAATAAGCCGTGCCCTTCACGTTCTGTGACGAGCGCCTCGGCTGTCTGCTTTCTGAATCCTTTTGCATACCCGAGTCCCAGGCGCAAGGACAGTGTCCCATCCTCTTCATGCTCAATGGTGCAGGCCCATTGCGATCGTTGAACGTCGATAGGTTTTACACGTAGTCCGTGCCGTTGTGCGTCTTTCACCAGAACAGCCGGCATGTAAAAGCCCATCGGCTGGCAATTGAGTATGGCGCAGGTAAATGCGGCCAGGTATTTAACCTTGAAATAAGCAGATGCATACGCGATCAGAGCGAAGCTGGCCGCATGAGATTCAGGGAATCCATATAAGGCGAACGAGCTGATGTGCTGAACAATATCGTCCTGCGTCTTTGCGTCAATGCCATTAGCCGTCATGCCCGAACGTAACCGGCCTTCAAGGTTCTTCATGCGTTCCCACGATCGCCGCATCCCGACAGCACGGCGTAACTCCTCGGCTTCAGCCCCCGTGAAGTTGGCGACGACCATGGCCATACGCAGCAGTTGCTCCTGAAAGAGTGGGACACCCAATGTCCGCTTGAGCGTCGACTCCAGCAAGGGATGCGGATAGCTGATCGGTTCCTGCTTCTGCCGTCTCCTCATATACGGATGCATCATCTTTCCCACAATCGGTCCGGGGCGGATGATGGCAACCTGCACAACAAGGTCATAGAACTTCTCCGGATTGTTGCGGGGCAGTGATGCCATTTGTGCACGGCTTTCTACTTGAAACATTCCTACCGTGTCTGCACGCCGTAGCGTACGGTACACCTCGTCATCTTCCGGAAGTTGTGCCAGATCCACCGGCTCTCCATAATGTTCTGGAATCAGTTCGAGGCAGTCTTTCAAGACGGCCATCATGCCGAGCCCGAGTAGATCCACCTTGATGATGCCAAGATCGGCACAGTCTTCCTTGTCCCATTGCACAACGGTCCGGCCAGGCATTGAGGCGCGCTCCAACGGGACGATGTGATCCAGTTGTCCCTGGCAAATTACCATCCCGCCCGAATGTTGCCCCAGGTGACGCGGTAAGTCCTGAATCCGCATACAGAGTTCCAGATATTTTGCGATCCGAGGATGGCGAAGATCGAACCCTGCATTCCGGAAGGAATGCGCCATCGTGTCCGTCGGTCCCTTCCACTCAAAGTTCGCCACAATGGAAGAGAGCCGCTGAAGCGACTCCGCATCGAATCCCAGCGCCTTTCCAACCTCGCGTGTGGCGGACTTACCGCGATACGTGATGACATTCGCTGTCATCGCTGCGCCAAGCTCGCCATAGCGGCGATAGATATATTGAATCGCCTCCTCGCGCTTTTCCTCCGATGGCAGATCCAGATCGATGTCGGGCCACTCACCGCGGCTTTCAGAGAGAAACCGCTCAAAAAGCAGCTCCATGCCGACCGGGTCGATAGCAGTTATTTCAAGGGCATAACAGACGGCGGAGTTCGCAGCGCTGCCACGTCCCTGGATCAGAATGTCATTACTTTTACAGAACCGGATGATGTCCCAGACGATAAGAAAGTAGCCTGCGAATCCAAGCTTCGCAATAAGCTTCAATTCATGGTCTACCTGCTTCTTTGCCCGCTCCAATAGAGCGGCATTTCGCTTCGGACCATAACGACAGATCACTCCTTCGTCGACCCGCTTGCGAAGAAAGCTGTCCATCGTTTCACCTTCAGGGACCGGATAGCGAGGGAACTCATAGCCAAGGTCTGAAAGCTGGAAGGTCAAGCGCGCGGACAACTCAAGTGTGTTCTCGATTGCCCCTGGGATATCCCAGAACAAAGCCGACATCTGCTTCGCATCACGAATATAACGTTGACTGTTGATGGAAAGCAGACGGCCTGCCCGGTCCAGTTCCGTGTGGTTGCGAATCGCTGTAAACAGGTCCAGGATCTCCCTATCCTGTTTGGTCGCATACCGTACTCCATTTGTCGCAAGAAGAGGAAGCTTCAGGGACTGTGCGATGCGAATAGCGGCCTGGTTACGCCACTCTTCCTCACGTTCACCATGGCGCTGCAACTCGATGTAGACATTGCTTTGTCCAAAAATATGAACCAGTTTCTCAATGAGATCCCGGCCGGCTTCCTCTCCTCCTCGCTGTAAGGCTGAAGCCAGCGGCCCCTCATCTCCACCCGTAAGACAGGTATGACCTGCGGCATGCTCTTCCAGATCCGATAGCGTGGCCATGCCTTCCTGTTTTTTCTTCTCACGCATCTTGAATCGGGTGATGAGTTGGCAGAGGTTCTGATAACCCTGGCGCGTTTCACACAACAAAGGCAGACGTGCCGGCTCTGAACGATGCTGATGCGGCAACCAGGTCGGGGGTGCGAGCCGTTGTCCGAAGGCGGCCGACGAGATCTCCGCCCCTACATGCGCATGGATATGGTTCTCCCTGGCGATCTTATGAAAGCGTGCCGATCCATAGAATCCGTTTCTGTCGAGTAATGCCATTGCCGGCATATCGACTTCAAAGGCGCGCTTCGCCATTACCTCCGGCGAAGATCCGCCTTCGAGGAAAGAAAATGCGCTCGCGGCATGGAGTTCTACATAACCGCTAGTCATAAAGACCTACAAGTAGCCAGGATCTGCGAACAAGATCCTGGAGCACGCAGCCGTACAGCATCGATTCGTCATCGCCTCGTGCAATCAGATCCCATTGCTTCTGCTGCCAGGTCTGTTCATTCCACCATTCACCGCCGGCAAGCCACGGCCCATAGGCATTCCGAACTGTATAGTGATGTCCGCGAAAGAAAAAGCCTAATGGTCTACCGGATTCAAGTGTGATAGTGAGCTGCTCCGGCGGACATACGCGCCGAAGGCAACCGTATGCCGTACGGGAGATCTGCGTAGCCGAGTTGCCTGAGGGAATAACGAATGGCTCCATATGGAAACCAGGTGAAGTATGGGTGTCATCGAGCACGGCGCGGCCGATGTTGTCATCGCCAACCAATGCCGTAATTCGCGCGAGCGTGACGTCCAGACGGCCGGGTTCAGGAAGTTGTGGAGAGAACAACCCAAGTTGAACTTTGCTGGTAGCTCCCGGCTCGGCACGCAGACAGACTTTATAGATGGGAGCATTCGCAGGATGAGCTTCAAGATCGAGATGAATCAGCTTCAGCCATAGGTGTTTGTCGACGCTAGGAACACGGGGAGATACTGTGCGGCAGTGTATTCCACCCTCTTCCAGATGAAGCTCAATGGTCACTGATGCGAGTGCATAGACACGCATGGCCGCGCGGACGATGAGTTGTTCCAGCATGATGGCTACACCGAAAAGAAGGGATTCAAGGTTTTCGAGTGGATGGTCCAGCTCCGCGGTCTCTTCAAGTACAAACGGGATATCGATAGGCTGGAAGAGATGAGGCAAGGTTCCGGTGGCCATCTGTTGCAGACGTTTTCCATCCTGTCCCAGGCGGGCAATAAGATCTGTCTGCGGTAAGCCTGCCAACATGCCAAGCGTACGGATGCCCCATCGGGACAATGTTTCGGCGTGCGCGTCTGAGATGCCTAGGACTGATAAGGAAAGGGAAGCCAATGCCGCTGATTCTTTAGTGGTTGGGACGACAACGATAGCTGTCCTGGCAGGAAGCCCTTTCGCTAGCAGTATGCTCGCATGAAAGTTTCCGCTTACCGCAACCTGGGCAGAGATACCAAGCAATGCCACCCGCTGCCGCAAAGACTTGGCAAGAACTTCAGGCGGACCAAAGAGCGCTTCGGTTCCGGTGATGTCCAGGCAGCAGAGAAAGACATTCTCCTCTTCCTGTAGTTCGACGCGCGGAGAATGGGCTCCTGCACACTCCAGAAGCGCGGTCCTTGATGCCGCTTCGGCAGATCTGGAACGAGACAGCATTGTTATGTTTCCGAAGGTATCCACTTCAACCTTCGTCATTCCTCGTTGCACACCTAACAACCGCGATCTGGTGTTTAACGAGCACACCGTTTCGGCTGGCGGCTCGCCGTCCAGAATCACACACGGCTTCTCGCGCAGTTCCGGACGCAGACGTAGCAATGCCTGCGCAGAGAATTCCTTCACCAGCAGGCAGGCATACAACTCGCAGGAGTTCATTGTGCACCTGCCCATGGAGTTCGGCTCTGCCAGGAAGCGATGCGAGCCGTTTGCGGTGGTTTGCGCATCGACACGACTTTGTTTGCCGGTTGTGGGAAGCGTTGACGCAATACCTCGATGCGCGGCCGCATCCCGCTGAAGACGGTGCGGGCTTCAAGGATCGGTTCAGCATCCAGCAAGCGCAGTTGCAGCTCCGATCCACTCTTCGCGCATGGATACTGGGTCAGCAACAGAATGCAGGCTTGCGTCTTTTCCGCAGCAACACGATAGCGATGCCACGTCGATAGCTCAATACGTGCCACGTATTGCGGCGCGATACCTGCAAGATCGAGAACGATGGCGCTGAAACCTCCAGTCTGCAAAAGCAGATCAGTGGTACGAAGAGCGCGCTCAATCGCATCGTAATGCCTGGCACGACGCTTTCTGTACGTGATGGGGTTTGCCGGCACAGATTCGCCCGAAGCCGAACGATTTGTCTTTGCTTCAGAAGCCTCCGCAGGCTTGGTCAATGGAGTTTCCCCCGTGAAAAGCCCGGCCATTGCTTCGGTGAGTCCGCGGATCTCGGTTCTTGGGTGTGGACCAAATCCTCCTCCATGCAGTCCCTTTTTCGGAGAGCCAGGGATGAAGTACTTCGGCGGCAACGTTACTGCCTTTGCAGTCTTTGTAGAGACGTCTGCAACGTCAGCGCAACGGACCCAGAGCAGGCGGCCTAAGTCCACTCCGATGGCAGCAGCAGAGGCAGGGTCAAAGGCATTCGCCGAGTCGACCCAGGCGCACACCTTATTTGCCTCGGTCAACTGCGCCAGGAACGAGAGAGCCACTGAAGTTCGTCCGCTACATTCAGCTCCGACCAGTTCCGTCAAAGCTCCCAGGGGAAATCCTCCTCCCGACAACTCATCTAACTCAGCCAGGCCCGTGGGCATCTGGGGCCGGATAAGCCTGGGAGCGGGCGTCAAAGCAGAGGGAATCTTGCGTGCTAGAGCTGATTCAACCTGCAGTCGGATTGTGGAGGCGAGTGACATATACTTTCGCCTTATATTCGCCCTTATCGGGTGTGGAAGGCAAGCGGAATAAATCCCGGAATGTGCTCGCGGTTGCTATCTATCTCAAAGTAAATAAGATGTTTATCAGGCAGGGTAAGGCTGTATTTGTCGGCTTCGTTACTGAGTCTGCAGAGGTTTAATTTCGACCTGGCAGAGAGGGAACATGCACTCTGGTGGAAAGACAACTCGAAGACCGACGAGATCATCTGGGATCGATCAACTATCGATACAGCAAGCTAAAAAGAGACTGCTGCGAGACGCATCGCGTCCGGAAGAGCAGCGCGACCGCGCGTTCCGGCTGATGATTCTCTCTATTCCGCCTGGCAAGGTCAGCACCTATGGCAGAGTCGCCGCGGCAGCCGGCTATCCACGCTACCACCGCGCCGTGGCTCGGCTTCTACGTACGGATCCGCCAGATGATCTGCCATGGCATCGCGTGCTTGGCGCCGGAGGAGCGATCAAGCTGCATGGAGAGGCGGCACGAGAGCAACGCTCGCGTCTCAAACTGGAAGGTGTCCGCTTCCTCGGAGAGAAGGTGGATATGGAAAGGCATGAACACACCTTCAAACCCTGGGAGGTCTACGAGTGAGTCTTAGGCATTCGCTCTAACCTATCCATCAGTAATTCTTTCTCTCTGCTGTTTTGTGTCATGTCTATCGCGTGCTGGATCTCTTCACGAGCCTCGGTGAATCTGCCCAGCTTGATAAGCAGATCGCCACGAATACTAGGAAATAGATGATAGCCGGCTAATGCAGGTTCAGCGGCGAGAGTATCCAGTTCGGCCAGCCCAGCGGCTGGTCCCCGTTCCATCCCGACAGCTACCGCCCGATTCAGCGCCACAATGGGGGAGGGACTGATCTGGAGCAATGCGTCGTAGAGGAGGACGATCTGCTCCCAATTGGTTTCCTGGGGAGTGCGCGCGCGTGCATGACAGGCTGCGATCGCCGCCTGCAGCGTGTAGTTGCCGGCGCCGCCTCCTAACTTCTTCGCTTGCTCGAGTGCAGTCATCCCTCGTCTGATCTGCGCATAGTCCCAGAGAGATCGATCTTGTTCCAGTAAGAGAATCGCTTGTCCGTCCCGTCCCCTGCGTGCAGCGGTACGTGATGCCTGCAGTTCCATAAGCGCCAGAAGACCATGGATCTCAGACTCCCCAGGCAGAAGTTCCACGAGTATTCGCCCAAGCCGTAACGCGTCGTCACAGAGTGCGACCCGCATCCACTCCTCGCCTGAGGTTGCCGTATATCCCTCATTGAAGATCAGGTAGACGACCGATAGTACGGACTCAACTCTTCGGCGCAGATCCTCTCCACGCGGAGTCTCAAAGGGAACATGGGCTTCGGAGAGGGTCCTCTTGGCGCGAAAGATCCGCTGGCCCAGGGTCTTCTCCGGCACCAGGAACGCCCGGGCAATCTCGGCTGTGGTGAGTCCGCAGATCAGCCGCAACGTAAGTGCGACGCGCCCTTCAATGGCGAGGACCGGATGGCAGGCAATAAAGATGAGGCGCAGGACATCGTCGTCGATGACCTGATCCAGAGCGTTGTCCAAGGCGTCGGACAACTGTTGTTGCTGGAACTCAAGTTCCCGGGCAATCTCTCCGTGCTTCTGATTGAGCATTTGTCCGCGACGTAAATAGTCGATGGCGCGCCGTTTGGCCGCCGTCATCAGCCATGCCGCGGGTTTTTCCGGGATACCTTCTTCCGGCCATTGCTCGAGAGCGGCGACAAGCGCATCCTGCGCCAGCTCCTCTGCAAGACCGACGTCGCGGGTAACGCGGGCAATCCCCGCGATAAGGCGGGTGGATTCAATCTTCCACACCGCCTCAATCGTCTGATGGATTTTGCTCATGCTTTGACGGCCGAGGTATTGGTCAGATTCTCGAAGCCTTCCGCTGCTTTCTGAACGTCCTCGGGAAAATCGCTCATCTCTTGAATTTGACGCACTTCGATCATCTCGTTGTTTGCCATCGGCGCGCGCCTGGCCCATTCAATTGCTTCCTCTCGCGACCGTACCTGAATGATCCAGTAGCCTCCAATGACCTCTTTCGCCTCGGCGAAAGGTCCATCTGTAACCGTAGCTTTGCCGTCGGTGTAGGAAATACGTGCCCCGGTCGAAGGGGGCCGGAGTCCATCAAGCGCCAGCAGCACGCCGGCCTTCTGCAGACTCCTGTTGTACTCCATCATCTTGGCCACCGCCTCAGCGCTTGGAACTGCATTTGGAGCTGCACTTTCATAGCCCTTTGGGATCACGATCATCATGAAACGCATAACTTTTCTCCCGTTACCGATTCCAACCAAATTGGTCGTTCTATCCAAACGTCGAACCGG
>Ga0136846_1214182_pt1 | contig 14971 bp, 10 predicted proteins | sample HopSoiMetagenom2_FD_96841 | JGI IMG/M metagenome (GOLD analysis project Ga0136846, IMG submission 96841) | Grasslands soil microbial communities from Hopland, California, USA - 2 Assembly 2016 (version 4) | ecosystem: Environmental > Terrestrial > Soil > Grasslands | place: USA: Hopland...
ACCACCCGGCGGCGATGCTCCGCCGTCGCAACGATCGCGGTGCCGTCGGCTCTGCTCATAGTGACCGCCTCGCCGCGCCCCAGAAATCCCCACCCTTACCCGGGCCCCTCACTGCCCAGGAAGAAGCACGCTACCTCCGCGGGTCTGTGGATTGCCATGTGCATAAAGCCGGTCGTCCTGTGGACGGGGCGGGGATAACGATCTACGCGCTGTGGACACGGTCACAGGCTCGCCCTAGCGGAGAAGGTCCCAGGGGCTGTGGAGAACAGTGCGGCCATGTGGACGACCAGGGCTGAGATTAGTTGGAAAACCACCGATGGCCGCCTTCCGGGCCGTTACCGGTCAGGGGCGTTCGCGGGCTTCCCAGCGGGCGACGGCCTCGACGGCGAGACCGCGGTGATGCGTCATCAGCTCGACGATCCCGTCCACGTCGCGTGCCTCGAACCGGCTGATCATCCGCTCATGGTCCCACTGCGCCTTCTCGGCGTCGACCAGGCCGGCGAAGGTATAGGGCGCGGCGGCATCCCAGAGATAGGTGAGGAAGCGAAGCAGCCGGTCGCTGCTGGCCCGGCGGAAGGCGATGAAATGAAACTGCCGATTAAGATGCAGGTATTCGCGCCGTTGCACGGAGTCGGCCGCCTTGCGCATCTGGCCGCACAGCCTGCGCATTTCCTCGATATCGTCACCGGTGAGCTCGGGGATGGCCATCATGAATGCCTCCCGCTCGAGTATCTCGCGCCAGTGGTAAATGTCGGCCAGGTCTTCGGACGACAAGGTGCGGACGAAGAAGCCGACCCGCGGCTTGTGCTCGAGGTACCCGGACGCAGCGAGCGAGGTCAGCGCCTCGCGCACGGGAATATGGGATACCCCCAAGTTGGCCGCGACCGCACTGGGCGAAAGCTTCGCACCCGGCTTCAGCTCGCCAGAAACAACCGACTGTTTGATTTGCTTCTCGATGTAGGACAGCAGGGCCTCCGGCTGAGCCTGACGACGCTCCTGCGAGAGAGGCACGGGTGCCTGCACCTCCCATACGGTCACGAATATATTATAGCCAGCTGACCCGGCGGATTCGATTACCACTGACTGCTCGGAGTATATGCGCCACGCCCGTCGCCCGGCGGCGCGACCACAGAAAATGCGATCTTATATTAAGGTAATTGACCTGGTCAATGTGACGCAGTAATGACCCGGCGGCGCGGCCTGGATACGGTCGCGATTGGCTATTGCCCGGCGCGGCGGCGCAGCGACCAGAGCTGGGCGCCTCGTTCGACTTCCAGGGCGGCGGGCCACGGGAGGCGGGGAGGGCCTAGTTCGGTCCGCAGGCTGGCGGTGGCCTTCCGGGCCAGTCGGGGGTCGCGGGCGGGGCGGCGGGCGAGCTCGGCGGCTCGCTCCTCGACCTGCTCCGACGGCAGGGCTTCCCAGGCCAGGCCGAGCTGTACCGCCCGCAGGCCGGAGATCTCCTCGCCGAAGATGCCCGCGGCGGCGGCCGCCTCGGCGCCCGCCCGGCCCGCCAGCAGCCCGAAGTGGCCGCCGCCGGGGTGCAGCCCGATCCGCAGGAAGCCGCTGATCAGCCGGGCGTCCTCAGCGACGATCCGCAGGTCGGTCGCGAGCGCCAGGTTGATCCCGGCCCCGACGGCGGCGCCGCGGACCGCGGCGATGCTGGGCACCTCAAGCTGCCCGACCCGGGTAAAGGCGCGGTAGATGCCGCCGAGAGACTCGTACCTGCTCTCCTCGACCGGGTCACGGCCGACGTCGTCCAGGTGGCCGCGCTCGGCCCCGGAACAGAACGTGCCACCCGCACCGCGGATGACGGCGGCCCCCACCGAGGGGTCGCGGTCGGCCTCGTCGCAGGCCGCGACGAACTGGGCCGCCAGCTCGTTGTTCAGGGCGTTCCTGGTCGCGGGGGCGTTCAGGGTAATGAACGCGACGCCTTCGCTGATCTCAAGGTCAATCATCGGCTTGGTCCCTCGGCTGGGTGGGGTCAGTACCTCGGTATCGATGTTCACCAGTGTCGCTGGCTGCGTCGACCCGGGACGCGGCAACCACCGCGACGGGACATCGCAGTTGTTCCGGCCAGTTGTTCGACCACCGCGCGGGCCGGATTGAAACGAACCAAGGCGCTGGGACGCACATTGGTCTGGTAATCGAGCATTAGCACATCGCCACGGAATAGCGCGGCGGTTTGCACGGATCACGGATAGTTGCGCGGACCGCGCCGGGACTGACCCGGGGAGAGCAATCTCAGGTTCATAACGAAGCATCGTCGCGGCGGAGCGGTCGTCCCGGGTGCGACCGAGCGTGACCAGCCACATGATCCCAATGGAAGCGGCATTCGGGTCTTTTACGTACTTTTTCTCTACATATAGCCATGCTCGCGGATCACCACTAGCATGCCCTTATACCGACTGTGGTGCACGTGCAGAAAGGTGCCCGTCGCCAGCTCCGGCAGCTGGTGAGTCGTCTGTCCCGGGGACGTGAGTTCCTGCTGGAACGCGAGTCTGTCCTGGGACCGGCGGACGGGTTCGCGTCCGCCGTAGGTGGCCATACCGGGAGGTGATGGCAGCCTGTCGGCAACTCAGGGAGCGGCTGGGCCAGGACGTCCGGGCCTGGTCGGCGGGCTACGCGGGAAAGGCTGTCGACGTGGTTGCGGAGCGGACGGGGACGCCGCCGCCTTCTTCCCCCGTGAAGCTGTCGGGAAGCATCCCGCCGCTCGCCGAGGCTTTCCACCAGCGCCCGGAAACCGGGCTTGACCTCAGGGCGGGCCTGTACCCGGGCGACACCGTGGTGCTGACCCACGCCGAGGACAACCCGGCCACGCCGGCGACGCAGGGCGGCACGGGCAAGACGCAGCTCGCGGTGGCGTTCACCCACGCACTGTGGACCGCCCGGACGGTGGAGGCGCTGGTCTGGGTGCCGGCGAGCAGCCGGGACGGGATCGTCACCGGCTTCGCCCAGGCAGCCGGCACGGTCGGCGCGGCGGCCCCGGGGCTGGGCGCCGAGGCCGCCGCGGGCCGCTTCGTCAACTGGCTGGCGCACACCCGCCGGCCGTGGGCGCTGATCCTGGACGACCTGGCCAGCCTGGACGACCTGACCGGCCTGTGGCCCGCGGGGCCGGCCGGGCAGGTCGTCATCACGACCAGGCTGCCGGAGGCGGTCTTCCGGACCGGACACGCGATGCCCGGGGATTATGAGGTGCCCGGGGGCTACGGGGCCTCCGGCGGTTATGGGGCGCCAGGCAGGCCGATGGCGGGCGGACTGGCCGCGGGCGGACTGCTGGCGGCGGGCGGGCCGCGGGTCGCGCCGGTGGGCGGGTTCAGCCGTCACGAGGTGCTGGCCTACCTGGGGGGACGGCTGACCGACTTCCCTGACCAGCGGGCCGAGGCGCTCGAGCTCGGCGCTGAGCTGGACGGGCTGCCGCTCGCACTGGCCCAGGCCGCCGCCGTGATGATCGTGAACCAGCTCAGCTGCCGGGAGTACCGCGGCCGTCTCGGCGAGCGGCGGGAGCACATGACCGCGATCCGGGTCGACGGCGTCTCGCCGACGGTGCTGGCTACCTGGTCGCTGGCCGTCGAGTGCGCGCACGACCTGCCGCCGGCCGGGGCGGCCTGGCCGGCCCTCGCGCTGGCCGCCATGCTGGACCCGAACGGGATACCCGGGGCCGTGCTGACCACGCCGGCCGCGTGCGGCTACGTGGCCGGGCGGCCGAGCGGCGGGGAGACGGCGGACCAGACCCTGGTCCGGGCGGCCATCACTAACCTGTCCCGGATCGGCCTGATCAGCATTGATCCGGCGGACGCGGTCCGGACCGTGCGGATGCACCCGAGCGTGCAGGCCGCGGTGCACGCCTACCTGCCGCCTGAGGACTTCGAGCAGGCCGTGCTGGCCGCGGCCGAGGCCCTGGTGCAGGGGTGGCCGGACGCCGACGGGGCGGCACCCGGCCAGGATCAGCTCGAACGGGCCGAACGGGCCCAGCTCGAGCAGGCGCTGCGGGACTGCGCGGCCGCGCTATGGGCGGCGGACAGCGCCCAGCCCCACCAGAGCATGCTGTGGCGGCCCGAAGCCCATCCGGTGCTGTTCCGCCGGGGGCTGAGCCTGGACGCCAGCGGCCTGACCGGGCCGGCCATCGCGCACTGGCAGGCCATGCTCGCCACCAGCACCCGGCTGCTCGGTGCGGGCGGGGGCGGGCACCCCGACGTGGTGATGGCGCGGGACCGGCTGGCCGTGGCGTACGAGTCGGCGGGCCGGTTCGGCGATGCCATCGCGGCGTTCTCCAGCGCGCTGTCCGACCGCGAGCGCAGCCAGGGACCCGAGCATCCCGACGCGCTCGCCGCCCGCGGGCAGCTCGCCCACGCCTACGCCAGCGCCGGCCGGCCGGCCGAGGCCGTCACGCTGTACGAGCAGATGGTGGCCGGTGCCAGCCGGCAGCTCGGCCCGGGCCATCCGGTCACGCTGGCCGCGCGGGCTCACCTGGCGGACGCGTACCAGGCCGCCGCCCGCGGCAAGGACGCCCTGACCGCGTACCAGCTGCTGCTGGCCGACACCGTGCGGCTACTCGGCGCGGGACACCCGGACGCGCTGGCCGCACGGGAACACCTCGCCGCCGCCTTCGGCCCCAACGGACAGCCCAAGGATGCCATCGAGCAGTACAAGCTGCTGGTCACGGCCACCGAGGCGGCGTCGGGCCGCGATCACCCGGACGCGATCGCGGCGCGCGCCAGCCTGGCGTCGGCGTACCGGCGCGGCGGGAAGCCGAAGGATGCGATCGCGCTCTGCCGGCGGGTGCTGGCCGACCGGGAGCGGACCTCCGGCGCCGATCACCCGGACGCGATCGCGGCGCGGGCCGGCCTGGCCGCGGCCTACCAGCAGGCCGGCCGGCTCGGCGACGCCATCCACCACCACGAGCAGGCGCTGGCCGACAGCGAGCGGATGCTCGGGCCCGGCGACGTGGAGACGATCACCGCCCGGTCCAGCCTGGCTACGGCGCACATCGTGGACGGGAGGCCGGCCGCCGCCGTCCCGCTGCTGCAGCGGGCGCTGGCAGACAGCGAGCGCTACCTCGGCCCCGATCACCCGCTGACCCAGGCCGTCCAGGACCAACTGGAGACGATAACCCGTGGCTGACCAGCATAAAGGACGAGATGCGGCTAAAACGGGATACAGCCGGCACGATCGCACTAGAATCGCACCACGCCGTCTCGATACGGAGAGCACATGGACAATTACAAATTTACGTAAAATTAACGCATAGTGTGCCTTATTTCCCCATATGGCTAGCGAGCGGCGGCGACGTATCATGCCAACAGCATCGGGCCGCGCGTTCCTTATGGACTGTGATCTGGATACTCTTCAGAATTCGAGGCACCGCAGGGGACGAGGGGCGAGAAAGGGCTGTCCGCCATGTCCACGCCGTACGCAGAATCCGTTACCGGTTCGGGTCCTGGTGTACTGCTGTCCGGGACCGTGCCGCCGCTCGCCGCTTCCTACTACCAGCGCGAGCTCACCGGACCGGGCCTGGACGCCATCCTGCGCCCCGGGGAGACCGCGGTGCTGGTCCACGGCGGCGAGACCGAGCTGGCACCGGCCGCCCAGGGCGGAACCGGCAAGACGCAGCTGGCGGTCGAGTTCGCCCACACGATGTGGAATACCGGCGCGGCGGAGGTCCTGGTCTGGGTGAACGCCGCTAGCCGGGACTCGGTCGTGACCGGCTTCGCGCAGGCGGCGAACCTGACCGACGCCAGCCCGCTGGACGAGAGCGCGGACGCGGCCGCGGCCCGGTTCGTGTCCTGGCTGGAGCGGACCAGGCAGCCGTGGGCCCTGATCCTCGACGACCTGGCCGAGCTGAGCGACCTGGACGGGCTGTGGCCGGGCGGCGTTTCCGGCCGGGTCCTGGTCACCACCCGGCTGCCGGCCGCGGCCTTCGACGGACCGGGATTCGCCGGCGTGCGGGTCATCGGGGTCAGCGGGCTGAACCGCCGCGAGGCGCTGGACTACCTCACTTCCCGGCTGTCGGATTACCCCGACCAGCGGATCGAGGCGCTGGACCTGGGCGAGGACCTGGAAGGGCTGCCGCTCGGGCTGGCCCAGGCCACCGCGGTGATGAAGGTGCGCGGGCAAGGCTGCCGGGAGTACCGCGCGCTGCTGGCCGAACGACGCCGGCACATGCCCACGGTTCCCGGCGTCTCCGCCGCCGTGCTGGCCACCTGGTCGCTGGCCGCGGAGTGCGCGCACGAGCTGCCGCCGGCCGGGCTGGCCTGGCCGACGCTGGTGCTGGCGGCGATGCTCGACGGCCACGGCGTGCCTGGCGCCGTACTGACCAGCCCGGCCGCCTGCGGCTACGTCACCGGCCGGCCAAGCCTCGATCGGGGCAGCGCGGCGAACGCGGCCGACCAGGTCACGGTGCGCGCGGCCATCAACAACCTGGCGCAGGCGGGCCTGGTCACCATCAACCCGGGCAGCTCCGCGCGTACCGTGCAGCTGCATGCCAGCGTGCAGGCCGCGGTCCGGGCGTACCTGCCGGCCGCCGACGTGGAGCAGGCCGTGCTGGCGGCCGCGGATGCGCTGGTGCAGGTCTGGGCGGAGCGAGACGACGGCCCGCTGCCCGGCCAGGGTGCCCAGCCGCTGGAACTCGACCTGGAGCAGGCGCTGCGGGACTGCGCGGCGAACCTGCGGGCCAGCGACGGGGTGCTGCTCTGGAAGCCGGAGGCTCACCCGCTGCTGTTCCGGGCCGGACTCTCGCTGGAGCAGAGCCGGCTGTCCGACGCGGCCATCACGTACTGGAAGTCCATGCTGGCGACCAGCACCGGGCTGCTCGGCGCGGATCACGCCAACGCCGTGGTAGCCCGGGACCGGCTGGCCGCCGCCTACGAGGCCGCCGGGATGTACGCGGACGCCATCGCGGTGTTCCAGACCGCGCTGGCCGAGCGGGAGCAGAACCAGGGACCTGAGCACGCCGAGACCATCGCGGCCCGGGCCCACCTGGCACACGCCTACGTCAGCGCCGGTCACCCCGCTGACGCGGTGGCCCTGTACGAGCGGACGGTGGAAGACTCCGCCCGGACGCTCGGCATCGGTCACCCGGTCACCCTGGACGCCCGGGCCAGCCTGGCCCAGGCCTACCGGGCGGCGGGTCAGCCGCGGCAGGCGCTGGGCGCGCAGGAGATCCTGCTGGCCGAGGCCGAGCGTCACCTCGGCGTCGGCCACCCCACCACGCTGGCCGCCCGGGCCGGACTGGCCGCCGCCTACGCGGCCGGCGGGCGGCCCCGGGACGCCATCACGCAGTACCAGCGGGCGCTAGCCGACCAGGAGCGGATGCACGGTCCCCACCACCCGGACACGATCGCGGCCCGGGCCAGCCTGGCCTCGGCGTTCCGCGCGGCCGGGAAGGCCAAGGACGCCATCGCGCAGTACCAGCAGGTGCTGGCCGACCGCGAGCGGACCGAGGGCGCCGACCACCCGGACACCATCGCGGCCCGGGCCAACCTGGCCTACGCCTACCGCAGCGCCGGACGGCTGCGCGAGGCGGTCCCGCTGTACGAGCGGACCCTCAACGACCGGCTGCGGGTCCAGGGCCCCGACCACCGCGACACCCTGACCGCGCGCTCCAACCTGGCCGCCGCCTTCCAGCAGGCGCGCCGGATGGCCGACGCGATCCCCCAGTACGAGCGGGCGGTGGCCGACAGCGAGCGGATGCTCGGACCCGGCGACCTGGAGACCCTGACCATCCGCTGCAACCTGGCCACCGCCTACTACACGGCCGGCCGGCTGGCCGATGTCGTCGCGGTCTTGCAGCGGGCCCTGTCCGACTGCGAGCGTTACCTCGGCCCCGATCACCAGATGACCCAGACCGTGCGCGAGAACCTCGACGCCGCTACCCAGGCTTGAGAAAGACAAGGGGGCCAAGGAAAGCTGAGGGGCTAAGGAAGGACGCCGGGGGGTAAGAGCACTCAAAACCCGCGGGAGGCACTATGGCAGCGCATACCTATGACTTCGTCATCGTGGGCGGCGGGTCCGCGGGCAGCGCCCTGGCCAACCGGCTGTCCGCCGACCCGGGCAGCCGGGTACTGGTGCTGGAGGCCGGCCGGCCGGACTACATCTGGGATCCGTTCATCCACATGCCGGCCGCGCTCACCATCCCCATCGGCAACCGCTTCTACGACTGGAAGTACGAGAGCGAGCCGGAGCCCCACATGAACGGGCGCCGGATCTACCACGCCCGGGGCAAGGTCCTGGGCGGGTCGAGCAGCATCAACGGCATGATCTTCCAGCGTGGCAACCCGCTGGACTACGAGCGCTGGGCGGCCGACCCCGGCATGGCCGAGTGGGACTACGCGCACTGCCTGCCGTACTTCAAGCGGATGGAGAACTGCCTGGCCGCGGACGCCGACGACCCGTTCCGGGGGCACACCGGGCCGCTGGTGCTCGAGCGCGGCCCGGCCGGCAACCCGCTGTTCGGCGCGTTCTTCGCCGCCGTCCAGCAGGCGGGCTACCAGCTCACCGACGACGTGAACGGCTACCGGCAGGAGGGCTTCGCTCCCTTCGACCGCAACGTCCACCGGGGCCGGCGGCTGTCCGCCGCCCGGGCCTACCTCTATCCGGTGATGAACCGGCCGAACCTGACCGTGGTCACCCGGGCGTACGGCACCAAGATCATCTTCGCGGGCGCCAAGGCGGTCGGCATCGAGTTCCGGCACGAGGGCAAGGCCAAGCGGGTACGGTCGGCCGAGCTGATCCTGTGCGGCGGGGCGATCAACACCCCCCAGCTGCTCCAGCTGTCCGGCGTGGGCAACGCCGCCGAACTCGGCGCGCTCGGCATCGCCCCGGTCGCCGACCTGCCCGGCGTGGGCGAGAACCTGCAGGACCACCTGGAGGTGTACGTCCAGTACGGCTCGAAGCTGCCGGTCTCGGTCGCGCCCGCGCTCAAGTGGCGCAACCGCCCCGTGGTGGGCGCCAAGTGGCTCTTCGGCCGGACCGGCCCCGGCGCCACCAACCACTTCGAGGGCGGCGGCTTCGCCCGCAGCAACGACGAGGTGATCTACCCGAACCTGATGTTCCACTTCCTGCCGATCGCGATCCGCTACGACGGCTCGCAGCCGGCCGGCGGCCACGGGTACCAGGTGCACATCGGCCCGATGTACTCCGATTCCCGCGGCACCTGCAAGATCACCTCGACCGACCCGGGCGTGCACCCAAGCTTGCGGTTCAACTACCTGTCCACGCCGACCGACCAGCGGGAATGGGTGGAGGCGATCGGTATCGCCCGGAAGATCCTGACCCAGCCGGCCTTCGACGAGTACAGCTCAGGCGAGCTGTCCCCCGGGCCTTCGGTGCAGACCGATGAGGAGATCCTGGCCTGGGTGGCCCGGGACGCGGAGACGGCGCTGCACCCGAGCTGCACGGCCAAGATGGGCACCGATCCGATGGCGGTGACCGACCCGGGCAGCCTGCGGGTGCACGGCCTGGCGGGCCTGCGGGTCGTCGACGCCTCGGTCATGCCCTATGTCACCAACGGCAACATCTATGCGCCGGTAATGATGACGGCGGAAAAGGCGGCCGATCTGATCCTGGGCAATACGCCGCTGCCGGCTGAGCCGGTTCCGTTCTTCCGCCGCGATCGCACGCAGGTCGAGGTGGGCGAGAGCCTGCCCCGTTCGGTGGATTAAAGATCTTTTATCCCTAACGAGGCTGGTTCGTGCCCTCTTGCCGAGCCAAGGCCCCACAACGTGGGATTCTTGTCCTGAAAACTAGACAGACCGGCTGTCCGTCACCATGATCGAACTGGCACGGGGCCTAGACGAGGAGCAACCTGGCATGACCACACCACATGAGGGTCGCGGCTTCGGGGCGAACGCCGCCAGCGACCCGTTGCCCGAGGCTACCGGGCTGGTGCGCGGCGCGTCGGAGGCGGGCTACCAGCTGAAGATCCTCGGCGGCCTCGGGGTCCGGGTCCTCTGCCCCGACTTCCCGCCCCGGCTGCGGGCCGGGCAGGACATCGACCTGGCGTGCCTGGGCAAGAGCCGGCGCAAGGTCGCCGATTACCTCACCAGCGCGGGCTGCGAGCCCGACAAGCGGTTCAACAACCTCAACGGTGACCGGCAGATGTACTTCACCGCCCCGTCCGGCCGCCCGATCGACGTCATGGTGGACCGCCTGTCGATGTGCCACACGCTGGACTTCAAGGCCTCGTTCGGCTCCACCTCGATGACCCTCGACCCGGCTGACCTGCTCCTGTCCAAGCTCCAGATCGTCGAGCTCAACGCCAAGGACGCGCACGACATCTTCCACCTGCTGTCCGGGCTGCGGGTCGGCCGGGACTCCGCCCGCCCGGCCATCGACCCCGACCGGTTCGGCGCGGTGCTCGCCGCCGACTGGGGCTGGTGGCGTACGGTAACGGGCAACCTGGCCAAGCTGCCCGACCTGCTCTCGGCCCAGCCCGGGCTGGCGCCGCCGTATCCGCGGTTCGACGCCCTGACGCAGGCCAAGCAGCTGCACGAGGTCGCGGAAACGGTGCCGAAGAGCCTGAAGTGGAAAACCCGGTCCCGGGTGGGCGACCGGGTGCGCTGGTACGAACTGCCCGAAGAAGTCGATCACTGATCTCGTTTGCACAAAGCGATAGGAAGGCGCCGCCGCGATGAAAGTCTTCTTCGCCACGGATATTCACGGCTCCGAGATCTGCTGGCGGAAATTCCTCAACTCCGCCGCCTTCTACAAGGCCGACATGGTGGTCCTCGGCGGGGACGTGACCGGCAAGGCCCTGATTCCCATCCTGGCCATGCCGGGCTACTGGGAGGTCACGTTCGGCGGCCAGCGGATGCGCCTGGAGACCCAGGCCGAGCTCGACGAGGTCCAGCGCAAGATCCGCGACCGCGGTTCCTACCCGTCGGTGATGGAACCGGATGAGCTCGACGCGCTGAACGAGGAGGACGGCTCGGTCGACCGCCGGTTCACCCTGGAGATGACCCGCGGGCTGGACCGCTGGCTGGACATGGCCGACGGCAAGCTGCGCGGCGGCGATATCCCGTGCATCCTCAACGGCGGCAACGACGACATCTGGGAGATCGACGACATCATCGATCAGTCCCCGTGCGTCAGCTTCGCCGAGTCCAAGGTGATCGACATCGGCGGCTTCTACCTGGCCTCGATGGGCTGGACCAACCCCACGCCGTGGAACACCTTCCGCGAGGCGCCCGAGGACGTGCTGACCACCAAGATCGATCAGGTCGTGTCGCAGATTCCCGACATGGGCCGGGCGGTGTTCAACTTCCACGCCCCGCCCTACGGCACCGGCCTGGACGAGGCCCCGGCCCTGGACGACAACATGCGGCCGATCCACGGCGGCGCGGTCATGAAGCCGGTCGGCTCGAAGGCGGTCAGGGAAGCGATTCTCAAGTACGCGCCCGCGCTGTCCGTGCACGGCCATATCCACGAGAGCCGGGGGGTGGCCAAGCTCGGCCGGACGCTGGCCATGAACCCGGGCAGTTCGTACACCGACGGCGTGCTGCAGGGCGCGGTTCTCGACCTGAACGAGAAGAAGGGAAAGGTCGGGAAGTACATTCTCGTGAACGGCTGACGACGACAGCGGAGTTTGAACTGTCAACTTCGCAAACGGCATCGCCCGGGGTTCCTTCTATACCCTATATTGCCGCTAGTTAAACATTGCTCCTTGATATAACCCCCCTTAGCCATACCTAACGGATAAAACCTGACAAATTAGGATACCGGAGGAGACTTATGACGGCAGGAGCGCTCGGGGAAGAGAGACCGACTCTCTTCCTCCGCAAGGCGACTGGCCTCGTTCGCGGCTGGTCGGTCCGGGACTCGACGATCTACGCCACCCTGTCCACCAACGTGGTCACGCTGGGCATGGTCGAGTGGGCTTACCAGTCCACCTTCCCCGGTGGATCCCTGCTCACCTCGATCCTGATCTCCGGTGTCTGGGTCTCGTTCCTGGTCATCGCCTATGCCGGCCTGGTCGTCACGATCCCGCGGGCGGGCGGCGACTACGTATGGCAGAGCCGCATCCTGGGTAGCGGGATCGGCTTCGTGCTGGCCGCCACCGGGTGGTGGTTCATCTTGTGGCTGTGGGCGCCGATCTACGGCTCGGTGCTGGCCGAGGAGTTCTTCCAGCCCATCCTCGCCACCCTCGGCCATCCCAGCCAGGCCGCCTGGTTCGCCTCGCACAACGGCATCTTCGTGGTCACGCTGATCACGATCGCGCTGGCGGGCCTGCTGGTCTCGGTGGGCATGGCCGGCTACGCCCGGGTGCAGAAGTACTGCTTCATCGGCGGCATGATCGGCTTCGCGGTCATCGTGATCTTGCTGCTCTTCTACAGCAAGGCCAGCTTCATCTCCTCCTTCAACAGCGCGACGAGCCGGATCTTCGGCACGAACCACCTCTACCAGGCCACCAATGCGGACGCGGTCAAGAACGTCGGCTACACCGCGCCCGGGTTCGGCTTCGGCGGCTCGTTCCGGGACAGCATGCTGCTCGTGCCGCTGATGATGTTCTACCTGCTGTGGCCGAACTGGGGCACCACCCTGTACGGCGAGATCCGCGGCGCCAGCGACTTCAAGCGCGTGTTCACCGGCATGTTCGCGGGCCTGTGGACCACCGTGCTGCTGTCGGTGGTGTTCCTGATGCTGTTCGCCAAGACGTTCGGCTGGAACTTCTACATGAACGTCAACGCGGTATGGTACGCGGCCGGCAAGACGGCGCTGCCCATCTTCCCGTACCCGGTGCTGATGGCCTCCTGGCTGATCCACAACAGCGCGTTCCAGGTCATCTTGCTGCTGCTGATGAGCCTGTGGTTCTTCGGCTGGGTCGGCACCCTGTTCCTGTCCTCGACCCGGGTCATCTTCGCCGCCGCCTTCGACCGGGTGCTCCCGGACGCGGCCGCGCAGGTCTCGGAGAAGCGCCGGGTGCCGGTCGCCTCGCTGGTGCTGATGCTGCTCCCGGCCGTCGGGCTGGCCGCGCTGTACGCGTACAACTCGACGTTCCACACCTACACGCTGGACGCGACGCTGGTCATCGCGGTGACCTACCTGGGCAGCGCGATCGCGGTGGTCGTCCTGCCGTGGCGCAAGCCGGACCTGTGGGCCGCCTCCCCGGCCAGCAAGTTCAAGCTGTTCGGGGTGCCGATCGTGCCGGTGGCGGGCGTGATCACGGTCGCGCTGCTCGTGTACAACCTGTACGAGTGGCTGACCAACGACGCGTACTTCGTCAACAACAAGGGCTCGCTGATCTACATGGGCGCGATGTACGTGCTCGCCATCGTGATCTTCGTGGGCGCGCGCATCATCCGCAGGCGCCAGGGCATCGACCTCAGCCTGATCAACAAGGAGATCCCGGTCGAGTAGGTTCGTCGCGTTCGTCGCGGAGGGCTCTGGCACCATGGCGGCCAGGGCCTTTCGCGCTTTCTATGAGGAGCCGGTTGCAGATGACGAGCGAGCTGGCCGGGCGGACGTTCCTGGTGACCGGGGCTAATACCGGGATCGGGCGGGCCACCGCGGAAGGGCTGGCCGGACGGGGCGGGCGCGTCTACGTGGCGTGCCGCTCGCCGGAAAAGGGCGCGACCGCCGTGGCCGGGATCAAGGCCGCGACCGGGAATTCGGCGGTGTCGTTCCTGCCGCTGGACCTGGCTGACCTGGACTCGGTGCGGGCCTGCGCCGCTGCGTTCCTCGCCCGCGGGGAGCCGCTGCACGTGCTGGTGAACAACGCCGGGGTGGTCCGGACGCGCGGGCTGACCAGGCAGGGGTTCGAGCTGATGTTCGGCGTCAACCACCTCGGGCACTTCGTGCTGACGAACGCGCTGCTCGGCTGCCTGGAGGCCAGCGCCCCAGCCCGGGTCGTGACGGTGTCCAGCGACTCCCATTACCGAGCCCGCGGGATCGACTGGGACGCGCTGCGCCGCCCCGAGCGCGGCATCACCGGGCTGGGCGGGTACTCGGTATCGAAGCTGTGCAACGTGCTGTTCAGTTCGGAGTTGGGGCGCCGGACGGCGGGCACCGGGGTCACCACCTACGCGCTGCACCCGGGGGTGGTGGCGTCGGACATCTGGCGGCGGGTGCCGTGGCCGGTCCGGCCGCTGATCGAGCGGCGCATGCTGACCGTTTCGCAGGGTGCGGAGACGTCGCTGTACTGCGCGACGTCTCCGGAGGTGGCGGCGGACAGCGGGCGCTTCTACGACAAGTGCGCCGAGCGCGAGCCGAGCTCCCTGGCGACTCCGGCGCTGGCCGCCGAGCTATGGAAGCGCAGCGAGGAATGGGCGGCTGCGTCGGCCCCGACCGCATGAGCTCTTGACCCTGTACTCCGTGATCTTTAACCGGTTCGGTGCTCCGTGATCTTTTAACCGGCTCGATGCTCCATCGATCCGGTTCTGGGCGGCTCGATGCTCCATTGATCCGGTTACTGGCCGGCGTCGCCGACCGGTGACGAGTGACCGGTGGGGCGAGTGGGACTGACGGGGCGCATGTCCTGACGGGATGTATGTCAGGGAGCGGGGTGTATGTCAGGGAGCGGGGTGGAGGGGCGGCGGGGTCCAGGAGGCGATCGGTTCTAGCTGGCGGAGCATCAGGCCGGGGCCGAGGCGGCCGGCCAGGCTGACGCCGGCGTTCCGCAGGGCGATGGCGGGACGAGACGTCAGGCCGGACAGGCGCATCGCCCGGTAGGAGTCCCGGACCACCTGCTGGGTCCGGCGCAGCCGGGCGGCGGTGTAGGCGGCGAGGTCCGGGGTGGTTCCCGGTCCGGCCACGCTGGCCAGCACGACCGCGTCCTCGATGGCCTGGCAGGCACCCTGCCCGAGGTGCGGGGTCATCGCGTGGGCGGCGTCCCCGAGGATCGCGACCCGGCCATGATGGTAGGCCGGCAGCGGATCGGCCATCCAGCAGACGTCGTCGTGCAGCACCTGCTCCAGGGAAACCGAGCCGATCAGGCCGGGGATCGGGTCGTGCCAGCCGCCGAACCTGCGCTTGAGCT
>Ga0136846_1215414_pt1 | contig 14971 bp, 21 predicted proteins | sample HopSoiMetagenom2_FD_96841 | JGI IMG/M metagenome (GOLD analysis project Ga0136846, IMG submission 96841) | Grasslands soil microbial communities from Hopland, California, USA - 2 Assembly 2016 (version 4) | ecosystem: Environmental > Terrestrial > Soil > Grasslands | place: USA: Hopland...
AAAGCGTCTACGTCGCGACGATCGTGCGCAACGACGGGCCGCTCCCGGTCACGCTCGAAGGGCTGGCTCCCGTGGAAGCCTCGGCGACCGACGCCTACATCCCGATCTCGATGCAGCTCGGGGACGGCAAGACGCCGGCGCCCGCTGGGGACTTCGCACCGCCGTCGCTGGACGCGCACACGGGGATCGGGGTTGTCATCACCTATGCGATCAACACGAACCTGGACTGTGCGCGGTTCGATGACGGTCCGACCGAACCCGCGCCGCTGGCACCGATGCCGATCAAGCTCTCGACCTACGGTGTCGACACGACGCAGACGCTCGGCGTGCCGGGACCCCCGATGGTCGAGGGGTTGACGAAGACGACCTGCGAGCGGGCGGTCCGCTAGACGTCGCGACGGCGTTCGAGCGACACCGCGCTCGCCCACACACTGATGATCCACACCACCGCGAGCACCAACGCGCCCGCCCATCCGAATACCTCCGCCGTGTCGTTCGCATGTCCGAACGCGCCGGCGACACCGGCGAACGGCATGAACTTCGCGAACCGGGGCAGCAACGCGGTCCCGAGCGGTTCGACGATGAACAGCCAGCCCAGCAAGCCGAGGATCGCGACCAGCTGGCTGCGGAGCGCCGCGCCGACACCCACCGCGAGCGCCGCGCCGTAGGCGCACCGGAGCCCTTCCTGCCCGATCGCCCCGATCACCGACGCGCCGACCGGGATCGACGTCCCCTGCCCGGCCAGCCAGATCACCGCGATCACGAGGGTGATGGTCGCGGCGGCGACGCCGTACAGGAGGCCCACGCTCGCCGCCGCGATCGACTTCGCGGTGATGACCCGCATGCGTGAGGGCGCCGCGAGGTAGGTGCCGCTCGCCGTTCCGTACCGGAACTCCGCGGTCGCCATCGTCGCGGCCAGCACCAGCACGAAGGCGAGCGTTCCCGACGCCTGGAACACGAGCGTCCGCAGGTCCTCGGCCGTCTCGATCGGGTGGATCCCGTTCGCCTGCGCGTTGGCCGAGTGCGCCAGCGCGAGGAACAGGATGGTGCTGAGCCCGGTAAGACCGACCGCGCCGATGGCCATCCCGATCCAAAGGCGCGTGGTCCACACCTTGAGCAGCTCCGCCCGCACGAGCTCGATCACTGCGGCATCTCCGGCGGTTCCGGCGTCGTGAGCGCGAGGAACGCCTGCTCGAGCGTTGCCGTCTCGCGACGCAGCTCGTGCAGCACGATGCCGCCGGCCGCGGCGAGCTCGCCGACCCGCTCGATGGCGAGGCCGCGAACGGACATCGCGCCGTCGCCGATCTCCTGCACGGTGCCGCCCGCCTCCCGGACGGCGGTGATGAGCCCTGCCGGGTCGGTGGAGCGCACGATGACGGATTCGCCGCCGGCGTGGACGAGCGCCTCGACCGAATCCTCGGCGAGCAGCTTCCCGCGGTCGATCACCACGACGCGATCGGCGACCTCCGCAACCTCCGTCAGCAGGTGGCTCGAGACGAGCACGGCGCCGCCGTCGTCGGCGAAGCGCCGGAGGAACCCTCGGAGCCACGCAACGCCCGCCGGGTCGAGCCCGTTCGCCGGCTCGTCCAGCACCAGCACCCGTGGTTCGCCGAGCAGCGCGGCGGCGAACGCCAGCCGCTGCCGCATCCCGAGTGAGTACTCGCCGACCTTGACCGTCGCGAACGATGACATCCCGGTCCTCTCGAGCACCGGCTCGACGCGGTCGACCGGCACGCCGCCCTCGACGCACAGCACGCGCAGGTGCGAGCGTGCGGTGCGCCCCGGATGGAAGCCGGTCGTCTCGAGCGCCGCGCCCACGGCGGAGAGCGGCCGGTCGAGTTCCGCATAGGGCCGTCCGAGCACGCGCGCCGATCCGCTCGTCGGACGCGCGAGACCGAGCACCATCCGCATCGTCGTCGTCTTGCCGGCACCGTTCGGCCCGAGGAAGCCCGTCACGCTGCCGAGCGGGACCGAGAACGTGAGCCCGTCGACCGCGACGGACGATCCGAAGCGCTTCGTGAGGGCGCTCGCCTGGATCGCGGGCCCCGCGCCTCCTGTCGACGCCATCGACGCAGAGCCTAGCGGGGGACCCCCGATATGCTGCGAGCGTGCCCCTTCTGCAGATGCAGTCGCTGCCCGACGACCTGGTCGCGCCCGTCGTCGTGGTCGCGTTCGACGGCTGGGTCGACGCCGCCGGCGCGTCGAGCGCGGCAACGGAGCACCTCGCGAGCGGCGGCACGCTGGTCGCGACGTTCGAGGACGACACGTTGTTCGACTACCGCTCCCGCCGACCGACGCTCGACATCATCGACGGCACGCTGCACAAGCTGATCTGGCCTGCGATCGAGCTCCATCGGCGCTCGATCGACGGCCGCGACGTGCTGGTGCTCCACGGACCCGAGCCCGACTTCCGGTGGAAGGAGCTCGGCGGCGAGCTGAGCGCGTTCTGTCTGCGGGCCGGCGTGATGCAGTGGGTGAGCCTCGGTGCGATCCCCGCGGCCGTCCCACACACCCGGCCGGTGCCGGTGCTCGCGACCGCCTCGCGCGACGGGCTGCTGCACGAGCTCGACACGAAGGGACCGCCCGGCTTGCTCCGCGTCCCGAGCGCCGCGCTGTCGGCGGTCGAGCTTCCGGTGAGCGAGGCGGGCGTACCGGCGGTCGGCTTCTACGCGCAGGTGCCGCACTACGTCGGCGGGCCGTACACCGCGGCGAGCGTCTCCTTGCTCCGCCACCTGTCACGGCACCTCGGGGTCGAGATCCCGCTCACGGAGCTCGAGGACGAGGCCGACGCGCAGCGCGCGCGCCTCGATGCGGCGGTCGCGGCCGACGACGACGTGCGCGAGCTGCTCGAGCGCATGGAGCAGAACGACGACGAGGAGCTGCCGACCGGCGATGAGCTGGCCGCCGAGATCGAGCGGTTCCTCCGCGATCAGAGCTGACCGTCGGGCCGCGATGGCGGCGCGCCATCGCCGCGCATCATCGCGGCGGTCGTGCGCTCGTACTCCCGAACCGCGTGCCATGGCACGAGGATCCGTCGCTGGCTGACGAGCCCCTTGTCCGCATCGAGCAGGTCGTCGACCAGGAGGCCCACCGCCCAGGGCGTGATGTCGAACCGCTCCGAGGCGACGACGATCTCCTCGCCGTCCGTCGTGCCGTCCTCGACCACGACGCGCACCACCGAATGCGGCTGGTCGATCTCGGCCTCGCGCGGTGGGAGCGACCAGGTGACGCGCTCGACCCGGGGCCAAGGGATCACGAGCCGACCGAACACCGCGCCGTGCTCCGACTGCTCGAATTGGGCAAGGTAGTGAGCGGTGTCCACCCATGTCCCGTCCGGGCCGAGGGTGCCGACGACCACGCTGCCGACCTGGGTCGTGGGCTTGCTCCGCGTGTCCTCCATATGACCTCCAGCGACAAGGGTAGCCCGGTAGGCTTTCCCGATGCCACGGCCAACCGACCGAACCCGCATCCACCGGCACCCGGAGCGCACAGACGACGATCCGGACGTCTTGCGGCGCATCCTCGATGATGCGTTGACCTGCACGGTCGCATGGGTCGACGCGGACGGCCTGCCTCGGGCGCTCCCCACGATCCATGCTCGCATCGACGACACCCTGTACCTGCACGGCTCGCGTGCCGCGCGCGCCTGGAAGACCGCCGCGGCCGGTGCGGACCTCTGCGTGGTCGCGACCGTCGTGGACGAGCTCGTGCTGGCGCGGACCTCACCGCATCACTCGATGAACTATCGGAGCGCGGTGGTGTTCGGCCGGGGCAGCGAGGTCACCGATCGCGACGAGCTCTACGCGGTCGCCCGCGCGATCACGCGTCACGTGCTGCCCGGGCGCGAGGACGACGCGGCGGAACCGGGCGACGAGGATTGGCGCGAGACGCTGTTGCTCGCGATGCCGATCGACGAGGCGAGCGCCAAGGTGCGGACGGGACCGCCCGTCGACGATCCCGACGAGCTCGCCCTGGACGTGTGGGCGGGCACGCTCCCGCTGCACACGGTCGCCGGCGTCCCCGCGCCGTCCCCCGATCTTCGGCCGGGGATCGACCCGCCGTCGTATCTCGCCGAGTTCCGTCGCCCGTGAACGCGACGCCGCGACTCGCGACCCCCGCCGAGCTCGACACCGTCGCGCGCGTGTTCGCGGAGGCGCTCGCGCCCGACCCCATGATCACCTGGCCGTTCCCGCCGGCAACGACGGTCGACGACGTCACAACGCTGTTCCAGATCCTGTTGCAACACGCCTACGGGTCGCTCGGCGTGATCTGGGTGGTCGGCGACGAGCGCGTGGAGGCCGCCGCGGCCTGGCTCCCGCCGGAGCAGGTCAGCCGTTTCCAGGAGATCGAGGTCGCGACACGGCCGCGCATCGAGGCGCTCACCGACGACGGCGGGGGGCGCTACGCCGTCTTCTGGGACTGGCTCGGCGAGCACCTGCCGACCGAGCCGTGCTGGTTCCTCGACATCCTCGCCGTCCGGTCGGCCGCTCGAGGCCGCGGGCTCGCGTCCGCGCTGGTCCGTCACGGACTCGATCGCGCGCACGGCGCCGGCCAGCCGGCGGTTCTCGAAACTGGCAACCCAGCAACCCTTCCGATGTACGAACACCTCGGGTTTCGGGTGGTCGAGCGCGCCGACGCACCCGACGGCGGCCCGACGATCTGGTTCCTCCGCGCAGACCCCGCCTAGGAGAACTTCACGACACGCGGCTGAGAGCCGTTGCGCGTGTGACACCGCCACGCGCCCGCGACCAGCCGGAACACCGCGGTGACCCTGTGCGGCATCTGCTTGACCTGGCCCGCACCGTCGTCCCAGGTCGCGGTGCCCGCGGCGTTCACCCACGCCACGGCCCCGTCCACCGTCACTCGATGCTCCGAGTAGTCGATCGTGAACGAGCCGGCCAGGCCGGCCATCCACGTCACGAAGGACCGCAGCTCCTCGGGGCCGACGGCGTGCTCGGCCTCCGCAGAACGCCAGAGCGTGAGGTCCGGGTCCTGCGTGAATCGACCGATGACACCATCGATATCACCTGCAGCGAAGGCGCGGTCGAGATCGAGGAAGGCCGTCCAGACCGCGTCGGCCGGGTCCATGGGGCAAGGGTAACTCACAGCGCCCGGACGAGTGTGCTATATATCTCTTGCCGCTATATCGAGCCGATATATCGAACCGCCACACCAGCAGCGGACGAACGGGAACGGACATGATCGAACTGGCCATCCTGGGGCTCCTCAAGGAGCGCCCGATGCACGGGTACCAGCTCAACCGCGAGCTCTCCGAGCAACTCGGCGGGCTCTCGCGCGTGTCCTACGGCTCCTTGTATCCGTCCCTCCGCCGGCTCGAGCGGCAGGGCGCGATCACGAGCGAGCCGGGCAGCACCGGCGCCCGGCGCAAGACCGTCTACGCCATCACGCCACACGGGGAGCGGCTGTTCCTCGAGCTACTGGAGGAGACGCCCCAGGAGAATCAGACCGAGGACGCCCGGTTCCGCGTGCGCCTCGCGTTCTTCCGGTACCTCCCGCCCGAGACGCGGGTGCGGCTGCTCGAACGTCGTCGGCAGGCGCTCGAGACGCGGCTCGCCGACCTCAAGGCGCACCTCCGCGACGCGGGAACCACCGACGACTACCAGCGCGCGCTGATGGAACACGCGCGCGCCGGCACCGAATCGGACATCGCCTGGCTCACGGAGCTCATCCGGAGCGAACGACTGAAGTACGACATCACCGCCCCTGTGGGGGAGCGGCGCCGCGCGAGCGCGACGCTGCGCAGGAAGGAGCGCACATCATGAGTGAGGTTCGCATCGCGATCGTGGGACTGGGCAACTGCGCCTCGTCCCTGGTCCAGGGTCTGGAGTACTACAAGGATGCCGACCCCAACGACAGCGTCCCGGGCTTGATGCACGTCGAGCTCGGCGAGTACCACATCCGCGACATCGGCATCGTCGCGGCGTTCGACGTCGACACGAACAAGGTCGGCAAAGACGTCGCGGACGCGATCTTCACGGCGCCGAATAACACGATCCGGTTCTCCGACGTGCCGCCGACCGGCGTGACAGTGCAGCGTGGCCCCACGTTCGACGGGCTCGGCACCTACTACCGCGACATGATCACGGAGTCGAAGGTGGAGCCGGTCGACGTCACGCAGGTCCTGCGGGACACGCGCGCCGACGTGTTGATCTCCTACCTGCCGGTCGGATCGGAGCAGGCGGACAAGCACTACGCCCAGTGCGCGATCGACGCGAACGTTGCCTTCGTGAACGCGCTGCCGGTGTTCATCGCGAGCGACCCCGTCTGGGCCAAGAAGTTCGCCGACGCCGGCGTCCCGATCGTGGGCGACGACATCAAGTCACAGGTCGGCGCGACGATCACTCACCGCGTGCTCGCGAAGCTCTTCGAGGACCGCGGCGTCGAGCTCGACCGCACGTACCAGCTGAACTTCGGCGGCAACATGGACTTCATGAACATGCTCGAGCGCGAGCGCCTAACCTCGAAGAAGATCTCCAAGACGAACTCGGTCCAGTCCCAGCTCGACGAGCCGCTGCCGAAGGAGAACATCCACATCGGCCCGAGCGACCACGTCCCGTGGCTCGAGGACCGCAAGTGGGCGATGATCCGGCTCGAGGGCCGCAACTTCGGCGACGTCCCCCTGAACATCGAGATGAAGCTCGAGGTCTGGGATTCGCCGAACTCCGCGGGCGTGATCATCGACGCTCTGCGTTGCGCGAAGCTCGCGAAGGACCGGGGCGTCGGCGGCCCGATCATCGGCCCGAGCGCGTACTTCATGAAGAGCCCGCCCGTGCAGTTCAGCGACGACGAGGCGCGGCAGATGGTCGAGGAGTTCGCCAACGGCGACGCGCCGCTCGAGGTCGTCGACCGCGCGCCGCGCGCCGGCGTCCAGGCATAACCGAGATGTCCGGCCAACCGGACCATCCCCCCGTCGGACACTCGGCGATGCTCACCTGACGCGGCGGTCGGAGCGGCCGCGCGCTCGCCCGTATGCTCCCGGGCCATGAGCGTGCCTTCGCAACCCGGCACGCTGTCGCGGGTCCGGTCGGCGCTCCAGGCGCCCGACTTCCGCAAGCTCCTGTGGATCCGTCTATGCGGGCAGGGGGGCGACGGGATCTTCCAGGCGGCACTCGTCGCGTCGGTCGTGTTCAACGCCGACCAACAGAACACGGCGAAGGGCCTGCTCGCCGCGAGCGCGGTCACGATCTTGCCGTTCACGCTGCTCGGGCCGTTCGTCGGTGTGTTCATCGACCGATGGCCCCGGCGTGCGATCCTGACGATGGCACCGCTGCTCAAGGTCGCGTTCGTGCCGCTGGTGCTGTTCGACCCGCTCGCGTGGCCGGTCAAGATCTTCTTCTACACCGGTGTGCTCGCGGTGTTGTCGATCAACCGGTTCCAACTCGCCGCCGCCTCAGCGGTCGTCCCGCGCCTGGTTCCGGCCGAGGACCTGCTGATCGCCAACTCGATCGCGACGGTCGGCGGCACGCTCGCGCTGCTGGTCGGCGTGTTCGTCGGCGGCCGGATCGACAACGCGGTCGGCACGTTCACCGTGATCTTGATCGCGGTCGTGGCATGGCTCGTCGCCTCGTTGATCGCCGGACGGATCGGCTCCGATCTCGCGCCGATGACGCTGCAAGAGGCGCCTGAGCTGTTGCGGCGCGCCCTCAAACGGGTCGTCGTCGAAACGTGGGACGGGGCCTCGACGATGTTCCGAACGCCCCACGCGATCGGTCCGATCGTCTCGATCACGGTCGACCAGATCGGCCAGGGCGTCATGCTGACGTTGGCGCTGGTCGTGTTCCGTGAGCAGCTCGGTCAGGGCGTCGCGTCGTTCTCCAACGTCATCGGCGCGGGCGGCGTCGGCGTGCTGATCGGGATCGCCACCGCCGGCTTCCTCGAGGAACGCCTGCCCAAGGAGCGGATCGTGTCGCTGGCGTTCCTGATCGGCGGGATCGTGCTGCTCGGCGCGGCCGGCGCGATCGAGGGCCCGGTGATCCTGTTCGTTGCGGGGATCCTCGGGCTGACGTTCGCCTGGAAGAAGGTGTCGGTTGACACGATGGTCCAGGAGTCGCTGCCCGACGGCTATCGCGGCCGCGTGTTCTCGGTGTATGACTTCTTCTACAACATCGCCCGGCTGATAGCGGCGCTGATCGCCGTGGCGCTGTTCCCAGTGCTGTCGCCCGGCGCGACGCTCATCGTGATCGGGCTGGTGTTCGTCGCGTGGACGCCGGTGCTCCCGTGGCTGGTCTCACGGCGGGCACAGATCGACCTGGGGATGAACGACGCCGGTCTCCCGACCTCGCTGCAGTGGGGTGCCGCGAGCGAGCCCGTCACCGTGCTCGAGGTGAGCGAGATCGGCTATCGGCTCGCGCTCGAGGACGGCAGCGTGATCGATGTGCGGCGCGCGACCGGCGGGCCGGGTTGGCGCGTGTTGCGCGAGCGAGAGGGTTAGCGTGCCGGGATGGCGGCGGCGCTCGGAGCACGCTCGTGCTCTTCGGCTTCGGGCTCGTCGACGTTGACGGTCTGCCGGCGCTTGCGCATGACCAGCACCACGACACCGATCACCGCGGCGAGGGCACCCATCAATGCGAACTCTGCACGCGGACCGATCACCTGACCGATCCATCCGGCGATCGGCGCGCCGATCGGCGTCGAGCCGAGGAAGACGATGCCGTACAACGCCATCACGCGGCCGCGCGCCTGTGGCGCCGCGTTCAGCTGCAGCATCGTGTTGCCGTTGATCATGAAGACCATGGCGGCGTAGCCGAGCGGCACCATCGTCAGATACGCGACCGCGAGCGTCGGCGCCAGCGCGACGAGTCCCATAGACGCGCCGACCAGCAGCGAGAACACGCCGAGCCGGCGCATCCCGGGGTGCTTGTTCCCGTGCGCGCTCGTCACGGCGCCCACCAGCGAGCCGATCCCAGCCGCCGCGGACAGGAGCCCGAACTCACGCGGGCCCGCGTTGAACGACACCTCCGCAAGGAGCGGCATCAGGACCTGCCACTCGAAGACGAACGTGAACATGATCGCGAGCACGATCAGTGGCCGGCGAAGCTCGTCGGTCCGCCACACGTACTTCAACCCGGCGACCAGGTGGCCCTTCTCGCGGGTCGAGCGCGGCTGCGCGTGGAACTCCGACGGCCGCATCGCGATCAAAGCGCCCAGCACGAACAGGTACGACACGGCGTCGAGGCCGAAGCACCACGTCATACCCGCGCCGGCGATCACAAGACCGGCGATCGCCGGACCGATAACGCGTGCGCCGGTGAAGGCGGCACTGTTCAGGCTCACCGCATTGGTGAGCGACTCCTCCCCGACCATCTCGACGTAGAAGCTCTGCCGGGATGGGTTGTCGATCGCGGTGATGCACCCGTACAGGACCGACAGCCCGTAGACGATCCACAAGGTGATCACGTCGGTCCAGACCAGCACGGCGAACCCGACCGACACGACCGCGAACAAGCTCTGCGTGATGATCAGGATCTTCCGCTTGTCGAAACGGTCGGCGAGCACGCCGCCGAACGCGCCGATCACCAGCATCGGGCCGAACTGCAGGGCCGCGTTGATCCCGAGCGCCGAGCCGCTCCGTGTGAGCTGCCACACCAGCCAGCCGGTGGCCGTGAAGGTCATCCACGTGCCGATCGCGGACACGAACTGCCCCATCAAGAACAGACGGAAGTTCCGAGAGGCCCGCGCCGAGGCGAACGTCTGCTTGAACGCGCCGATCGGGCTCACGGCGCACCCCCTTCCTGTCCGAGCCGGTCCAAGATCTCCGCGGCCTTTCGCAACGTCTCGCGCTCGTCCGGCTCGAGAGACTTCAGCCGTTGTGTAAGGAACGCGTCGGTCCGGCGCCGCGCCGCATGCAGCAAGGCCGTGCCCGCCGGCGTCGTCTGCAACCACGTCACCCGGCCGTCGATGGGGTCGGGTAGCCGCTCGATCAACCCGCGGTCGACGAGCTCTCGGATGGTCCGGGTGATCGACGGCTTCTGGACGTGCTCGAACTTCGCGAGCTGGCCCGCCGTCACCGGTCCGTGCCGCTCGACCGTCCGCAAGGCCGCGTGCAACGTCGGGGTGATCTCGACGTCGGAGACGTGGCGCATCCGGCGTGCGGCGCGCCACACCGCGACGCGCAGTTGCGCCGCGAGCTCGGCCGGCCGGATATCGGGGCGGGTTCGATCCATGCACACATGATAGTACGCAACACTAACTAGTGTCTCGTACGATCTTGCCGCCTCCCCGAGGACGGCCCCCGCCTACGGCTATCGTGAGCGCGCCTCGAGCCGAAAGGACCTTCCGCGGATGGCGACGAACGGGCACCACGCTCCTTCGGACGGTGGCCGCAACCGGCGCACCCTGCTGATGTTCGGCGGCGGCTACGCGCTGGGGGCGGGGAAATGATTCGCCGGAGGCGGCGGCTCCTTCGGTCGTACCCAGCCCGACGGCGACCCACACGAGATCGCCGAAGCCGACCGCCACGGAGACGCCGTCGCCGAGCGCCTCCGCGAGCGAGACGCCGAGCCCCGATCCGACAGCCGAGCCCGACGGCGACACGCTGCCGGACGGCAGGTACTTCGTCCGGTTGAACACGCTCGAGGGCGGCGAGGCCGGGGCGCCGACGGCGCGCTACGACCTCGCGTACTTCCTCAGCGGCACGGCTGCGGACTCAGCCGCGAAAGACGTGGGCTCGAAACACCGGTTCCCGACGGCTACTTCATCGTGAACGACAGCCACCAGATGCCGATCCGCGACGTTCGCCGACCCGTTCGGGGTGAAGTACATCCCCGAGGGCAACTGCTGCAGCCTCGTGAAGGCGCACAACGCCGCGTTCCTGGGGTGGCTCGGCGAGACGCAGCCATCAGACTTCGCGCCGAAGGACACGCCGTGGTGGTGGACCACGATCGATGGCGGTGAGACCTCGGCGGTCAAGCAGCAGTTCCTGCCCTGAGTCGTTGCAACCGCCCGACCTCGGGCGCACGCTGCACGGATGCCGCACGGAGATCACGAGCCAGGCACGCGAGAAGACTGCGACGAGTGCAAGGCGCTCGCCTATGAGCCCGGTTGGTACAAGGCGCTCCGAGACGAACGGGTCGTCGGCAAGGACCCGACCGTTGTCGCCGTGCCCGAGCCCGACGACGCCGAGGTCAAGGTCGAGGTCGACGTCGTTGTGGCCGAGACGCCAGACGAACCCGCGCGCCGTCGCCGCTGAACCAGCGCCGCCGTAGGCTGGGCGGCATCGTGCCGCACGACTGGGACGCCACCACCTACGATCGGCTGCCGATCCCCATGACCGGCTGGGGGCTGCAGGTGCTCGAGCGGCTCCGTCTGCGCGGCGACGAGACCGTCCTCGATGCGGGATGCGGAACCGGCCAGGTGACCGAGGCGCTCCGTGAGCGGCTGCCGCGAGGACGCGTGATCGCGCTCGACGCATCGCCGTCGATGATCGCGGCGGCGGTCGAGCGGCTCGGCGCCGACCGCATGACCTATCTGACGCAAGACCTGATGGACCCGATCCCGATCGAGCCCGTCGACGCGATCTTGTCGACCGCGACCTTCCACTGGGTCCCCGACCACGACCGGCTGTTCGCCAATCTCGCCGCGGTGCTCCGGTCGCGCGGCCAGTTCGCGGCCCAGTGCGGGGGGTGGGGCAACCTCGAACGAGTGAACGCGGCCGCCGAGCGCGCCGCCGGCATCGACCTGTTGGCGACGAAGGTCTACGCGACGCCTGAGGAGACCTGGACCCGCATGGAAGCCGAAGGGTTCGTCGACATCGAGACCTGGCTGACCGAGGCGCCGGTCGAGCTCCCGCCCGACGAGCTCGAGCCCTATCTACGCACGGTGATCCTCAGCGGCGAGGTCGCGCGCCGCTCGCCGGAAGAGGCGGAGGAGCTGGTACACGCGGTCGCCGTCGAGCTCGGCGAGCCGGAGATCGACTACGTGCGACTCAACATCGTCGCGCGCAAGGAGTAGCGCCCGACTAGATGAACAGCGGGATCGCGGCCTCGCGCATCTCGCGGATCGCCGTCGCGGCGCCGATCGGCTCCTCGAGACCGTCGAGCAGGTCCTCGCGCTTGAGGCCGAGCAGATCCATCGTCATCTGACACGGGATCAGCTTCACACCGAGCTCTTTCGCGAGCCCGATCAGCTCGTCCGGCTTCGCGACGTTCTGGTCGTCGGCGAGCTTCTTGAACATCGCCGGGCCGGCGCCCATGAACTGGTAGTGCGAGAGCTTCGCCTTCTGCGCGGAGCCAGGATTCATCACTGACATCATCTTCTGCATCCAGTTGTCGCCGGTGATGCGAACGCCGGGCTTCACGATCGCGAAGAGGCCCCAGAAGGTGAAGAAGACACTCGCCTCCATGCCGCTCGCGGCGGCGGTGGTCGCGAGGATCGTCGTGGGCCAGATCCGGTCGAGCTGCCCGCCCCACGCGATGATCGTCATCTTGTTCTTCTTCTTGACCTGCTTCGCCTGCTGGGTCTCGAGCGCTTCGACCCGCTGCAGGAGGTCGGCGAGCGTCGCGGTCTCCTCGACGCGGTCTTCGGTGATCGCCATGGTCAGACCGCCCGCGCGATGAGGTAGCGGAACGATCCGTCCGGAAGCGTCTCCGCGCTCTCGAGGACGTTGCCGGTCAGCTCGGCCCACGACGCTACGTCGGATCTGGAGCCGGGGTCGGTCGCGAGGAGCTCGAAGGTCGCGCCGTCGGGCGCGTCCTTGATCGCCTTGGCAAGGGTGACCAGCGGGCCCGGGCAAGACTGACCCTTCGCGTCGACGGTGATGATGGTCGTGCTCATGCGAAAACCTCCGGAAGGACTGCAGGGGAACGATGCAGAGATGGCGCGCTGCGACGCGCTGTTCCTTGTTGGTCAGGAACAGCCGCAGAGGCGGTCGGGGATCATCGCCGCGACCGAGCCGGCTTCGCGTGTCCGCACCATTTGCAGGTGCAAATCGTACCTCCGACGTGCTGTTATGGGCAAGGTCGGGAGTCGGGCTGCAACACTTCAGGAAGATGAACGGCGACGTGGCTCGCTCCGGATGCCGTTCAGCACGTCGTCGTCGACACGCAGTGTCAGGGGACAGCGGGCTCGCGCAAGCAGCCTTGATCTCGGCCAAGCAACTCGAGGCCGGCCAGATCACCAGGGCCGAAGTCGGTCACGTACCCGCCGGACGGCTCCATGAGCTCCGCCTTTGAGCTCACATGGTCCAAGCCCATGATGTGGCCCAGTTCGTGCAGGATCGTGGGTCCCTGATACGCGGAGGACGCCCAGCCGGGCGGGTTCCGGTCCGACGCGTTGATCACGACCCAGCCGCTGACGAACTGCGCGGTCCCGTCCGGTGGCGCGAGCGGGCGCGACACCGCCGCGAATTGATCCTCACCGTCACGGAACGAGATGTCGGTCTGCGACTGCGTCGCCCATGCGATGACGACGGGCGCCCATCGCTCCCCGTAGACCGACGGCACGTAGGACGATCGATCGTGCTGCGGGATCTCCTGCGTCGATCCGTCGAACACGAACGAGATGCCGGTATCGGCCGAGACGCGGCGGATCGCCTCCTCCACGTCGGGCAGTGACCCGGGCGGCGCTTCCTGCAGATTCACGACGTAATGGATCGGTTCGCACGGGTTCCACCGAACCGGCCGGCTTCCGATCGTTGCGAGGAATCGATACTCGTCGCTCGAACCCTTCGGCCGGGAGAGGTCGGCGACGACCCCACCGACGAGCCCGAGCGACCCGAGGACGGCGATCGTCGTGAGGATCGCCACGACGGCGGCGAGCCCGCGGCGGCGTCGCGGCGGTCCGGTCGTTTCGGGAAGCGAGGTCCACGCCAGGTCGGGCCGGCCGGGAAGCTGCAGATCGGGACGCTGGGGCGGCGGAAAACGTCCGGGCTCCATCTCGACCATGGTAGGAGCGGTATCGGCGAAGGCCGACGGTCACTCGAGCACGCTAGCGAACGAGGCGGCGGCGCTCGAGGGGCCAGTAGACGAGCACGACCTTGGCCTTGAGCTGCGCGCGGCTGACGGGCCCGAAATCACGCGAGTCGGTAGACCGGTGCACGAAGTCTCCCTCGACCCAGAACTCGTCCTCGCCGAGCTCGCGGCCGGCAACCGCGCTGCCGGGCACGCCGATCAACCGCTTCACGATCTCGTAGCCGGGCCGCTGGGGATGCTCGACCACCACGACGTCATCGCGATGGAACCGATCGGGTGTGACGACGAGCGCCCAGTCGCCGGGTAGGAGCGTCGGCGCCATCGAGACGCCTTCGATCGCGACCCGCGCCGGGTGATAGCGCACGAACGCGAACGCAGCACCGACAACCAGCGCCGCGCCCGCCGCGACGCCCGACGCCGCTTTCCGACCGCGGCGATAGGATTCGAGTTCAGGCTCCTCGGGCAGCTCGTCCGAGGCCGAGGACTGTTCGTCGGACGGTTCGTCCGGGACGTCAGAAGGAGGGGGTTGGTCCATGTTCCATCGCATCCTCGCACCCCGTCGCACGGTTCACGCGCATTGCGACCTTCCGTGCGGCGTGTACGACCCCGCGCAGGCGCGCATCGAGGCCGAGTCCGTGAAGGCGTGCCAAGAGAAGTATCAGGGCAGCGACGACCCGATCTTCAAGGAGCGCGCGGTCTTGATCAAAGAGGAGCGCGCGGACCTCGTGAAACACCACCTGTGGGTGCTGTGGACCGACTACTTCAAGCCCGAGCATCTCGAGAAGCACCAGAACCTGCACGACCTGTTCTGGAACGCGACGAAGGAAGCCGGCGCCGCGAAGAAGTCCGAGGACCCGGCGCAGGGTCAGAAGCTGCTCGACGCGGTCGACGAGATCGCCAAGGTCTTCTGGGAGACCAAGAGCTAGCGACACCTCAGAACGCGGTGAAGGGCGGGGCCGTCGGGTCCCCGCCCTTCACACGATGCGCCCCCCTCGGCGCAGCCCGGCATACCAGGCTTAGGAGGCCGGGCCGGCCGGGGCGGG
>Ga0136846_1214391_pt1 | contig 14968 bp, 9 predicted proteins | sample HopSoiMetagenom2_FD_96841 | JGI IMG/M metagenome (GOLD analysis project Ga0136846, IMG submission 96841) | Grasslands soil microbial communities from Hopland, California, USA - 2 Assembly 2016 (version 4) | ecosystem: Environmental > Terrestrial > Soil > Grasslands | place: USA: Hopland...
ACATCCTGCAGTCCATCTACATGCTCATGGTGCAGCTGTCGCAGGGCCGGGCCGAGGTGGAGAACAAGTATTCACGGGTGGTGCCGAGGGACGGCAACATGGTCGCGCTCAAGGCCATCGGCGAGACGATGGAGCTGCGGCCCTACTTCGAGTGGCGCGGTCTCGGCTTCATCTCGCACTCGGCGCTGCAGGTCAGGGAGAAGTACGCCGCCATGGACGCCGAGCGCCGGTTCCCGGTGCCCGGGGTGCGGGTGGCCGACCCCAAGGCCTGCCAGTGCGGCGAGGTGCTCAAGGGCGTGCTGAAACCGTGGGAATGCAAGGTGTTCGGCACCGCGTGCACCCCGGAGACCCCGATCGGCACCTGCATGGTGTCGCCCGAGGGAGCCTGCGCGGCGTACTACAACTTCGGCCGGATGAACCGCACCCGGGTGGCCGAGGCAGGAGTAGTCCGCTCATGAGCAGGAGCTGGATCGACGAGGCCCTTGCCGAGCACGAGGGTCTCGCCGCCGAAGGGCGGCGCCAGCTGCCGCTGGCCGACCCGGATAAAACCAGCCCAGCCCCTGGCAGCAGGGAACAGCAGGTGCTGGACCGGATCGACCGCGCGCGACGGCGCCGCCCCAAGGTGAGGGAAGAGCGCGTCACGATGTCGCACGGGGCCGGCGGCAAGGCGACGCACACCCTGATCGAGGCGGTCTTCCTGGACGCGTTCCGCAACCCGCTGCTGGAGCCGATGGAGGACGCGGCCCAGCTGACGGTGGGCGGCGCCCGGATCGCGCTCACCACCGACTCCTACGTGGTGTCCCCGCTGTTCTTCCCGGGCGGCGACATCGGCGACCTGGCCGTCAACGGCACCGTCAACGACCTGGCGGTGTCCGGGGCCCGGCCGCTGTACCTGTCGGCCGGCTTCATCCTGGAGGAAGGCTTTCCCGTCGCCGACCTGCTGCGGGTGACCGAGTCGATGCGGGCGGCGGCCGAGGCGGCCGGGGTGCACGTGGTTACCGGCGACACCAAGGTGGTGCAGAAGGGCAAGGCCGACGGCTGTTACATCAACACGGCCGGCGTCGGCGTGGTCGAGCGGGACGTGGACCTGGGCGTGGCCCGGGCCCAGCCGGGCGACGCCATCATCGTGTCCGGGCCGATCGGCGACCACGGCATCACGATCATGCTGGCCCGCGGCGAGCTGGACATCGAGGCGGACATCGTCTCGGACACCGCGCCGCTGAACGGGCTGGTGGCCGGGCTGCTCGACGCGGTGCCCGGCGTCCGGGCCATGCGCGACGCGACCCGCGGCGGGGTGGCCACCATCCTCAACGAGATCGCCAAGGCGGCCGAGGTCGGCGTGCTGGTGCACGAGGACGACATCCCGGTCCGGGCGGAGGTCCGCGGCGCGTCCGAACTGCTCGGCATCGACCCGATGTACGTGGCGTGCGAGGGCCGCCTGGTCGCGGTGGTGCCCGCCGGGGACGCGTACCGGGCGGTGGCCGCGCTGCGCGCGCACCCGCTCGGCGACCAGGCCGCCGTGATCGGGCACGTCCGGGCCGAGCAGCCGGGCATCGTCCAGATCAAGACCGCGTTCGGCGGGACCCGGATCGTGGACCTGCTGGTGGGTGACCCGCTTCCTAGGATCTGCTAGCGGCCACTACGGCCTGGCCGAGGCTGATGCCGCCGTCGTTGCAGGGCACGCGTGAGTGCAGCAGGACGCGGAAGCCGCGGGCCTCGAGGCGGGTGACCGTCGCGGTCAGCAGCAGCAGGTTCTGGAACACGCCGCCGGAGAGCGCCACCGTGCCCAGGCCGTGGCTTTCGCGCAGCCGCAGGCAGCCCGCTTCGATCAGGGCGGCGACGCCGTGGTGAAAACGGGCGGCGATGAGGGGGGCGGGGACGCCACTCGTTCGGTCCTCTAGGAGGGCGTGCAGGAGATCGGCGCCGTGAGCTTGGAACGGGCCCTGGCCGTCGTCGAGGCCCGCTGGGTACGCTTCCAGCTCGGCCGGGTCGGCGAGCTGCTCGAGCTCGACGGCGGCCTGGCCCTCGTAGTTGATCGCGTCGCGGACGCCGAGCAGGGCGGCGGCCGCGTCGAACAGGCGGCCCGCGCTGGAGGTCAGCGGGGAGTTCACGCCCTTGGCGGCCATCGCGGTCACGGCCGCCCACTGGTCCGGGTGACGGCGGGCCACCGTTTCGGCGGTGTCGCCGAGGTAGGCCGCGGCCATCCGCCAGGGCTGCCGGATGGCGGCCGCGCCGCCGGGCATCGGGACCGGGGCGAGGTGTCCGCCGCGCTCGTAGCCGGCCAGGTCGGCCACGAGGAACTCGCCGCCCCAGATGGTGCCGTCGGGGCCGTAGCCGGTGCCGTCGAAGGCCACCCCGATGACCGGGCCGCTTTGGCCGTTGTCGGCCAGGCAGGAGGCGATGTGGGCGTGGTGGTGCTGCACGCCGCGCAGGTCCAGGCGCGGGTCGGCGTCGGCCAGGTCGAGGGCGTACTTGGTGGAGAGGTACTCCGGGTGCAGGTCGTGCGCGATCACCCGCGGCTCGATGTCGAACAGGCGCCGGAAGTGCGCGATGCCCTCGGTGAACGAGCGCAGCGTCTCGGCGTTCTCCAGGTCCCCGACGTGGTGCGAGACGAAGGCGTGCCGCCCCTGAGCCAGGCAGAACGTGTTCTTGAGCTCGGCCCCGCAGGCCAGCACGGGGCGCGGGAAGCCGGCGGTGACGGTGAGCGGCTCGGGGACGTAGCCGCGGGAGCGGCGGAGCAGCACCGGCCGGCCGCGGAAGGTGCGGGCCACGGAGTCGTCGGTCCTGACGTGGATGGCGCGGTCGTGGGTGAGGAAGGCGCCGGCGATGCTTCCGAGGCGTTCTTTCGCCTCGTCGTCGCGGTAGACGATCGGCTCGTCGGAGACGTTCCCGCTGGTCAAGACGATGGGGTGGGTAGTGGCGGCCAGGAGCAGGTGGTGCAGCGGGGTGTACGGGAGCATGATGCCGAGCTGGCGGTTGCCGGGCGCCGTGGCTTGGGCGACGGCCGCGCCTTGGTGCCGGGGCAGCAGGACGATCGGGCGGGCCGGGCTGGTCAGGAGGGCGGCGGCCGCGTCGTCGATCTCGGCTAGTTCTCGTGCCGCGGCCAGGCCGGCGGCCATGACCGCGAAGGGCTTGTCTTCGCGGTGCTTGCGGGAGCGGAGTTCGGTGACGGCGAGTCCGGCGGCGGCGTCGGCGGCCAGGTGGTAGCCGCCGAGGCCCTTGATCGCGAGGATCTTGCCGTTCCGGAGGAGCGCGGCGGCTGCTTCGATCGGGTCTTTGCCGCTGCCGTCCAGGGTGAGCCGGGGGCCGCAGGCGGAGCAGCAGACGGGCTGGGCGTGGAAGCGGCGGTCGGCGGGGTCGTGGTACTCGGCGGCACACCGGTCGCACATGGCGAACGGCGCCATCGTGGTCAGCGGCCGGTCGTAGGGGACGTCGCGGACGATGGTGAACCGGGGACCGCAGTTGGTGCAGTTGATAAAGGGGTAATTGTGCCGTCGGTCGGCCGGGTCTTCGAGTTCCCGCAGGCAGTCCGCGCAGGTTGCCGTGTCGGCTGAGACCAGCGTCCGGCGCGGGCCGGACGATTCGCTCGCGACGATAACAAAGAATTGTTCCGAACGGGCGGGGTTCATCGCCCAGATCGTGACCTTCTCAATCCGGGCGAGCGGGGGCGCGTCCCGCTCGATCCGGTGCAGGAACTCCTCGACGGCGGCCCGCGGTCCCTCGACTTCGGCGAAGACGCCGTCGGTGTCGTTGCCGACCAGGCCGGTCAGGCCCAGGCCGGTGGCCAGGGAGTACACGAACGGGCGGAAGCCGACGCCCTGGACCACGCCCGTCACCCGGACGGCCGTCCGCACGGTCCTCATCGGCCTCGCCTCACCTGGTCTACGGAGAATATTCCCGCGTCGTGCAATCTAGATGAAACAAATCATTGATCTGTTACCTAGTGGGGGGCTACCTTCAAGTCACTATCAGACCTGGGCCTGAGCGCTCCACTGTAATGGGTGACCGCATGTCAGGGACCGCCGCGCAGCCCGTCCCCCGTCGGCGAGGATGGGCCGACTGGTTCACACGACGCCAACTCGACTCTTATCCAGAAACCGGGCCCAGGATGATGTACCTGGCCATCACGGTGCTGGCCACGATCACGCTGTACTACGAGCTGTACGTCGGCGGCTCGGTGTCCACGCTGATCCTCAACAACCTGCACATGACCTTCACGTTCTTCGTGCTGACGCTGGCGGTCGGGGCGCTGATCGGGGCGTTCGGCTCGCTGTTCGCCGGGCTCACCGACCGGTTCGGCCGGGCCAACCTGGTGGTCTTCGGCCTGCTGTTCACCGCGGTGTTCGTGGCGTTCATCATGCCGGCCGCGACCGACAAGTGGACGTTCACCATCGAGAGCTTCGTGGTCGGCTTCGTGGAGGGCGTCTGCCTGGTCGCCACTCCCGCGCTGATCAGGGACTTCTCCCCGCAGGTGGGCCGGGCCACGGCCATGGGCTTCTGGACCAGCGGGCCGGTGATCGGCAGCCTGATCGTCTCGGTGGTGGGCACCGCCACCATCCCCGCGGTCATCAACGACCCGCGGTTCTGGACCCATGAGTACCGCATCTGCGGCGTGGCCGGCCTGGTCGTGTTCCTGATCGCGCTGGTCGGGCTGAAGGAGCTGTCCCCGGCGCTGCGCGATCAGCTGATGGTCAACCTGCGCGACCGCGCGCTCGTCGAGGCCAAGGCCAAGGGCCTGACCGAGGAAGACATCGCCGCGGCGCTGCGCCAGCCGTTCCGCCAGCTGATGAAGCCCGACATCATCATCTCCGCCTTCGCCGTGTCGATCATGCTGCTGATCTACTACACCGCGGTCGGGTTCAGCGTCATCTACCTGACCACCGTGTTCGGGTTCTCGCTCAAGGATGCCAACGGACTGGGCAACTGGAACTGGGGTTTCAACGTCATCGCGGTGATCCTGGTCGGGATCATCTCCGACCGGTTCCGGGTGCGTAAGCCGTTCATGGTGATCGGCGGCGTGCTCGGCGCGGTCATGGTGGTGGTCTACCTGATGCAGGCCGGGCACCACCCTGGCTACTACTCGCTGGCGCTCATCCTGGCCCTGCTGTCGCTCGGCCTGGGCATTGCCTACACGCCGTGGATGGCCAGCTACACCGAGACCGTGGAGGCCCGCAACCCGGCGCTCACCGCCACCGGCCTGGCCATCTGGGGCCTGATCATCCGGATCGTGGTCTTCCTCGCTTACCTGCTCCTCCCGCTGGTGATCAACTCGGTCACGCCGCTGGTCAACTACGGCGCCACCGTGCAGGCCTACGCGACCCAGTACAAGACCGAGATCGCCTTCGCCACCGCCCACCCGGACATCGTGGCCACCGCGCAGAAGATCCCGCCGAACGTGATCGCATCCGCCGGGAAGATCCCGCCGGATGTGATTGCCCTCGCCCAGAAGGACTCGGTCCAGCTGGCCAACGCGCAGAAGTTCCAGCCCGAGCTGACGGTGATCCAGGCCCACCCGGCCCTGTTCACCAAGCTCGCTACCTACAGCAACCCGGCCAAGATCCCGCCCGCCCTGGTCAACCAGGCGATCGCCGCCGCCGGCGGCGGCGCCAAGGGGCTCGGGATCCTGACGACCATCTCGGCCAACAAGGCCGCCATCAACGGCGTGATCGCGGTCGCGCCCGACCTGCAGAAGATCCAGCCGTACGCGGCGGACCTGACGACCATCGCGCCGTACGCGAAGCAGCTCGGGACCATCGCGCCGTACTCCGCACAGCTGACCGCGCTGTCCAAGGTGCCGGCGGGCGTCTTCCCCTACCTCCAGGCCCATGCCGCGGACGTGCAGAGCGCCGCGGCCAAGACCGCCGGGCAGTGGAAGACGTGGTACTGGATCTGCTTCGGCGGGATCATCTTCTTCCTGCTGAGCATCCCGCTGCTGCGCGGCCGCTGGCGGACGCGTGACGCCAAGCGCGACGAGGCCGAGCACGAGGCGAAGGTTCAGGAGGAGCTGGCCAAGCTGCAGGCCAGCGTCTAGTGAAGTAAGAACGCCACAGGCATCCTCCCTCCGGGTCGTCCCGGGGGGAGGATGTTTTTTCAGTGCCCCGGGGGGATGCCTTCGATGATGGCCTGCTGGAGCCGGTTGGCCGTCTCGACGTCGGGCTTGCGCGCGGCGATCACGTCGGCGTAGAGGAACGACTCGCCCAGCCGGACCAGCGCGTAGGCCAGGGCGCTGGGCTCGGTGATCGGGACCAGGCCGAACTCTTCCATGTCGCGGCGGAGCAGCACCTCGTTGAAGGCCACGATCCCGCTCTGCACCCGGCCGCGCGGGTCGGTGAGCACGCGCAGGGTCAGGGCGGGCTCGTCGTCGAGCAGCCTTCTGAGGCCGGCCGAGCCGGCCACCATCGCGTTGATATGCCGGATGGTGCCGGGAGTGTGCAGCTCACCCTCGGGACGTTCGGCTTCCCAGCGCTCGACGGCGATCTGCAGCATGCGCTCGGTGAGGCGCCACAGGGCCTGGCTGATCAGCTCCTCGCGGCTGCCGACGCGCCGGAACAGGGTCACCCGGGATACCCCGAGCTCGTCGGCCAGCCCCTGCATGTCCAGGCGCCTGCCCTCGAAGATCCACCGGGCCGCGGTGCCCACGATGCGGGCGGCGTTGTTCGTGGCGGTCTTGGTGGCTGCCTTAGCGGCGGTCTTGGTACCGGCAGCCTGGCTGGTGGCGGTCGCGTCAGCTTCGCCGGTGGCGCTGGTGCCGACGCCGTTTCCGGCGCTGGTGCCGTGGGGCGGGCGGCGCCTCAGGGTTGGTGCCTTCATCGTCTCGCCACCCTGCCTCGTGCGGAAAAGTCCACCACGCTGTCTACGGTAACCCGCGCGACCGGATCCGGTTAGCCCGATGCCCTCTCGTGCGTCCAGATCTCGTACCCGAGCAGTTCACAGGCTGGTCCGGTCCGATGGTGGTCCCGCGGGCCCCGGAGGCAGCCTGCCTGTCAGCGGCGCGCGGCGGCGGCCCAGTCGGTTTCTTCCCTGAGCCTGCGCTTGAGCAGCTTGCCGCCGGGGTTGCGCGGCAGCGGGGCCGTGCTGACCGCGACGTACTGCGGGACCTTGAAGTCGGCGATGTGCTCGCCCAGGTAACCGAGGACCGCGGGGACGTCGAGGGTGACGCCGGGCATGGGCACGATCACCGTGCCCACCTTCTCCCCCATCACCTCGTCGGGCACCCCCAGGACCGCCGCCTCGTACACGCCCGGCGCGCCCGCCAGGGCGTTCTCGACCTCGACGCAGTACACGTTCTCGCCGCCGCGGTTGATCATGTCCTTGGCCCGGTCGACCAGGTAGACCAGGCCCTCGTCGTCGATCCGGGCCAGGTCGCCGCTGTGCAGCCAGCCGTCCACGAACGTCTCCGCGGTGGCCTGCGGCTTGTTCCAGTAGCCGGAGACGATGTTCGGCCCGCGGATCAGCAGTTCGCCGGTGCCGTCCGGGCCCACCGCGTCCAGGCGGACGTCGCAGACCGGAGCCGGGAAGCCGACCGAGTCGGCGTGCGCCACGAACTCGTGCGGCAGGAAGGTGGACACGCTCGCGGTCTCGGTCAGGCCGAACCCGTTGCCCAGCCGGGCCTGCGGGAACGCCTTGGCCAGCCGGGCCACCAGGTCGGGCGCGATCGGCGCCCCGCCGTAGGAGACCGAGCGCACCCGGGAGATGTCGGTGTCGGCGAAGGCGGGCTGGTTGATGGCCAGCCAGTAGATGGCCGGCACCGTGACCATGGTGTCGATCCGCTCCTCGGCGATAGCGCGCAGGAAGGCGCCGGGCTCGAAGGCGGGCATGATCACCGCGGTGCCGCCGACGTAGAAGGCCACCAGGAGCTGGCTGTTGCAGCCGGTCACGTGGAACAGCGGAACCGATATCAGGGTGCGCATCCCGGACGGGTCGACCGAGAGGGCGCGACGGCAGGTCTCGGCGTTGGACAGGAAGTTCTCGTGGGTGGTCACCGCCCCCTTGGGGAAGCCGGTGGTGCCGCTGGTGTAGAAGATCGCGGCCGGGCCGCCGGGCTCGGCGTCGTCGACGATCAGCGGGTCGCCGTCGGGCAGCGGGGCCCCGGGCAGGAAGACGTACTTCGCACCGGAGTCGTTCACCACGTAGTCGGCTTCTTCGTCGGTGAAGCGCGTGTTGACCGGCACCACGATCGCGTCGGCCAGCACGGTGCCGAGGAAGGCCAGCACCCAGTCGGCCCCGTTGCCCAGCCGGATGGCCACCCGGTCGCCGCGCTCGACGCCGTACTGGGCGCGCAGGCCGCCCGCCACCCGGGCGGCGCGGTCCCACAGCGAGGAGTAGCTCAGCCGCGGGCCGCCGCCGGTTTCGACGATAGCCTCGGCCGCGCCCTGCTGGTCGACCGCCGCGCGGAGCATGTGCACCAGGTTGCGGGGCAGGCCCTGGTAGCGCTTGATGCCGTCCGGGCCCCGGCTGACGCCGGTGAGGTCGAAGATGCCGCCCAGCTCCTGGTGGCGGGGCTCGCTGTGGTCCTGAGCGCTCATGACGCCGCCTTCGGAGTGAAGTAGCGGACGGGGTTCTCCACCATCATCTGGCCGATCTGGGCCTGGGTGACGCCCTGCGCCAGCAGGGCGGGCAGCACGTCGTCGCTGATGTGCTCGAAGTGCCAGTTCGGCGCGGCGGCGGCGCGGGCGTCGTCGTGGGCGGCGCCGAAATAATCGATGAAGCAGCTGGCGTCGTGGGACAGGACCATGCGGTCGGCGTAGCCGCGGGAGGCCAGGGTGACGATCGTCTTGACCCGTTCGGCCGTGGGGTTGAACAGGTCCAGGCCGAAACGGTCCATGCCGAGCGTGACCCCGGTGTCCGCGAGCTCGGTCAGGTAGTCGATGTCGTTGCTGTCGCCCGCGTGCCCGATCACCACCTTGGTGAGGTCGACGCCCTCCTCGGTGAAGATCCGCACCGCGGTCCGGCCGGTCTGGTGCGGGCCGGAGGTGTGCACGGTGATCGGCGCGCCGGTCTCGACGTGGGTGCGGGCGATGGCGCGGGCGATGCGCTCGACCCCGGGCGACGGCTCCGGGGTCTCCAGGGCGAACTTGAGGAGGGCCGCCTTGACCCCGGTGTCCCCGATGCCCTCGGTGATGTCGCGGCTGAAGTCGGTGACCATCGGCTCGGGGATGTCGATCAGGTTGCCAGGCCCGCGGTAGGCGTACTGCTGGGGCAGTTCCTCGTATACGTACAGGCCGGCCGCCACGATGATGTTGACCGGGGTCTGCTCCGCGATCCGCTGGATCCGCGGGATGTACCGGCCCAGGCCCCAGACGGTCGGGTCGACGATCGTGGTGATTCCCTTGGCGTGCATGGCGTTCAGCTTGGCGACGGCGTCGGTGACCCGGAACTCCTCGTCCCACCAGTCGCTGCCGTAGTTCTGCATGTGCTCGGTGGACATGACAAAGACGTGCTCATGCATCAGGGTCTGACCTAGGTCGCTCAGCTCGACCGGTCCCCGCACGCTCTCGACGGTTGCCACAACGTTCCCCTTTCCACGGCTGGGCCGAGCCTTTCAAGGGGCCGTGATCATGTCAACGCCCGTTATGATCACCGCATGCCCGCGCTCCCCCGGCGCACCGACCGTCACAGCGGCCACCACATCGTCTGCGGTGACGGGCCGTTGTCCTACCGCATCGCGGAGGAGCTGACGACCCGGTACGGCGAGCGGGTGACGGTGATCCTGCCGTCCCGGCGGCGGAACCACGGACCGCAGATCAGCGCGCTGTCCCGGGTCCGGGTGCTGGAGTACCCCGAACTGTCCACCCAGGCCTTCACCGACGCTGACGTGCGCTCGGCCCGGGCGGTGGCGGTGGTCTGGCAGGACGACGTCGGCAACCTGCACGCCGGGCTGCGGGCCCAGGAGCTGAACCCGGACCTGCGGCTGGTGCTCGCCATCTTCAACCGGCGGCTCGGCGACCACATCCGGATGCTGTTCCCGGACTGCACGGTCCTGTCCGGCACCGCGATGTCGGCGCCGTCGTTCGTCGCGGCGGCGCTGGGCGAGCCGGCCCCCAGCCACGTCCGGGTGCAGCGGCGCACCCTCTACGTGGCCCGGGCCGGGGACGCGCCGGCCGCCGCGGTGATCTGCGGGCTGGCCGACGAGCCGGGCGGCCCCCGGCTGCTGCCGCCCGGGTCGGGCCCCGGGTACCCGGCCGACCTGGTGCTCGCGGTCGCGGACGGGACGCCGCGGGACCCGCTGACCCGGCGGCGCAACCCGGCCGTGGCCCTGGCCGGGATGCTCCGGCGGCTGGTCTGGAACAAGTTCGGGCTGCTGTTCGGGGTCCTGCTCAGCGTCGTCGGAGTCGGGTTCGCGCTGCTGTCCACCCGGTACTCCGCCCACGACACCCTGTACCTGGGCGTGATGGACCTGACCGGGTCCGCGCTGACCGACCAGCACAAGACCGGAACGGAGAAGATCGCCCAGGTGCTGCTGACCGTGGACGGCGTGGCCTTCATCCCGGTGATCACCGCGATCGTGGTCGGCGCCCGGCTGACCGGCCGGGTGCGGAAGACGCCGCGGCCGCCGGGCGGGCACGTCATCGTGGTCGGGCTCGGCAACGTCGGGACCGCGGTGACCGGCCAGCTGCACGACCTGGGCTTCGACGTGGTATGCGTGGACAACCGGCCGGACGCCCCCGGCATCGGCATGGCCCGCCAGCTCCGCCTGCCGGTGGTGATCGGGGACGCCTTCCGCGAGGAGACGCTGCGCGCCGCCCACCTGGACACCTGCCTGGCGCTGGTCTCGGTGACCAGCCTGGACGTGGTGAACCTGGAAACCGTGCTGACCGCGCGGTCGCTGCGGGAGGACCTGCGGGTCGTGCTCCGGCTCACCGACGACGACCTGGCCGAGCGGCTGGAGAAGACCACCCCGAACACCATCTCCCGGAGCGTGCCGTACCTGGCCGCCCCGGCCTTCGCCACCGCGATGCTCGAGCACCAGGTGCTGCGCACCATCCCGGTCGGCCGGCACGTGCTGCTGATCGCCGACATCCAGGTCGCCGGCCAGGCCGGGCTGGCCGGGAGCTCCATCGCCGACACCGAGCAGGACGGGCAGGCGCGGGTGCTGGCGCTGGCCGTCGGCGGCCGCACCACGCTCGACTGGTCCCCGCGCCGCGGCCACCTGCTCGCCGCGGGCGACCGGCTGGTCGTCCTGGCTACCCGGCGCGGCTTGAGCCGGTTCCTGCTGGCGGGTTAGTAGCCGTAACCCCCGCCGCCGGTGTTCGTGACCTTGATGACGTGCCAGTTGCCGCCGGCGCCGTTGCCGGTGGCCTGGCCGGGCGCCTTGTCCCCGGCGTAGTAGTAGACCGGGTAGCCGTTGATGGTGACCTGCTTGACGCCGCCCTTACGGGTAATCATCCCCATCGGCCCGGGCAGGCGCACCCCGGCGGGCGCCGTGACCGGCGCGGCCAGCGGAGGCCACGCCGACGCGCAGCCTCCCGTGCACGCCGACGTGCCGCTGTGGGGCTTGTCCGCGGTGTAGTAGTACAGCGTCAGGCCCTTGCGGCCGGCCAGCACCATCCCGGCGCGGGTGCGCTCGGCCTTCAGGACGGCCGTCTGGACGGCGCCGGACGTGGCGTCCGCGGTGGCCGGCATGCTGCTGGCGGGGGTGCCGTAGGCGCCGCCTGCCTGCGGGCCGGCGCCGGTGGCGTTGCTGCAGGCGGTGGCGGTGAGGGCCACGGCGATCAGTACCGGGATCGCCCGTGCTTTCCTACTCGTCATGGTTCCGTGATACGCACATTGACCGGACGGGGCCGGGAACCCGGGGTCATGTAACCGGCTGGTAAGGACTTCTCGTGGCTAGCGCCGCCTGGCCGGGCTGTTACCAGCCGGGCGCTACTCGGTGGCGATGGCGGCCAGGATGTCGAGGCGGGCGGCCCGGCGGGGCGGCCAGGTGGCGGCGATCAGGCCGAGCACGGCGGCCAGCAGCAGGAAGATCACCAGGTTGGACACCGGCACGACGGTCTCGGTGATGCCCTGCGGGCGCAGCGAGGCCACCAGGGCCAGGCCCAGCGCGGTCCCGATCACGATCCCGACGATGGCGCCGAAGACGGCCAGGATCACCGCCTCAGACCTGATCATCGTGCGGACCTGGCGGCGGCGCATGCCGACCGCACGCAGCAGGCCGATCTCGCGGGTGCGCTCGAAGACCGACAGCATCAGCGTGTTCACGATCCCGATGAGCGCGATGAGCACCGCCAGGCCGAGCAGGGCGTACACCAGGCCGAGGAGCTGGTTGACGTTGGACACCTGGGTCTGCTCGAACTGGGCCCGGGTCTGGACCTGAAGGTTCGGGTAGGGGGCCAGGGCCCGGGTGACCGCGCGGTTCGCGCCGGTGCCGGTGGTGCGCAGCAGCAGGCCGGCCGGCGGCCGCGGCGAGAAGTGCGCCCGGAAGAACCCGGCGCCGGCCAGGTAGCTGCCGATCAGGGCGTTGGCCTGGTAGATACCGCCGATCCGGACTGCGGCCGGGCCGGTCTTGGTGAACCGGGCCCGGACCGTGTCGCCGACGACAAGGTGATCCGCGGTGGCGGTGGTGGTGTCGATGAGCAGCTCGCCCCGGGACAGGGCGGCCGGGGTGCCCGCGGTCATCCGCAGGATCACCGTGTCGGCCAGGTGGGCGGTGGAGACCGCGGTGAGCGTCGTCACCGTCTGCCGGAATTGGAACCGGCCCAGGTAGAAGGCGGTGGTGGTGGTGACGCCGGGCACGGCCGCGGCGCCGCCCGCCGCCGCGTTGCTGAGCTGACCGGAGCCGCTGGGCGTCACGATCAGGTCGGCGCTGATCGCCTGGTCCGCGCTGGCGGTGGCCGACCGGGATAGCGAGGCGCCGAAGGTGGCCATGGCCGAGACCAGGGCCAGGCCGATCATCAGGGCGGCCGCGGTCTGGGCGGTGCGCCGCGGGCTGCGCATGGAGTTCTCCCGGCCGAGCTTGCCCGCCACGCCGAGGGTCCGGGCCAGCGGGCGGCCGAGCACGCTGGCCAGCGGGCGGGCGATGCCCGGGGACAGCATCGCCACACCGAGGAAAAGGCCGGCGGCGCCCACGCCCACCAGCTGGATAGCCGGCTGGGCCAGCCCGGTCGCCAGCAGGACCACGCCGGCCAGGGCCAGGGCGGCGCCCCAGCTGAGCCGGCGGCGCAGCGAGGCGCCGGCGATGGGCTGGCGGTCGTCGAGCGCCACCACCGGCGGGATGCGCACCGCCCCGCGGGCCGGGCCGATCGCGGACACGACGGTAACCACGGTGCCGGTGAGCAGGCCGACCACCACGGTCCGGGGCGCGAACACCAGCGACTCCGGGGGCAGCGTGATGCCGAACCCGCGCAGCAGCGCCTCGAGGCCGAGCGCGGCCAGCACCCCGAGGCCCAGGCCGATCACCGAGGAGACGAGGCCGGTGATGGCGGCCTCGGCGAGGACCGACCCGAAGACCTGGCGGCGGCTGGCGCCGACGATCCGGAGCAGGGCCAGCTCCCGGGTCCGCTGCCCGACGATGATCGAGAACGTGTTGTAGATCGTGAACGCCCCCACGAACAGGGAGATGAACGCGAAGACGAGCAGCGCGGTGGAGAAGAAGCCCAGCGCCCGGTCGATCGAGCTCGTGTTCTCGTCCGCCACGGTCTTGCCGGTGACCACCTCGGTCCCCGGCGGCAGGGCCCGGGCGATGGCCCGCTGCACGGCGGCCTGGCTGGCGCCGGGCGTGGTCAGCACGTTGATGTCGTCGAGCTGGCCCGGTCTCAGTGCGAGGGCCTGCGCGGTCGGGAGGGTGAACGCGGCCAGGGTGGCCCCGGCCAGGTTGCTGGCCGAGCCGAACTGGGCGATGCCGCTGATGGTGAAGCTCCGGGGGGCCGTCACGGACAGCACCTGGACGCGCTGTCCCACGGCGAAGCCGTACTTCTGCGCCGTCCCGGCGTCCATCACCACGTCACCGGAGCCGGACGGCGGGCGGCCCGCGATCAGGTGCAGCGCGGACAGCTGCGGGTACGGGTCGAAGCTGACGCCCAGGGTGGGCGCGCCGCCGGTCGCGATGGCCTTGCCGTCCCGCGCCACGAACTGGGCATACCCCTGGACCTGGCCGTCGGCGACCGCGACGCCGGGCACCTTGCGCACGGTGGCCAGCACCGACTCCGGCAGCGGGTTGCGGGTCGCGTTCGCGCCGGAGCCGAGCTGGGCCGCCCCGCGGACCTGGAAGTCGACCTTGGAGTAGATGGTGCCGAACAGCGTGTTGAACGTGTTCTGCAGGGTGTCGGTCAGGATGAACGTCCCGGAGATGAACGTGACGCCCAGGATGATGGCCAGCGCGGTCAGCGCCAGCCGGAGCTTGTGGGCCAGCAGGCCCTTGAGCGTGACGTTGCGCATGTAATCCCCTCCCCCGGTAAGGCACCGAGGACGCGCATGCGCTCGAGGACCGAGTCGGCGGTCGGCTGGTGGAGCTCCCCCACCACCGCCCCGTCGGCCAGGAAGACGACCCGGTCCGCGTAGGCGGCGCCGCGCGGGTCGTGGGTCACCATCACGATCGACTGGCCGAGCTCGCTGACCGACTGGCGCAGGAAGTCCAGGACGTCGGCCGAGGAGTTCGAGTCGAGGTTGCCGGTGGGCTCGTCGGCGAAGACGAGATCGGGCTTGTTGATCAGCGCCCGGGCGCACGCGACGCGCTGCTGCTGGCCGCCGGACAGCTCGGCCGGGCGATGCGTGAGCCGGTCCGCGATGCCCAGCTGCCCGACCAGGTAGCCGAGCCAGTCACGGTCGATCCTGGTCCCGGCCAGGTCGGCCGGCAGGGTGATGTTCTCGGCGGCGGTCAGCGTCGGGACCAGGTTGAACGACTGGAAGACGAAGCCGATCTTGTCCCGGCGCAGCCGGGTGAGGCCGGCGTCGTCGAGCCGGCCGACGTCCTGGCCGCCCACGAACGCCTGCCCCGATGTCGGGCGGTCGAGGCCGGCCATGCAGTGCATGA
>Ga0136846_1231372_pt1 | contig 14965 bp, 14 predicted proteins | sample HopSoiMetagenom2_FD_96841 | JGI IMG/M metagenome (GOLD analysis project Ga0136846, IMG submission 96841) | Grasslands soil microbial communities from Hopland, California, USA - 2 Assembly 2016 (version 4) | ecosystem: Environmental > Terrestrial > Soil > Grasslands | place: USA: Hopland...
CTCATGGTCGTGCTGCAAACGTTAGGCCGAGGCGTTAGGGCGCCGAGCGCACGATTCCTCGCTCGACGAGAGAATCGAACGCGATCCGGCCGTCAGGTGTTCGGACAATGAACAGCGCGTCGTCGGTCATCATCCCCGTTTCCCGCACAACGGCTCGCACAACGGTGAAGCGGCTCATGCTGAGCGTCGGGTGGGCGACGGACACGCGAGGGGCAACGCCCGCAAGCAGCGCGAGCGCACACACACTCGCCGCGACCGCCGTGCGGGGCGTCCGCGCGTGCGGAGCGCTGCGCACGCCCAGGATGCGTCCAACGCGGCGGACGAGCGGCGACCCGCCAGACTCCACCATTGCCGACATCGGGTGCAGCGGCGTGGCCGCCGTCGGCGTGCGCCCTACCCACTCCGCGACCGCAGCCAGGCACTTGGCCAGCACCACCGGCCGGCGCGTGCGAGCGACTGCCCAGTCATCGCAGAGATACTCCGCCACTTCCTGCATCCGACGCCGCGCCAGGCGATTGAGCGGCTGGAAGAAGAACACCATCTCGATCACCCGCGCCAGGACGAGCCATTGGGGATCACGCCGCACGAGGTGCGCGACCTCGTGAGCGAGCATGCTGTCCTGCTCCTCGGGCTGGAGCTCGAGTAGCGCGCGCCGAGGCAGACACACTTCGTCGCCAGGCAGGGCAACCGGGCTCGCGATCGCCGATGAGCATGTGAGGTCCACGGATCGGTCTATGCCCGCGCGTGTGAGCAGCTCACGCAGGCGATGCCCGATCGGCGTGCCATCGAGCGAGGTGCGCAACCCCAACGCGCGCAGCGCTCGCGCGTGGCCTAACGTGAGCAGGAGGAGGCCTCCGCCAGCAGTCGTGAACCAGAACACCACCAGCACACTGGTCCACCGCGTCCCACTCGGCCGAAGGACCATGACGCGAGGGCGAGGATCCAGGACGTCGCTTCGGACAATGCGCACCGCCGGCATCACGGAACCGGTAGTCCGCGGCGCGAGCCGGAGCTGCCCGCCGAGCGGCTCGCGAGCGACCACGGTCTGCGCGGTCGCGGTCACGATTCCGCCGAGGAGCGCTGACTTCCAGACGATCTCGCGAACGGTATCGCTCACTCGCCGGCGTGACGCGATGAGCCACACGGCGCCGACGATCACCGTGCTGTGGACGAGATACGTGAGCAACCATCCCGCGATGGAGTCCGTGAGCCGGACGACGGCTTGCAGGTCAGGCAGCATCGTCGCCGCTCGCTCGCTGAGCCGACTCGAACATGACCACACCGTTGCGCGCCACTCCGGTCTCCGCATCGGCGATCATGCGCTTCACGCGATCGAGGTCGCCGGGCGCCATGTCACGAGAGCGCAACAGGTGCGACACGAGCGCTTCGGGTCTCCCGTCGAAGAGCAGCGTGGTGAGCTCCGAGACCATCGAGCGACGCACTTCCTGCTCGGAGACGAGGGGACGATAGACGAACTGACGGCCGTCGAGCCGATGTTCCACGACGCCACGCTTCTCGAGTCGCGAGAGCAGCGTGGCGATCGTCGTCTGCGCGAGGTCGCGCTCCGGCCGAAGGCGGGTCTGGACCTCCACCACAGTGGCTTCGGCGCGATCCCAGAGGATCCGCATGATTGCCAGCTGGAGGTCGGTGAGTGAGGTCGTCACGGGGTGAGAGGGATCGGGAGAATCGACCGTTCACGGTCTGGAAAGGCCGTGCGCTGCTTTTTGTGAGACAAGCGATGCGCGTCCGGGGTTGCCGTCCCGGACCGGAGTTCAACGCCGGAGTGAGGCAGGGGTTGCGGCCCCGACGCTATGCCCCATGTTGTTCGGGCCAATTCAAGCCACTCATGAAGCCGAGAAGTCAGGCGTCCGGCGGTTCTGACACCGCCCCTGACAGATCGGTCCATTTCACCGTGGGAGTTGTCGCCACTATGAAACGCGTTCCCAGCAAGTCCCTCGTACACGCAACGGCCGCCGTTGCTGCGCTGCTCGTACTCGGAGGTTGCGCGAAGACCGAATCGCAAGCGACGACGGATACAGCCGCAAAGGCCGTCGCAACAGCTTCTGCCCCGGCGGCCGCCGCGACGCCGAATATGGTCGCCTTCACCGCCAAGGAGTTTTCGTTCGAGGGTCCCGACACGATTCCGGCGGGGCTCACGATGTTCCATCTGACCGATGCGGGTCAGCAGCTCCATCACGTCCAGCTGATCAAGCTTCAGGACGGCAAGACGTTCGCGGACTATCAGGCGGCGATGAAAGACCTGAAGGGCCCGCCCCCAGCCTGGGCAGTCCCATACGGCGGCGTGAACCCGCCCGCGCCCGGCGCCACGACGACGGCCATGCAGGTGGTCGAGCCTGGCAACTACGCGGTGGTTTGCTTCGTGGAGGGAGCGGACCACGTTCCACACATGGCCAAAGGGATGATGCGCGCGCTCACGGTCACGCCGTCGGCGAACGCGAACACGACCGAACCGGCGTCGGATGTGACGCTGACCTTGAGCGACTACACGTTCACGCTCTCGAAGCCGCTGGTCGCGGGCAAGCAGATGATCAAGGTGGAGAACGGCGCCACGCAGCCCCACGAGGTGGTGCTGGTCCAGCTCGCCCCGGGCAAGACGATCGAGGATGTCGGCAAGTGGGTGCTCGACATGAAGGGTCCGCCGCCAGGCAAGCCGATCGGCGGGATCCCCGCGTTCGTCCCGGGGAAGCACTCGTTCTTCGAGGCGGACCTCGCGCCGGGCGACTACGGGATGATCTGCTTCGTGCCTGACGCGAAGGACGGGAAGCCGCACGTCCAGCACGGCATGACGACGCAGTTCAAGGTCACCTGACCTTCGCGAACATCCAAAACTGAAGGGAAACGGAAACGGCCGGAAACAGCCTCGGGACGCTCATATCACGCGTCCCGAGGCTGTTCCTCTCAATACGCTCGTTGCGATTGGGATCGTCCGGTCCTGGGAGCGATCCGCCCGATCAGTAGTGTCCGGCCGTTTCCGTTCCCCGGCTTTTTCTGAGTATTGCCTGGCATCGTAGCCGGTCAGCCGAGGCTCGTTAGGTAATCGACCTTCGTTAATTGCCGCTCGGCTTCTCGGACGGTTTCTTCTCGCCTTTCTTGTCCGTGTTCTTCGGCGGCGTCAGGCTCGCCTTCCACGCCGCCTCGAGGCCCGGCACGTCGTGCGGCAGCGACTGCGTTTGCACGAGCGCCGCACTCAGCGGCTCACCACGCCGCGTGATCTGCGCGACTTTCCTGACGATGCCGCGACCCTCACGCGCCCACATGAATTCCATGAGGCTTGCGGCCTCGAGCGCGGCGATGTTTTCTCGCGGTAACTTCTTTGGGGGCGTCTGTGGCAGGCCCACCGGCCGGCCGCGCTGGTCTCGTCGCTGAATTCCTCCGAGTCCGACGTCGCCCGATACGCCCGCGGGAATCGCGTTCTCGTTGATCGACATGCGGATGAGCGTATCGATCGGGATCAGGTCATTGAGCTGAGACGCCAGTTGTGCGTTGCGTGCGCCGGCCGAGGGGAAGCCGGTCACGAGCTGTGTCGCACCGGCGATGATCCAGTCGGGAATCGGAGGGCCGCCCGCCGTGTCCTCCGCCAGCACCCACTTCCGCGCGACCTTGTTCCGGACCGACGCGACGAGGAACCGCGCGATCGGGAGCGGGTTACCGGCGGCATCACGGGGGATGTTCACGTGCTCGTAGACGACGATCGGTGCTTTGCTCGCCTTGATGACACTGTCCATCGCGATGCTGTCCCCGGGTTGGATGAGCATGGCGACGGCCGTGCGAGGCGGCAGCTTCTGGAAGTATCGGCGATAGGGGAGCTGCGCATCGTCGACCAGCAGGAAGATGCCCCCGATGAGGGACCGGTCGCGTGAGGCGACAATCACCTCGTTGCTGTCGATCACCGAGAAGTGTTCGTTCTGCCCAATGGGGACCGATTGAATGGTCGGCTCGAAGCCCGGTATGCCCGATGATTCAGGTGGCGGGCCCTGGTGGCACGCCCCGGCGAGCGTGGCCGAGAGTACAACAGCTAGCAAGATCGTCGCGCGGAGTCTGTAGTCGGGCGCCGCGGTTGTCGCGGGTTGCGTCATCGAGGTCCTGGTTCGTTCAGTGTCGTTCAGCGAGCGGTCAGCGGTCGGTCGGCGGTCGGTCAGCGGTCGGTCAGCGGTCGGTCAGTTAGGCGTACTCCCGACAGGCCCGCCAGTTCCTGTCGGGTCTGGCGAAGTCTAGTGCTTCGGGATCAACGCGACGACCCGGACCGGCCCGCCCGATCCCCCTTCGATCTTCATCGGCAAGGCGAACACGTACACGCCGGTCGCCGGCAGCTGATTGAGGTTCGTGAGGTTCTCGATTCCCGGTACATCGGCCGCGGCGGCAATGCGGTGCACCATGAAGTCCGTGGAGGGACCATAGTCGATCGACGCCACGTCCACGCCGATCGCGGCCACGCGTCGCTCCTGGATCAGGAGCCGCGCCGCTTCGACGCCATAGCTTGGGAAATGAAGCTTCGTGGCGTCATTGGGCGTGTCGTCGCCCAGATAGGTTTTCTTGTCGGGCCATCGCGAGCTCCATCCCGTTCGTAGCATCACGATCGTCCCGGGCGCGATCTTGCCGTGCGCCCGCTCGAACGCGTGCACGTCGTCGCTCGTTAGGCGATAGTCCTGGTCCGCCTTCGTCTTCGCCGTGACGTCGATGACGACCGCGGGTGCCATGAGGCGATCGAGCGGCACGCGGTCGACGGTCATGTGCCCTTCGCCGAAATGTATCGGCGCGTCGAGATGCGTTCCGCCGTGCTCCGGCGCGGAGAACGCGAACGACGAATAGAACCATCCGCCCGGCGTGGGTCCGTAGGACAGCGAGTCCAGCTTGAATCCGGTGGGTGACGTGGGCCAGTACAACGTCTTCGAGTTGAGCGCGTGCGTGAGATCAACGATCTGGTAACGACGCAGGTCGAGCGTCTGCGCGTCAACGGCGCTCGCACTCAGCGCAACGACGGCACACAATCCAGCGATCGTCTTCATCCGACCTCCACGTTCGGATCTGCCAGGGCGGCCAGGGGAAACCGCAGAGTCGGCCGCCCTGGCGAGCGTCCACCGCGTGCACGCGGAAGTCCTGGCGGCTCGAGGCTACTATTAAGGTTTGGCACTCGGGGTTCGATATGTGCGTAGCGGCACCGCGAAGCAAGGCCGCGAATGTGCGCACTAGGTAAGCTCAGGAAGCTCAGACCTCCCGCCAGCCAACCCGGAGCCAGCCGGAATATGACAACGGATGAATTCGTCGACCTGAAGAGCACCACCGACGAGCCGACTCGAGTCGCGCCAGGCTTGGCGTACCTGCGCGACCGGATCGTCAACGTCGCATTCATCGGTTCGTTCGATGGCCACGACGGGCCGTGGCTCCTCGTCGATACCGGCCTCGCCGGCAGCGTGTCACGGATCATTAACGCGGCGGAGCTGCTCTATGGCCCCGACGCGACGCCGGACGCGATCATCCTCACACACGGCCACTTCGATCACGTCGGGTCCGTGCGCGAGCTGGTGAGGCGCTGGCGCGTACCGGTGTACGCGCACGAGCTCGAGATGCCATACCTCACCGGCCGATCGTCGTATCCGCCGCCGGATCCGGCTGTCGGCGGAGGCGCGATGGCCACGATGTCGCGCTTCTTTCCGCGAAAGCCCATCAACCTCGGCACGTCAGTCCTGCCGTTGCCAGCGGACGGAGCACTTCCTGTCATTGGTGGGTGGCGCTGGATTCACACGCCGGGACACGCCCCGGGCCACGTGTCGCTGTTCCGCGACTACGACCGTGCGCTCGTGGCCGGCGACGCCTTCGTCACGACGAAGCAGGAATCACTGTCGGCGGTGCTGGCGCAACGTCCCGAGGTGCACGGTCCGCCGGCGTATTACACGATGGACTGGGGTGCGGCGGAGCAGTCGGTGGAACGGCTCGCGCAGCTGCATCCGAGTGTTGTCGTGACCGGCCATGGGATCGCAATGCGTGGGCGGCGGCTGGAACGGGGGCTCGACGAGCTGGCGGCGAACTTCCGCGAGCGCGCGGTACCGTCGCGCGGCCGGTATGTTCGGCAACCCGCGGTGGCCGATCGCTCCGGAGTGCTGTACGTCCCGCCACCGGTGGCTGACGTCGTCGGCCGGGCAGTCGCCGGCGCGGCCGTGGCGGCGATCGCGGCCGTCGCCCTGGCAGCCGTTAGGCGGCGCAACGACCGCGGCTGACGCCGTCGACTTGATTTACTCGTTAGGCCCGAACAACCCAACGGATCAGCCCGCATGGCGCGCCGAGCACGCCATGCGGTTTCCTGTTTTTCCTTGTTCGACCGGTGCGGTTCCTGCATTTCCCAAGGTCGTGAACGGTTAGGGTCCAAAGCGAATTCTGGCGACGTGAGCTGGACACCCGCCTGTCGCCGCCGGCGAATGCCGAGGAGCGTGGATGATCGACCGCAGGGGAACGCGACACATCTCGCCGACACACGTCGCCGCGCGCGCCGCCGTGACCTTCCTGACGCTGGCCGCTGTCGGCACCGGATGTACAGGCGGCAGCGAGCAAACCGCCAACGCGAAGACGCCCCCGACGAGTACCGCATCGCCCGGAACAGGGGCCGGCCACACACTCGTTGCGAGAAACGGAATCGCCGCGGGACAGATCACGATTCCTGGCGCCGAGCCGGAAGACGGACAGTGGATCCGCCCGGCGAAGGACTACGCGAGCACGCGGTTCAGCGGCCTCGATCAGATCACCACCGCGAACGCGTCGCAGCTCAAGCTCGCGTGGAGCTTCTCCACGGGTGTGCTGCGAGGACAGGAGGCCGCTCCGCTCGTGGTCGGAAGCACAATGTACATCGTAACGCCGTATCCCAACATCCTGTACGCGCTCGACCTCTCGAAGCCCGGCGGGCCCGCGAAATGGAAATACGAGCCGCAGCCATTGGCAGCCGCACAAGGCGTCGCGTGCTGCGATGTGGTGAACCGCGGGGCAGCGTTCGCCGACGGCAAGATCTTCTACAACACCCTCGACAACCAGACGATCGCCGTCGACGCCACCACCGGCAAAGAGGTATGGCGCACGCAGCTCGGCGACATCAACCACGGCGAGACCATCACCATGGCGCCGCTGGTGGTGAAGGGCAAAGTCCTCGTCGGGAACAGCGGTGGTGAGCTCGGGATCCGCGGTTGGCTCACGGCACTCGATGCGAAGACGGGCAAGGTCGCCTGGCGCGCCTATCACGCCGGCCCCGACTCCCTCGTGCGCATCGGACCGCGGTTCAAGCCGTTCTACAAGACCGACCAGGGCAAGGACCTCGGCGTCACGACGTGGCCGCCTGACAAGTGGAAGCAGGGAGGCGCCGGTGCGTGGGGATGGATCTCCTACGATGCGGCGCTCAACCTGATCTACTACGGCACGGCGAACCCCGGTCCGTGGAACCCCGAGCAGCGCCCCGGCGACAACAAATGGTCGTCGACCACGTTCGCGCGCGACCCGGACACGGGCGAAGCGATATGGGCGTATCAGGTCACGCCGCACGACCTACACGACTACGACGGCATCAACGAGAGCATCCTCCTCGACCTGCCATGGAAGGGGCAGACGCGCCGCGTGCTCGTACGCCCGGAGCGCGACGGCTACGTGTACGTGCAGGACCGCACAACCGGCGAAGTGCTCGCCGCCGATACCTTCGGCGTCGTCAACTCGACGTTAGGCGTGAACCTGCAGACGGGCCGGCCTGCGGTGAACCAGGAGAAGGAGCCGCAGATGGGGAAGGTGGTGCGAGAGATCTGCCCCGCCTCGCCCGGGACCAAGGACTGGCAGCCGTCCGCCTTCTCGCCGCGGACCGGCCTGCTCTACATCCCGCATCAGAACCTTTGCATGGACGTGGAGCCGGTCGAGGCGAATTACATCGCCGGCACCCCGTACGTCGGCATGAACGTGAAAATGTATGCGGGACCGGGCGGCCATCGCGGCGTGTTCGACGCGTGGGACCCGATCGCGCGCAAGAAGGTCTGGAGCGTCACCGAGGATTTCCCGGTGTGGAGCGGCGCGCTCGTGACCGCCGGCGATGTCGTCTTCTACGGCACGATGGATGGCTGGTTCAAGGCACTCGATGCGCGCTCCGGCGCGATCCTGTGGCGAGCGAAGCTGGGGTCGGGAATCATCGGGCAACCCGTCACGTATCGAGCGCCGGACGGCAAGCAGTACGTCGCGATCCTCGCCGGCGTGGGCGGCTGGCCGGGCGCCATCGTGTCGGCCGGGATCGACGCCCGGGACTCGAGTGCAGGCCTCGGCATCGCCAACGCCATGCGCGACCTGCCTAACGCCACGACCAAGGGCGGGACCCTCTACGTGTTCGGGCTGCCATGAGGACGCGTACCTATCTCCGGCGGTGGGGCCGCGTCGCCGCCATATGTGCCCTGGGGCTCGCGCTCGCCTGCGAGCGGGAAAAGCGGCGGTTCAACGACGCGTCGCCGTCGGCGCCTGCCTACGCGGCCGTCACGCTCGACACGTTGCAGCCGGGCGTTCCGTCGCCCGAGCTCACCGTAAAGAGCCCCTCCGAAGGCAACGCGTACGACATCGCCCAGGGGAAGCAACTCTTCGAGCAGTGGAACTGCAGCGGCTGCCACTCGCACGGCGGCGGCGGTATGGGGCCGCCACTCATGGACAACGAGTGGATCTACGGCAGCTCGCCTGAAAACATCGTCGCCACGATCGTCGAAGGTCGGCCTAACGGGATGCCGTCGTTCCGCAACCGGATCACGGCCAACCAGCTCTGGCAGCTCGCGGCCTACGTTCGATCGATGTCCGGACTGGAAGCGAAGGCACCGAGCCCGGGGCGCAACGACGAGATGCAGTACAAGGTGGACGAGCAGCGCACCCCGTTCCGAACGCCGCGCGCCTCGGCGTCGAAAACCCTTCCAGCCAAGTCCGAACGGCCATGACCTGGGCGGGCAGCATCTTCGACACGGCTGGCACTCCGGCGGAACGGATCGCGCGGCTCGCCTGGTTCCTCATCATCGTGTCGGCGGTGACGTACCTGCTGGTATTGGTCGCAACGGGGATCGCCATGCGGCGGGCACGAGCACGCCGCACACAAGGCGACCTTGCGGACACACGCCCCGAGACCGGGAAACGTCTCACCCGTAACGTCGCCATCGCCACGATCGCCACGACGTTGATCCTCCTCGTGTACGTGACCGCGACGGCACTCACGGGCAAAGCGATCGCGTGGCCGCTCAACGCCCGGCAGCCGCTCACCATCGAAGTCACCGGATATCAGTGGTGGTGGCAGTTTCGTTATCGCGACTCGGTGCCGAGCAATTGGCTCACGACGTCGAACGAGCTCCACATCCCCGTCGGTCGGCCGGTCCGCGTGATCCTCCTGTCGAACGACGTGATCCATAGCTTCTGGATTCCGGAGTTGCACGGGAAGCAGGATCTGATACCCGGTCACCGTAACACGACCTGGATCCAGGCCGATCGCCCCGGCGTTTGGAAGGCACACTGCGCCGAGTTCTGCGGCCACCAGCACGCGAAGATGCAGTTCGACGTCGTGGCCGAGTCTCCCGCGCAGTTCGATCAGTGGTACATACGTCAGCTCGCGTCGGCGCTGCCGCCCACCGACTCGGCCGCTAAGCGGGGCCACGACGTGTTCGTGCAGCGGACGTGCATCATGTGTCATTCGATCAACGGCACGGAGGCAGGCAGTAACGTCGGCCCCGAGCTGACCCACATCGCGTCGCGGCCATCCATTGCCGCGGGAAGCTTGCCGAACACACGCGTGAACCTCGGCCGCTGGATCCTCAACCCACAGCTCATCAAGCCGGGCGTGCGAATGCCGCCTAACGCGCTTTCACCGGCCGATATGAACGCGCTGCTCGATTACCTGGAGACGCTCAAGTGAGTGCTCAGCCGCTGTCCGCCGAACGCGCGGTCGAGAGCGACCCGAATTCGCCCGCGTCGCTTCACGATCGTCTCGAGCGTGTCTGGCGCAACGGGCCCGGCCTGTGGGGCTGGCTGACGTCGGTCAACCACAAATCGATAGCGCTCCGGTCGATCATCACGGCGTTCACGTTCTTCGGGATCGCGGGCGTCGAGGCCGCGCTGATGCGAGTACAGCTCGCCCGCCCGGAGAATTCCTTCATCGGGCCGGACCTGTACAATCAGCTCTTCACGACGCACGGGTCCGCCATGATGTTCCTGTTCGCCGTGCCCATGGTGCAGTCCGTCGCGCTGTATTTCGTGCCGATCATGATCGGCACGCGCAACGTCGCGTTTCCGCGGCTCAACGCGTTCGGTTACTGGACCTACCTGATTGGCGGCGTGCTGTTGTTCTCCGCCCTGTTCACGAACACCGGGCCGGACCAGGGCTGGTTCAGCTACGTGCCACTGGCGGGACCGGGGTTCTCGCCGGGCAAGCGCGTCGACATCTGGGCGCAGATGATCACGTTCACCGAGATAGCGGCGATCGTCGCGGCGATCGAGGTGATCGTCACGGTCTTCAAGCAACGCGCGCCCGGCATGTCGCTCAACCGCGTGCCGCCGTTCGTGTGGGCAATGGTCGTGATGTCGTTCATGGTGTTGGTGGCGATGCCATACGTGGCAACGGCCAGCGCCATGCTCGCCATGGACCGGCTGATAGCGACGCAATTCTTCAACTATGCCGAGGGCGGTGATGCGCTCCTCTGGCAACACCTGTTCTGGTTCTTCGGGCATCCGGAGGTCTACATCATCTTCATCCCCGGCCTCGGGATGGTCTCGGCGATCGTCGCAACCTTTTCGCGGCGCCCCGTGTTCGGTTACACGGCCGTGGTGCTGTCGCTGGTGGCGATCGGATTTCTGTCGTTCGGGTTGTGGGTCCACCACATGTTCGCCACGCCGCTGACGCAAACGGGGCAGAGCTTCTTCACGGCGGCCAGCGCGATGATCGCGATCCCGACCGGGGTCACGATCTTCTGCTGGATTGCGACCATCTGGTCGGGCCGGCCGCGCTTCGACACGCCGATGCTGTACGTGGTCGGCTTCATTGCGCTATTCACCATCGGCGGACTGTCGGGACTCTTGCTGGCGTCCGTTCCCGTCGATCTGCAGATCACCGACACCGACTTCCTGCCCGGGCACATCCATTACGTCCTGTTAGGCGGCATGGTGTTCCCGCTCTTTGGGGCGCTCCACTACTGGTTCCCCAAGGTCACCGGCCGGATGATGAGCGAGCGGCTCGGCAAGGTGAGCTTCTGGCTGCTGTTCATTGGCGTGAACGTCACCTTCTTCCCGCAGCTGTTGTTAGGCATCGCCGGGATGCCTCGGCGCGTGTACACGTACCTCGCCGACTCGGGCTGGGGTGGGTTGAATCTCACGTCGAGCATCGGGGCGGGGTTCATCGCCCTCGGAATGCTTCTCCTCGTGATCAACATCGCACGCTCGCTGGCGGCGGGTGCAGCAGCGGGCGCGGACCCGTGGGGAGGCGAAACGCTCGAGTGGGCAATCAGCTCGCCGGCACCGGACTACAACTTCGCGTACATCCCCATCGTGCACGGCAGGAGCGCGCTGTGGGCGGACACGGGCGACCTCGATGCAGTGGCCGGACTCCGCGAGGATCGGCGCGAGGTACTGCAGACCACGATGCTCGATGCCGTGCCGGACTCACGTCATGAGCATCCGGATCCGACGATCGTGCCGCTGCTCACCGCGCTCGCCGTTGGCGTGGGCCTGATCTGGGGCATTTTCGACCCGATCGGGTTTGCCGTCGGCGGCGTGCTCACGTTCATTGCGCTCGCCGCGTGGGGATGGCCCGAGAAACCCAAGCCTAACACGCACGAGGTCGTGGAGGTGCCAAAGTGACCGTCATCGGTGAGATCGCGGCCGAGACGGGCCGTCAGGCCGAGCGACCGCTTCGTCCCGTGGTGAACGTGAGCGACCTGCCGAGTGTCGTCTACGGTTCGCGCGTCGTGACGTGGTGGGGTACCACCGGCTTCATGGCGGCCGAAGCCGCCACCCTGAGCGCGTGCGTGGCGTCCTACTACTACGTGCTCCGCAACTATGAGTCGTTCCCGCCACTGCGCACACCGCTGCCGGATCTGCTCGTTCCGACGATCAGCCTCATCGTGCTGATCCTTTCGCTCGTTCCCTGCTACCTCTTCGCGCGAGCCGCGAAGCGGCTCGACAGGCCGGCCACCTTGCGGTGGATGTGGGTCGCGGCGGTGGTGATGCTCATCGCGACGGCGCTTCGGCTCATGGAGTTCAGCTCGCTCAACGTGCGCTGGGACGCGAACGCGTACGCGTCCGTCGCGTGGGCCGTGGTATTCGCGCACTTCACGCTGCTGCTCGCCGACACGCTCGAGACCGTGCTCTTCGCGGTCATCATGCAAACCCGCGAGCCCACGCGCTACTACCCCGGGGTGGCCGAGGACGCGTTCTACTCGTACTTCATGGTAGCGGTGTGGATTCCGTGCTACGTGACGGTGTACCTCGTGCCGAGGTGGGTCTAATGGCCGAGGTCAGTGTCGACGTTCGCACGGAAGCCGGTTCTCGGGAACACCCACCGGTGTCAGACCTGGCCGTCTGGACGTCCGTGTTAGGCGGGCCGTTCCTGTTTCTGCTCAATCTCGAAGTGAACTACGTGATGGTGGATTGGGCGTGCAACACCGGCAACGAGTGGGCGCTTCACGTCGTGCATCTCGTGTCGTTGGTGCTGTCCGCCGGGTGCGCACTGCTCGGTGTAATACTGCTGCGGCGCGTAAGGCGTGCGGGGCCTGACACCGACCGCGCCTCTGACGCGCGGTCGCGGTTGCTTGCCACACTCGGTATCTTGAGCGGAACGTTGTTCGCGGTGAGCGTTTTCGCGCAGTGGATCGGAGTGATGGTGTTGGGGACGTGCCTGCGCAACTGATTGTCTTTGCGCACCTCGGTACGCCGCTCGAGCCGCACGACCTCTGGCGGGCCTGGACGTTCGAGCCGGTAACCATCGCGCTACTCGCGATCTCCGGCTGGTTGTACGCGCGAGGCCTAACGCGACTGTGGCACGCGGCGGGTAGGGGTCGTGGTGTCCGCGAGCGGGAGGCGTGGATGTTCGCGGCCGGTTGGCTCGTGCTCGCGCTTAGCCTTCTCTCTCCCTTGCACGCGCTCGGCGGCGCGCTGTTCTTCGCCCACATGGCGCAGCACGAGTTGCTCATGACCGTGGCAGCGCCGCTGCTCGTTCTCGGCAGGCCGCTCATCCCGTTCGTCTGGGCGCTCTCGCCGAAGTGGCGGCGAGTCACGGGACAGTGGAGTGCCGCTCGGTGGTTCGCCGTGCCTTGGCAGGCGCTTACCCACCCGGTGACTGCGTTTCTCCTCCACGCGGCGGCGATCTGGGTGTGGCATCTGCCCTCGCTGTACGACGCGACGGTCTCGAGCGAAGTCATGCACGCCGCGCAGCACGCGAGCTTTGTGCTGACTGCCCTCCTCTTCTGGTGGGTCGTGCTTCGACCGAGCCCGTCGCGCGGCGGTACGGCGGCGGCCATAGCGTTGCTGTTCGGCACGGTGATGCATACCGGTGCGCTCGGTGCCGTGCTCACGCTCAGCTCACGGGTGCTCTATACGGTCTACGCTTCCACCACGGCCGCCTGGGGGTTCACGCCGATCGAAGATCAGCAGGTGGGCGGGCTGATCATGTGGGTGCCCGGCGGCATCGTGTACGTCATCGCGGCGCTCTGGCTGGTCGTGAGGCTCTTCCGGGAATCGGAGCAGCGGGTGACGCGGCGCGAAGCGGCTCAGGACGCATCGGTCGGATTTCGTTAGGCGGTCCCGGGCCGATCGAGCCCGGTCTGGCACGTGACGCGCGGTTCCCTCTGTGGTCTTCTCCGCGAGCACGAATGATATCTCGCCACGTCGGCGCCGATCCTCGCGCCCCCGACACTACCAATGACGACGAGCAATCGGACGGCAGGGGCCCCGAGCTCGACGCAGACGAGCAGAAAAAAGCCAAGGAGGAGCAGTCGCTCAGTGCGAGCGTCACCTACGAGGCCATCCGTCGCGAGGGCGAGAAGGAGTTGGCGCGCTCGCCGCAGGCACTCGCCTGGTCAGGGCTCGCAGCAGGCTTGTCCATGGGATTCATCCTTGTTGCCGAGGGTTTGCTGCGCTCGCACCTGCCTGACGCATCGTGGCGCCCACTAGTCGCCAAGCTCGGGTACAGCGTCGGGTTCTTGATCGTGATGCTCGGAAGTCAGCATCTCTACACCGAGAACACGCTCACGCCAATCGTCCCACTGCTCTCCCGCAGATCGGGAGAGATGCTCGGCCGCGTGTTGCGACTCTGGGCCATCGTGTTCGCGACGAACCTGATCGGCACGATCGTGTTCGCGTGGGTTGTCGCGCGAACGACATTGTTCGACCCCGAGGTGCACACGGCTTTTGTCGGCGTGGCGAGTGAAGCCCTGCGCGGCGACTTCGCCACCACCCTGCTCCGCGCGATCTTCGCGGGGTGGCTGATTGCGCTCATGGTGTGGATGCTGCCGGGCTCGAAGGGCGCGCAGTTCGCGGTGATCGTGGTCATGACGTATCTCGTCGGTGTGGCCGGCCTCGCGCACATCATCGCTGGGTCGACGGAAGTGGCGTACCTCGTGGCACGCGGGATGGCTACGTGGGGTGACTACGCCGGTGGCTTCGTGATCCCAACGTTCATTGGAAATACGTTAGGCGGCGTGACGCTTGTGGCCGCGCTCAATCATGCACAGGTCGTTGGCGGGGAATGAACAGCCCAGCCAAACGGCCGTGAACCAAGAAGGCAGATGGCAGAGAGAGGCTCTAGTCTCTGCCTTTTGCAGGTAAGCAATGAGCTTTCTCAGGCCGACCACTCCGCCGGACGTCGGTCCCAGCGGTGCGCGCGGAGCTCGTTGACCAGATCCGGATCCAACGGCGGTGCATCGCTCGCGGCAATGTTCGCTCGCACGTGCTTCGGGCGACGCATGCCCGGAATCAC
>Ga0136846_1211162_pt1 | contig 14963 bp, 13 predicted proteins | sample HopSoiMetagenom2_FD_96841 | JGI IMG/M metagenome (GOLD analysis project Ga0136846, IMG submission 96841) | Grasslands soil microbial communities from Hopland, California, USA - 2 Assembly 2016 (version 4) | ecosystem: Environmental > Terrestrial > Soil > Grasslands | place: USA: Hopland...
CAACGGCTGGCACCGCCAGGGAACGAAGCCCGGGGGTGGTGCTGGCGCCCGTCAGTGGGCGGCGCCCGGGTGGCGGTCAGCAGGCAACCGGGATCGCCAGGTCAGGGCCGATTGGGGTTGCTGGCTGACCGCTGGGTGGACCGCACAGCGTCGTGGCTAGCGTGGACCACGTGTTCGCCGTCTACGCCGAGTCCTTCAACTCCGACGACCCTCTCTCCGGCCTGGTGGTCGGCGAGCGGCCCGATCCCGAGGTGCCCGACGGCTGGACGACGGTCGAGGTGAAGGCGGCGTCGCTCAACCACCACGACCTGTGGTCGCTTCGCGGCGTGGGGCTGCGTGAGGAGCAGCTGCCGATGATCCTGGGCTGTGACGCTGCGGGGCTCGACGAGGACGGCAACGAGGTCGTCGTGCACGCGGTGGTCAGCAGCCCCGGCTGGGAGGGCGACGAGACCTTCGACCCCAAGCGGTCGCTCCTCTCCGAGCGCCACCAGGGCAGCTTCGCCGCGAAGGTTGCGGTTCCGACGCGCAACCTGGTGCCCAAGCCGGACTCGCTCTCGTTCGAGGAGGCGGCCTGCCTGCCGACCGCGTGGCTGACGGCGTACCGGATGCTCTTCACCCGCGGCGAGCTCAAGCCGGGGGAGACCGTGCTCGTCCAGGGTGCGGGCGGTGGCGTGGCCACCGCGGCGGTCGTCCTGGGCCGGGCGGCCGGGCTCCGGGTCTGGGTCACCAGCCGGGACGAGGCAAAGCGGGTGAAGGCGGTCGAGGCTGGTGCCCACCAGGCTTTCGAGAGTGGTGCCAGGCTGCCGGAGAAGGTCGACGCGGTGGTCGAGACCGTGGGCAAGGCCACCTGGTCGCACTCGATCCGGTCGCTGCGACCCGGGGGCCGGATCATCACCTCGGGCACCACCTCGGGTGCCGACGTCGAGGATCCGGAGCTCACCCGCACGTTCTTCCTGCAGCTGTCGGTGATCGGCTCGACCATGGGGACCCGCGATGAGCTGGCCGCGCTGATGAGGTTCCTGGACTCCACCGGCACCAGGCCGCTCATCGACCGGACGATCCTGTTCGAAGACGCCCGCGAAGGGTTCGCCGCCATGGCCGGAGGCGACGTCTTCGGCAAGATCGCCTTCACCTTCGGGCAGAGCGCTCGCTGATGGCCACGCACCTCGTCACCGGCGCGGGCTCGGGCATGGGCGCGGTGCTCGCCGAGCGGCTGCTCGAGCGCGGGGACGCGCTGGTGCTGCTGGCCCGCTCCACCGAGCGGGCCCACGACCTGCGCTCCGACCTGCCGGACGCCACCGTCCTGGTCGCCGACCTGGCCGACCCGGCCGCGGTCGAGGCTGTCGTCGACCAGCTCCCCGGCTCGCTGGACTCGGTGGTCCACGCGGCGGGCGTGGTCGAGCTCGGACCCGTGGATTCGCTCAGCACCGAGGTCTGGCAGGAACAGCTGGCCGTGAACCTGGTCGCGCCCGCGGTGCTCACCCGGGTCGCCCTGCCCGCGCTGCGCACGGCGCGCGGCACCGTCGTGTTCGTGAACTCGGGTGCGGGCCTCGCCGCAAACCCGCAGTGGTCGGCGTACGCCGCGTCGAAGTTCGGGCTGCGAGCGCTGGCCGACTCACTGCGCGCGGAGGAGCAGGAGAGCGGCGTCCGGGTCACCACGGTCTTCCCCGGCCGGACCGCGACACCGATGCAGCAGAAGGTGCACGAGCAGGAGGGCAAGGAGTACGACGCGACGGACTGGATCGACCCGGCAACCGTCGCGGACGCCATCCTGCACGTGCTCGGCCTGCCGGTCGACGCGACGATCAGCGACCTGACGATCCGGCCGCGCTGAGACCTCCGGCGGCAACCAGCTCAGAGCTTGAAGGGCGCGGGCACCAGCAGCTCGACGTTGCGGTCCTCGACCCGTCCGCGGCGTCCGTCCTGGCCGTGCGGCGACTTGCCGTCCTGCCAGTCGTTGGCGCCGAGCTCACGGGAGAGGGAGGCCAGCTCCAGCGGCGATTTCGGGTGCTTGCCGTAGGACGTCGGGGCCACGTGGTCGACGATGGTGCCGAAGATCGAGAGCGTGCCGTTGCGGTTGTCGACGAGCTCCACGGTCCGGGCCTGCTGGGGCCAGTCGACGTGCGCGGCCGTGTTGACCTCCCAGAAGCCGCCGGGCACCTTGGCGTGCCGCGACCGCGCGTAGGGCGTGACGGTGTTGCGGTGGGTGTGCCCGTTGACCCAGAGCACGACGTTCGGGAACCGCAGCAGCAGCTCGGTCAGCTGGGGACCGAGCACCCGGCCCGGGCCGGTGTTGTTGTCCATCGTCCCGATGGTGTGGTGGGAGAACAGCACGAACAGCCGGTCGTGCTTCCCGCCCTTCACGACGTGCCCCGACTCGTCGAGGTAGTGCCGGCTGCCCTTCTTGAGCTGCTCGGTGAGCCAGGCCAGCTGGGTCTGGTCGATCGACCCCTCCGAGCCGCCGAACGGGTTCACCGTGTCGAGCGAGATGCCGCGGACCCGGCCCTTGCCGAAGGTGTAGTAGGCGTTGCCGGTCGCGACGTTCCACGCGGTGTAGCCGTGCCCGTGCGGGGTGCCCGTGGACTTGAAGTACTCCGCGATGGTCTCCGCGCGGCTGAGCGGCCGCCGGTTGGGGTCGGCGGTGACCTGTCGCGACGGTCCGCCGAAGAGGGTCTGGAGCCCCGCCGGGTCGTTGGTGACCAGCTGCGCGGCCAGCTCGCCGACGTTGACGCCCGGGGGCAGGTCGACGATCTTCGTCGAGCCCGTCGCGATCTGCGCCACCAGGGGGCTCGAGGGGACGTTGCCCTGGATCAGACCGTCGTGGTTGCCGAAGACCGACATCCAAGGCATGCCCAGGCCCTTGGTGCCGAACGGCTGCCGGCAGGCGTCCAGCAGCCCCGGGACCCGCGGGAAGCCGGACTGGCTGATCCGCATGTCCGTCGGCTGGCCGGGCGGTGGGCCGTCGGGGTGCCAGTAGTGAACGTCGTACGAGGTCTGGTCGGCCACACCTTCGTACTTGGTCCGGTCACCCGAGTCCGGCACGATCCGCTTGCCGTCCAGCAGGTCGATCTGCCAGCGGAGCTCGTTGTACTGGGTGTTGTCGACGTTGTCGCCGGTCGTGACGGTGAAGGCCAGCGGTAGCCCGGTCACCGGCCCGCGCCCGACCCTGCGCAGGGCCCGGACGGTCGCCTCGGCGACGTGGGTCGTGAGCATCTCCTGTGCGCGGTAGGCGCCCTGGAACGGGAGCACCGCGGCGAACGGCGAGCCCTTGTCGTCCAGTCGGTCGAGGAACTCCACCCGGGCGGGCGACTGGGCGTCCATGAGGTGCATGTCCGTGAGCTGACCCATGGCGAGGATGCCGCGACGACGCGCGCGGCCGGGTCGGGCCACCCCTTTCATCAGGTCGTCGCGGACCAGATGGGGTTCGCCGGGGCCGACCACGATCTTGCGGTAGCCGTGCTTTCCCTTGTCACCCTTGAGCAGGGTCCTCGCCAGGGTGGTGCCGCGCCCGTCGGGTCCACCCCGACGGGCCTCGGCCGGGTCGATGGCACCGGCGCCCACGGCGAGGCCGGTGGCGGCACCGGTCCCGAGCAACGCCCGGCGGGAGAGGCTGCCGTCGAGCTCGCTCAGCTCGATCGGCTCCTGGTCTGGCTGTTCCGGCACGGTGACTCCCTCGGCGCTGAGTGTGGTGCTGCGCCCCCTCGTGTCGGCTCCCCGGGCGGTGCAGGTGGAGGCACAGTAGTCACCGAGCGACAGGTGTGGGAACAGCCACGCGGCAACGGCGCCCCCACGGGCCGTTTCCACCACCGCTGAACGGTCACCGGGTGAGGGTCGAATGGTGACCTCCTCCGCTCCCCCAACCGCCGGTCGTGACCACCGCCGGCCTCTGCTGACCGTCTTCCTCGGCTGGCTCTGGGTGATGGCGGGCGCCAACGTGGCGGCGCCGCTGTACTCGGTCTACGCCGGAAAGTTCGGCTTCTCCAGCCTCGTCCTGACCACGGTGTTCGCGACGTACGCCGTCACGCTGGTGGGCACCTTGCTGGTCGGCGGGCGGCTGGCGGACCGGTTCGGCCGGCGGCCGGTGATCCTGGCCGGCCTGGCCGTGGCCGCCGCAGCGGCGTTGCTGTTCGCCCTGGCCGATGGGACCCTCTGGCTCTACGCCGCGCGGGCTCTCCAAGGTGTCGCGGTGGGGCTGATCAGCGGCCCAGCCACCGCCGCGCTCGTGGAGATCGACCCGAAGCGCGACGAGCGCCGGCCCGCGCTGCTGGCCGGGCTGGCCCAGGCCGGCGGCAGCGGCCTCGGACCGCTGGTCGGGGGCATCCTCGCCCAGTGGTTCCCCGCGCCGCTGCAGACCTGTTTCGTGCTGGTTCTCGTCGGGACGGTGGTGGCCGCGGGGTTCGTCTGGGTGCTGCCTGAGCCGCGGGACACGAACCCCGAGCCGTGGCGGCCGCAGTGGCCGCGCGTGCCGAGGGAGATCCGGTGGGCCTTCGCCCGGGTGAGCATCACCGCCGGGCTGGTGTGGGCCACGCTGGCGCTCTACTTGTCGGTCGTGCCGTCGTACGTCGGCCAGCTGCTCTCCACCAGCAACCTGGCCCTGCTCGGCGCCAACTCGGCGCTGGCCTGCGCCGCGTCGGCTGCCGCCCAGGTGGTCTCCCAGCGCCGGACCCGCGGTCGGGCCGGAGCCAGTGGGGGCCAGGCCCTGGGGCTGGGGCTGCTCACCGCGGGCCTGGTGCTGCTGGTGGTCTCGGCGGCGCTCCACTCGCTCGTCACGGTGCTGCTGGCGGCCGTGGTCATCGGCGTCGGGCACGGGGTGGCGTTCCTGGATGCGCAGGACGAGCTCAACTCGATCGCGCCGGACGACCGCCGGGCCGAGGTGACGGCGGCTTTCGTGTGCGTCATCTACGTCCTGGTCGGAGCAGCCGTGGTGGGCGTCGGCCTGCTCGGCCTGGCGATGGCGCTGACGGGGGCGGTGGGCGTCGTGGGCGTGGTGCTGGCTGTGGCCGCGGCCGGCGTCGCGGTCTGGCAGGTCAAGGTCAGGTCCGCGAACGCCAGTTGAGGGCGCCGACCAGGACCATCCGCAGCTGGGTCCGGGCGTTCTCGGCGATCTGCTTCTCGGTGCCGGGCCGGCCGGCGGCGACGATCAGCTGCTCGGCCGTCGCCACCATCGCGGTGACGATCAGGTTGGACAGGACCCGCAGGTCCTCCGCCGACCACGCGTCGGTGCCGGGCAGCCGGGCCAGGTCGGTCGCCAGCTCTCGCTCGCACAGCTCGATCTCGTGGCGGATCGCCTCCCGGACCGACAGGGGGCCGGCGGCCCGCTCGCGGGCGATGAACTGGAAGTGCGCGCGCTGCTGGTCGACGTGCTGGTGGAGGGTGTCGACCGAGCGGTCGACGACGTCGGCGTAGGACGGATCGCCGCGGCGGATGTCGCGCAGCATGGCCCTCAGGGACACGAACGACTCGTCGACCAGCGCCAGGCCCAGCGACTCGATCGAGTCGAAGTGCCGGTAGAAGGCGGTCGGCACGATGCCGACCTCCTTGGCCACCTGGCGCAGGGACAGGGCGACCAGAGACGAGTCCTCGCACAGGCGGAGAGCCGCATCCAGGATGGCGCGACGGGTGCGCTCCTTGCGCTCGCCCCTGGTCTCCGTCACCGGGCCATCGTAGTCCGTGAACATGTGTGCACCATCACGACGCGGGGATCTTGACCGCGGCGCAGCCAGTTGGTCAGGATTGAGTGTACAAACGTTCACTGAATGGGTAGCGCGGCTCCGCTCAGTCACCGACGCACCGGAAGGAGGCGGCCCCCATGGGTCTCACCACCAGCATCCTGAGGTCGCGGACGGTCGCCGCACTCACCTCACCCCATGGCGTGGACCGCTACCTCGAGCAGATCAACCCGATGTGGGCCGCCCACGAGGTCCGGGCCCGGATCGTCGACGTGCACTCCGAGGTCGACGTGCCGAGTCACCCGCCGGTGGCCACCATCACCCTGCAGCCGACCTCGACCTGGCGGGGCCACCGGGCCGGGCAGCACGTCCAGCTCGGCGTCTAGGTCGAGGGGTCCCGGCGCACGACGCGGGTGTTCACGATCTCCAGCCCCGACTCCCGGTCCGGTGACCGGTTCACCGTCACCCTGCGGGCCAACCCGGCCGGCGTCGTGTCGAGGTTCCTGGTCGAGTGCGCCCAGCCCGGCACGATGGTCCACCTGTCGCAGGCCCAGGGCGAGTTCGTGCTGCCCGACAGGGTGCCGGAGCACGTTCTGCTCGTCTCCGGCGGCTCGGGCATCACTCCGGTGATGTCGATGCTGCGCTCGCTCCAGAGGCGCAGCCATCGTGGCCGGGTCACCTTCCTGCACTACGCGCGGGGCCCGGAGCACCAGATCTTCGCAGCCGAGCTCGACCGGATCCGCCGCTCCGGTCACGGCATCGACCTGCACCTGATGCACCCGGAGCTGGGCGACCCGAACCTCTCGCCGGCGTTCCTGGACCGGCTGGTGCCGGGCTACCGCGACGTCCCGACCTGGGCCTGCGGCCCGGCGCCGATGATCGAGGCGGTACGCGCGGCGTACCAGGGCTCGGAACTGCTCCACGTCGAGTACTTCCAGCCGCCCCGGGCCCGGACGAGCTCGTCCGGAGGGGCGGTGGCGTTCGCCAGCTCCGGCCTGGAGGCGCCCAACTCCGGCGCCCCGCTCCTGGAGCAGGCCGAGGCGGCGGGGCTCACGCCCGAGTTCGGCTGCCGGATGGGCATCTGCTTCACCTGCACCTCGGTCAAGCGCGACGGCACGGTGCGCAACGTCCTGACCGGCGAGGAGTCCTCCGCGCCGGACGAAGAGATCCGAGTCTGCGTCAGCGCGCCTGTGGGCGACTGCGTCGTGGAGCTCTAGCAGCTTCGAGGCCCTGCGCAGAGCGCCTTCGCACCTGCGCCACCGATACGAAAGGCGTCCGACATGAAGACCAACAAGACCTCTCTGACCGACGAGCAGCTGGAGGCGTTCGGCGCCGAGCTGGACACCATCCGGCAGCGGATCCTGGCCGAGCTCGGAGAGGAGGACGCGGCGTACATCCGAGGCGTCGTCAGGCGTCGCCAGCAGTTCGAGGTGGCCGGCCGGATGCTGTTCTACGTGCCGCCGCTCTGGCCACTCGCGGTGGCGTCGCTGAGCATCTCCAAGATCCTCGACAACATGGAGATCGGGCACAATGTGATGCACGGGCAGTACGACTGGATGGGCGACCCCGGCCTGAACTCCCGGATGTACGACTGGGACACCGTCTGCCCCGGTGAGCAGTGGAAGCACAGCCACAACTACATCCACCACACCTACACGAACATCCTGGGCAAGGACCGCGACATCGGCTACGGCATCCTCCGCATGGACGAGGACCAGCCCTGGAAGCCGTACTACCTCGGCAACCCGCTCTACGCGTTCCTGCTCATGACGTTCTTCGAGTGGGGCGTCGCCCTGCACGACCTCGAGGTCGAGAACATCGTCGCCGGCGGGCGGAAGCTCGAGGACAACCGGCCGCTCTACCCGGGGCTGATCCGCAAGATCCGCAACCAGACGCTCAAGGACTACGTGCTGTTCCCCGCGCTCACCGGACCGCTGTTCCCGCTGACGTTGGCCGGCAACCTCACCGCCAACCTGGTCCGCAACATCTGGGCGTTCAACATCATCTTCTGCGGCCACTTCCCGGCCGGCGTGGCGACGTTCTCCCCGGCGGAGTGCGAGGACGAGACCCGCGGCCACTGGTACCACCGGCAGCTGCTCGGCTCCGCCAACATCACCGGCAGCAAGCTGTTCCACCTCATGTCCGGCAACCTGTCCCACCAGATCGAGCACCACCTGTACCCCGACCTGCCGGCCCGGCGCTACCCGGAGCTCGCCGTCGAGGTCCGCGAGATCTGCGAGCGGTACGGGCTGGCCTACAACACCGGCCGGTTGTCGAAGCAGCTCTTCTCAGTGGCCAGCAAGATCTGCCGGATGGCGCTGCCGGGCCGTACGTCGAAGCGGACCGATCCGGGTGCTGTGACCGAGGACGCGTTGGCTGCCTGACCGGATCCTTGCCACACTGGGCCACATGACCGAGGGCTCCGCATCTGACAACGGGGGTGAGCGGCTCTCTGGCGCCGAGATCGGCAAGGACGCCGTGCAGGCCACCATCGAGGCTGCGGCCGGCACGGTGGGCGAGGTGGCGACCATCGTCACCAACGCGGTCCGCGACGTGGCCACCGCGATCGGCGACTTCGCGACCGAGGTGTTCGAGATCCGCGAGGCCTCCCGCAAGGCCGCCGAAGACGCCGCCCAGGACGCTGCCGACCAGCCGATCCCGGCGGTGGAGCAGCAGCTCGACGACTGACACCGGCTTCGCGCCGGGTCAGCCTGCGTCCAGCAGCCGCACCAGCTTCTGCGGCGCGCAGAACCGGTAGCTCTCGGTGACCAGCTCGGCCACCTCGGCCCAGTCGGTGTCGCCGTCGAGCACCATGCCGACGATCGTCGGCGACCAGGGCGGCTTGTAGAACGGCAGGCCGGTGTGCACGAGCGCGAGCAGCTCGTCGCCGCTGGCCCGGAAGGTCAGGAGCGTGGTCGGGTCGGCCACTCCGGTAATGCTCCGGAACGACGACTCGTAACCGGCTTGGCCCACCATCACGTGCGCGAAGGTCTTGGCGCGGATCCGCCACCGGACGCCGGTCCACGCGTCCTCCTCGTAGGCTTCCGGGAGGGCCAGCGCGACCCCGCCGAGCCGGGCGACGACCCCGCCGTCCGGCTCGATGCGCGGCGTCCTGGGCACGACCTCGAGTCTGGCAGCGAGCACCGACGCACGCCCGCGGCGTGGCTGCCGACGGACCATCACGGCTGGTGGACGGCGCGGACTTCCTGGGCGAACAGGTCGACCAGCTCGGGCCGGCCGGAGATTCCGAGCTTCGCGAACACGTGGGTCAGGTGCGTCTCCACGGTCCGGCGGGTGACGTAGAGCCGTTGGGCGATCTCCCGGTTGCCCTGGCCGGCTGCGGCGAGGCCGGCAACCTGGCGCTCGGCGGGGGTGAGCGACTCGATGCCGGTGACAGCGCTGCGGCGGGGACGGGCGCCGCACGCTCGCAGCTCGAGGCGGGCTCGGTGGGCGAGGCGCATCATGCCGCCGCGCTCGGCGAGGTCGAGCCCCCGGCGCAGCGGGTCGCGGGCCGCCGCTCGCCGGTTGACCCGGCGCAGCACCGAGCCGAGATCGACCAGGGCCCTGGTGTGCTCCAGTCGCGCCGGACTCGGGTCGAGGAGGGTCACAGCCCGCTCGAGCATCCGGACCGCGTCCTCGGGCTCGGCGGTGTGAGCGAGCGCGCGCAGGGCGGCTCCGCGCGGTTCGGGCAGGCCGGTGCGTTCGGCCAGGTCGAGCTGCACCAGCGCCTGCTCGTGCGCCGATGCCGAGTCTCCGAGAGCGACGAGCGCCTCGCAGTCATCGACGCGCCAGCTCGCAACCGCGGGGTGATGAACCTGGAGCCGGCGCCACCAGTCGGCCGCGAGCAGCAGGTCGGCGTGGGCCTCGTCGTAGCGGCGCTGGGCCAGCCTGAGGTGTGCGCGCCGTTCCAGCAGCAAGGTGCTGGAGATGCACGCCGGTGGGGGGTCGCCCAGGCGGTGACCGGCGTCGAGCGCCGCCTCGGCCGCGTCGAGCTCGTCCATCTCCGTCAGCGCTTCGACCAAGGGGAACAGCGACCAGACGAGCGCGGCCGGAGGGCTGTTGGCCCGCTTGAAGTCGAACGACAGCCGAGCGTCGGCATGGGCCTCGCGGACCCGGCCGAGGTGGATGAGCGCGATGGCCCGCATGAAGCTGCCGTGCGCCAGGGCGATCAGCCATCCCTGGGGGCGGGCCAGCTCGACCAGCCCGTCGCACATCCTCCGGGCCGTGTCCAGCTCTCCGTTGGCGATCAGCAGGAACTTCGCGGTCGTGCTCACCAGCGACTCGGCGTTGCGCGGCGGGGTGACCGCGTCGAGGGCGGGCCGCAGCAGGTGGTTCACCTGGCCGGCGGGGCAGCCCTCGTTGAGGTGTGCCCAGGCGGCGATCACCCGCCACAGCACGTCGTCGGAAGCCGCGTGGCTGCGGACCAGGTCGAGCCCCTCCTCGACGGTGTCTGCGGCGAGGAACATGCCGCACGCCATCTCCAGCTCGAGCGGCCCACGCAGGTCGGCGCCCGCGTCGACGGGTTGGTCCAGCCCCAGCCGGCAGAGCTCGATGGCCCGGTCGAAGTGGCCGGCCATCCCGAGAGCACGGCTCCCGGACAGGGCGATCCGCACGCGCTGCTCGGGCGTGGCGGCCAGCTCGACCGCGTCGGCGAGCTGGTCGGCGGCGCCGGGCCGCACCTGCGCGGAGAGGCAGAGCCCGAGCTCGCTGCGCAGGTCGGCCGCGAGGGCACGGCTGTCCGGTGGCTCGAGCAGCGCACGGCGGAGGAAGGCGCCCGCGCTGTCGGGCGCTCCGCGCCGGTTGGCCCTCTCGGCGGCAGCCCGCAGGGTCGAGACCGTCTGCGGCTCACCGGCCGGCTCAGCGTGCAGCAGGTGCAGTCCGACGGTCTCCACGTCCGCCCGCTCGGAGGCCAGCACCCTGGCGGCCCGCCGGTGCAGGAGGGAGCGCTCACCGTCCAGAAGCCCGAGGTAGAGCGCGTTCGCCACCAGCGGATGGGTCAGCGCGAACCCGTCATCGGCTCGTCCGGCCAGGCCGCTGGCCACCAGCCCGTCGGCCAGGTGGTGGGCCCGGACGAGGTCGAGACCGGCGACCTCCGCGGCCTGGCGCAGCAACGCGCCGCGGCCGAGGACCGCGAAGGCACGGGCCAGGTCGGACGTGCCTGCGGGCAGCCGCGCCAGCTGCACCTCGACGCTCCGGCCGACCTGCTCCGGGCCGAACATGGTGAGCTTCGCTGCGATCTCCGAGGAAGGCTCGAGCCCTCCGGCGATCACCTGGTCGACGAGTGCGCCGAGCAGGAACGGGTTGCCGCCGCTCGCGGCGTGGCAGGCCGCCACGAACGCCGGGTCCGCCCCGGGCAGCCGATGGGTCACCAGGGTCTCGACCGCGTCGACGCCCAGTGGTCTCGGCTGCAGCGGCGGCTCCGGCGCCGCGGCCACGAGGTCGGCCAGCGTCGCAGCCTCCGTCACCGGCTCTCCCGAGCGCACCGCGCACAGCACGCCCAGGCGCAGGTCGGTCAGGTGGCCGCTCAGCTGTGCCAGCCAGCGCAGTGACGGCCCGTCGGCCCAGTGGACATCGTCGACCACCAGCAGCGTGGGCGTGCGCTCGGCCAGCCCGTAGGCGAGCCAGCTCAGTCCGTACGACGCGGCGTGCACGGCGTCGCCAGTGGGTGCCGGCGCGAAGGGATCGGGGTCCAGGACCCGGCGCGCGAGCGCCGCCGCGCCGACACCGAGGTGTTCCCACTCCGGACCCGCGGCGGTCGGGCCGAAGAGCTGGCGCACGACGCCCCAGCCGGCCTCGCGCTCCAGCGGTCCGGCACAGGCGCTCAGCACCCGTACGCCAGCGCCGCTCGCGGACTCGGCGACCGCGCGCACCAGGCTCGACTTGCCGACCCCTGCGGGTCCCTGGACGAGGATCACGCGGCCCGATCCGGCCCGGATCTGCTGGACCTGCCGTTCCAGCGCGGCCAGCTCGAGACTGCGCTGCAACAAGCCATCGCGCATCCCCTCAGTCTGGGCCGCGCGCGCCGACGGTGTCCATCACCTGCCGAAACGTCGTGGTCCCGACCACGACGCACGGTTCCTCTGCTCCGAGGAGGGTCGTGGTGAACCACCCGCGACCCCATGTCTGGAGGCACGATGACCACCGCAACCGAGTCAGGCTCGACGTACGTCCTCGGAACCACCCAGCAGGAGTACGAGCGGGTGCGACGGCAGGCAGAGGTGTGGGAGCGCGCGACCGAGCGTGTGCTGGACCGGGTGGACCCGGCTCCCGGCTCGCGCTGCCTGGACGCCGGCTGCGGACCCGGGGTCACGATGCGCCAGCTGGCCCAGAGGGTCGGCCCGCAGGGACGGGTGGTGGGTATCGACGTCGACGAGGCCCTGGGCGCGGACAGCGTGGCCCGGCTGCGCGACGAGGGTCACCGGCAGTGTGAGTTCCGCGCCCACGACCTGCGCAGTGACACAGCCGTCCCGGGTGCGCCGTACGACCTCGTCTACGCGCGCCTGGTGCTCTTCCACCTCCCGGACCGCGTGGCGGTGCTCGGCAGGCTCTGGGATGCCGTGGCCCCAGGGGGCCAGCTGGTCGTGCAGGACTACGACCTCGCAACGGTGGGGTCGGTCCCCGCGCTGCCGATCGACGACCAGCTCGCCGGGTTCATCCTGGGTGCCTTCACCGCCGCCGGCTGCGAGGTGCGCACCGGATCTCTGCTGCCTTCGCTGTTCCAGCAGGCGGGAGTCGGAATCCCCGACGCCACCGATGTCGCCGGCCGCCTGGACCGCCTGGTCGACGCGGCTCCGATGCTGGAGGGGGTGGTCCGCAGCCTTCTTCCGGCGGCGGTCGGCGCTGGCCTGGCCACCGAGTCCGAGGCGCATGCTCTCCTCGCCTCGCTGCACGACGCGGTCGCCGCGGATCCGGACCGCCCCCTCCTGTGGCCGCTGCTGCTCGGGGCCTGGAAGCGCAAGGGATCGTGAACCGCCGCTGGGCCACCCCGCTGAGGGTTCGTCCGCGCCCCCAGCGGGCGCACGTCCCGAACCACTCCGTCGACGTCGACCGGGTGAGGTCGCACTTCGACTTCCCGGACTGCGGCCGGATCGTCACCAACAACGCGGCGAGCACCCAGCCGCCCCGGGAGCTCGCCGCGCTCCTGACGCGCCTGACACAGGGCTACGAGAACGTGCACCGCGGCCAGTCGGTCGCGTCCCAGCAGATGACCGAGCTCTTCGAGGCGTCCTACGACACCTTCGCGCAGTGGCTCAACGCACCGAGCCGGCGCACGATCGCGAAGTACCGGAACACGACCGAGGGGGTCAACGCGGTGATGTACTCCCTGCTCACCGACTTCCGTGACGGTGACAACGTCGTGACCACGATGCTGGAGCACAACTCCAACTTCGTGCCGTGGTACGGCATGTGCCGCGAGATCCTGCCCCGCTTCGGCCGTCGCGTCGAGTGCCGCCTGGCCCGCTTCGACCACCGGACCGGCGAGCTCGACCTGGACCACCTGGCCGGACTGGTGGACCACCGGACCAAGCTCGTCTGCGTGACCGGGGCCTCGAACTTCCTGGGCACCAAGCCGCCGCTGCCGCTGGTCCGCGCCATCGCCGACGGCAGCGGCTACCGACGAGACGACGGCAGCTCGGGATCGCTCCTGCTCGTGGACGCCGCCCAGCTGGTCCCCAGCAGCCACGTCGACGTGCAGCGGCTCGACGTGGACTACCTGGCCTTCTCCTGCCACAAGGTGCTGGCGCCGTTCGGTGTCGGTGTCCTCTATGCCAAGGAGCCGCTGCTGGCGCGGGCCAGGCCCTTCCTCTACGGCGGCGACATGATCGCAGCGGGCCGGGTGGCGCCGGACCAGGTGGAGTACAACGACCTGCCGTGGAAGTACGCCGCCGGCACACCCAACATCCTCGGCGTGATCGTCTCCGCCGACGCCCTGCGGCTCCTCCTCGACCTGGTCGGCGGCGACGGATCCACGCACTGGTTCGGCTCCACGGCGCCGCTCCCTCCCGCGCTCGTGGCGCAGACGATGGACCGCGTCGGCCGGCACACCGCCGAGCTGACCGAGCTGGCGCTCTGCGAGGCGATGACGATCGACGGGCTCACCTCCTACGGGCCGGCGGCGGGCGTGCCGCGAACACCGCTCCTGGCGTTCAACGTGGCCGGGGTCGACCCCTTTGCGCTGGCCGAGGACCTGGGCCGGGAGGGGGTCGAGGCCAGGGCGGGCTGCGACTGCGCGACGCTGGCCCACCGGGACCTCGGCATGGACCCTCCCGCCAGCTGCCGGCTGAGCTTCGCGCTCTACAACAGTCGCGACGACGTGAGCCACACGATGGAGGCCGTACGCCGGGTCAGTGATCGCCTCCGCCGGACCGGCTAGAGCTCCGCGCGCAGGATCGCGGCGGCGCCGGCCATGGCGCGCATCTTCCCCTCGGCGCTGGCGCGGGGGAGGTACTTCATCCCGCAGTCGGTGGCGATCGTGATCCGCTCGGGCGAGGTGTAGGCGAAGGCCCGGCGGACCCGGTCGGCGACCAGCTCGGCGGACTCGACCTCGTGGTCGGACAGGTCGATGACGCCCAGGATGATCTTCTTCTCGCTCAGGTCCTTCAGGACGCCGAGATCGAGGCCCGACTGCGCCGTCTCGATCGAGATCTGGTCCGCCGAGCAGCCGGCCAGCTCGGAGAGGAACGAGTAGCCCTCCGGCCGGCCGTGGATGATCGCGGCGTACCCGAAGCAGATGTGCACGGCGGTGGTGCCGGTGACGCCCTCGAGCGCGGCGTTGAGCGCGGTGAGGCCGTACTCGCGGGCCGCCTCGGGCCGGGCCTGCATGTACGGCTCGTCGATCTGCACCAGGTCGGCGCCGGCGGCATGCAGGTCCTTGATCTCGGCGTTGACCGCTGCGGCGTACGCCAAGGCTGCCGACGCGAGGTCGGGGTAGTGCTCGTTCTGGGCCTGCTGCGACATCGTGAACGGGCCGGGCACCGTCATCTTGACCGTGTGGTCGGTGTTCGCCTTCAGGAACTGCACGTCACGGACGCCGACCGGGCGCGGCCGTACGATCGGTCCGGCGATCCGTGGCACCGGGTTGGGATGGCCGCTTCGGTCAAGAGCGGTCCCAGGGTTGTCGATGTCGACGCCCTCTAGGGCGGTGGCGAAGTGGTTGCTGTAGGACTCGCGCCGCATCTCGCCGTCGGTGACGATGTCGAGGCCAGCCTCCTCCTGGGCGCGGATCGCCAGCACCGTGGCGTCGTCCTGCGCCTGCTCGAGGCACTTGGGCCTGACCCGCCACAGCTCCTTCGC
>Ga0136846_1215793_pt1 | contig 14963 bp, 14 predicted proteins | sample HopSoiMetagenom2_FD_96841 | JGI IMG/M metagenome (GOLD analysis project Ga0136846, IMG submission 96841) | Grasslands soil microbial communities from Hopland, California, USA - 2 Assembly 2016 (version 4) | ecosystem: Environmental > Terrestrial > Soil > Grasslands | place: USA: Hopland...
AATAGTCGATGGCGAGGGCATGGATGCCGCGTTCGGCGAAACGCAGGGCGAGCTCCTCGTAGAACGGGTGGAGCCCGCGCACGTCGGGGAGGATGACGATGCCGGCGCCACTGGGCTCGGTCGGCCGCGCTCGGAAGGCGGCGAAGCTGTTCCCGTCGGCACCCGAGATCTCGGTCGGCTCGCCGTCGAGAGCGCCGCCGGCGATCGCGAGGATCGGCGGTCGACTGTCGAGGTCGTGGCACATGAACGGCTCCTTCGCGGGTGCTGCCGGGCAAGGACGTCGATGGTCGCACCTCCCGGAGACGGGCGCGACGGGGGCGCCGGCCCGCTCGGAGCACGCCAAGGCCGGCAGTAGAATGCCCGGCATGCCCGCCCCCCTGGTCGTCCAGAAGTACGGCGGCTCGTCGGTCGCCGGTGCTGACCGGATCAAGCGGGTCGCGCGTCGGATCGCGCGCGAGCGCGCCGCGGGACATGACCTCGTCGTGGTCGTGTCGGCGATGGGCGACACGACCGATGAACTGCTCGGGCTTGCCTCCGCGATCACCGACGAACCCGATCCGCGCGAGCTCGACGTCCTGCTCGCGACCGGTGAGCATCAGAGTGCGACGCTCGTGTCGATGGCGCTTCACGCGCTGGGCGTCCCGGCGATCAGCCTGACCGGTCCCCAGGCGGGGATCACCACGGACGGCACCTATGGGCGCGCCCGGATCGCCGGGGTCGAGCCGCGCCGGATCCGCGCGGAGCTGCAGAGCGGCAGGGTCGTCATCGTCGCCGGCTTCCAGGGCCAGAGCGCGGCTCAGGCCCACGAGATGGAGCTCACGACGCTCGGCCGCGGCGGGAGCGACACGACGGCCGTTGCGCTCGCCGCCTCACTCCGCGCCGACCGATGCCAGGTCTTCACCGACGTCCGCGGCATCTTCACCGCGGACCCACGGCTCGTCCCGCGCGCCCGCCAGCTGCCGGTGATCGGCTACGAGGAGATGCTCGAGCTCGCCCATCAGGGTGCCCAGGTGATGCAGGTCAGAGCCGTCGAGCTCGGCTGGATCAACGACGTCATCATCGAGGTGCTGAGCTCGTTCGAGGACGGGCCCGGAACGCTCATCAAGGAGGACCCGCTCGTGGAGCAGCGCAACAAGGTCCGCGGGCTCGCCCACGACCGGAACGTGGCCAAGGTCACGATCGTCGCCGTGCCCGACCGGCCCGGGATCGCCCGCGCGATCTTCGAGCCGCTTGCATCGGCTGGCGTGAACGTCGACATGATCGTCCAGAACGTCGGTCACGGCGGTGAGACCGATCTCTCGTTCACCGTTCCCCAGGTCGAGCTCGGCAAGGCCAAGAAGACGCTCGACGCGGTCGTGCGCGATCTTGGCGCGCGCGAACTCACGACCGACGCCTCTGTAGCCAAGGTGAGCATCGTCGGTGCCGGGCTGCACAACGCGCCCGGCTACGCCGCACGGATGTTCGGGACGCTGGCAGATGCGAAGGTCAACATCGAGATGATCTCGACGTCCGAGGTCCGGATCACCTGCATGATCGCCGAGGACGAGCTCGAGACCGCGCTCCGGGCGCTGCACGAGGCCTTCGAGCTCGAGCGGCCCGAGCCGGTCGAAGTCGCGGCGGCCGGGTGACCGGCACCTGCCACTGATGCCGGGTTTCATCAGCCGCCAGCAACGTTTCGATGTCGTCGGTTCGACCAACGATGTCGTCCGTGGCTGGCTCGCGGCCGGGACGCCCGAGATCTGCCTCGCCGTCGCCGACGCGCAGTCGGCCGGCCGGGGCCGCGACGGGCGGACGTGGACGGCTCCGGCCGGTGCCGCCTTGCTGTTGTCGCTCGGCTTCCGCCCGATCTGGCTGCGGCCCGATCACCTGTGGCGCCTCGCGGCGGTCGCGTCGCTGGCGATGGCCGAAGCCAGCGAGGAGATCGCCCGTCTACCGGCGGGGACGATCGCGCTCAAGTGGCCGAACGATCTCGTCGTCGAGGGACCGGAAGGGCTCAGGAAGCTCGCTGGCGTCCTCGGCGAGACGGACGGCATCGGGACGGACGATCCTCGCGCGGTGATCGGGATCGGCGTGAACGGTGACTGGCCCCGCGACGACTTCCCGCCCGATCTCGCGGACTCGATGACGTCGTTGGCCGAGCTGGCGTCGGGGCCGGTCGAGCACGAGGCGTTGCTCGACACCTTCCTGGATCGTCTCGGTCCGCGCGTCGATGACCTGCGTCACGGGCAGTTCGACGGTCCGGGCTGGAGCGAGCGGCAGGTCACGACCGACCGCGACATCGATCTCGTCGCCGCGGACGGCTCGCGGGCGACGGTCACCGCCACCGGGGTCGACGTCGACACCGGCGCGCTCCTGGTCGATGGCCGGTCCGTGTTCGTCGGTGAGATCGCGCACGTTCGGCTCAGCGTTCCGGTCGCCTCGGCCGGCGAGGTGTAACGCGATGGCCCGTCCGGCATTGAGGAAGGTGACACGGCCCGTGGAGGCCGGTCGCGCTCGGCTCGTCCCGTTCGACCTCGATCGGTCGCTCGTCGACGCCGCGCGCGCGGAACCCGCGCGGTTCGACGCGCTGTATCGGAAGTACGTGGCACAGGTGTACAGCTTCGCGATCTACGAGCTCGGCGATCATCACGAGGCCGAGGACGCCACCGAACGCACGTTCCTGTCCGCGCTGGCAGCGCTGCCCCGGTTCGAGGAGCGCGCGCCCGGCGGGGAGGGGAGTGACGCCTCCACGTTCCGCGTCTGGCTGTTCCGGATGGCCCGAAACGTCATCGCCGAGCGCGGCCGGCGGACGCGCCGCCGACCGGAGGCACCACTCGACTTCGCGATGGCGACGCCCGACCCGCTCGACATCGAGGCGACCGTGGTCGATCGCGAGGTGGCGACGTCCGCCTGGGCTGCCGTGGACCGACTCTCGGGGGATCGACGCCGGGCGGTGATCCTGCGGTTAGTCAAAGAGATGTAGACGTCGGAGATCGCAGCGGTACTCGACCGTTCCGAGGGCGCGGTCCGTGTCCTGATCCATCGCGGCCTCCGGACGGTTGCGCGCGATCTCGCCGCACGCGGCGAGGGGAGGGCGTGACCCTCGAGCGGTCGACGCGCGACGGGGAGATCGAAGCGTTCGTCGTCGACCGGTATCTCGAATCGCTGCTCGCGCGTGCCCCGCGCGATACGTCCGATGTCCCGGCCGACCTCAGGGCTACGGCTGATGCCCTCGCGACGTTGCCCCGGTATCACCCATCGTTCCGCTTCGTCGAGGCGCTCTCAGGCCGGCTCATGTCCGCGGCGTCGGGCCCAGGCACGCCGGCCGACATCCTCGCGTTCGCACCCATCGAGCGGCCCGCGGCAGCCGACCCGCGCGGACACGTCCGACCCGTCGTCATCGGCGGTGTCCTGACCTCGGCCGCGATCTCGCTCGCCGGCGCCGCTCTTGTCTCGTGGCGACGGGCCCGGTCACCTGCTGACCCGATGTCCCGTGCCGTCCGTGCCGTCTCCCGGGCGAGGCCGGTCTGATGCCGCTCAAACTGCCCTCGTTCCGCGCGCGTCGGGACGTCTACCCGCCCGACCTGTGGACGAAGTGCCCGACCTGCTCGACCATGCTGTTCAACAAGCAGCTCGAGAAGAACCTTCGCGTCTGCACGACGTGCGGCCATCACTTCCGGCTCTCGGCCGAGGCCCGCATCGAGCATCTGCTCGACGCAGGGACCTGGGGCGAGCGCGACGCAGGCTTGCAGTCGGTCGACGCGCTCGGGTTCGTCGATCTCAAGGCGTACCCGGACCGGCTGTCCGCCGCGCAGCTGGCGACGGGTATGCGCGACGCCGCCGTGTGGGGGACCGGAGCCATCGGCGGGCACGAGCTCGCGCTGTGTGTGATGGACTTCGGGTTCATGGGCGGCTCGATGGGCGCGGTCGTCGGCGAGAAGGTGACGCGTGCGGCCGAACACGCACTGGCCGCCCGGGTCCCGCTGATCGTCGTCAGCGCATCCGGTGGCGCCCGGATGCAGGAGGGCACCCTCGCACTGATGCAGCTGGCCAAGACGCTCGGTGCGCTCGAGCGGCTGCGCGCCGCGGGTGTGCCGTACCTGTCGATCCTCTCGGACCCGACGACCGGTGGCGTCTTCGCGTCGTTCGCCGCCGTCGGTGACGTCAACATCGCCGAGCCGGACGCCCTGATCGGATTTGCGGGCGCCCGCGTCGCGGCGGGCACGATCGCGACCGAGCTTCCACCGGGGTTCCAGCGGTCGGAGTTCCTGTTCAGCCATGGGTTCGTCGACCGCATCGTGACGCGGGCCGAGCTCCACGACGAGCTCGCGAGCCTGCTGCGCCTGCTGCCGGCGCGGGGGATGTTCGAGGAACCGGAACCCATCGAGGATGTGCCGGCGTTCCGGCCGTTCTCGTTCCTCACGACCCTCGCGGATCGCGTCGGCGAACTCACCAATGGCGATGGCACCGACACGGACGGCGAAAGACCGCCGGAGCCGCTGCCGACCGTGCCGGCGCTCGACTACGATGGCGGAGCCGCCCTGCCCGCACTCGATGGCGGCGCGAAGGACGATGTCTGGGCGAGGGTCCAGCTCGCGCGCAGCCTGCGTCGTCCGCGGACGCTCGAGTTCATGGACGCGATGGCCGATGAGTTCGTCGAACTCCATGGCGACAGGCTCTTCGGCGACGACGCCGCGATCGTGGCCGGGCTCGCCCGGATCGAGGGGCGGCGCATCGCGGTCATCGGCCAGCAGAAGGGCGCCGATACCGACGAGAACATCCGGCGCAACTTCGGGATGCCGCACCCAGAGGGCTACCGCAAGGCCATGCGGGTGATGGAGCTCGCCGAGCGTGCCGGGTTGCCGGTCGTCACGTTCGTCGACGTCCCGGGCGCGTATCCCGGTCCCGAGTCCGAAGAGCGCGGCATCGCCGAGGCGATCGCTCGCTCGATCGGGCTGATGACCCGCCTTCGGACGCCGATCGTGACCGTCATCACCGGCGAGGGCGGCTCCGGGGGTGCCCTCGCGATCGCGGTGGGTGACGTCGTCATCGCGCTCGAGAACGCCGTCTATTCGGTGATCAGTCCCGAGGGATGTGCGTCCATCCTGTGGCGGACGGCGGACGAGGCAGCGACGGCAGCCGCGGCGATGCGCATGTCGGCGGCGGACCAGCACGCGCTCGGCGTCGTCGACATCGTCGTCGCCGAGCCCGGCGATGGCGCGCACGACGAGCCCGAGGTGACCGCCGATCGCCTGCGGGCGATCATCGTCGACCGGCTCGACGCGCTCGCGGCGATGCCGATGGATGCGCTCGTCGAGCAGCGCTACCGACGGTACCGTGCGCTGGGCGCCTACACTGAGGTCGCCCGACCCGAGGTCCCCGGGCGCGTCGACCGGAGCCTGGCGGATCGCCTGCGCGACCTGCTCGATCCGGCTCGCCGGGGTCTCGTGGGTGTCGAGGTGTGGTCGCGCGATGACGACCCGCCCGCTCGCGAGGAGGTGTAGCGCGTGTCACGACCGACGTCACGCGATACCCGTCTGGAGCGGGATCCCGCGGAGCGCGCCGCGGATCACGCAGCGATCGACCGACTCACTGATGAGCTGCTACCCGCGCTCATCGCGAAGCTCGGCGCGACCGGTCTCGGCGAGCTCGAGGTGCGCGAGGGCGCCTGGCGCGTCCGCTTGCGTCGCCCCGGCGGACCGGCGACCCGCGACCGGCGTGCCACGGATCGGGTGGCCGAGCGTGGCAGTGACCGTGCGCACCAGTCCTCGTCGCGGCCGGGCCACGTCACCCCGCACGCGACGGCCCGCTCGGAGTCGCGCAGCGTCGCGACGTCGCCCGCTGTCGGCATCTTCCAGCCCAGGAAGGATCTGACCGCTGGGGCGCGTGTCCGTGCGGGTGATCGACTCGGCGCCGTCGACATGCTCGGGGTCGCCCAGGAGGTCGTCGCTCCCATGGACGGCATGGTCGGGACGAGCCTCGTCGAAGCAGGTGAGGCGGTCGAGTATGGCCAGGACCTGATCACGATCGAGTTCGGCGTGCGGCCGTCGACCAACGGTACCGGGCCCTCTTGATGTCCCATCGTCGAAGCGTTACAGCCCGCCGGCTCCCGCGTCTCGCTGATCGCGCCGCATCCTGATGTTCAAGAAGGTGCTCATCGCCAACCGGGGCGAGATCGCCCTCCGCATCCTCCGCGCATGCCGTGCGCTCGGTGTCGAGTCCGTCGTGGCCTACAGCGAAGCGGACCGCGAGTCGCTGCCGGTCGGGCTCGCCGACGAGGCCATCTGCATCGGACCGGCCGAGGCGCAGCGCTCGTACCTCTCGGCGCCCGCGGTGATCTCCGCGGCGCTGGTCACCGGCTGCGATGCGATCCATCCCGGGTACGGGTTCCTGTCCGAGGACGAAGGGTTCGCGGAAGTGGTCGCGGCGCACGGTGTCACGTTCATCGGGCCGCCGGCGAACGTCCTCGAGCGGTTCGCCAGCAAGGCGGGGACCCGCGAGCTCCTCGGCGCCCACGGCCTGCCGACGATCCCCGGCTCAGAGGGCATGCTCCGCGACGACCAGCACGCCCTGGCCGAAGCGGAGCGCATCGGCTATCCGGTCCTCGTCAAGCCGTCTGCCGGTGGCGGTGGCAAGGGCATGCGGATGGTACGGACGTCGCGCGAGCTCGAATCGGTGCTCAAGGTATGCCGGAGCGAGGCGAAGGCCGCGTTCGGCGACGACTCGCTCTACCTCGAGAAGTGGCTCGACGAGAACCGTCACGTGGAGGTCCAGGTCGCCGTCGACCGCTACGGGCACGGCGTCCACCTCGGCGAGCGCGACTGCTCGGTGCAGCGACGGCATCAGAAGATCCTCGAGGAGTCACCGACTCCGGCGCTGACGCCGGCGGCCCGCGCCGAGCTCGCGGATAGGGCGGTCCGAGCGGTCGTCGCGGCGGGCTACGAGAACATCGGCACGCTCGAGTTCCTCGTCGACGCGCACGGCGACTTCTTCTTCATCGAGATCAACTGCCGGATCCAGGTCGAGCATCCGGTGACCGAGGCGGTGACGGGGCTGGACCTTGTCGCGATGCAGATGCGCATCGCCGCCGGGGAGCCCTTGGGCATCACCCAGGCGGATATCGACTTCGAAGGGCACGCGATCGAGTTCCGCATCAACGCGGAGGACGCCGCCAACGACTTCCGGCCCGGCGCCGGGACCGTCGAGCGGTATCACGCCCCGGGTGGCCCCGGCGTCCGGATGGATTCGCACCTGTTCACCGGGTACGACGTGCCGCCCTACTACGACTCGCTCCTCGGCAAGCTCATCGTCTGGGGCCCGGATCGGGCGACGGCGATCGCCCGCGGCCGCGTGGCGCTCGAGGAGCTCGTCATCGAGGGCATCACGACCAACGTCGACATCCATCAGGCGCTGCTCGCTTCCGAGACCTTCCTCGACGGCCGGATGACGACGAACCTGCTCGACCGCGTCGGCAGCGCAGCGTTCCTCGCGGCGGCCGCTCGCGTATGACGGGTCGTGCAGACCTGCACACGCCGGCCCGCAGCCGTCCGCCCGCATCGACCAGACTGATGGCCGACCCCGCCCAGGAGCCTCCGTGACCAAGATCGTCCACACGACCTCCGAGATCGAACGCCTGATCCCGCACCGCCACCCGTTCCTGCTCGTCGATCGGATCGTCGAATACGACGCCGACGCGAAGCGGATCGCCGGAGAGAAGGGCGTCACCGCCACCGAATGGTTCTTCGCGGGCCATTTCCCGGGGTTGCCGGTGATGCCGGGCGTGCTCCAGGTGGAGGCGCTCGCGCAGACGATGGCCGTCTACGTCGCGAAGCAGGAAGGGTTCGGTGACCGGATCGGTCTGTTCGCCGGGATCGACGACGTCCGCTTCAAGCGCATCGTGGCGCCCGGCGACACGCTTCGGCTCGAGATCACGATGGAGAAGCTCGGCTCGCGGTTCGGCAAGGGCCGCGGCGTCGCGACGGTGGACGGCGAGGTGGCCTGCGAGGGCGTCCTCAGCTTCATCATCCCGCCCGAGGGGACGCTCCGATGAGGCGGATCGCCGCGCTCTCGGACGTCCACGGCAACGTCGCCGCGCTCGAGGCGGTCCTCGCCGACGTCAGCCGCGAGAAGCCGGACCGGATCGTGGTCGCCGGCGATCTCGTGCTCAACGGCCCTGAACCGGGGGCGGTCGTCGATGCCCTGCGAGAGGCGGCCGCGGGCGGGACTACCGTGATCGCCGGGAACACCGACGTCGCGGTGGCCGACTTCGACTACGCCGCCGCCTTCCCGTGGATGACCGACGGCGTGCCCGACGCGATCGTCGCGGCGGCCGAATGGGCGCATGACGCGTTGGGCGAGGACCGGGTCGAGTGGCTGCGGGCGCTGCCCTCGGAGCGCCGGGTCCGGACCGACGACGACACGCTCGTCGTCGTCTGCCATGCCTCACCGGGCTCGCAGACGTCCGGCCTCGACCAGAACCTTGATCCGTCGGTCACGATCGAGCGGTTGGCTCGCACGGACGCCCGCGTGATCGTCTGTGGCCACACCCACCTGCCCGAGATCCGCGACCTCGGCTTCAAGGTGATCGTCAACGCCGGCTCCGCAGGCTACGTGTTCGACGGCGACCCGACAGCATCGTGGGCGCTCATCGAGATCGACGAGGGCGACGTTCGTGCCGAGATCCGCCGGACGGAGTTCGACACGCTCGGCGTCGCGAACGCGATATCCGCGCGCGGCCTCGCCGGCGACGTATATCGCGCCGCCACGGTCAGGACCGGGAAGCTCGTCCGGTGAGCTCGCGCCGCGTCGTCATCACCGGGATGGGACTCGTCACGCCGCTCGGGAACGATCTCCCGAGCACGTGGGCGGGCATGGTCGCGGGCCGCTCGGGCGTGAGCACGATCGACGCCTTCGATCCGTCCCGCCTCAGCGTTCGGTTCGCCGGGCAGGTGCACGACTTCGATCCGAGCGCGGTGATCGATCGCAAGGACCAGCGCCGGATGGACCGCTACATGCAGTTCGGGCTCGTGGCGGCACGCGAGGCGATGGATCAGGCCGGGCTGCCGGCCCGGCTCGAGGGCGAGCTCGCCGAGCGCACCGGGGTGATCCTCGGGACCGGGCTGGGCGGCGTCGGGACCCTTGAGGACGGCTTCGCGACCGACCTCACCCGAGGCCCGGATCGCATCAGCCCGTTCCTCATCGCCTACGGGATCCCGAACGTCGGGTCCGGGCAGGTCGCCATCAGCTTCGGCATGACGGGACCGAACTTTGCGACGGTGTCGGCCTGCGCGACCGGCGGCCACGCCATCGGCGAGGCGTGGGAGACGATCCGTCGGGACGACGCGGACGTGATGCTCGCGGGGGGCTCCGAAGCCGGCGTCTTCGAGACGCTCGTCGGCGGGTTCGCGGCGATGCGCGCGCTGTCCACCCGCAACGACGACCCCGAGGCAGCGTCGCGCCCCTTCGACGTCGAGCGCGATGGATTCGTGATCGGTGAGGGTTCCGGCGTCATCGTCCTCGAGGAGCTCGCGCACGCTGAGGCCCGCGGCGCCGAACCCCTCGCAGAGCTCATCGGGTACGGGGCGACGGCCGACGCCTCGCACATCACGCTGCCGGCGCCGGGTGGCATCGGTGCGGTCCGCGCGGCGCGCCGCGCGATCGAGAAGGCGGGCGTCGCCGCCGATGAGATCGACCACGTCAACGCTCACGCGACGTCAACGCCCGAGGGGGACAAGGCAGAGCTCCAGGCGATCAAGACGATCCTCGGTGCGCGCGCCGCATCGGTCCCGGTGACCGCCAACAAGTCGATGATCGGCCACACGCTCGGCGCTGCCGGCGCGATCGAAGCCGCCACCACGATCATGACGATGCGCGACTCGTGCATCCCCCCGACCATCAACCTGCACCAGCCCGACCCCGAAGGCGACGGGATGACGCTCGTCACCGGTTCCGCGCTGACGTATCAGGTGCGCCTCGCTCTCTCCAACTCGTTCGGCTTCGGCGGCCAGAACACCGCCCTCCTCTTCCGGCGGTGGGACGGATGACCGACGACCTCCAGCCGATATCGCCAGTCCCTGGCGACGAGCCGCCGCCCGATGTCATCGCGGCATCGGCGCCGGTCGACGCTGTCGCGCCGCCGAGCGACGACGGCGACATCGAGCTGCTGCGCCTGATCGACCGGCTCGCGGCCTTGCTCGATCGATCGGACCTGACGGAGCTCGAGGTCGAGTCCGGAGGCACCGGGCTGGTGCTGCGCAAGCCCGCGGCGCTTGCGCCGATCTCCGTCACGAACCTTTCCGCCTCGTCCGCGGCAGCCGCGACCGTGACCATCCCGCCGGGCGGCGAGTCGTCGGCGGTCGGTCGCGAGTCCACGGTGGCGGCGAAACCTTCGGTCAAGGCGCCGCTCACCGGGATCTTCTATGCGTCACCTGCACCGGGATCGGCGCCCTACGTGGCCGTTGGTGGGGAGGTGGCCGTCGGCCAGGTCATCGGCCTGATCGAGGCGATGAAGCTGTTCAACGAGATCAAGTCGGATCTCGCTGGGCGCGTGGTCCGCGTCGTCGCCGAAAGCGGCGCCCTCGTGAAGGCGAAGCAGCCGCTCATCGAGGTCGAGCCGTTATGACCGTCGGGATGGAAGCCATCCGCGCCCACGTCACCGGCTGGGGCCGCTACGCCCCTGCCGGCGTGTTGACCAACGCCGACCTCGAGCGGATCGTCGACACGACCGACGAATGGATCGTGAGCCGGACCGGCATCCGCGAGCGACGCGTGGCGGCAGCGAACGAGACGACGGCGTCGATGGCGGCCGTCGCGTCGATGCGCGCGATCAAGACCGCCGGCATCGACCCCGACGAGATCGACCTCATCCTGCTTGCCACCTTGACGCCCGACTACTGGATGCCGTCGACCGCGGCGCTGGTCAAGGAAGCGATCGGCAACAAGCGGGCGGCGGCGATGGATGTCGCAGCGGCATGTTCGGGGTTCGTGTACGCGTTCGCGACGGCGCAGGCCTACATCACCAGCGGTATCGCGAAGCACGTGCTCGTCATCGGCGCAGAGCTGCTCACACGGTTCCTCGACTACACCGACCGAAGCACGTGCATCCTCTTCGGGGATGGTGCCGGCGCCGTCGTGCTGTCGGCCAGCACGGAGCCCGGAGGCGCGCTCGGCATCGAGCTCACGACCGCGCCCGAGGGCGCCTACATGATCTGGCTGCCCGCCGGCGGTGCCAAGAGTCCGCCGTCGGCAGACACTATCGCTCGCGGCGAGCACTTCATCCGGATGGAAGGTCGCGAGACCTATAGGTTCGCGACCAAGACGATGGCGACGACTGCGCTCGAGTCGGTGCGGAAGTCCGGACTCGACGCGTCCGACATCGACCTCTTCATCCCGCATCAGGCCAACGTGCGCATCGTCGAGGCGGTCGCCAAGGGACTCGACCTGCCGATGTCGAAGATGTACGTGAACCTCGATCGCTATGGCAACACGTCAGCCGCCTCGGTGCCGATCGCCCTCGCCGAGGCGGTCAACGAGGGCCGCGTGCAGATCGGCGACAACATCGTGATGGTCGCGTTCTGTGCCGGCTTCACGTCAGGTGCGGTGACCGTCGAATGGACGGCGGATCCCGCCCGCGGTCGCGTCGGCGAAGACGCGGTCGATGCTGACGACGTCCAGGTACGGCTACCCGTCGACTGGGACTCCGTCGATCCGATCCCCGAGGCACTCGTCGAGCTGCTCGCCCGACCGGGCTCGGTGGACGTACCTCTCGACGACGTCGTCCCCGGTGAGCCCGAGCGCGCGCATTCAGAGGTCCGCGGATGATCGATCTGACCGGCAAGGCGGCGCTCGTGACCGGCGGCTCGCGCGGGATCGGCAAGGCCATCGGCCTGCGGCTCGCCCGTCAGGGCGCGGACGTCGCATTCAGCTTTCGCGGCAACGCCGAGGCAGCCAAGGCCACCGTCGATGAGATCGAGTCGATCGGGACCAGGGCGCTGGCGATCCAGGGTGACGTCAAGGACCCGGCATCGGCGGAGTCCGTCGTGAAGACGACGCTCGATGCCTACGGCAAGGTCGACATCCTGGTCAACAACGCCGGCGTGACCCGCGATGACCTGATCATGCGGATGTCCGAGGAGGCCTGGCGGGACGTCCTCGAGACGAACCTCTTTGGGGCGTTCTGGATGACCAAGGCCGTGACCCGGCCGATGCTCAAGGCTCGCGCGGGGCGGATCGTCAACATCACGTCGGTATCCGGGCAGGCCGGGCAGATGGGGCAGGCCAACTATTCGTCGGCGAAGGCCGGGTTGATCGGGCTCACGAAGGCGACGGCCCGCGAGCTCGCATCGCGCAGCATCACGGTCAACGCGGTCGCGCCCGGCTTCGTGTTGACCGAGCTGACGAAGGACCTTCCCGAGGCGCTCCAGACCGAGCTCATCGCGCGGACGCCGCTCGGCCGATTCGGGACGGCCGAGGAGATCGCCGACAGCGTCGCGTTCCTCGTGTCCGACGAGGCGCGCTACATCACCGGACAGGTCCTGGCCGTCGATGGCGGCCTCGTGATGATGTGACCCTGACGCCATCTTTCGGATACCCGCGGCGCTAGGGACAACGACCTAGGACCACCTCCGGCCCGTTGCCGGTACCGCTGGCAAGGGGCGTCCCGGTACCCGCGGATGGGACGATCCTCCCGATGTCAGCGCGTGTGCGACCCCGCGATGCTGCTGGCGCGCGCCTTGGGTCGGGTGCTCACCCCCGAGGCCGTGTCGTCGGTCCGGACGCCGTCGCGTTCGTGGGCGCCCCAACGGTCGCGGCCAGCTCGATCGCGGAGGGCCGCGAATCCGAGCTTGCCGAGCGCCTCGACACCGTCCTCGGGATCGCCGAGAAGCTCGCTGCGTCCCATGATCGGCGCGAGTTGTTCCGGACGATCGTCGACGAGACGAAGCGAGCACTCCGTGTGGACTTCGTGACGATCCGTCTGGTGCGCGACGACCTATTGCCGTTGGCCGCGTGGGCGGGCATCGACGATGCGACCGCCGCCGCGCTGCCGATCCTCGGTGCGGGCGACGGTTGGGTCGCCGAGGTGCTCAGGACCGGTCGCCCCAGGGCGTGGTCGGACGCCCGGACCGACCCGCGCGCCGGTTCCGAGCGCTACGAGGGGATCGTCGAGTTCGCGGGCGACCTCGTTGCGCCACTGATGCACCACGACCGCGTGATCGGAGCGTTGTCCGCGTGCACGCGCGAGCCGCGCGACTGGACCGACGGCGATGTCGCGTTCCTGACGACCATCGCGACGCACGCGGCGATCGCCCTGACGAACGCTGAGCTGTTCGAGGGGACCGAGGCGAAAGCCGCGCAGCTCGAGGTTCTCCAGGCGGCGTCAGGCCGGCTTAGCCGGGCGACGTCCGTCGAGGCGGTCGGCCGCGCGATCGTCGAGGAGACGCGTCGGATCATCGATTACCACAACGCCCGCGTGTACCTGCTCGAGGCACCCGACTGGGTCGTCCCGATCGCGTTCGAGGGTCGCGTGGGTGCGTACAACGAGGTCGACCTCGATCTGCTCCGCTGTCGCTATGGCGAGGGCTTCACGGGTTGGGTGGCGCTCCACGGCGAGCCGCTGCTGATCAACGATGCGAACGCCGACCTGCGAGGCGCCACGATCGCCGGCACGGACGAGATCGACGAATCGATGCTGGTCGTCCCGATGCGCTATGACGAGGTCACGGTCGGCGTCATCACGCTCTCGAAGCTCGGGCTCGGCGGCTTCGACGCCGACGATCTGCGCCTGCTCACGATCCTCGCCGACCATGCGGCGACGTCACTCGAGACGGCCCGGCTGCTGACGCGGAGCCAGGACCTCGCCCGCGAGCTCCGCCGGCTGCTCGACATGAGCGGCGAGTTGTCCGAGAGCCTCGACCCGCGTCAGGTCGCCAACCTGATGGCCGGTCATCTCGCGCGAGCGATGGGCGTCGACGAGTGCGCGATCAGCTACTGGGACCGGTCCGCCGGTCGGCTCGAATCGCTTGGTTACCATCCGGTCCTTCGTCTCGAGGACATGGAGCCGTACTTCGATCTGGCGGGCTATCCCGAGACGATGCGCGTCCTCGAGCGGGGCGTGACCGTGATCATCGACGCGGAGGACGCGACCGCTGACGCCGCCGAGGTCCGGCTGCTGCGGCGGGACGGGATCCGGATGCTCGGGATGCTGCCCCTCGTCGCCAAGGGCCAGGCGATCGGGCTCGTCGAGCTGTTCTCGAAGGCGTATGTGCGCTGGGATGGGCAGCAGCTGGAGGTCGCCCGGACGATGGCGAACGAGGCTGCGATGGCCCTCGAGAATGCTCGCCTCTACGAGGACGCGCGCAAGCGGGCAGATCGCGACCCACTCACGGGCTTCTTCAACCACCGCTACCTGCACGAGCGGATGGGCGAGGAGGTCGTCCGCGCGCAGCGTAACAAGCAGCCGCTGAGCGTCATGATGCTCGACCTCGACGACTTCAAGCTCGTCAATGACACGTTCGGGCACCTGTTCGGCGATCGGGTGCTGACGTGGGCTGCCGAACTCATCCGGGCGACGCTGCGAGCGTCCGACGTACCGGCGCGGTACGGTGGCGACGAGTTCGCGGTGATCCTGCCCGAGACCGATGGGGCTGACGCCGCCCGCGCTGCGCAGCGGATCCTCGCGGCCTTCCGGGACGAGCCATTCGTGGGGGAGCAGCGCGGTCCAGTACCGATCGCGGCATCGATCGGGACCGCGACCTTCCCGGTCCACGGGCGGACCGCGACCGAGCTCATCGCATCGGCGGACCGGGCGCTGTATCAGGTGAAGCGCGACGGGCGAGTCGGCCGACCCGCGCCCGACCAGGACGGAAGTACTACCCGCTCCTAGCCATCGGTACCAGGCGATCCGGGTGGACGCCGAAGCCTCTGGCCCGCATCCTGTATTCCCGACGTGACCAGATCCACACCGCGCACCGGGCGCTCGACGGATC
>Ga0136846_1228827_pt1 | contig 14958 bp, 15 predicted proteins | sample HopSoiMetagenom2_FD_96841 | JGI IMG/M metagenome (GOLD analysis project Ga0136846, IMG submission 96841) | Grasslands soil microbial communities from Hopland, California, USA - 2 Assembly 2016 (version 4) | ecosystem: Environmental > Terrestrial > Soil > Grasslands | place: USA: Hopland...
ATCTGCCGCTAGACGATTACGCAATCGCGCATCTTGCTTCTCGCATCGAGCGTACTGATTGCAAGTTTAACGGCGGAAAGCAGGATCAATATTCGGCAACTTTTGGCGGCTTCAACTTCATGGAGTTTTATGGCGCCGATCGAGTAATTGTCAATCCATTGCGAATCAAATCCCGTGTCCTTTGCGATCTCGAATCTTCGTTAGTGCTTTATTACACGGGGGTTTCCCGGGAATCCGCCAAAATAATCGATGCGCAGAGCAAGAATGTCTCGTCTGGCGCGGCTAATGCGATCGAGGCTTTGCATGCTGTAAAGCAGGAGGCAACGATAATGAAGGACTGCCTTCTCCGGGGCGATGCCATGGGGCTGGTTGATTCCATGCGCATGGGCTGGGAGAACAAGAAAAAATCGGCGGCTTCTGTTTCCAATCCGATGATTGACGAGATATATGATGCCGCTTGTGCGGCAGGGGCATTGGCAGGGAAGGTTTCCGGCGCAGGGGGGGGCGGATTCATGATGTTTTATGTCCAGCCCAGTCTTCGCATGAATGTAATGCGCACCTTGACATCATTCGGCGGTCAAGCCAGCAACTGCCACTTCACCCAAGAAGGTTGTCAAAGCTGGACGGTCTGAAAACTTATGGAGCGAAATAAATGAAGAAGCACGTTTTGGCGTTGGCCATTATTGTCATCGGAACTTTGGCCGGTTGTAACGACCATCCGCAACCATCGACCGATACTGCACAACAGAGTCCCAGCAATCCGGTTCAGGCATCGACCGCCGGAAGCAGTTCTGTGCAGGGCGCGTCCAGCTTTAATCTTGACTTGTCCAAGGGCATCACGGCAGATGGTGTGCAGTCCATCGAAGGTTTGGGGGAGCAGGAACCTTGGGGCCGTTGGAGCACGGCAGATACTGTGGTCGTCAAGCTTGTGGGGAGCGTGAAGCCCGCACTTAAATTGACCGTTTCTGGTATGGCCTATGGACCGAATGCCGGCAAGCCGGTTGACGTCACCATCGGCGGCGAAACCAAGAGCTTGGTTTTCACGAAAGCAGACGTAAACGAGACCTATTCGTTGAATTTCGAAAAAGCCAATGGCGACAAGGTCGAGTTCAAGATCCCGCAGCCGACCTCCCCCGGCAAAGCGGATCCTCGTACTCTCGGCATCGGTTTCACCGGTATTCGAGTTGATTACTGACATGTCTTCGAATGACTCGGCTTCTTATATTGATGCCCAACTTGGGGAGTCGAGCGCATTGCTCAATGCCTTGGCTTCCGATGTTTCAATCAAGAGGACTTTGGAATCGGTTCGAAATCTGTTCGTTGAAACATTCAGGAATGGTGGCAAGCTTCTATTTGCGGGTAATGGCGGCAGTGCGGCGGATGCCCAGCACATGGCCGGGGAATTCGTTAGCAGATTTGCGTTCGATCGCCCCGGTCTTCCTGCCATTGCTCTGACGACGGACACTTCGATTCTCACCGCCATAGGTAATGACTATGGCTACGATAAATTGTTCGAACGCCAAGTGGGTGCGCTTGGTGCGAAGGGCGATGTCTTGATTGCCTATTCAACGTCGGGAAGTTCGCCCAATATCACAATGGCGTTACGCAAGGCCAAGAGCCAAGGCTTGGTCACGGTAGGCCTGACCGGCAATCGCAAGGGTGACATGCTTGAACATTGCGATTTTTTATTCGAAGTGCCAAGTGCGGTTACTCCGAAAATCCAAGAAGGCCACCTTGTCATTGGACACATATTGTGCTGACTGGTGGAAGAGACGATCTTTGGTCATTTGAAAAAATGAATGAAGTTACCGCTGTCGTGCTGGCAGGCGGGTTGGGTACGCGATTGCGCGAGTGCGTGGCAGATGTGCCCAAGCCGATGGCACCCGTCGCGGGCCGGCCATTCCTTGAGTATGTTTTGCAGCACCTGAGAGTGCTGGGCATCAGCAAGGTGCTTGTCTCCATCGGTTATCTGGGGCATGTAATTGAGGCGCATTTCGGTTCGACATGGAATGGCCTGAAATTGGACTACGTGCGAGAAGCGGAACCCCAAGGAACAGGTGGCGCGATTCGTGATTCAATTGCCCGTGTGGATACTCCATATGCTCTAGTGCTCAACGGCGATACCTTCGTCCAGCTTCAACCAAAGGATGTGCTGCGGATGGCGCAGGAAAAGCGAAGATTTGTCATCTTTGCGCGGGAAGTCCCAGATACCAGCCGATTTGGTGCTCTAAAGGTTGAGAACGGCAAATTGATCGGCTTTAGGGAAAAGGGCAGATCGGGCGCGGGGCTCATTAATGCCGGTATCTATTGGTTGGATTCCGGCTTCAAGGACAGCTTCGCCCAAGCTGGTTCGTACTCCTTTGAAAAGGACTGGCTTGCTTCCAAGCTTGCCTCTGGAAGCCTCAGTGCAGACGTGGTGACGGTGCACGGCCAATTTATTGACATTGGCGTACCTGAAGATTTCCGAAGAGCACAATCTATTTTTACCCCATGAATCGGGCCCTTTTCCTGGATCGCGATGGGATCGTCAACGTGGATCACGGCTATGTGCACAAACGGAAAGATTTTCAGTTTGTGGACGGGATCTTTGACCTGGTCAGAACATCCACTGAAGCCGGAAGGAAAAACATTATCGTCACCAATCAAGCTGGCATCGGTCGCGGCTACTATGGGGAGCAAGATTTTCAGGATCTGATGTCTTGGGTTAAATCGGAGTTTTCACGCAACGGTGGGACCCTGCACGGGATCTATTTTTGCCCGCACCATCCGGAATTTGGGCTTGATGAGTTCAAATTGGCTTGCGCATGCAGAAAACCCATGCCGGGGATGCTTCTCCAAGCCATCCGGGAATTCGACATAGATCCAAAAGCGTCAAGTTTGATTGGCGATAAAATTTCGGATGCCGATGCCGGCCTTAATGCCGGCATTGGTCAAAACATCATTGTTTCAAGTCGCTTGCGCCACCCGAATCGATTGGTGGAAATTGCTTCTAATCTGAAGGAAGCAGAACGCATGATCGTCTTTTAATTAATTAGCCGATCGAGGATTGGAGTTCCGGCAGGATCTGGAACAAATCCCCTACCAGCCCCACATCCGCAATCTCGAAGATCGGCGCATCCCCATCCTTGTTGATCGCCACGATCGTGCCGGCATCCTTGATGCCGGTCAGGTGCTGGATGGCGCCCGAAATTCCGATTGCAATATACAACTCCGGCGCGATGATCTTGCCGGTCTGGCCGACCTGCAGTTCGTTCGGGACATAACCGGCATCGACTGCCGCGCGCGAAGCGCCAACCGCTGCACCGAGCTTGTCGGCGAGGTCGTAGATGATCTTGAAGTTCTCGGCGCTGCCGACACCGCGACCACCCGAAACCACGCGCTTGGCACTCTGCAGGTCGGGGCGGTCGGACTTGCCAGCCGCCAGCTCAACGAAACGGGTATGCGTCGGCAATGTGGCGCTGACGCTGGCCGCTTCGACTGTCGTGCTGCCACCCATGGTGGCTTCCGGCCACGAGGCGGTACGCACGGTCGCGACGACGACGTGGTTCGCAGGCGCTTCCACCGTGACGATGGCATTGCCGGCGTACATCGGGCGCTTGAAGGTGGTCGGACCTTCGACGGCCATCAGATCGGACACCTGGCCTACGCCCAGCAGGGCGGCGACGCAGGGCATCAGGTCCTTGCCGAAGGTGGTGCTCGGGCCAAACACATGGCTGTAACCGGTCTTAGCGATCTCGGCGATCTGCGGCGCCTGTACTTGCGCGATGGCGTGGGCATTCGCGGCGTTGGCGACAGTCAGCACCTTGGCGACGCCGGTGATCTGCGCGGCATCGGCGGCGACGGCTTCCGGCGCATCGGACAATACAAGGATGTCGATCGAATCCGGCTTCAGGGCCTGTGCGGCTGACACCGTCTTGGCGGTGGCCGCGTTGAGCTTGCCGTTGAGATGTTCGGCGATGACGAGAACCCTGGACATCACAGCAACCCCTTCTGCTTGAGCATAGCGACCAGTTCGGCCGCATCCTTGACCATCACCCCGCGCTGGCGCTGGGCCGGTGGCGCGTAATGGGTCGCCTTCGGTGCGTCGCCGCGTTCGATGGCGAGATCGGCCAGTGCGATCGTTTCCAGCGGTTTGCTCTTGGCCTTCATGATGTCCGGCAGCTTGATGAAGCGCGGCTCGTTCAGGCGCAGGTCGGTGGTGACCACGGCCGGGAGGTCGACTTCCAGCGTTTCCAGGCCGGCATCGACCTCACGGGTGATGGTGGCCTTGCCGCCGTCGACCACCAGTTTGCTGGCGAAGGTCGCCTGCGGGCGGCCCCACAGGGTGGCCAGCATCTGGCCGGTCTGGCTGGCGTCGTCGTCGATCGCCTGCTTGCCCATCAGGACCAGGTCGGGCTGTTCCTTCTCGATCAGCTTGAGGAAGGCACGGGCGGCGGCCAGCGGCGAGACGATGTCATCTGCGACCACGTGGATGGCGCGGTTGGCGCCCATGGCCAGGCCGTTGCGCAGGTGCGGCTGGGCGTCGGCTGGAGCGATGGTGGCGACCACGACTTCAGTGGCCTTGCCGGCGTCGCGCAGGCGCAGGGCCTCTTCCAGCGCGATGTCGTCGAAGGGATTGGCGGAGAGCTTGACGCCGTCGGTGACGACGCCGCAGCCATCGGGCTTGACCTGCACGCGGACGTTGGCGTCCACCACGCGCTTGTAACCGACCAGAATCTTCATGAACCGAGCCTTGAACGAAACCCGGCCATTCTAGCCGAAGCCCATCCCGGGACCGGTGGAGAGCGTGACCCGCTGCCCACTACAATGTGGGTTCTTCGGATGACTGGAATTCTGGATGCCCACTTGGCTCGTGACCGGCGGCGCCGGCTTCATCGGCAGCAACTTCGTGCTTGAGGCCGTGCGGGATGGCGTGAAGATCGTCAATCTCGACGCGCTGACCTATGCAGGCAATCGCGACACCCTGGCATCGCTGGACGGCAATCCGAACCACGTCTTCGTCCATGGCGACATCGGTGATCGTGAGTTGGTGGCGAAGCTGTTGTCCGAACATCGCCCCGATGCGGCAGTGAATTTTGCCGCCGAGAGCCATGTCGATCGCTCGATCGATGGTCCGGCAGCCTTCATCCACACCAACGTCGTCGGCACGCTCGGCTTGCTGGAATCGGTGCGCGACTACTGGAAGTCGTTGGAAGGCGGGACGCGTGATGGCTTCCGCTTCCACCATGTGTCCACCGATGAGGTCTACGGCACGCTTGGCGACACAGGCCTGTTCACCGAGGAAACGGCCTATGCACCGAATTCGCCGTATTCGGCATCGAAGGCGGCGTCAGACCACCTGGTGCGCGCGTTCCACCACACCTACGGGCTGCCGGTGCTGACGACGAATTGTTCGAACAACTATGGCCCGTACCACTTCCCGGAAAAACTCATTCCGCTGGTGATCGCCAAGGCACTGGCGGGCGAAGCGTTGCCGATCTACGGCGACGGCAAGCAGGTGCGTGACTGGCTGTACGTCGGTGATCATTGCGCCGCGATCCGCGTCGTGCTGGCCAAGGGCAAGGTCGGCGAGACCTACAACGTCGGCGGCAATGCCGAGAAGCAGAACATCGAGGTGGTGAAGACCATCTGTGCCTTGCTCGACCATCGCAAGCCGAAGGCCGATGGTTCGAAATACGAATCGCAGATCACTTACGTCCAGGATCGCCCCGGCCACGATCGCCGCTACGCCATCGACGCGTCGAAATTGAAGCGCGAACTCGGCTGGGAACCGGCGCACACCTTCGAACAGGGCATCGCCGACACCGTCGACTGGTATCTCGCCAACCAGCCGTGGGTGAATCGCGTGCTGGATGGTTCCTATCGACTTGAGCGCATCGGGCAGGGTTGAGGAGACGACATGCAACGCAAGGGCATCATTCTCGCCGGGGGTTCCGGCACGCGCCTGTATCCGATCACGCAAGGCATCAGCAAGCAGCTGCTGCCGGTCTACGACAAACCGATGATCTATTACCCGCTCAGCGTGCTGATGCTGGCAGGCATCCGCGAAGTGCTGATCATCAACACGCCGCACGAACAGGCGCTGTTCAAGGCGCTGCTGGGCGATGGTTCGCAGTGGGGCATGAAGCTGGAGTACGCCGCGCAGCCGAGTCCCGACGGACTGGCGCAGGCATTCACCATCGGTCGTGACTTCCTCGCCGGTGCGCCAAGTTGCCTGGTGCTGGGCGACAACATCTTCCACGGTCCGGGCCTCACCGCGATGCTCAAGCGCGCCGATGCGCGCGAGCATGGCGCGACCGTCTTCGGGTATTGGGTGCAGGATCCGGAACGCTACGGCGTCGCCGAATTCGATGGCGACGGCAAGGTCATCGGCTTGGAAGAAAAGCCTTCGAAACCGCGTTCCAACTATGCGGTGACGGGGCTGTATTTCTACGATGGTCGTGCCCCGGAGTTTGCGGCTGCGCTCAAGCCATCGCCACGTGGCGAGTACGAGATCACCGATCTCAACAAGTGCTATCTCGACGATGGTGCGCTCCATCTGGAGCAACTGGGGCGCGGCTATGCATGGCTCGATACCGGTACTCACCGGTCGCTGCTCGAGGCTGCCAATTACATCGAGACGATCGAGGCGCGTCAGGGGCTGCGGGTGTGCTGTCCGGAGGAAATTGCCTGGAACAACGGCTGGCTGAGTGATGCGCAATTGCTCGAGCTGGCCAAGCCACTGGCCAAGAACGGTTACGGCCATTACCTGCAAAGCCTGCCGGCCCGGGGTTACGTGGCATGAAGGTGATCGAAACGGGTTTGCCGGGCTGCATCGTGTTCGAGCCGCGTGTGTTCGGGGATGACCGCGGCTGGTTCTACGAATCGTTCAATGCCGACAAGCTGACGGCGCTTGGGCTCGATCTGCAGTGGAAGCAGGGGAATGTCTCTTCTTCCGCCAAAGGCGTACTGCGCGGCCTGCATCACCAATGGCCGAAACCGCAGGGCAAGCTGGTCTCCGTGGTCGAAGGCGAAGTCTGGGATGTGGCGGTGGACATCCGTCGCGGCTCGCCGACGTTCGGCAAATGGGCTGCGGTGGTCCTGAGTGCAGACAACAAGCGCCATTTCTGGATCCCGCCGGGATTCGCGCACGGTTTCGTGGTGACGAGCGAGCGTGCGGTGTTCACCTATCTGTGCACCGAAACCTATGACGCCGCCGCCGATGCCAACATCCGCTGGGACGACCCCGATTTGGCAATCGACTGGCCAGTGGGTGAGCCTTCGTTGTCATCGAAGGATGCGGCCGCGCCGTTCCTGAAGGACATCGCGCTGGATCGCCTGCCGACGTATCAGGGCTGAAGCGATGCGTATTTTGCTGGTCGGTGGCAACGGACAGGTCGGGCACGAATTGCGTCGCAGTCTTGCGCCGTTGGGTGAAGTTGTCGTCACCACCCGCAGCGGCGAGCTGGATGGTGGATTCGCACTGACTTGCGATCTGATGCAACCTGGCGCGCTGGCTTCAGTCGTGCGCGAAGCGCAGCCGGACGTCGTCGTCAATGCGGCGGCGTACACTGCGGTCGACAGGGCCGAGGGCGATCGCGATGCAGCGTTTCGCGTCAATGCAGGTGCCGTGGGGGAGTTGGCGAAGGAATGCGCTTCTCGCGGCATTCCGCTGGTGCATTACTCCACCGATTACGTGTTCGACGGTCACGGCAATCGTCCCTACTTGCCGGATGACGCGACATCGCCGCTAGGCGTCTATGGCGCAAGCAAGCTCGCCGGCGAGAATGCAATCCACGCAGCCGGCGTAAAGCATCTGATCGTGCGCACCGCCTGGGTCTATGGACTGCACGGCCAGAACTTCCTCAAGACCATGTTGCGCGTCGGCGCCAATCGCGACGAACTGCGCGTGGTGTCCGATCAGGTGGGCTCGCCGACACCGGCGTGGTTGATTGCCGATGTCACCACTGCGATCCTGAAGCAGGGAATCGGCGCAGGCGGCACCCACCATCTGGTGAGTGCTGGACAGACCAGCTGGCATGGCTTCGCCGAAGCGATCTTCGATGAAGCGGTGGCCACGGGAATGTTGCAGCGCAAGCCGGACGTTCATGCCATCCCGACCAACGAATACCCGACGCCTGCACGGCGCCCGGCATGGTCGGTGCTGGATACCGGAAGCCTTCGCCAGGCGTATGGAATCGAGTTGCCGGATTGGCGCGGGGCGCTCCATCGGACCCTCACCCGAAACTGACGACACGCGGCCCGTCCGCTGCGATAATCGACCTGTCTCCACGGTTTCAAGGACGACCCATGCTTTACCCGGTGATTCTCAGTGGCGGCTCGGGCACACGGCTGTGGCCGCGCTCGCGCAGCAATACGCCCAAGCAGTTCCTGCCACTGGCGGGCGAAGAAACCCTGTTCCAGCAGACAGCGTTGCGTGCGGCCCGGCTGCCCGACAGTGCGCCGGTGCTGACGATTGCTTCGGACGAACATCGCTTCGTGGTTGGCGAACAGTTGCAACAGGCTGGTGTCGGCAGTGCCGGCATCCTGCTGGAGCCGGTCGGACGCAATACCGCACCCGCGATCGCATTGGCGGCCCTGCACCTGCGTGCGCAGCATGCGGATGCGTTGATGCTGGTGTTGCCTGCGGATCACCTGATCCACGATGTCGACGCCTTTGCCGCCGCCGTCGCCCAGGCTCGCGAAGCTGCAGGGCAGGGATGGTTGGTCACGTTCGGCATCCAGCCCGATCGTCCCGAAACCGGTTACGGCTATATCCGTGTCGGCGATTCGATTCTCGGGGACACCAGGCGTGTCGATGCCTTCGTCGAGAAACCGGATATCGAACGGGCGCAGCAATACCTGCACGACGGCGTTCATTTGTGGAATTCAGGCATGTTCCTGTTTCGCGCCGATCGCTATATCGACGAATTGGGCAAACATGCGCCGGCCATCCTTGCCGCCTGTGAACGCGCGCTGGCCGCGACCACGCCAGACCTCGATTTCATCCGCGTCGATGCCGAGGCGTTCAGGCAGAGTCCGAGCGATTCCATCGATTACGCAGTGATGGAGAAAACCGATCGCGCCGCGGTGGTGCCGGTCGATTGCGGCTGGAATGACGTCGGCTCGTGGTCATCGCTGTGGGAGATCGCCGAGCGCGATGGCGCCGGCAACGTGCTGCGCGGCGACGTGATTGCCTTCGATGCCCGGGATTGCCTGGTCGATGCCGCTTCCGAACGACTGGTCGCGGTGCTCGGCGTGCACGACTTGGTGGTGGTGGACACGCCGGACACCACGCTGGTGATGCACAAGGATCGTGCGCAGGACGTCAAGGCGGTGGTGGACCAGCTCAAGAAGGAAGGGCGTACCGAGCATCTCCACCATCGCAAGGTCTATCGCCCGTGGGGCAGCTACGATTCGCTGGCGATGGGCTCGCGCTTCCAGGTCAAGCGCATTACCGTGAAGCCGGGGGGCACGTTGAGCCTGCAACGCCACCAGAAGCGCGCCGAGCATTGGGTCGTGGTGTCCGGAACCGCCGAAGTGACTTGTGGCGACAAGACGTTTGCCTTGCGCGAGAACGAAAGCACCTTCATCCCGCTGGGTAGCGTGCATCGCCTGCGCAATACCACCACGGAAGATGTGGAGCTGATTGAGGTGCAGTCCGGCCACTATCTCGGCGAGGATGACATCGAGCGGCTGGAAGACATCTATGGCCGACAGGGCACGACGTGACGGGCAAATCGATCCTCGACCGCCTTGAAGCCGACAGCATCCGCATCCTCCGCGAGGTCGCGGCCTGCTTCCGCAATCCTGTGCTGTTGTATTCGATTGGCAAGGACAGTTCGGTCCTCATGCACCTGTTGCGCAAGGCGTTCTGGCCGGCGCGGGCGCCGATCCCGCTGTTGCACGTCGACACCGGATGGAAATTCGCCGAGATGATCGCCTTCCGCGACCGGCGCGTGATGGAAGAAGGCTTGACTCTGCATGTCCATACCAATCCCGATGGCGTGGCGCAGGGCGTCGGGCCGATCAGTCACGGCGCGACGGTCCATACCGATGTCATGAAGACGCAGGGCCTGCGCCAGGCACTGGAAAAATTCGGTTTCGATGCCGCGATCGGTGGTGCGCGCCGCGACGAGGAGAAATCGCGTGCCAAGGAGCGCGTCTTCTCGTTCCGCAATGCGCAGCATCGCTGGGATCCGCGCCGGCAACGCCCGGAACTGTGGCATCAGTGGAACACCCGGCTCGGGCCGGGCGAGAGCGTGCGGGTGTTCCCGCTTTCGGACTGGACCGAGCTGGATGTCTGGGAATACATCGCGCGCGAGGGCATCGAGGTGCCCACGTTGTACTTTGCCAGGGAGCGACCGGTGGTCGAACGCGACGGCGCGTTGATCATGGTCGATGACGCGCGTTTGCCGCTCGCGCCGGGGGAAGTTCCGGCAATGCGCAAGGTGCGTTTCCGCACGCTCGGCTGCTATCCGCTGACCGGTGCGATGGAGTCCGATGCCGAAACGCTGGATGAAGTCATCGCCGAATTGCGCGCATCACGATTGTCCGAACGCCAGGGACGGATGATCGACCATGAGCCATCCGCGTCGATGGAGCGCAAGAAGCGCGAGGGCTATTTCTGATGGCAACGAATACCCGCCCGTTGCTGCGCTTCATCACCTGCGGCAGTGTCGATGACGGCAAGAGCACGCTGATCGGCCGCCTGCTGCACGATACCGGTTCGTTGACCGACGACCAGCGCAGCGCGGCCGGCGCGATGCCCGATTTTGCCGCGCTGCTCGATGGCCTCGAGGACGAGCGCACCCAGGGCATCACCATCGACGTCGCCTATCGGCAGTTCGCGACGCCGCGCCGGCGCTTCATCGTCGCCGACTGTCCGGGCCACGAGCAGTACACCCGCAACATGGCGACCGGCGCATCCACCGCAGATCTCGCCGTGGTGCTGGTCGATGCCCGCAAGGGGCTGTTGCCGCAGACGCTGCGTCATACCGCGATCGTCGCGATGTTTGGCGTTCGCCATGTCGTGCTTGCGGTCAACAAGATGGATGCGGTCGAATGGTCGCGCGATGTATTCGAACGGATCGTGTCCGACTATCGCAATCACCTGAAGCAGCTCGATGCCGAGTTGGCGTTCGAAGCAATCCCGCTTTCAGGGCTGAAGGGCGACAACGTCGTCGAATCGTCGTCGCGGACGGCGTGGTATCCCGGGCCGACGTTGTTGCGTGCGCTGGAGGATGCCGACGCCGCGTCTGCGGATCCCGGCACGGCATTCCGCATGCCGGTGCAGTGGATGAGCCGTCTGCCCGATGGCCGTGGCTACGCGGGAACCGTCGTGGCCGGGACGATCAAGGCCGGCGAACGCATTCGCGTCGAACCGGCGGGCACCGAAGCGAAGATCACGCATGTGTTCGGACTGGATCGCGAGATCGAATCCGCCGAGCGGGATGATGCGATCACGCTGGTGCTCGATCGCGAGCTCGATGTCGCCCGAGGCGATGTCTTGTGCAGTGCCGATGCCCCGGCGCCGGCAAGTGACCAGTTCTCGACCCGCGTGCTATGGATGGACGGCGAGCCATTGCTGCCCGGCCGTTCCTACGCGATGCAGCTCGGGACGCGTAGCGTCCGCGCGACGCTGACGTCGCTCAAGCATCGCCTCGATGTCGAGAGCGGCGCGCACCTGTCGGCCACGCAGTTGCGGATGAACGAGATCGGCACCTGCGAATGGCATCTCGATCAATCGGTCGCGTTCGAAGCCTTCGCTGACAATCGCGAGCTCGGTGGCTTCATCCTGGTCGATCGCCACAGCAATGCCACTGCCGGCGCCGGCGTGATCGATTTCGCGCTGCGGCGTTCCGGCAATCTCCATTGGCAATCCCTGCAGGTCGACCGCGCGGCACGCGCACGCATCAAGGGCCATCGTGGCCGCTGCATCTGGCTGACCGGTCTTTCCGGCGCGGGCAAATCGACGATCGCCGATGCCGTCGAGGCGCAACTCAACCTGCGCGGCGTCCACACCTATCTGCTCGATGGCGACAACGTCCGCCATGGGCTGAATCGTGATCTCGGCTTCACCGCCGCCGATCGTGTCGAGAACATCCGTCGCGTCGCCGAGGTGGCGCGCCTGATGGTCGATGCCGGGCTGGTGGTACTGGTCAGCTTCATATCGCCATTCCGCGCCGAGCGCGAGATGGCGCGCGAATTGTTTGCGCCGGGCGAGTTCCTGGAAGTCTTCGTCGACACCCCATTGGCGGTCGCCGAATCGCGCGATTCCAAGGGGCTGTACGCCAAGGCCCGCGCCGGCAAGCTGCCGAACTTCACCGGCATCGACTCGCCGTACGAGGCGCCCGATCGCGCGGATCTGATCGTCGATACCAGTCGACAGTCGATCGCCGAATGCGCCCGCGCCGTTCTCGACTTGATCGACTGACCCTTGCCCGAAAGGGCAGGGGCTGGCATCGCCGCTGCCCGTTACACTAACGGGGTTCCGCAACGGACCCCCGACATGACCGTTTCCAAGATCCAACCGGATGCCGCGACCGCACTGTCCGGCATCGTCGCCGATGGCCAGACCCTCGCGGTCGGCGGCTTCGGCCTCTGCGGCATACCCGAAGCGCTGATCGCCGCCCTGCGCGATTCCGGCGTCAAGGGCCTGACCGTGATCTCCAACAATGCTGGCGTCGATGGTTTCGGCCTCGGCCAGCTGCTGACGACCCGACAGATCAAGAAGATGATCTCGTCCTACGTCGGCGAGAACAAGGAATTCGAACGCCAGTTCCTCGGCGGCGAACTCGAACTCGAATTCAACCCGCAGGGCACGCTGGCCGAGCGTCTGCGCGCTGGTGGTGCCGGCATTCCCGCGTTCTTCACCGCGACCGGTTACGGCACCATCGTGGCGGAAGGCAAGGAAACCCGCGAATTCGACGGCCGCCATTACGTGATGGAAACCGCGCTCAAGGCCGACGTGTCGCTGGTCAAGGCATGGAAGGCCGATCACGCCGGCAACCTGGTGTTCCGCGAGACCGCGCGCAACTTCAATCCCGCCTGCGCGATGGCCGGCAAGATCTGCGTCGTCGAAGTCGAGGAGTTGGTGGAGACGGGTTCGATCGATCCCGATCACGTCCACCTGCCGGGCATCTATGTCGATCGCATCGTCGTCAACGCGCACCCCGAGAAGCGCATCGAGCAGCGCACCGTGCGCGCTGCAACGGAGAACAAGTAATGGCCTGGACCCGCGATGAAATGGCGCAACGCGCCGCGAAAGAGTTGACCGACGGCGCTTACGTGAACCTCGGCATCGGCTTGCCGACACTGGTGGCGAACTACATCCCCGACGGCATGAACGTCTGGTTGCAGAGCGAGAACGGCTTGCTCGGCATCGGTCCGTTCCCGACCGAGGACGAAATCGACGCCGACCTGATCAACGCCGGCAAGCAGACCGTCACCGCGGTGAAGGGTGCGAGTTTCTTCGGCAGCCACGATTCCTTCGCGATGATCCGCGGCGGCCATATCGACCTCGCCATCCTCGGTGCGATGGAAGTGACCGACAAGGGCGACCTCGCCAACTGGATGGTGCCGGGCAAGATGGTCAAGGGCATGGGCGGCGCGATGGACCTCGTCGCCGGCGTGCGCAAGGTCGTGGTGCTGATGGAACACACCACCAAGACCGGTTCGCCCAAGATCATCCCGCAGTGCACGCTGCCGCTGACCGGCCTCGGTGTGGTCAATCGCATCATCACCGAACTTGGCGTCTTCGACGTGACGCCGCAGGGCCTGAAGCTGGTGGAGTTGGCGTCCGGTGTGAGCGCGAATGAGGTGAAGCAGAAGACGGGCGTGCCATTCGCAGTCTAATGGGCCTGGACGCAGTAGTCGGCGCGAATCCAGGTTTCGAGAGTGCCTGATTCGCCCGCGACCTTCCGATAACTGGATTCGATGGAGCTCATCAGCAGGGGGTAAGTTCTGGTTAACCGAAGTTCCGGGCGTTCATCGATTGTTTGTTCGCGATTGAAGAGAGCAATTCCCGTATGCATTTTATGCATTGCTTCTATATGCGCTTCTTGCATTTTTTCGAGCCTGGGATATGAATAATAAAGTTCCCAGAATGGTGCGCGCAGTCCTAGAAATGAATAAAGTCCAGGTCCATAAGGAGCAACCCATATTTGACCATCACGTTTGACGCATTGGCTCAATGCTTCATTGGCTTGATTGACCATCAAGTTGAATGAGTTAGGCACAAGAAATTTGGATCTGTGAATTTCAAGGGATGTGTAGCTGCTTGGACTTAACCGATATGCCATCATCGGTCCGAAGGGCAGCCACAGGGCAAAGTCCAGCAAGAAGAAAAACGTTCCTATAATCATGCCTCCAATATATGAGGCGCGATTGCCGTGGCTGATTAGATAAGCGCAGATGGCGGCAATGGAGATAATTGCAGCAACGCCAGCTTGTGAGGCATGCGCGAAGTCTGCCCTGTCAAATGCATGGTGCAGATAGGCAAGTCCGGCGATTGCTGAGCTTCCGGCCAACGATGCAACGGACCGTGCTTTGGTGCCTGTTAGGCAAACTATCCACGCATAAAAGTAGAGGATAGGCAAAGACAGGCAGAAGATGCTAAGCATCTGCAATTGGTGTTGATAGGTGTTGAGGCTTCCACTCCAGGTGACGCGCCATGGCCACATGATCGGCAGGCGGGCTTGCCAGCTGCCAACTGCACGTACTGATTCGAAGAAGGCGTCGCGGAATGGACTGTTGACGATAGCCATGTAAAGCAGTGGCGCATAACCGATTAGGATTCCGCATGCCCATAGCAATATGCTTTTCAAGTTGGGTCGGGTTTTCGGTTGTGTTCTCGCCCAGCAAGTAATTCCCAGTGCCAGGGACGCGCCAAGAAAATAGATGCCAGAGTTGCGTCCTATGAGTGCCGCGATGCCTGTGGTTATCCCTAGTACAAGCCATCGGTTTCTCGATACTGAA
>Ga0136846_1233766_pt1 | contig 14958 bp, 11 predicted proteins | sample HopSoiMetagenom2_FD_96841 | JGI IMG/M metagenome (GOLD analysis project Ga0136846, IMG submission 96841) | Grasslands soil microbial communities from Hopland, California, USA - 2 Assembly 2016 (version 4) | ecosystem: Environmental > Terrestrial > Soil > Grasslands | place: USA: Hopland...
CCGGATCACAGGCGTTGCACGGCGCTTCGCTCGATTCATTCGGAGACCACCGGATCGCCATGGCCTTTGCTGTCGCCGCGCTGAAGGCCGAGGGGGACACCGAGATCAAGGGCGCGGATGCTGCAGTAATTTCTTATCCGGAATTTTTTACCGAGCTGGACGCATTGCTGCAGAAATAAGAAACAAAAAGAAAAGAGGCGGCCGGGGGCGATTGCCTCCGCACTCCCGCCTCATCTTCTACCACACCCGCGTCACCGTCGCGGGCACCTACCTACTTGATGGTTTCAGTTTTGCCGTCGTACTTCACCATGCCGGTCTTCTGATTGACCTGATCGATGTCCTGATTGGTGATGGTTCGCGTGGCGTGGCGTCCGCCTTTTGCGGAGGCTGCCGCTTGCACCAGACCCGCGGTTTCGGCTTCGCTGTAGAACGTCCAGGTTCTGCCGCCTTCCGCGTGCTCGTGGCGCATTTCCATTTCCATGTGCATCATCTGCATCGGCATCTTTTCAGTGGAAACAGGCAGTTGCACCGAAGGCGATGAAATCAGCGGCGTGGTTCCACCTGAGTACCAGACCGGCTGAGTGTAAGTCGCGCTTACGTTACCGGTTGTCAGCTCCATCGTGGAGTTTCTCGCTCCGGCTGACAGGCCCCCGGTGGCGTTCGACGCTCCCGCCGTTGGCACGGCTGACATCTGCTGCAAAGAAATTTCGGGAGTGGTGACTAGCGGAACATAAGGTCCGTAGCCGTATCCGGTGTACCCGTGAATCTGAGTGGTCTGGCCAATGGCCAAAGTTGAAACGAACAACAACGCACAAACAACCGCCAATAAACGCATACTACCTCCTGGGACGACGTAGCTGACCTCTGGCAGAGCAGTTCGTTTGCCAATCAAAACTGCCGCACGATATTTCCGTCAACTTACCTGTGTTTTGAGGGAATCTTGCCGTGAGCCTGGATCGGCGGGGGCCCACTTCGAATTTACGGTGCAAAGACTTGCGCAAAAGCCGCAGCGAGATTGCGGTTTGGGCTGGCTGTAAAGATCAGCTTCCCACGTACCTCGCGTAGATGCTGCGGGCGATCGCCGTGTCCGTTGTGCCCTTGATGATCGCCCGGCCGTCGGGGAATAAGGTCATCTCGTAGGGTTCTTTCCAGAACCTGAGCACGAAGTCGTTGTGCCTGACCTGGCCGAGCGATTGCAGCCTCCGGCTCATCGACTCGAGGTCAATCGGCCGATCGCGCTCGTGGATCTGCACCGAGTTCCGTCCGCACATGGTGATGTGAGGTCGTCCTTCGCCAGCCAGATGAACAAACTCGCGACCTCCGCAAGTGCGGCAATCAGGGCGCGGTTTGTCGGCGGAGACTTCAGCCCGTTCATTCCTCCACAAATCGTGTGAAAGCAGCGTCCGCCGCATTGACTGGCGGTCGTCGACCAGCAACTTGAGGGCTTCAGTTGTGGCAATCGACGCAGCCATATTCACTGCGGAATTCAGTATTCCGGCCGTCTCGCAAGTTTCAAGCGCTCCCGCGGGGCCTTTCGGAAAAATGCAACTCAGGCATGCGGTCTCTGCGGGAAGGATGTTCATGGAAATGGCATAGCTGCCAACCGCCGCCGAATAAATCCAGGGACGCGAGTTTTGCACCGCGTAATCATTAATCAGGTATCGGGTCTCGAAGTTGTCGGTGCCGTCGAGAATCAGATCGACGCCGCACAGTAGTTCGTCTGCGTTTTCCGGACGCAGGTCGCTGACGCGAGGTTCGGCGATGATCTGGGAATTGAAGGTTGCGATCTTTCGGCAGGCTGCGATGGCCTTCGGCAAAGAGTCTGCCGCGTCCCCCTCATCGAACAACACTTGCCGTTGCAGATTGCTGGCTTCGACGTAGTCGCGGTCGATGATCCTTAGAGTTCCCACGCCCGAGCGCGCCAGCAGGGAAGCCAGTGCCGATCCAGTGGCTCCGCAGCCCACCAGCGTTACCTTCGCGGCCAAAAGCTTTGCCTGGCCGGCGGCTCCGATGCCCGCAAACAGCACCTGCCGCGAGTATCTTTCGTCGAGTTCGGGTTTCATGAACAGGGGCTCCGGAGCAGTGTCGTCCGGCCAATGAACCACTGCGCCTACTTCGGTTATGCGGCCAGAGCTTTATTATAAGTGGCGGTGACGCGAAGGTCGCGACGGGCGCCTTCGTGTGCATCGAACCTGGAAGGCTTAATTCATTGTTGGCGGGAGCGTTTTTGCATAAAGGAAGAAGAGGGCGGAGTCTGGCGTGTGGTTTGGTGGTGATTGCGGCTTCCTGGTTCCTGGCAACGGGGAAGTTGTGGTCGCTCGCCCAGGATTCGCCTGCGAACGCCTCCTCTTCAACCAGTTCCGGGTGCATTGGCCGAACGATACAAAGCATCGAGCTCCCAGGGTTGTTGGAGCCTGATCAGAAAAGTTTAGCGGGCCTGATACCTCTCCATGCCGGCGAACCGCTGCTGCGAAGTCAGCTGAAGGAGAGTTTGCGGGTGCTGTTCGCGACCGGCAGATTCGCCGATCTCCGGGCCGAGTGCCAGCCAGCGCCGGACGGGAAGATTGTGCTCTCGTTCACCAGTGTCCCTAATGTATTCGTGGGACGCATCACGGTGGAGGGCGAGCCCGCCAGACCGACAGAAACTCAGATCGTCAACGCCTCAAAGTTACAGTTAGGCGAGGTTTTCACGCCCGACAAAATCGAGCGCGCGCTGAATAACATCCGCCGGCTGCTTCAGGAAAGCGATTTTTACCTATCTTCTGTGACCCACTCGGAGCGGCAGAATACCGAGAACCAGCAGGTTGAGATCACGTTCCACATCAGCCCCGGACCGGAAGCGCATGTGGGGAAAATAACCGTGCGGGGCAACAATTTGTTTTCGCCCGGTCAAGTGCAAGACATCGCACACCTGCATCCCGGAGATGTGGCTTCGAACCTGAAAGTGTCTTCGGGGCTCGAACGCCTGCGCAAGAAATTTCAAAAGAAGAACCGCTGGCTGGCGCAAGCGAGTGTCGCAGAAAAGAAGTACATCCCCGCCAGCAATTCCGTGGATTACACCCTGCAAATCGATTCCGGCCCCGTGGTCAATATCGGCGTCGAGGGATTCCACTTGAGTAAGGGCACCATTCGGCGCAACATTCCGGTGTATGAAGAGAACGCGCTCGACGACGATCTGTTAAATGAGGGCAAGCGCAACCTGCTCAGCTACATGGAGTCCCGCGGATACTTCGAAGCGACAGTTGATCTGAAGCAGGAGGTTGACGCAGCTCAAAATGTGCGCCGCGTGATCTACCAGATTGAGCCGGGCAGCAAACACAAAGTGGTGAAGGTCACGATCACCGGCAACAAATATTTTCGTGATGAGGCGCTGCGTTCAATCATGCAGGTGCAGGAAGCCAGCCTTTTGCTGTCGCATGGACGCTATAGCCAGGCGCTGCTGCGGAGCGACATTCGCGACCTGGAAAACGTGTATCGCTCCAACGGATTCGCCGCGGTCAAGATCGATGGCCAAACCGAAGACGATTACCGCGGAGAGAAAAACCATCTCGGAGTCACCGTGCGGATCGCTGAGGGCCCGCAGACTTTGGTCGGAGATTTCCGCATCGTGGGCAATGATACTCAATTGGATGACCAGCTTCCCCCGTTCAACACCGGCTCTGGCCAGCCTTTTTCCGATGACAAGATCGCGCAGGACCGCGACATCCTGCTGAATTATTACTTCGACGACGGCTTTCCCAACGCGACTTTTGAGGCCACAGCGACCCCGGCGGGCAACAATCGCATGGATGTGACCTATAACATCCACGAGTGCAGACGTATCTTCGTGGATCGCATTTTCCTCGCAGGCCGCGAATTTACCAAGCCGGTGATTGTTCAGCGCGAGATGCAGGTGCATTCCGGCGATCCCTTGAGCCAGGGAGATATTCTCAGTACCCAGCAGAAGCTGTATGACCTCGGAATATTCAGCCAGGTGGATACCGCGGTGCAGAACCCCGAAGGCATTGAGCCACGCAAAAACGTGCTGGTGCAAGTACAGGAGGCCAAGCGATACACCTTTAATTATGGACTCGGATTCGAATTCCAAACCGGACAGCCATCCGTGAGTGGCCAGAACCCGGCGGGGACGTCAGGGGTGAGCCCACTGGTTTCGTTTGATGTGACCCGGTTGAATTTTCTTGGTCTCGCCCACACCATAACGTTTGAATCCCGAGTCGGGCGATTGCAGCAACGCGCCTTGATCAACTATGAGGCGCCGAAGTTTCTGAACAATCCCGATTGGAAATTAAGCTTCACCGGATTCTTCGATCACACGCTCGATGTTGCCACATTTACCTCCCAACGGCTTGAGGGGTCGGCACAGACCGAGCAAGTGGTAAGCAGGAGGCTTGATGGCACGCCGGTTTCGATCATGACGTATCGCTTCAACTACCGGCTCGTAAAAGCCAGCAATGTTCAAATCAGCGCGAATCTGGTGCCATTGCTTTCACAACCCGTGCGAGTGGGTGAGCCAGGCTTTGCCTTCGTCCGCAACCGGCGTGACAACGATCTGGAAACCACTCGTGGAAGTTACATCACAGTGGATGCAGGAGTGGCCGCAAGATACTTCGGTTCGCAGGCAGATTTCAGCCGGGTACTGGTGCAATATTCCACATATCATCCATTCGGACGGGCCACGAAATCGGCGAAACAGTTTGTGTTTGCCCGATCGACCAGGGTCGGCGTGGAAAATCCGTTCGGGACCACCATCATTACCCAGCCCGGCGAAGTAACTCCCGCGAATTCCACGTTAATTCCACTGCCAGAGCGTTTCTTCATGGGCGGAGGCAATTCACATCGTGGCTTCGGATTGAACCAGGCAGGTCCCCGCGATCCAATAACCGGCTTTCCTATCGGCGGTTCCGCTCTATTCTTAAACAATTTTGAACTGCGCTTTCCTACCCCCACTCTGCCGTTTGTGCACGACAACATGAGCTTTGCTGTATTCCACGACATGGGAAACGTCTTCACTGACGGCAACCACATGTTGCACAGCCTGCTGCGCTGGCATCAAGACAAGTCGCAATGCGGAAACCAACCCCCTAACTCGCCCCCGGTTAATGGACAGGGTGCAACGCTCTGTAGCTACAATTTCATTTCCCACGCAATTGGACTGGGCGTTCGATACAAAACGCCTGTGGGACCCGTCCGTTTTGACTTCGGATATGACTTGAACCTAACTGTTTTTCCCAACTTTCTTCCTATAAACGACAGTGCCGGTAACGTGGTTAGTTACAGCTTTGCGGGAACGAAACAACCCAGCCCATTCAATGTTTACTTTAGTATCGGACAAACATTCTGATGATCATGCGCGCCGCGATTGCCGGCATGCTATTGCTGATGACGCCAATGCTGCGCGCTGGTGAAGTCATCGATGCGATTGCCGCTACCGTGAATGGCCACGTAATTCTGCAAAGCGATTGGGACGATGAGGTCCGCTACGAGTGCCTGATGTCAGGCCGGCCCGTAGAGAGTGTCAGTGCCAGCGATCGCGGCGCGGCGCTCGATCGCATGATCGAACAGGAACTTTTGCGCGAGCAGATGAACGCGGCGGAGTTCAAGCTCGCCGATCCTGGTGAAATCGATAAGCAACTAGAGAGTTTGAAGCAGGCATATCCCACCGATCACAACGGGGAATCCTGGAGCGCTGCGGTCGCTCGGTATCAGCTCAGTGACGACGAAGTAAGGACTCACGTTGCGCTGGAGTTCAATCAGTTGCGGCTGGTTGATGCGCGCCTGCGGCCATCTATCCAGATCGATTCGGTTGCGGTGGAGAACTACTATCGGCAGCAAATTCTTCCCAAGATGGGGTCGGAGCAGATCACGCTGGCGCAGGCGTCGCCTAAAATTCGCGAAGTATTGCTGCAGCAGAGAATGAATGAATTGCTATCGTCGTGGTTAGATACCTTGCGCGGACAGGCACAGATTCGCCGCTTCGATCATGGTTCAGCCGGGGCACCGGGGCAGGGGCAATGAAACTGCCTCGTATTCGCTGGCGCAAAATCGGGCAGTATTTAATCACTGGAATTCTGCTTGGACTGCTGTTTTTGGCGGCAGCCATGTGGTACACAACCACCGAGTCTTTCCAGCATCTGGTGCGCGGACGGTTGATCTCCGCCATCGAGCGCGCTACCGGAGGTCGCGTGGAACTTGGCAGTTTCCATGTGGTCCCGATGCGCTTTCAGGTAGAAGTCCGCAATCTCACCATTCACGGAAAAGAAGCGGCCGGCGAGGTCCCCTACGTTCATGTCGACAGCATGCTCGCGACGGTGAATTTGTCTGCGGCCCTGGGCGCGCGAGTGAGTTTTCATTCGCTGACGCTGGAACATCCCGTCGTGCACATCATCTTCTATGCCGACGGCAGTACCAACCAGCCGTCCCCTGGACAAAAAGGGAGCGGGGATTTGCAGCAGCTTTTCGCGATCTCGATCGGCCGGTTAGTGGTGCAACATGGCGAGCTTTACTGGCAGGATCAGCGCCTGCCGCTCGAATTCACTTCGAATGACGTTTCTGCCAATCTGAAATATTCGTTTCTTCATCGCCGGTACTCGGGAAGCGTGGCAGTCGGAAAATCCGAAACCCATTTCAATGGCTACCGTCCAGTCGTGTGGGCGGGCCAGGCAAATTTCGCAATCGACCGCAACGGAGTACAGGTTCAATCGCTGAAGGCGAGTTCCGGAAACTCGCGGATGCAAGCCAGCGGCGCGCTTCTCGACTTCCACGATCCTGTTCTGAAGGCAAACTACGAGCTGAATATTGATCTGGCGGAGGCGGCCGCCATTCTTCGCGATCCGCAATTGAAGTCTGGCCGCCTGGCGGTGAGCGGCTCCGGATCCTGGTCGAGTTCAACCCTTGCCGCAGCGGGGAAGTTCGACCTGACCGGATTCGCCGCGCAATACGAGGGGTCAGCCGTGAAAAATGCATCGGCGAGCGGAAATTAATCTGTCGATCCCAGACAGATTCTGATTTCGAAAGTTGAAGGGAAAGCGCTTCGCGGTAGCTTCAGCGCTGACGCTGAGATTCAGAACTGGCAGGCTCCGGCGAAGGGCGCTGCAGTGAAGAACGCCAAAGGCGAGCCGAGCGGCGTGGTCAAGATTAAGGTACGCGATATTTCCCTAGCCGAAGTGCTTGCCGGCCTCGGTTCGCGATTTCGCCCAGTGAATCGCCTGAAGTTTGCCGGCAACGTTTCCGGGAACTCTGAAATTCGCTGGAAGCAATCGCCGCAGAATGCGGAAGCTACGCTGGCGTTCAATGTCAGCCCTCCATCGCATTCCCCCGCCGGACAAGTTCCATTGACTGCGAGCGGGAACGCCACTTACAGCGTGCGGTCCGGCAACCTGACGATAAATGATTTCACAGGCAATACCACCGCCACCCAGATGCATGCGATAGGGTCGCTATCATCTTCCCCCGCCAGTTCTCCCGCCAGCTCGCTGAGGTTTTCCTTTGCGACTTCGGACATGCGAGAGTGGCAACCCGTCACCAGCGATCTTTTCCCGACGGGCATGCCTTTCATTGCGCACGGGCGCGCATCCTTTAATGGAACTGCAAGCGGGACTCTGGCACGAGTGGTCTTCGCGGGAAATTTGCAGGCTCAGGATTTCGATACAGCGATTCCCACGCGGGCTTCAACTGCCGCACAGTCGCTTCATTGGGATTCTCTCAGCGCCGACCTACAGGCCTCGTCGCGCCACCTTACCATGCACAATGCCGTACTGCGGCGTGGAAACGCGACTATGAAATTGGACGGCAGCGTCGGGCTGGTCGCATGGAAACCCGACGACGACTCCCCCATCGATCTTCGAGTCACGATTGAAAACGGCGAAGCGGCCGAGGTTGCGCAGCTAGCCGGATACGAAGGCATCGCGAGCGGAACGTTGAATACCAGTTTCCAACTGAGCGGGACGGTAGCAAATCCCGAAGGTCAGGGGAGAATCGACGTTTCGCATGGAACCGTTCGAGGCCACGCTTTTGACAGTGCAGGAGCTTTCGTCGCATTGAACGGCGCGCGGGTTACTTTCAAAGATCTGCGGGGCTCGCGGGGCGAATCTCAAATCAGTGCGAATGGATCGTACGATCGCTCTTCGCAGGCCATCCAGCTCACCCTGACCGGCAAGAATTTCGACCTCGCAGATATTCCGGAACTCGAACGGTCGCGAATCAAAATTACCGGCAAACTGGACTTCGCGGCCCAGGCCTCGGGTACAACGACGACACCGGAGGTATCGGCCGACCTGCGCCTTCACGACGTTACCCTTAACGATGAGCTCGCCGGCGACTTCGCATTGAAAGCCGTTTCGCACGGCACCGACTTGCACGTTGCCGGGCAGTCCGCATTCAAGAACGCTGAACTTTCCATCGATGGAAATGTGCAACTCCGCGACCAGTGGCCCGCGCGCATCGACTTTAATTTCGCGCGACTGGACATCGATTCCTTCCTCACCACATATCTTCGCGGTCACGTCACCGGTCACTCGGCGGTTGCCGGAGACCTGGTGTTACAGGGTCCCTTGCGCAATCCTCAGCAATTAAGCATGACCGGAAATCTCAGCGACTTCTTCGCGGAAGTCGAGAAGGTAAAAATCCGCAATGACGGGCCGATTCGCTTCGCAGTTTCGAATCAGTCCGCGAAAATTGAGACCTTCCACATTGTGGGCGAGAACTCGGACTTCATCGGCGGCGGCTCGATGCAGTTCTCCGGTGAACGCAATCTGGATTTCCATGGCCACGGCAAGATTGATCTGAAACTGCTGCAAGCCTACGATCCCGACATTACCGCTTCAGGAATCGTCACTGGCGACGCTGCCGTAAGCGGCACCATGGATGCGCCTCTGGTCAAAGGCAAACTCCAGGTAGAGAACGGGTCCATTGCTGACGGCAATCTGCCCAGCGCACTCAGCGAAATTAACGGGACATTGCTGTTCAGCCAGAACCAGATCACGATCGAGAGTCTCGCGGCCCGCACCGGCGGCGGCGAGGTCACATTCAGCGGCCACGCCGAGGTGGTGGGACGGCAAGTCAACTTTGACCTCAACGCCAATGCCGACAATGTGAGGTTGCGCTATCCGCCGGGTGTGAGCTCTACCGCCGATGCTTCGCTGCATTGGAGCGGCAGTTCTTCAGGATCGGTGCTGGCCGGCGACATCACCGTTACCAAGCTGGGCGTAACTCCGGGATTCGACTTCGGCGCGTACCTGGAGCGTAGCGCGCAGGCATCGAGCCTGCCGCAGACCGATCCTGTACTGAACAAGATTCGCCTCGATCTGCATGTCTCCACCACGCCCGAATTGCAAATGCAGACCAGCGTCGTGCGGCTGCAGGGCGAAGCCGACCTCCGCGTACGCGGAAACGCATCCAAGCCCATTCTGCTTGGCCGCGCCGATGTGTTCGAAGGCGAAGCCTACTTCAACGGAACGAAGTATCGGTTGGAACGCGGGGGCGTCACCTTCACCAATCCGGCAGTCACAACTCCGTTTCTCGATCTGGAAGCCACGACGCGCGTCCGCGACTATGACATCACCCTGTCTTTGAGTGGCGAGCTTGGCACCGGCAAGCAGCCCAAGTTGAACTACCGGTCGGAACCGCCATTGCCCACGTCAGACATCATCACTCTTCTGGCTTTCGGCCAGACCACTGAGCAGTCGGCGCAGTTGCAGCAGAGCAATCAATCCGCATTCAGTCAGCAGGCATCGAGCGCGATGCTCTCCGCCGCTCTCAACGCTACGCTGAATAATCGCGCGCAGCGCCTGTTTGGCAACAGCCGCATCAAAATCGATCCTCAGGGCCTGGTTACTGAAACCTCGCCAACCCAAAGCGGCCCCGCGGTGACAATCGAGCAGCAGGTCAAAGACAATTTGACCGTGACGTATACCACCAATGTTGCCCAGACTTCCCAGCAGATCATCCGCGCGGAATACAATGTCTCGCGTAACGTATCCATCGTTGCCATTCGCGACCAGAACGGCGTGGTGAGTTTCGATGTGAAAATCCGCCGCCGCAAACGCTAATGTGATTGCGTCTTACATCTGCCGGCGCGCATCCTAGCTGCTGATGTTCGGCTTGAACCCCGATAGAATCGCGCAATTTGAACGCGAGCGCCAGCGTATGGTCGAATCGCAACTGCGGCGCCGCGGAATCACTGACCCACGCATTCTGCTGGCAATGGGGCAAGTTCCACGCGAGTTGTTCGTCGCTCCGGAATACGCTACACAGGCCTACGAAGACCACCCGATCCCCATTCGCGAAGGGCAAACGATTTCTCAGCCGTTCATCGTTGCACTCTCACTACAGGCTCTGACTTTGACCGGATCGGAAGCTGTGCTGGAAATCGGCACGGGCTCTGGATATCAAACTGCCTTGCTGGCGAAACTTGCCCGGCAAGTGTATTCGGTCGAACGGCATGCCTCCCTGGCGCGGGATGCCGAAACAATTCTTCACCAGGTGGGTTTGAACAATGTGAGAGTAACGATCGGCGATGGCAGTTACGGCTTGACCGAGTTCGCGCCTTACGCCGCGATTGTAGTCTCGGCCGCTGTCCCCGCCGTGCCGGCAAGTCTACTGGAACAGCTTTCGGAACACGGACGCATCGTCATTCCAGTGGGAACGCCTGACGCACAGGAATTGCAACTGGTACGGAAGCAGGGCGCCGGCGTATCGATTGAAGTGATCGAGGGCTGCCGCTTCGTTCCTCTCATCGGGGCTGAAGGTTTCTGAGCAGCGCGTGCAACGGCTGGCGATGCAACCCTTAGGAAGGTTTGTCACTCTGAAAAAGTAGGCCCTCTTTAAGAATGTGATGTGATCAAGGAAAGGTGAAAGAAATGAAAACGATATCAACTTTAGTTTTAGGAGTGTTGTTAGCAGTGTCGGCCTGGGCAGCGCCCGCTGTGGGCACCGGCCGTTATGATCAGCAGATTCAGCAGGACGTGACCAAGTCGCTCACTTCCAAAGACAAGTGGCAGGGCATCACGGCGTCTGTCGACGACGGCATCGTGACCTTGCAGGGCTCGGTGAAGGTGCTCATCGACAAGCTCGATGCGCAGAAGAAGGCGAGCAAGGTGGAGCATGTTGCCGGCGTGCGCAACCAGGTGGAAGTGTCAAGCACAGCCTCGGACGAGCAACTGCAGAAGCAGCTCTCCGACAAACTGCGCTATGACCGCGTAGGGTACGGAATCGCATTTAATGCGCTGGCATTGAAAGTCGAGAACGGCGTGGCCACAATCAGCGGCGACGTGCGCGATTATCCGGCGCGCGACTCTGCGGTCGCCATTGCTGCAACCACACCCGGCGTGAAGGAAGTGGTGGACAACATCAACGTGCTTCCAACTTCGCCGATGGATGACGACATTCGCCTCAGCGTGGCTCGGGCAATTTACGGAAACAGCACGCTGTCGAAGTATGCGATGGATCCACAGAAGCCGATTCGCATCGTCGTCGACAATGGGCACGTAACCCTGTACGGCGTGGTGGACAACCAGATGGATAAGCAGATCGCCGAAATGCAGGCAAAGTCCGTTCCCAATGTTTTCAGCGTAGACGATAAGCTGATGCTGGCGGGCAAGTAAGAGCAAACTACGGTGGGATCTCCGGAGCGAAGGTAAGGATCGGGCACCAAGCTCCGGAGAGAGCCCAAGATGGCAACAAGCTTCGGCGGAGTTCGGGACGTGCAAGCTCCGGAGGAGCGCAATCCATTAGCCCAGCGCGTAAGCGCTAGGAAATCTGGTCTTCGACACGAGCCCCGTGGGGGCGGCACCAATCGAATGTGCCGCCCGTACGGGGCTCGCCTCATTTTGCGCTCTGACCCAAGCGCTTACGCGCTGGGCTAACGAATGACGGCCCTCCGGGCCTTTGAATATCGCAATTCTTATGTGCGCGCTCCTTTAAACGCGCTCCTATAAAATGGTGCGTGGCTCTGCTTACAAATCTGCGCACCACTCTGGAGATGATCAAGTGGGAGCATTCTGTATTCGCGCTGCCATTTGCCCTGTGTGGCGCAATGCTGGCGGCGCAAGGCGTGCCCACGCTTCACCAGGTATCCTGGATCGTAGTTGCGATGGTGGCCGCGCGTACGGCGGCAATGGCATTCAATCGCCTGGCAGACATTTCGATTGACGCCGCCAATCCTCGCACCAGCGCTCGCGCCCTTCCCGCCGGCGCCCTCAGCCAAAGCTTCGTGAGAAATTTCGTACTCATCTCGTCCGGCATTTTGATTTTCGCTGCGTGGGAGCTGAACCGCACTTCGTTTCTGCTTTCTCCCGTGGCCCTTGCGGTCCTTTTGCTTTACTCGTACACCAAGCGCTGGACGCGCTGGTCCCATCTGGTTCTGGGATTTGCTCTGGGAATCGCGCCGACCGCCGCATGGATCGCCGTGCGGGGATCGCTCGATCCGCGAATTCTTTTATTGACCGCGGCGGTGACGTTCTGGGTGGCGGGTTTCGATGTTCTCTACGCCTGCCAGGACTACGCATTCGACCGGCAGGCCGGCCTGCATTCCATTCCCCAGTATTGGGGAGTCGCCAATGCGCTTTGGATTGCGCGGCTGTTCCATTTGATCATGCTGGTTCTTCTTGCCGCCCTGGTCTTCGCGTTTGGCCTGGGAAAGTTCGCCATCGCCGGGATTGGCGCTGTGGTTCTGCTTCTCGGCTACGAGCACTCTTTGGTATCCAAAGACGATTTAGGTAAACTGAACGCCGCGTTCTTTACCATGAACGGCATCATTGCGGTTGTGTTCTTTGTTTTTCTCGCGCTGGATTTGCTGACTCGCCGCGCAGGCGCCATGTAGATCCGCGCCAGTGTCACGAGAGAATGATTGGAGGAATATGAAGGCTTTATTGCTTATAGTCTGCGTTTTAGTTTCCACACAGGTGTTCGCCCAACCTCCAGCCCGGATTATTTCTCCAGAAGTTCAGCCGGATGGACATGTCACCTTCCGCCTGCACGCGCCCAATGCCGCCAAAGTCGAAGTATCGGTCGAGGGACAGGGCCCGGGAACTCCGATGCAAAAAGACGAGCAGGGAATCTGGAGCGCGACTGTCGGCCCGCTGCAGCCGGATATCTATGGCTACTCTCTCACTGCTGACGGCGTGGGATTGATCGACCCTTCAAATCAGCTGATGAAACCGAATCTGCTGAATACGCAGAGCGCCGTGCACGTGCCCGGCCCGCCTTCAGCGTCGTTGCCGTGGGAAGTTGCCGACGTGCCGCACGGCCAGATCCATCATCACTTTTATCGTTCGAAAATCGTCGGCGACGATCGCGACTTCTACGTTTACACGCCACCCGGTTACAACGCCGCGGCCAAGCAGGATTATCCTGTGCTCTATTTGCTGCACGGCTTCAGCGACAGCGCCAATGGCTGGTCCGCGGTCGGCCAGGCAAATGTGATTCTCGACAACCTGATCGCGCAAGGCAAAGCCAAGCCGATGATCGTGGTAATGCCGCTCGGCTACGGCGATATGGAAGTGATCACGCGCGGCTGGGGCTCATGGAGTGACAAGCAACTCGCCTGGCGCAACCTTTCACGGTTCACCGACGTACTGCTCGGCGAAGTGGTGCCTCAAATTGAGGGGTCCTACAAAGTAAAGAAGGACCGCGAATCCCGTGCGGTTGCAGGACTCTCCATGGGAGGAGCGGAGTCACTGCTGACCGGACTGAATCACCTGGATAAGTTTGCCTGGGTCGGAGCTTTCAGTTCCGGGGGAATCGATAACCAGGAATTCAGCGCCGAATTTCCCGCCGTCACCGCCGGCGCCAACAAACAACTCAAGCTTCTGTGGATCGCGTGCGGCACAGACGACGGATTGATTAAGGTCAATCGCGCGCTCAAGTCATGGCTGAAAGAGAAAGGCGTTCAGTACACCGACATTGAGACCCCAGGCGCGCATACTTGGATGGTCTGGAGAAGAAACCTGGCAGCAATTGCGCCGCTCTTGTTTCGCTAGCGTCGCAAGGTAACGACGTGTAATCACCGAAATGGTGATTGCATCTCGGGGCGACCTACTTGTGCCAGCTCCAGACAGGGTTGCCCTTATCGTCGCGCAGGACCAGGGTGTCAGAACCCTTGACCACCTCGCGGGCCAGAATCATATTGGCCTCGCCGTCTTTGACCTTTGATCCGGTGAAGGCGATCTCGTCACCCTTGGCAAAGGTCACGCCCATGTCATCCATGAATGCCTTTGGGCAAAGGTAAATGTCGATTACGTCTTCGCCGTTCTTGATTGTAAGATGTGCTGCATCTTTTTCCTTGCCCTTGACCGGGAGCTTCAACTCCTGCACGGTGCCCTTCAGCTTGGTCTCGGTTGAGGTGTCGTACTTGGGGCTGGCCTGTCCTGCGCACAAAGCGGCGCTGAAACACACGGCGCAGGCAGCGCAGATTTTCAGCCAAAAATAATTGGGGCGAGAGTTCGAGGAACGCATGGCTTGCCCTTTCCCGCAACGGAGCGGAATCAGCTCAGAAATCAGACAACTCAGTCCATCTCTCCGTGCGTTTAAAACAGGATGAAGCCGTTACGTATGTTGCGCCTATCATACGCCTTCGATCCGCCCCTGGCGCAGATTTCAGACGGCGGCCCGCATTGCCTTCAATGGTGCAGTCACAGTTTCGAAATTCAGCCCGCGAGACAGGGCAGGTGCCGAGTGGGCCCGCGGCGCTCAAATGGTAAACTCACTTCCCGACAACAAGAGCCAAGGAGTCTGCATGAGCTGGGCCAATAAATTTTCCAAGCCTTATCGCATCGAGCATGGCAAGAATTTCAGGTTGAAGGATTTTGATCCCGCTTCGACTGCACATTTTGGATCGCCGGAAGCGGGTAAGAAATTGCTGGCAAAGAGTGTTGAGGAAATGGCCGAACTGCAGGACAAGCTCTATGCTCAGGACCGCTGGGGCGTACTGCTCATTTTTCAGGCCATGGACGCCGCCGGCAA
>Ga0136846_1223359_pt1 | contig 14946 bp, 13 predicted proteins | sample HopSoiMetagenom2_FD_96841 | JGI IMG/M metagenome (GOLD analysis project Ga0136846, IMG submission 96841) | Grasslands soil microbial communities from Hopland, California, USA - 2 Assembly 2016 (version 4) | ecosystem: Environmental > Terrestrial > Soil > Grasslands | place: USA: Hopland...
GCGCTTTTCCCGCTTGGCATCGAGAAGCGTAGATCCGGCCTGAAGGTCCTGTCGTTCTTGGACGGCGGCGTCAGCGACTACAATGCGCCGGTCCTGTTTCCGCACGTCAAAGACTGGAGCCCTTCATTCGTCGGCAAGTTGTGGGATGCGATCGCAACCATTGCCCCACCTTTCGACATAGCGGTTGTCGAGAAGATGCCTGATCGCGTGTTCGACATCGACAATCCGTTGATGCCCTTGATCACGGCGCGCTATCCCCATAGCGGATATGTCATGCGCCTGCCCGGCAGTGTCGACGAGTTTGTCGCCAAGCGCCTTCCGCGAGCGCAGGACACGCGGCGCAAGCTTCGCAAGCTCGGTGAGCGCGGCACTGTCACCTTCAGGATCGCGAGCACATCCGCCGAGCGGGAGGAGATGCTCGACGCGATGATGAGACAGAAGTCACGGCGCTATATCGAAACGACTGGCGTCGACGGAATGGAGCGACCAGGGTATCGCGCCTTTTTTCGCCAGGCCGCGCTCGATCTTGCCCCCCAAGGCCACGTCCATATTTCGTCCTTGAATTTGGACGCCAGCGTGCTGGCGGTGCACTGGGGATATAAGGACGATAGTAGATTCTACTACATGATGCCGAGCTTCGAAGAGGGCGAATGGGTTCGCTTCTCACCCGGTCGCCACTTGCTCAATTACTTGATTGAGTGGGCGATAGGCGCAGGCATGAAAGAGTTCGATCAAGGTCTTGGCGACGAGGATTACAAGAAGGAGTATTGCGACGCGGCGATAACACTTCACCAGATCGAGACCCCAAGAACGTTGCGCGGCCAGGTCGATCTGCTGGTGCGTAAATTGAAGATGTCCCTCCGCGACACTCTCGTATGGCATTCGCTCAAGCGCCTCCGAACCGCTTGGCGAAGCGCAAATTCCGAGAAGGTAAGGACCGCGCGGCGAGGCCGGGCACCGTGACGACCTGACAATCAGCAATCGCAGCTATCGCCGACCGTGAGCGCGGTCGCAATTGCTTTGGTTGTCATTCCAGCGTGAATTGCACCCGGGAGGGCACGGTCGGTCGGAAATTGAGGCATTCGATGCTTGCTTGGCAAAAACTTGGAGTGGTTCCAGAAGCCATACTCATTGTTCATTGTGCTGAACTTGCGTTCCACAAAAGAATAAGCCGCTTGCCAGCTCGCAAGGATATGGTCGAAGGCCTTTGCCCGTCGTCGCGTATCAGCTCAAGGAGAGGTGGTCTCGTGCGGCGACAATCTCGGCGGAGTTGGCTTTGGTTTGCTTGCCCGCGTTCTTACTCGGAAAAAATGGTTCGCCACTTACGCTCGGTTCGCATGGAATGAAGGGGAGCTTTAACATGAACCTCATTCTGCTCACCATCGCAATGGTCAGTACGGTCAGCTATGCGGCAGCGCCACCCCTAGGACGCGGCGCCGCGGTCATAGCCGCAAAGATTCCGGCAGCGGCGTGCACGGCTGACAGTGGAAAAGGCGAAGTCTTCGGATGCAGCTCGACCAGGCGGGCTTACCTTCTTGCTGTTTCTGACGGTAGCTCGCCAAAATCGTCCAACATAGGCGTCGCCACCGGAGTTCAATTGAAGCCGTCAGGCCCCGTCGAGGTCGACACCCCGGGTGCCGTCATCAGCGGGCTGGACGTTACCGGCTACATCTTGGTCAATGCCTCCAACGTCACGGTGAGAAACGTGCGCGTCAATGCGGGCACCTGGGGCGGTATTATCACGACCGCTAAGGGGTCCGATGTTTTGATCGAGGATTGCGAAGTATTCAGCACATGGATGAAAGGTAGCACCAAGGGTGTACTGTTCGACGGAAATTCTGGAGGAGTCATTCGTCGCTGCAATATTCACAATGTTGAGGATGGCATCTACCTTGAGGGTAGCCACTTCGTTATCGAAGATAATTATGTTCACGATAGCGAAGCTCACGGTGAAGACCCTCACACGGACAGTTTTCAAATCTCGGCGGGCACAAGCAATGTCGTTGTGAGAGGAAACAATTTTGTATATGGCGACAATGACAATTCTTCCTTTACAGTCGGCAACAACGAAGGGCCAGTCGACAATATCAGGCTTGAAAACAACATTTTCGCGGGCGGCGGTTACACCGTTCGTTGCGACGGACGTGGGCCGTACCCGATTACGAACATCGCCATTATCGGCAACCGCATTGCCAAGGGGGTTTACGGGTACACGTCTTTCGACGGCCTCTGCGTGCCAGCATTTGAGAAAAATTCCAATCTGGCAAACGGAGTGTTGCTGACACCCTCAAATTAAGCGCTCCGAAAAGAATCGGGGCTGCGTCGACGCACGTTGGCCGAAACCGCCGCAGTTCCTCTCGTTGGATGCCTTTGGAGAGCCTCAACTCTTGCCGCGAGACCGGCTGATCCATCCCACGCGCTTGGTGTTCGACGGATTTCGAACCAAGTTCCCAAACCCTCCTGCCCTCATCACGGAACCGCTGGCAAAGGTGGTAGCCCATGGGCTGCCGGCGGGCGTGGGCGCCCGACAAGAGCTCGGCTTTACCACTATCGAAGCCAGATCTTTCGCTTTTTTGGCTAGCGATCGGCCGCAGTCTCTTTGTGTACGATGTTCTCTCGGTGCCTCTGGACCGGCAAACGGAAGTTGGAAACGAACTTCAAGCCGCAGCGGCTCCAAGTCGATGGCGACATCATCAACTTAGAGGAATGAAGAACCATGCTCCCTCAAAAACCAGCGAACGGAGCTGCCTTGCGCCCCGGCGATGTCGTTGAGGTGCGCTCTGCGGCCGAGATTCTGGCGACGCTGGACAAGGATGGCGCCCTGCACGGGACGCTGTTCATGCCGGAGATGATGGCGCATATCGGTCAACGCCTTACGGTGTCGCGGCGCGTCGACAAAGTCTGCAACATGGTTGACGAAAGTGGCTCCCGTCGAATGCGCGGGACCGTCTATCTTGAGGATCTGCGCTGCGATGGGTCGAGCCATGGCGGATGTCAGGCAGGTTGCCGTGTCTACTGGAAGGAGGAATGGCTCCGCAAAGTCGATGACAACCACGCCGCACGTCTTGGGGCCGCCGGGATGGCCGCTTCCGCAGAGCTCGAGCGGACTGCCGGCGCGGCTACGCACCCGGCTACCCCGGTGGATGAAAGCGGGGCGCAGGTCTGGCGATGCCAATCGACTGATGCTCTCAAGGCATCCGAGCCCGTGAGGCGGCGGGATATTGGACAGTATTGGCGCGAATTGACGAACGGCAACTTCAATCCGATCCGGTTTGTAGCCCTTTTGGTTCGAGCTATGGCAATGGACATGCTGCATCATTTCGGACTGATGAAGACGCTTCCGCTGCAAGGCCCGGGTAAGGTCGGTTCCAAGCGCGAGATGCTCGGCCTGAAGCCTGGCGAACTGGTCCGGGTACGGTCCGCGGAGGAAATCGCAGCCACTCTCGACCATCGCGGCGAGAGTAGTGGCCTCTCCTTCGACCGCGAGATGCTTCCCCATTGCGGCGGCACGTTTCGCGTAAAGACTGCCGTTCAGCGGATCGTGGATGAGAAAACGGGTCGCATGCTGAAGATCCCCAAAGACTGCATCATCCTGGACGGTGTCGCCTGCTCTGGCGAACTCAGCGTCAACGGTCGATGGTTTTGTCCGCGCGCGATTTATCCGTTCTGGCGGGAGTCCTGGCTCACCAGGGTCGGCGACACTGCCGATCAGCCGACGGAACAGTCATGCCACCGTTAGAGTGGCCTGGGGTTATTTCGCAATAGACTCAAAACGCCTTGGCGCATGCCTCTCCAACCAACGAGGCGAGGATGTGGATGAAGTTCCGGATATCAAAAGTCTCGCAGCTTGCGGGGAAAATGCGACGGCACGCCGACAGTCGCCCGTTCCCGCAACGTTCGTACTCCTTTCGTTTCTGGCAGCCAACGCAGGCCGCGCTCTTGGCCCGATTAGGTAGTTGCGCGCGCCATATCCCCGGCCGAAACTTTCTGCTGCGAAGCATCTCACCAGGCAGCCTAATGATCCCAAATGTTCTCGGTTGGAACATACGCGGCCGGACCCTGGAAAGCCGGCTGGCCGAAACGGGGTTCGTGGGACCGGGCTTCGATGAAGTTCGATTGGCTGCGGCGATCACGGTCCTTCTGCATCATGCCCACAGTTCCATTGACGATGCGAAGGCAGATCTTCTCTTCGCGTTCAGCGGAGGATTTCTGCATTTCGGCCTCCTCGCGGTTCTTGTTTTCTTCGCGATCAGCGGCTTTCTGGTGGCTCCAGGGCTGGTTCGGTCGGGCAAGGTAATCAACTATGCGACAAGCCGGGCGCTCAGGATTTTTCCAGCCCTCGCTGTCGTAGTGATCTCGTCCATGATCCTGGTTGGCCCGATCCTGACGACGCTGCCATTGCCGCGGTATTTCTCTGACGCTGGCCTGCCCCTCTACGTCAAGAACATTCTTACGCTCACATATGATTTCCTTCCCGGGGTGCAGTTGCCGGGCGGTCATCCCGCAATCGTCAACGGCGCGCTCTGGACGCTGCATTTCGAAGTCTTGTCCTATATTGCGTTGGCGCTGATGAGTGTGGTTGGCATCCTCGCCCGGCCTCGCCTGGTATTGGTCGTGTTCCTTGCGGCCTATGTCCTTTATGTCGCGAACGGAATCTTTCCCGCCTTCGCCGAACGGCTGCCTGGCCGTTTCGTTACCTTCATCAGCCTCTTCGTCTATTTTGCTTCCGGCGTCGCTCTATCCACCTTCCGTCGGACAATACCCTATTCGGCTGCTTTGGCGGGTCTCGCGTTCCTGATCCTGTTGGCTTCGCTTGCGTCTGGAGCAGGTATCGTCGCGGCGCCGCTCTGCCTGCCGTACCTGGTGGTCTTCGCTGGGCTGTCGAACCTTCCAGGGCGCTCGTTCATCAGGCGCGATCTGTCTTACGGAGTGTACTTGATCCATGCGCCGGTTCTTTGCTGCCTCAGCATCATGTATCCCGGGATAAATTCGTGGCAATTTACAGCTCTGGTGGCGATGATGGTGACGCTGCCCTTGTCGTATGCCTCCAGCGTCTTTGTAGAACAGCCGGTCCTGTCCAGAAAGAAGTCCGTAGCCAACTGGATCGACCGCGTGCTGCGTCGCAGGCCGGACTTGGATCCGCCGATGGCCTGTGGCGCTATTCAGACAATCGCCAGCACCGAACGTATTGCTCTGGGCGCAATGGCGAGCCCTGTCCGCAACGTGGGTCAGGGTCGGGGCGATTGGTCTCGAGAGGTCACGTGATGACGAGCATCGCTCTGATTACAAAGAGTTTCGCCCCAGACTTCGAACTCTGCGCCGACTTGAGCCGCTCTGTGCTCGACAATGCTCCGGCGTCAGCCCTTCATCACATAATTGTTCCGCGTCATGATTTGAAACTGTTCGGCCGGCTCGCCGGTCCGCGAACCGTTATTCATTGCGAGTCCGATTTCCTGCCTCGCTCGTTTGTCTCGCTGCCATTCAGCAACTTCACGATAAACCTTAGGCGGCCTTTCCCACCGGTCCGGGGTTGGATCCTGCAGCAGATCGTGAAGCTTTCTGCCGCCGCGGCATCGGACGAGGATGTGGTAGTGTTGGTCGATTCCGATGTTGAATTTGTAAGACCGTTTACCGCAGAGGCGTTTTTCGCCGACGACAAGGTCCGGTTTTTCCACAAGCTGGCCAGCGTGGATGATTGCCTCCCTCGTCACATGATTTGGCATCGCGGTGCACGTTCCATGCTCGGCTTGCCCCCCGGGCAACCGCCTTATGTCGACTATATTGCGGCGATGATCGCCTTGGACCCGAGAGTCGTCCGACAAATGCTTGCTCGTATCACCGACGTTGCCAAGACCCACTGGACATCGGCGATTGCTAGTCGGCTACATTTTTCTGAGTGGACACTCTATGGGGTATTCGTCGACGAAATTCTTGGTGGAAAGGCTAATTCGTTCGCGTCAGACGACCCGCTTTGCCTTGCTCATTGGGGGACAATTCCGCTGACGCGAGAGACGGCGGGCGACTTCTTTGCTGGCCTCAAGAGCACCGACATCGCGGCTATGATTTCGGCAAAATCTCGCACCCCGCTCGAGATCAAGCGCGGTGCCTTTGCGGCCTTTCGGGCGAAAACGGCGGCGACGTCCACCCTGCACGCGGATGCTTGAAACGTGATGGCGGCGCGAAGACAGAGCATCGGCGGCCCCTTGTCCGCTGGTTCGGCGTCGCTGTTCGATATGAGCGCGACGTCCGGCCCGGCAGCTGCTCAGATGGAGGCCGAGGGAAAAAAGACCTCCTGGCCGGTTTTTCTCTTTCTTGTGCTTCTTTTCCTGCCCTGGGTGATTTACGTCGGTCCGATGCGTCTGTCGCTGTATCGCTTCGTGCTGTTGGCGACGATCATACCCTGTTTGGTTACGTGGATCCGCGGAGGAGCAGGACGCAGAAGGCTCCCGGACTTCGCGATATTGCTTTTTGCGTTTTGGGCCGCTTTGGGCCTGATCGTGGTTCATGGGTTTGCGGTGGCAGCAGAATCCGTGGGCATCGGACTCATCGAAACCGTGGGCGCCTATTTCCTGGCCCGGTGCTACATCCGGAGCGCGGACGATTTTCGCAACGCCGTTCGTCTGTTGTTCCTGATGGTCGTGTTTCTGACGCCATTTGCAGTCATTGAATTCGTCACCGGGCGCAATGTCCTGCGGGAGGCGCTTGGACTGATCTTGCCCACGTTTGACCTTCCGACGTCATCGAGATCCGGGCTCACGCGTGTGGCGTCCGTTTTCGAGCATCCCATCCTGTTCGGCGTCTTTGCCGGCAACATGGTGGGGTTGGCCCATCTCGTCCTAGGTCATGGGCAGGGCATGGTATCCCGCACGTTGAAAAGTGGTACGGCCGTTGCGATGGCTGCGATGTCGTTGTCGGCAGGGCCAATTGGAGCAATGGCAGCGCAAGTGCTTTTGCTCGTTTGGAACAGCTTGCTCCGGCAGGTGAGAGTTCGATGGTACATCCTCATCGGCCTCCTGATTGGCGTTTTCGGTTTGATCGACCTGGTGGCGAACCGCTCCGCGCTGACCATCGTCACGTCGTTTTTCCTGTTCGACAATTCGTCCTATTGGTATCGACGCTTCATCTGGGAGTTCGGTTCCGCCACGGCGCTCAATCATCCGTTCTTTGGAATTGGATTGAACGACTGGGAACGCCCCGCCTGGATGCCGACGGCCAGCCTCGACAATTTTTGGCTTTTCCAAGCAGTGCGATCCGGCCTGGCCGCGCCGTTCCTGCTCTTGCTGGCAATGCTGTCGATCGTGCTGCCGGTCAGTTTCAGGAAATCCGTTGATAGCAAGGTCGATGAGTATCGTACCGCTTTCGTCATATCGATGGCCTACTTCTTCTTCACCGGCTGGACGGTGCATTTCTGGGGCAACGTCTACGTTCTCTTCCTTTTCCTAATGGGTGCGGGGGTCTGGATGCTCGATGCGGGAGACGTGGATGGGGCGGGATCGAACGCGACGTTTGCGCCCGTCAAACAGTTCGGAGCATCGACCGACTCGCGTCGGGGTGCTCCCTCCACGAATTTGGCATCTCTCGATTGGCAGGCGCGGACGAACATCCGCGACGCCTCGCTCCAGATGAAATTCTCGTTTCATCGGACGAATGGCGCGACCGGCAAAAATGATCAGGGGAAGGGCGATGAGAATTGCTGAGAACGAGGACCGGAACGCTAGCCAACCGGTAGGACCTTGCTTGTCCGTTGTAAGTGTCACCTATAACAGTGCCGAGGTCCTTCCTGGTTTGCTTGACTCGCTTAAGGAAGGACTTGCAGGCGTCGCATCTGAGATCATTATTGCCGACAACGGCTCCGTGGACGCTAGTGTCGAAATCGCACTTGACCACCCGAGCAAGCCGCGAGTGGTCCAGATGGGCCGAAACGCCGGTTACGCAGCTGGCATCAACGCTGCTTCTGCCGTGATCCGCAAGGACGCAAACCTCCTGATCATGAATCCAGACGTCCGCCTTATGCCCGGCGCGGCCCGGGTACTATTGGAACGCTTGTCCGATCCGTCGGTGGGTGTGGCGGTACCAAAGGTTTTCGAAGCGGATGGAAGGCTTTCGTGGTCGCTACGCCGCGAGCCGTCGCTGGTCACGGGCTGGACAGACGCGGTTCTTGGTGGGGCGCTCTCCGCTCGTTTGGGGATCGGGGAAAAGGTTGGAAATCCCGTCCGCTATGAAAAACGCGCGATAATCGATTGGGCGGAGGGTTCTATTCTGGCGGTCGCAGCACGCGCCCGAGCGTTGGTTGGAGACTGGGACGAGTCTTTCTTTCTCTACAGCGAAGAGACAGACTTTATGCGCAGGGTGCGAAGCGCTGGGCTATCGGTTGCTTATGTTCCCGAGGCGCAGGCAATTCACATCGGGGGTGACTACAATAGCCCGCGGCTGTCCGCCCTCCTGGCTCATAATCGAATCAAATACTATCGCCGTCATCACGGGGCGGTTTCGACCGCACTTTTCCGTATGAGCATAGCCCTGGGCGAGGGATTTCGTGCCGCGCGGGGGCCCGCGCACCGAGCTGCGGCGCTAATCGCATTGTTCCCGCCATCGCGCGAGGGAATCGACCTCATCGTCCGGTAGCGTTCCCGGCACGCCAAGGCGTACCTACGATGGCCTGCGCCTCGCTATGTGACAGAGTTAGTTTTACTGAGAGATGCCTGAAGCGGGAGCAGGCAAAGAGCCATTGGTATCGCTCGGTAGCGTGGCGCTTACTTGTACCTTAAGCACGTCGCCAGGCACGAGTGTCGTGGACTCCGCCGCGTCGAGTTCCCCGGATTTTTGCTTGTCTTGTCTCACGATGACGAATTTCAGATCGGAACTGCCAACAGGCGCCTCCTTCAGGACGATCGTGCTATCGGCCTGCAGGAGCTGACGGATAGTATATTCGCGCGATTTCAGTTCGGCGAGCTCACTTTGCGCGTCGCGCAATTGCGTCGCGACCTCTGTCTGGTGCTGATCTTGGATTGCGAACCCTTGGCGCGCCGATTCGCTTAGACTTTGCCGCGCCCGCATCGCCTCGATGTCTCCTTGGGCATGCTCCGCCCGCATCTGTCCGAGCACGCGATTCATATCCGACCACCGCGACGTCGTTGTGATGCCTTGCTCCACCAGTTTGGTGAGCTTGGAGACCTCGCCTTCGGTCTCGGCGATCAGCTTGGCCGAGTCCTTGCTCTTAGCTGCCATTGTGTCGAGCTCGTTAGTGTACATGTCACGCAGCTCAGCAAGTTTATCTACCTGTCGCGCCATCTCATTCGCGCGCGCCGTGAATAAGGTGCGCTCCATTGTCATGACTTCATTGACCAGGTCGCGGTCGTCGTTGCCCGTCAGTTCGGCCGGAAAGCGAATTTCCTTGTCGTCGGCCAATTCGGCCTGCAGCCGCGCGATGCGCCCGACATGTCTCAACTTTCCTGTGCGAATCGTGTTGAGCTCGCCAAGCAGGCTGATATCGCTCTGCCCTGCCTTTTCGAGCGGCGGCCGATAGCGACCGCCAGCGACAGCTACCGCCTGCAGAACGGTGAGTCCCGGCCGGAATTGATACGCACCTGGCGTGGTTACCGCACCGAGCACGTAGATCGGAGGGTATTGCGTTATCTCGACCGATACATCCGGAGGAGAAATGAGACCAATCTTGTCATGCAGCGCCGCCGATATCTGGGCAGCGACCTCGGTGCTCGTTTTGCCGCTCACATCGAGCGAACCCACGACCGGCAACCCTATCGTCCCCTGACTGGACACAAGAAAATCGCCACTGAGCGCTTCCCAGCGGTTGTACTCGCCCTTCGAGGGGTTCCACTGGATGATCGAGATGTGGATCTTCGTTTGCCCGACGAGCCTATAATCGTCGGCCTGAGCCTCGACTGCAAAGAACATATACGCGGCGCCGGCGAGCAGGGCCGCCGCAAACCTTCCATGGCGAAGGCTGGCAATTGGATTTGAAGACACTCTTCCTCCTCGACGCGTGCGTCTCGAGCAGATCGCTGTATTGGAATTCCAATCAACCAAGAATAAGCCCTCAGCGAAATCGAGTGAACGTAAGAATAGGACCGTGCTGGCCGCCGAAAGGAGAGGGTCCATCGTCAAAAGAGGCATACCTCGGGTTTCAGCTCGACCTTAGGAAGCGCTTCCGCCAAAAGGATTGGTACGCAAATCTGCAGTCACGCACCGGACGTGTCGGCGCTGTTGGTCCGCCAGCGACATGTGGAGGAATCCATGACGGCGAGTCGATTTGATGGATAGCCAAGATTTCCGCTTTTACGCTTCGATCTATGCTCAGCGGCTGCGCTACCTGGCCATCCCGATCGTGATGACCACGGTCGTCGGCATCGCGGTCGCGCTCTTCCTTCCGCCGGTATACCGATCTGTCGCCAAGATTCTGGTCGAGTCGCCGCGTATATCAACGGAACTGGCCCGTTCATCGGTTACAGAGGATCCCATCCAGCAACTGCAAGTTCTTGAGCACGAACTCACGACAAGGGCCAGTTTGCTTGGTTTGGCCGGTAAGTTTGCGATCTTCGCCAAGGCCAACCTCTCCGACGACGATGTCGTTGCACAAATGCTTGCAAGGACCAGGATCGAGCCGGCTGTCCTGAACAATCTGGGTAGCGGTAGCGGGGCCATTGCCTTTACGGTTTCATTCGACGCGGCCGACCCCATTCTCGCCGCTGATGTCGCCAATGCCTACGCAAACGCCATGCTCGAAGCGAACGAGCGCGAACGCAAGGCGGTGGCGGACCATACACATGAATTCTTCAACCGCGAGGTGGAACGTCTGGAGGCCGCGTTGAAGGACGCCCAAGAAGCGGTCCTGAGCTTCAAACTGGAGCATAAGGAGGCTCTGCCTGACAGCCTCGAGTTTCGCCGCATGCAGCAGAGAGCCTACGAAGAAAGGCTGGGTCAAATTCAGCGCGAGATCATCTCTCTTCAGCAAAAGCGTTCGATGATTCAACAAATATCGGCTTCCGGGGGGCAGGGAGGACCGGCTGACGATCTGCAGCTGGCCGAGCTGCGGCGTTCGCTTGCCGAGCAGGAGACGATCTTCAAGGATGGCAGTACGAACCTTGTGGCGTTGCGGACACGGGTCGCCGATCTCGAGAAACGCATCTCCGAAAAGGACAAGACCGTAACGGATGTCGCACGCGCCGCCGGGATGTCCCCTGAGCTTCGCCTGCAGTTGGCCGACACTGAGGGTCAGCTGGCCTTGATTGCGCAGGAGAAGGAATCCATTGGACCGCTGCTTGACGACCTGACGCGATCAATCGCCGACACCGAAATGAACTCTACCAAACTCCGCGCGCTCGAGCAGAATTACGAGGCCGTGCAGAAGCACTACAACGAGGCAGTCGCCAGGTTGGCGGACGCATCGACCGGACAGCGTATCGAAAAGGAAGCAGTTGGCCAAAAGCTGTCGCTCATCGAGCCGGCAACCCCTCCAGACAAACGTATCTGGCCCAAGCGGCAGGTAATCGTCATTGGAAGTTTCGGGGCAGGCCTCGGATTGAGCTTCGGCATCTTCGCGCTTATGGAAATCTTCTTCCCAACCATTCGTCGTCCTGCCGATCTTGCAGCCGTGTTCCGGGGCCAGCCTTTTGTCACCATCCCCTATATTGCGACCGATAGCCAGGAACCTGCGCGTAAGATGCGTCTGAGTGTTGCAGCCATCGTATTGCTTCTGGCCGGCAGTCCGATCTTCCTGCCCATAGGTTCTCGCCCGTCCGCAAATGTCGAGGTGAACAGTGCGATCTGGAATTAGCCAACGACCCACGCTAGGCAACGCATTCGTGCCGCAGGAGACAAAAGCATGCCGACGAAGGTGAAGCTGCTCCAGCCCGCGCCGCATGCGTCCCTAGAGGTCGTCGGGCAGCAATCTGTGGTGTTGGTAGACGAGCATTGGGCCGGATTGGAACGCGTGGAACTCGATCTCGATCGAGCCCGTCAGGCCCGGCTCGTCACATTCGCTCCTGAGGAACCAGCTCAAGCAAGCTTCGATGTATTGCGCACCAAGGTCCTCAGGTGTCTCAATGTCAACAGCTGGACCACTGTGGCGATAACGTCGCCAGAGCGCGAATCCGGGAAGTCGGTCGTGGCCGTGAACCTGGCGTTCAGCCTTGCGAATCTGCAGAGTTGCAGGGTCGTTCTTCTAGATCTGAATCTTCGCCAGCCCCAGATCAGTTCGATACTGGGTCTTGATATGGCGCGGCCCACCGAGAGTTTCTTGCAAGGGCGGGCTTCGATCAAAAGCACTTTCGTGCGCTACGGTGAAAATCTTGCTGTGAGCGCCGGCCCGCATGGGATCAACTATTCGGCCGAACTGCTCCAAAGCCAGTCCGCGCGATCGGCGATGATGCAACTCCACGACAAGCTTTGCCCCACGGTGGTTATCGTCGACCTCCCTCCAGTTCTCGGCAGCGACGACGTGCTGGCATTCCTGCCCAATATCGACTGCACCTTGCTTGTGGCAGGGGCCGGCATGACCACGATGGCAAAGATCCGCTGCTGTGAGCAGGAACTGGCAGGCGAGACCAACCTTCTGGGGATTGTCCTGAACAAATGCCGGTACGGACACGGTCGCGGCTACTACTGAACGTCAGCAGCCGGACGTCGGTTAACCAGGTTCGCCAGCCAGGTTTGCACTATCTCGGGAAAACACTGAAGCCGTCGGGCCTGCGATCAAATTCATTAGGCGGCTCTACCTCTTTCGTTCGGCAGTCCCCCGGTTTTCTGTTGGAAAATTTGGTCATTATTAGCCTGTTCTGCGGTTATGCCAAAGGGGGAAGAAATGATCAAGTTTATCGCGCCTGCTACCATAGCATTGTTTGTCACGCTCCTGGACACTCTTCCGGGCTATGCGTTGGCATCTTGGTTCCCGCCCGGCAATGGTGGCGGGGACACGAGCCGCTCTGCCCCGGGTCCTGTGATCGGCATCGGCTTCCCAGCGCTGGCTGCCTTTGGCGGCTATGTATGGTATCGCCGTCGGCATCGCGGCAAATGATCGGCATGGCCCCGACCGACGGCCGCTGAGCCTTAGCGCCCACCCATGACTGTTTATCGCGGCCAAATTTACTGCGGCGTGGTGGCCACGGGATTTGCAAACGGCGCGAGCGATCGTGTCGCGGAGTCGCTTGCCCGTGACGGTCCAATTTTGGCGCTGCTGGATATGCTCGGTGTCAGCCTTGTGGTTTGGCTGGCGCTGGGCATAACCTTCTGGCTATTTTTGCATTCCGAACCTGAGCGTGCGCGTCGATCGGATTTCTACATTGCCGGCATCGCGGCTTTTGCATTCCTGGTTCCCTTGCCTCAGCTGAGCTGGTTGGCACTGGCCTGCGTAGCCGCCTATCTGGCGCTGACGTCGCGCGAGGCAACCACGCGGAGGGCAGCGGTGGTGTTGGGAGCTATAACCGTTCCGATGTTTTGGGCCCGGTTGGCTTTTGCGGTCTTCGGAGGCCCTATCCTGGCAATCGACGCAAAAATGATCGGCTGGATCGTCGGTACGGGTGGGGTAGGCAATACGGTGCCGTTCGCGGACGGTTCCGGCGTAGTCTTCCTGCTGCCGGCCTGCTCGTCCCTCACGAACCTCTCGCTGGCGCTTCTTTGCGGCGTAATGATCGTCAAACTTTACGACCTCAAATGGTCGAAGCCAGTCATTCGCGCCGTGGTCGCCGCGTGTCTTGCGACAGTGGCTGTCAACCTGGCCAGGATAAGCCTCATAGGTATTATGCCGGCCTATTACGACATCATCCACGGAAGGGTTGGCATCACGCTGGCGGAATGGATGACGAATCTCGCCGTGATGGTCATCTATGCAGGAGCCTTGCGATCCGATGAACCAATTCACGCTTAGCTTTGCTTTCGGCCTTCTCATGGTTTTGAGCGTCACCCTCAAGGTGTTCAGCGGCGGTATTGGCCAAAGCGTGACGACGGCTCATTCCGCCAACGAGGACATCGCCGCTCTGCTTCACCGCAATGGTTATGCGTTCAGCTTGTCGGATCCGAACACTGACCCACAGTGGTTTTACGCGACGAAGGACACATGCCAGCTGCAAATCGCGGATGTCTCGCCCCAGGGTTGGCACCGGTCGGCACTGGAGTGGCAGGCCAGGGGCCGGCTCCTGCTTTATTCAGTTGAGGGGAAACTCTACGAGCATCAGCCGCTTCTGATGCCGATGGTTCACCACTACTTTGGCCGAGCGATGCGGTATATGGGCATTCAAATCCCTCCAGTGATGGCGAGGGCGATCATCGTCGGATCGCAATGTCCGACACACCCCATTGCTACCGCTGATCTCGAAGGTCTCTCCTAGCGAGTGCCGCCTTGGGCCGCCTAGGGGAGAGCCTGTTCGTCCTCCACGTCACAACTTTTGAGGTACGGCCGATACGGGGCCAGCGCACAAAAGACAGCTTCCAAACTGCCAGCCAAGCGCCAAAAATCACATTCACTTCTATGGATTTTGCGTCGAGGTGGCTCAGGTCAGTAGGGGAAAGGCAATGCAGGTCACGATTTACATTTTGGCTGGATGGTTTGGGCTTGGAGCGTTGGGGGGATTGACCCTGCTTGGGACGTCCATTGTCTTTCGAAGATCTGAACTGCCGCTAGCGCTGCACATCGCCGAGGCGCAACATCGTCCTGCCAGCGACGTGCCGGAACCCGTCCGCTCAGCTATCCTGGAGTCAACGCACCTGTAGGCGGCGATTTCGGAACGTCAGATGAATTTTTTGGCCCAACGCGCCATTGCACAGGGCTGTTGTTCGATCATCTTGCCTGTCACACGGGCTATTGCCGCGGGCGGCCGCTCATCGGATCGCGTCTCGAACGGGACGTTTAGCCCCTAGGCTGACCAGCCGATATTGCTCGGCTGGCCAGCCTCAGGCTCTTTGGCGAAAATTGCGGATCCTTGCTACATCAGA
>Ga0136846_1226456_pt1 | contig 14946 bp, 17 predicted proteins | sample HopSoiMetagenom2_FD_96841 | JGI IMG/M metagenome (GOLD analysis project Ga0136846, IMG submission 96841) | Grasslands soil microbial communities from Hopland, California, USA - 2 Assembly 2016 (version 4) | ecosystem: Environmental > Terrestrial > Soil > Grasslands | place: USA: Hopland...
TCGAGCGCCGACTTGACCTGCGCGACCGTCCACGTCGGGTGCCGCTCCTTGAGGAGCGCGGCGGCGCCCGCGACGTGCGGCGACGCCATGCTCGTGCCGCTCAGAAGGCCGAACGTCCCCTCGCTCTTCGGCAGCGACGACAGCACCGACACCCCGGGCGCGGTCACGTCCGGCTTCATCTGCAGCGACACCGGGGTCGGCCCGCCGGACGAGAAGCCGGCGATCTCGTTGTGCGAGTCGGCCGCGGCCACGGTGATCGCGCTCGGCGCGGAGCCCGGGGAGGACACGGAGCCGGCGCCGAAGTCGGCGAAGTCGTTGCCGGCGGCGACGACCGGGATCACCCCGGCGGCCGCGGCGCCTTCGATCGCGGTCACGAGCAGGTCGCGCGTCGGCTCGACCTCGGGCTCGCCGAGCGACATGTTGATGACGTTCATCCCGTCGGCGACGGCCGCCTCGACGGCGGCGGCGAGCTCGGCGCTGTTCCCGTCCAGGCCGAAGCCGGGCGTCGGGATCGTCAGCGCCTTGTAGTTCCCGATCCACGCGTTCGGGGCGACGCCCGAGATCTGGCTCGCGCCTGCGGTCGTGCTGTGGTCACCGGCCGCGATGCCCGCGACGTGCGTCGCGTGGAACGACGACGTCGGGTCGAACGGCGTGTTCGCGAACTTGTACGACGTCCGCGGGGCGAACGTGCGCTGGACGATCACCTTCGGCGTGGCCGCCTGCGTCTGTCCCTTCGGGAAGCCGGGCGGGTACTGGAAACCGGCCGGGCTGAAGTACGGGTTGCTCGCGTCGACGCCGTCGTCGATCACCGCGATCTTCATGCCGTTGCCGGCGGTCGCGAAGTTCGGCCCCCAGAGCCGGTCGGCGCCGATCTGCTCCGGCCCGGCGGCGACGCGGGCGGCGTGGTAGCGGATGTTCGGCCAGACCGCCGCGACACCCGGCACGTGCGCAAGCCGGTCGACCGCGCTGCTGGGAACGACGACCGCAAAGCCGTTGGCGACGAGCCGGTAGCGCCAGCGCACCTGCGCGTCGGGGACGAACTCCGTGATGCGGCGGGCGAGCGTGTCCTGCGCGGCGTCGACGCGACGCAGATAGACGCCGTGCGCGGCGGACTGCAGCGAGCGCCCGAAGGCCGCGAGCGGGGGAGCCTTCAGCGTGACGACGACCTCGGTCGCCGGTCCCGTGCCCCGCGCGCTCAATCCGTCACCGGAGAGAACGACGGCGGCCACGGCCGCCGCGAGGATCGGTAGGGCGAGGCGTCTCAAGAGTGCGGATGAGAGGACTTGAACCTCCACGCCCTTACGGGCACACGGACCTGAACCGTGCGCGTCTACCAATTCCGCCACATCCGCGCGGCGGCGTCAGTGTAGCTAGGCGGCTGTGAACCGCTGCTGCACGGAGGCGACGTAGCCGGCCAGGTCGTGCTCGCGGGTCGCGAGCCGTTGCTCGCGCTCCTCGATGTCGCATTGGCGCGCCTCCAGCTTGTCCTCGCGGAGCTCCAGGTCGGCCTCCGTCCGCGCGTACTTGATGCGGAGATCGTCCTCGAGACGCTCGTAGCTCTCCTGCCGGTCGAGGATCTCCTGCTCGCGGCGGGCGAGCAGCGACTCGCGCGTCTCGATCCGCTCGCGCCGCTCGGCGAAGAACTGCTCGCGCGCAGCGACATCGGCCTCGCGGTTCTTGAGCTCCTCGCGAAGCCGCGTGACGAGGTCGGTGTCGCGCTCTTCGCGTGCCGCGGCGGCGAGCCGGCGGTTGACGTCGGCCTCCTGCGCGACCATCGCCATCTCGCGCTCGTCCAGCGACGCAGCACGGTCTTCGAGCTCCTTGATGCGGCGCTTCAGCGCCAGCTCGTCGGCACCGGTGTCGGATGCGGCGGCTTGCAGGCGCGCCTGCACCTCGAGCTGATCCTTCTCGCGCCGGGCAAGGTTCGCCTCGCGCGTCTCGAGCTCTGCCATCAGCGCGAATGCGTCCTGGGACGCCTGCCCGCGCTCCTGCGTGTCGCGCTCGAGGCGCTCGGACTGCGCGCGCAGCCGCTCTTCCCACGCCTGCAGCGCGGACTCGCCGTCGCCGACCGTGCGCTTGCGCTCCTCGATCTCGCGCTCGACCTGCTCGCGGCGCTCGTGGAGATGCTGCTCGGTCTGCTGGAGGGACGACTGCTTCGCCTCCAGCGACTGCGCGCGCGCAGCGAGCATGTTGCGCTCGCGTTCCGCCTCAGCCGCGGCTTCGCGTGCGGCGCGCTCGCGCTGCGCGGCGGCCTCGTCTCGCTCGCGCGCAGCGTGCTCCCGGCTCGCGACCCGCGCCTCGGCTTCCTGCTGTCGTGCGTCGAACGCCGCATGCTCGCGCTTGAGGCTGCGCTCGCGCTCTGCGATCGACGCCAGCTGGCGCGCCATCTCGGCGGCGGCTTCGGCGCGCTGCTTCTCGACTTCCTCCAGCGCCTCGACGCGCGTCTCGGCATGGCTCGAGAGCTCCTGCACGCGCGCGTACTCGGAGACGATCTCCGTGTGGCGCTCGACGAGCGCCGACTGATCGCGCTCGAGCTCGGCGGCGCGCGACTCGACCGACGACGAGCGCTCCTCGAGCTCGCGCGACCAGGCTTCGAGCTCGACCTCCCGCTCGGCGGCCGCGCGGCACGCGGCGTGCGCTTCCTCGCGCAGCTCGACCTCGCGCCTGAGCGCGGCGTCGAGCTCGGCGCGGAGCGCCGCGAGCTCGGGACCGGGATCGGGCACGAAGGGCTCGAGGCTCACCTCGACCGGCGCCGGCGCAGGTGGTGCCTGCACCACGTCGGGCAGCTCGACGAACACGTCGACCTGCGGTTGCGCCTGCTCGTGCGCCTCCGCGGGTGCGGCCTCGGCCTGCTCCGCCGGAGCGTCGCCGTTCTGCTTGCGCTCCAGCATCGAGCGCAGGCCCGTGCCGAACCCCGTCTCGATCTCGGGTGTCACCTACAGCACCTTCATGATGTTCATGAGCGCCGGGCCGAGCATGACGATGAACATGGCCGGGAAGATGAAGAGGATCGTCGGGAACAGCATCTTGATCGCTGCCTTCATCGCCTTCTCCTCCGCTGCAGCCTGACGGCGCAGGCGCGAGTCGGCCGCCTGCACGCGCAGGATGCGCCCGAGCGAGATGCCGAGCTGGTCGGCCTGGACGACCGCGCGCACGAACGTCTTCAGCTCCTGCGCCGCGGTGCGGTTGGACATGTTCTTCAGCGCGGTCTGGCGTGACTCGCCCATGCGGATCTCGGAGAGCAGCAGGCCGAACTCCTCGATCAGTGGGCCGCTCATGTGCTCGGTCAGCTTGGTGACCGCGCCGTCGAAGCCGAGGCCGGCCTCGACGCTCACCGCGAGCAGGTCGAGCGCGTCCGGCAGCGAGCCGCGCACCGCGTCGCGCCGCTTGCGGATGCGCGACGAGAGCAGGAACTCCGGCGCGAAAAAGCCGAGCGCGCCGAGGATCGGCAGCAGGAAGATGCCGGAGACGAACGATGCGGCCGCCGCGAGCACGACGGCGAGGAACGCGCACGCGAGCATCGCCGCGCCCTTGATCGCGAGGAACGACGACGGCGTGATCCGCTGCGCGAGCCCTGCGGCAAGCAGGCGCGCACCGATCGAGTCGAGGTTCGTCCGCGGATTGAGCTTCATCGGGATCGATGCGAGCCGCAGCGACGCCGGCGCGAGCACGCGCTCACGGAAGCGCAGGTTCTCGTCCGCGCGCTGCGGGACGCGGACGCGTCCGTAGTCGGCTGCGAGGCGGACCGAACGTGCTTTCAGCCTGGCGGAGTAGGTCGCCGCCTCGCAGAGCGCGAACGCTGCGGCACCGAAGGCGAGGACGGCGAAGACGAAGAGCACTGCGTTACCCCCTGAAGGTGACGATTCGCTTGAGCAACAGACTTCCGAACCCGATCATCATCAGGCCGAGGACCATCAGCTTCTGGCCGAGTGGCGTGTGGTACAGCGGGGCCATGTAGAGCGGGTTGAGCATCGTCACCACGGCGGCGACGAAGAACGGCAGGCCGACGAGGATGTACGCCGACATGCGGCCCATCGCGGTCAGGCTGCGCACCTTGCGCGCGAACTGCTGCCGCTGGCGGACCGTCTCGGCGACCATGTCGAAGAGGCCGGCGAGCGAGCCGCCGATCTGACGCTGGATCGTCACCGCGTTGATCACGAACGTGAAGTTGCTCGAGCCGACGCGAGCGGCCATGTGCTGGAGGGCGTCGTCGATCGGCTTGCCGAGCTGGGTCTCGGTCATCACGCGCTTGAACTCGCTGGCGGCGGGCTCGGCGCCCTCGTCGACCACCGACTGTATTCCCTGGCGGAAGCTGTGGCCCGCCTTCAGCGAGGCGGCGAGCGTGATCAGCAGGTCGGGCAGCTGGTTCTCGAACTTGCGGACGCGTGCCTTCGCCTTCATCGAGACGTAGCCGAGCGGTGCACCGAAGCCGAGCGCCATCACGACGAGCATCGTCAGGCCGACGCCGGCGACGATCGCCGTGAGGAGGCCGAGCGCGAGCGCAATCGCAGCGCACACGGCGAGCAGCTCGCCCGGGCGGATCGGCAGGTCCGCCCGCTCGATCATCGACTGCACCATCTTGAAGTGCTTCAGGTCGGCGAGCGCCTTCTCGATCGCGTCGGCGAGGCGGGTGCGGGTGGCGTCGCGCGAGGCGCGGCGCCGGGCCTTGGGGTTGCGTGCGGCCGACCCCACGTGCGGCTCGATCCGCTGCTGCACGCGGCTGCCGCGTGTCGCGGCGAACCAGAAGCGCAGGGCGAGCAGGAGCAGCGCGCCGACGGCGCCGCCGATGGCGACCGTGCCGATCGCGCCGTACCCGGCGGCCGGGATCACGGTGCTCGGAGCGGCCGGCGCGGTCCCCGACGACGTCGATAGGGTGAAGTCCCGGGTCGCCTTGCCGCTGCCGCGCACGCTCGCGGCGACGCGGATGCGGCTGCCGGGGCCGGCCGCGGTCAGGTAGGAGAGGCTCCAGGTGCGGGCGAGCTCGTCGCGGAGCGCGCCGTAGGTCGCGGCGAGGCCGCTCGACGAGGCAGCGACGCGAAACGAGCCGCCCGTCTCGGTCGCGAGCCGGCGCAGGTCACCGGGTGTGAACGAGGGACCGGCGATGCCGATCGCGTACACGGAGGCGTTGGCCTTCTTCGCGGCGTCGACGGCGTCCTCGAGCGAGTGCAAGCTGGAGACGTCCTGGCCGTCGGTGACGACGACGATGGCGCGGCCGGGCCGGTCGTCCGCAGCGAGGCGGCCGGCGGCGAGCACGATCGCGTCGTAGAGTGCGGTCCCGGGCTTGGGGTCGACGGTCAGGCCGGTCAGCTGGTCGCGCGCCGCACCCGGCGAGGAGCCGGACTGCGTGAGCGCGATCGCGTTGCTCCCGAACACGACGACGCCGACGTGGTCGTCGCCGCGCGAGCTCGCGACGAACTTCTGCGCCGCGCCGACCGCGCGCGCGAGCGGCTTGCCACGCATCGATTGGGAGCGGTCGAGTGCGAGCGCCACGCTCTTCGTCCGGCCGAGATTGACGGCGGTGTAGCCGGCGACGCCGTTGCCGTTCTCGTTCAGCGTCGGCGTGTGCGCATTCGCCGGCGCCACGAGCGTGACGCGGATCAGCGGGTACTGGCCGGCGTCGATCGTGCGGATCTTCGTGGTCGCGGCGTGCGCCTGCGCAGCCGTCGCGCAGTACGCGGCCGCGACCGTGAGGAAGACGAGATGCTGCAGCTTCAGTCTCACTCGTAGCCTCCGCCGAACCCGGCCGACGCAAACGACGCACGCAGCTGGTCGGGATCCTCGCCCGAGAAGAACGTGGGCGGGAGCACCACGTTGTTCGTGGCGAGCTTCTCCATGAAATGCGGCTTGAGGCCCGTCGCGCGCAGCGGCGAGAGCAGGCGGTGTGCGGCCGCGTAGGACTCCTCCTCGCCCGGAGGCGCGGCGGCGAAGATGTCCTGCAGCGTCACGACGTCGGCCTCCATGCCGAGCACCTCGGAGATGGCGGTGATGCGGCGCGAGCCGTCGACGAGGCGCTCGATCTGGATCAGCAGGTCGAAGGCGCTCGCGATCTGCTCGCGGATCGCGCGGTGCGGCAGCTCGACGCCGGCTGTGAGCACGAGCGTCTCGAGGCGCGAGAGAGCGTCGCGCGGCGAGTTCGCGTGGATCGTCGTCAGCGAGCCCTCGTGACCCGTGTTCATCGCCTGAAGCATGTCGACCGTCTCCGCGCCGCGAACCTCTCCGACGATGATGCGGTCGGGGCGCATCCGCAGCGCGTTGCGGACGAGCTCGCGGATCTTGATCTCGCCGATGCCCTCGATGTTCGCCGGGCGCGACTCGAGCGTGATCACGTGGTCCTGCTGGAGCTGGAGCTCCGCGGCGTCCTCGATCGTCACGATGCGCTCGTCGCCGGGGATGAACGCGCTCATTGCGTTGAGCGTCGTCGTCTTGCCGGTGCCGGTACCGCCGGAGATCAGGATGTTCAGCTTCCCGCGCACACACGCGGCGACGAACTGCGCGGCGCGGGGGCTGAGCGTGCCGAACGTGATCAGGTCGTTGACCGTGTACGGGTCGCGGGAGAACTTCCGGATCGTCACCGTCGGGCCGTTCAGAGCGAGCGGGGGGATGATCGCGTTGACCCGGCTGCCATCGGGGAGGCGCGCATCGACCATCGGGGATGCCTCGTCGACGCGGCGGCCGACCTGCGAGACGATCTTGTCGATGATCCGCATGACGTGCGAGTCGTCGACGAACCGGACGGGCGTGTGCTCCAGCTTGCCGCTCCGCTCGATGTAGACCCGGTCGGGTGCGTTGATCATGATCTCCGTCACGGAGTCGTCGCGGAGGAGCGGCTCGATCGGGCCGTAGCCGAGGATGTCATCGGTGAGCTGGCGGACGATCTCGCGCCGCTCCTCGCGAGTGAGGGGGGTGCGGTCGACGGTCAGCTCTTCGGTCACCGCTTTGTAGACGCGGTCCGCCAGGTCGTCGCTGTCCTGCTTGTACAGCTCGGGTCCGAGCTTCGCGATGCACTGGTGGTGGATCCGCGCCTTCAGCTCCGCGTACGGATCGATGGAGGCGGTCTCGACGGGTGCCGGCCGGGCGCCCGTGGCGCCGAGGGCGACGACGGTTCCGCCGTCGCCCTGCCTGGTCAGACGATCCTGAAGGCCCATCGACTACGCCCTCGCCAGCAGCCGCTTGCGCTGCTTCTTCTTCTGCTCCACCGGGACGAGCGTCTTCGCGAGTGCGTACAGCGACTTCGAGAAGTCGGAGCCCGGGTCGGAGAGGACGGCCGGCGTGCCGCGGTTGACGGAGACGGGCACCGCGCGGTCGGAGGGCACCTCGGCGGCCATCGTGACCTTCAGGGCGCTCTCGACCTCGCGCTTGCTGAGCCCGACCTTCGTGTTCGCGCGATTGAGGACGAACTTGATGCGGCTTGCCGGGAACGAGAGCAGCTCGAGCGTCTGCAGCGCGAGCCGCACGTTCTTCAGCGTCGGCACGTCGAGGCCGCACACGATCAGCAGCTCGTCGGTGCGGTCGAGCGTTGCGAGCATCGGGCCGTGGAAGAACGGCGACGTGTCGACGACGATCGTCTCGTAGCACTCACGTGCCACCTCGAGCAGGCGGGTGATCTTGGACTCGGTGACGAGCTCCGCGTCCTCGGGCCGGAGCGGGGCGGGAAGGACGTCGAGGCCCGACGGGTGCTTTGCCGTGTAGCCGGCAAGCTTCTCGATGTCGAGCTCGCCCGGTGCGACGACCAGGTCGTAGACGGTCTTGTCCGGCTCGAGGCCCATCACGATCGCGGCGTCCCCGAACTGCAGGTCGAGGTCGAGCAGCAGCGTCTTGCGCCCCTGCTTCGCGAGCGCGGCGGCCAGGTTGGACGCGGTGACGGTCTTGCCCGTGCCGCCTTTCGGCGAGAACACCGTCACGACACGGCCGAGCTGGGAGCGCGTGACCGTGGGAACTCCGCGCTTGGCGTGCGCGGCCTTGCGGATCGTGAAGACGACGTTCTCGACGAGCTGGGGCAGGAGCAGCACGTCGGCGACCTCGGCCTCGAGTGCCTCCTCGAGCAGCCCGGTGGCATGGCCCGACGCGACGATCACGATCGGCGAGCGCGTCTGCTCGCGGATCGCCGCGACCTCGGTCGCCGGGAAGGACTCCAGGCGCGTGCCGTGGACGATGCAGTCCAGGTGGCCGCCGGCGAGGACGCCGGTCGCCTGGGCGACATGGTCGCTCGATCCGACGACCTCGATGTCCTCGTGCTCTCCGAGCGCGTCCCGGAGCTCCGGGAGGCCTTCGCACTGGCCGGTGAAGTAGATGCGTGTCTTCTGCTGCTCGCTCACTGTCCGACTCCCACTCCCTCGAGGGCCTTTGCGGATGCGCCGTCCTTCAGCACCGTCACCGGCGTCTCGATCGACTCGCGGCTGTCGACGGCCTTCGCCACGGGGCGGAGCACGAGCGTCCAGTTGGCTGCGTTGCCGAGCGTGAAGAACACCTTCTGCTCTTGCTTGCGGTCGCTGACCGCGAGGAGCACGGACACCGTGCCGGTCCCGGAGACCGTCGAGGCTCCGACGTCAGGGGCGTGAAGGACGAGCAGGTTGCGCACGACGGTGCGGACGGCGGTGCACGTGAGGCACGAGCCCGTCTTCAGGTTCGCGACGAGGTCGACGTGGTCGCCGTCGCGGAGCGTGCCGGCAAGCAGCTCGTCGCTCGAGCCCGGCACAGAGATCGCGCGGAACGTCCCGTGCAGCTGAGCGCGGATACCGAGCTCCTGTTGGTTGGCGAACCGGCGGAGAGTGATCTGCTCGCCGGCGTAGATGTTCTGCGCCGAGACGAGCGACAGGACTTGCTGCGGGTTGGAGATCGCTCCGGGCACGACCGTGCGCTGCACGACGTCGGCGGTGGTGACCCAGCCGTGCGCGACGAGATCGGTTCCGGTGGTGCCGGCCGGGATGTCCCGCTTCGCGACGTACACCTGCACGGTGGTCTCGCTCTGCTGGACGTGACGCTTGTAGTTGGCGACGTAGAACGTCGTCAGCAGCGCCGCGACGAGCGCGAGGCCGACTGCGACGGAGATGTTGCGGAGACGGTAGGTCATGCGGGCGGTTTCCTTTTCCTTATTCGAGTCGTTCGTGAGTGGTACTGGTCAGGTTGCCCGACTTGACAACGATCCCGAGGATGTTGATCGAGAAGGGATATGTGGCGGTCACGGCGACATCGGAGCCGGGAGTCGTCCAGCTCGTCGAGCTGACCGTGACCTGCGCGGGGGTGAGGCTGAGGTTCGTCGCCGACGCGATCGTCGCGGCGCGGGCCGCGGCACCGTTGTCGCCGACGAAGCGGCTGACGGCAGCCTTGCGCGCTCCGACACGAGTCGCGTTCGTGAGCGTGATGTAGTTGTTGTAGGTGAGCCCGAACTGGACGATGCCGAGCACGAGCATGAGCAGAAGCGGCAGGACGAAGGCGAACTCGACCACGCTCTGGCCGCCCTCGTTGCGGAAGCTGGTCCGGCGCACGTTCATCCTCCGAACGAGGTCGCGATTTGCGTGAAGAGCCCGGTCACCGAGCTCGCGAGAAACGGGAGCACGGCCATCACGAGGCCGAAGATCAGGACGAGGATGACCGCGTACTCGGTCGTCGTCTGGCCGTTCGTGCACCCGGGGCGGGCGGGGCCGTGGTCGGTGAGGAGGCTGTTGCGGCGGCGGTAGGTCATGTGGCGGCGGTGGTGCTTTGGGGAGGGCGGGCGCCCGGCAAGGCGCCCGCCCTCGTTCCTGCTCCGTGCTAGTGAAGCTGTGCGTTCACGTCCGAGAAGGCGTTGACGATCTTCGGCCCGAGGAGAACGAGCACTGCGATCACACCGACGACGATGAGAGCCAGCAAGATGCCGTACTCCGTCATCGTCTGACCCTCCTCGCGACGCAGCTGGATGCGGACCAGCTCATACCAATCGCGGAGTTCCATGTGGGATACCTCCCTTCTGCGGCGCGTGGGGCGGATTTTGTTCGGCGTGTGTGCGGTGGCGCTCAACGGATTGCTCCTGTTCGTTTGTTGGCGCGCCGCTTCGCCGTGGTCTCTGCGTCGTGTTGTACGACGCTATGTGGGAGTGAAGAAACCCCTAGTGGGTCAAACTTGCGCAACGTCTTCAAAGATCACTCCGAAGGGGTACGGGGTGTCACGCAACAGAGGTACGCGCGTTGTCATTGCGCATGTCGAGCTATGAGACATGCAAGTGCAGAAGCACGATGGGAGCGTCGTCGTCGAGCGTTGTGTGCTCGCGGTTCGTCCGTTCGCACGCATGAAAGGACTCCTCGGTCGTCGCGCGCTCGAGCCGGGCGAGGGGATCCTGCTGCGCCCTGCCGGCTCGATCCACATGTTCTTCATGCGCTTCGCGATCGACGCGATCTTCTGCGACAACGACCTCGTGGTCGTCGACGTCGCGCGAGACCTTCGCCCGTGGCGGATGGCCGCCCGGCGCGGGGCGAAGCAGGTGATCGAGCTCGCCGCCGGCGCAGCCGCAGGGGTGCGCGCTGGCGACCGGCTGTCGCTCGCTACGATCGCCGAGTGAGCACGCAACCACTCCGCGACCTGCTGGCGCAGGCATTCCCCGATGCGATCGAGCTCGACGTGACCGATCGCACGGGCGGGGGAGACCACTTCCAGGTTGTCGTGACCTCGCCGTCGCTCGCCGGCCTGTCGCTGGTCGAGCAGCACCGGCGTGTATACGAGGCCCTGTCGGCGCCGCTCGCCGACGGGACGATCCACGAGCTACGCATCAAGACGAAGGGAGCGCGGTGAGCTATCAGGAGAAGATCAAGGAAGTCATCGACGGCTCGGACGTCGCGCTCTTCATGAAGGGCACGCCGGCCTTCGTGATGTGCGGGAACTCGGACCGCGCGTTGCAGGCGCTGCGGCGCACGGGCGCGTCGGTGACCGCCGTCGACGTCCTGCCCGACCCGACGATCCGCCAGGAGCTGTCGGCGATCTCGGGCTGGCCGACCATCCCGCAGGTGTTCGTGAAGGGCGAGCTGGTCGGCGGCGCCGACATCGTCGAGGAGCTCGAGCAGTCGGGTGACCTCGAGCGGACGCTGCGCGAGAAGCTCGGCGACGGCTACGCGGACGAGCGCACGGAGCAGACGGTCGCACTGAGCTGACGCACTGAGCTCGAGGTCGCACTGAGCTCGAGGTCGCACTGAGCTCGAGGTCGCACTGAGCTCGAGGTCGCACCGAGCGGAACGTTCGCTTCGCCGGGCCCGAATCACGCTTTCGGGTGACAAGAAACAGGCCCCCTGCGGCTTCTCTACGTGCAGATGGCTCAGGGGGTCATTACCAGCGTCGGCCTGCGCCCGAGACTCGAGCGGCTGACGATCGTCGGTCCGGCGGTCACGCGCTCGCGGGCCTGCCTGGTCGTGTGCCTCGTCCTGCCGTCGGCGGCGTTCTACGCGCTCGTCCTGCGCATGGTCGTGCGCGGCGTCGAGCGCGGCTCCGACTTCGCGAGCTTCTGGGCGGGGGCGGGCCGCGTCCTGCATGGCGTCTCGCCGTACCCGGCGGTCGGGTCGCTGCCCGCCGTCGCCGACCGCCTGACGTTCGTCCCGTACGTCTACCCGCCGCCCGCCGCGTTCGCGCTCGGGCCACTGTCGCCGCTGCCTTTCTGGCTCGCCGACACGATCTTCTTCTGCCTGATCATGGCCGCGGTCGCGCTCGCGCTCCGCGTGCTCGACGTCACCGACTGGCGCTGTTACGCGGCGGGCTTCGCCTGCGTGCCCGTGATGGCCGCCGTCGCGGTCGGGTCACTGAGCACCTTGCTGCTCCTCGGCGTCGCGCTTGCGTGGCGGTGGCGGCACACGACGTGGCGGCTCGCGGCGGTGGTCGCTGCGCTCGTTGTCGCGAAGCTCTTTCTCTGGCCACTCTGGCTCTGGCTCGTCTACACCCGCCGCCTGAAGGCCGCCGCGCTCTCGGCTGCGGTCGGTGCCGCCGCGACGTTCGGCGCCTGGGCCGTGATCGGCTTCGCCGGCCTCGGCGACTACCCGACGCTGCTCTCACGCCTGAGCGAGCTCGTCGGCAAACAGAGCTATTCGCTGTACGCGCTCTTCCGCACCGAGGGCATCTCGCGCTCGACGGCGCAGGCGCTCGTCTTCGTCGTCGCGGCGCTCGCCGTCGCCGGCCTCGCGCGGCGCGTCCCGACGAGCCGCACCGACCGAGGCGCTTTCTGCGTCGCACTCGGGCTCGCGCTGCTCACGACGCCGATCCTCTGGCCGCACTACCTCGTGCTGCTCCTCGTCCCGATCGCGCTCTCGCGCCGCACGTTCTCGGCCTGGTGGCTGTTCCCGCTCCTCTACTGGCTCGACGCGGACGGCTGGAGCTACGCGGATCCGATCAAGATCGCGCCCGCCCTCGCGCTCGCCGCGGTGCCGTTCGCGCTCGCGCTGAGGACGGCCGAGTGAGCTCGTCGCCCATCCCCGTTCCACGTCCGGGCGTGCTCGCGCTCCCGCCGCTCGCGCGCCGCGCGCGGCTCGTGGCGGAAAGCGAAGCGCTCCCGATCGTCGTGATCGCGATCTGGACGAGTCTGTTGCTCGTCACGATGCCGTTCCTGGTCGGCCAGGACACGTTCCTCGCGTTCGTCGACGGCCGCCTGGTCGCGCAGCACGGGCTGCCGCACGCCGACACGCTCACATACTGGTCGCTGGGACGGCCGTGGACGGACCAGCAGTGGGGCGCTCACCTCGCGCTCTACGAGTTGGCGCGGCTCGGCGGGGTGAGACTCGCCGCCGTCGTGGGCGTCGCGTGCGTCGCGTGTGCACTCGCAATCGCCGCGACGGTGGCCCGTCGCCTCGGCGCATCGCAGCGCAGCGTGGCGGTCGGCCTGCTGCTGCCTGTCCTCGGTGCGCCGTGGCTGGCGCAAGTCCGAACGCAGAGCCTCGCGCTCGCGCCGTTCGTGCTCGTCTACGCGCTGCTCGCACTCGACGCCCGCCGGCCGGGCCGGCGTGTCTTGCTCGTCCTGCCCGTGCTTGCCGTCTGGGCGAACCTGCACGGCACCGTCGTCCTCGCCGCGGGACTGACGGGTCTCTACGCGCTCACACTCCTGCGCAAGCGCGCGTCACGGCTGCGCGCGGGCGCGCTCCTTGCCGGCGCGCCGCTGTGCGTGGTCGCGTCGCCGTACGGGCTGGGTCTCGTCGGCTACTACCACACGATGTTCGTCAGCGCCCCGCTGCGCGAGTACGTCAGCGAGTGGGGGCCGCCGACGATCGGCAGCGCGAGCGCGATCTTCTTCCTCTCCGCGTTCGGACTGGTCGCGCTGTGGGCGCGTCACGGCCCCGTCCTCACCTCGTTCGAGCGCTGGGCGCTCCCGGTGCTGCTCTTCGGCGCGCTGACCGCCGCGCGCAACTGCGTCTGGTTCGAGCTCGCCGCCGCCGTCTCGTTCCCGCGTCTGCTGGACGCCGCCTGGCCGTCGCGGATCGCGCTCACCGCAGGCGTCCGCCGCACGAACGTCGCGCTCGCCTCGCTCGCGCTTGCCGCCCTGGTCGCGGTCGCCGCCACGCAGCTGACGCGACCTGCGAGTTGGGTCGAGCGCGGACGTTCGCCCGCCGCTGCCGGCGCCGTTGCGAAGGCGGCCGGCCCGGACGGGATCGTGCTGGCCGACGAGGAGCACGCGGACTGGCTGCTCTGGCAACAGCCGTCGCTTGCCGGGCGCATCGCCTACGACGTCCGCTTCGAGCTCTTCGACCGGCGGGAGATGGTGGCGATCCGGTCGCTGCTCGTCGGCTCGCACGCGATGTGGGCGCGGTGCGGCGTGACTGCGCGCGTCGTCACGTTCGCGCACCCGTGGACCCGGAAGCGGATCGCTGCGCAGAACGTGCTCGCGAAGGGTGCACGTCAGGTCGCCGACGCGGACGGCTTCAGCGCGGTCGTCCAGCCGCGCGCGGCGACGACCTGCAAGCGCCTTTAGCGCGCGCTGTCCGCACGCGGGTCGTCCGGGTCTATCTCCCACGCGACCGCGAGGTAGAACCAGAGCGAGCTGACTTGCGTCGAGCAGACGACGAACGCGACCGGCACCGTCGATCCGTCCTTGCGGTGCACGAGCCGCACGCCTTCTCGGCGGTCGCGCAACAGCAGGACGCTGCGGTCGATGCCCCCCTCGGTGAAGTCGCCGACGTCCCGGGTCAGGAGGTCCGACCTGTCGTAGCCGAGGAGCTCCGCGCCGTAGCGGTTGATCGCGACGTACTTGCCGTCGTCGTCGTAGATGAAGAGCCCGACCTCGGCGTTCTCGGCACCGTCGCCGAGCAGCGAGGCGAGGATGATCTCCGGCGTCGGTCCGTGCCCGCGCGGGGTGAGGTCGTCGTCGGTTGTCATCGGAGTCCGCGGCGCGGTCGCGGCGATCGTACGGGGTTCTTCACAACCTACGCAACCCGGAAGGTGGCTCGAGCGCGCGCGGGCGAACGCCGATGCACCAGGGGTGACGTCGTTCATGCTCGTCGACCTGCTCGACCACGCGCTCGCCGGGCTCGTCCAGAACACCGAGGTCACGCTCGCCGAGGCGAACGAGCCCGACCAGCTGGAGCGGCTCGCGCGCCGTGCGCCCGTCGCGGCCTAGGCGAACCGGGCGGCCGAGCGGGCACGACGGCGCTCGGCCTCGACCTCGCGGTCGCGCGGCTCGGCCGACGTGACGAGCTCGTCGATCAGCTCGCGCGTCGTCTCGGCGATCGCGGTCACCGCGCGCTCGAACGCAGCCTCGTTCGCCCGCGACGGCTTCTGCATCCCGCTCACCTTGCGCACGAACTGCAGCGCCGCCGCCTGGACCTCGTCCTCGCTCGTCGGCGGCTCGAAGTTGTAGAGAACTCTGATGTTCCGGCACATGGCGTGATTCTACGCGCGGAGGCTCGCGAGGACCTCGTCGGCGTGCGTGTCCGGCTTCACCTTGTGCATCACACGCTTGACGTTGCCGTCCTCGCCGATCACGAACGTCGAGCGCTCGACGCCCCA
>Ga0136846_1226933_pt1 | contig 14946 bp, 11 predicted proteins | sample HopSoiMetagenom2_FD_96841 | JGI IMG/M metagenome (GOLD analysis project Ga0136846, IMG submission 96841) | Grasslands soil microbial communities from Hopland, California, USA - 2 Assembly 2016 (version 4) | ecosystem: Environmental > Terrestrial > Soil > Grasslands | place: USA: Hopland...
CTATCTTTGTAACGAAATGAGAACGTTTGAAGATACTTACCGGCATAAAGGATTGCGTAAACAGCTCGTTGATCAATTAAAACAGAAAGGCATTACCGATGAACGGGTGCTGACAGCCATATTACAGATCCCGCGGCATTATTTCCTCGATTCAGCTTTAGACAGGGTCGCTTATGAAGACCGGGCTTTTCCTATTGCGGAAGGACAAACCATTTCACAACCATATACGGTTGCCTATCAAACCCAGTTGTTAGAGGTAAAGCCTTACGAAAAAGTGCTTGAAATTGGTACGGGCAGTGGATACCAGGCAATTGTGCTGGGCGAAATGAATGCCCAGGTGTATACTATTGAGCGTCAGAAAAAATTGTATGAAGAACACCGCGGTTTTGTATTGAGAAGCAAATACCCCAACATTAAATATTTTTATGGTGATGGGTATGAAGGCCTGCCAACTTATGCACCTTTCGACAAGGTGATTGTTACGGCAGCTGCTCCCTATATTCCACCTAAATTGATCGACCAGTTAAAAACAGGCGGCAAAATGGTAATACCGGTAGGCGAGGGCAACATCCAACGCATGTTACGCCTTACCAAACAAAGCGATGGTAGTGTAACAGAAGAGTTATTCGACAATTTTTCGTTTGTGCCAATGCTTGAAGGAAAGAATAATTAATATTGAATCCCCCTATGAAAACAACTGAGAACTAAATAACTTAAAAACTAAATAACTCAGCTTGCGAATAGTTATTATCGGTACAGGAAATGTTGCAACCATATTGGGAAAAAGGTTTTTGGCAGCAGACCATGAAGTAGTACAGGTTTGCGGAAGAAATCAACTACATGCTGAAGAACTGGCCGATGCATTGTCTGCCTCGTTCACCACCGATCTGCAGCATTGTAACCCCCATGCCGATCTGTATGTGCTGGCGGTTAGTGACACCGCTGTGGCGGCCATCGCTTCACAACTACAACTGAATAATAAACTGGTGGTGCATACCGCCGGTGCGGTTTCAAAAGACGTTCTAAGCGCCTGCAGCAAGAACTATGGCATCCTGTATCCCCTGCAAAGCCTCCGCAGTGAGTTGAATGAATTACCCGATATTCCTTTTTTAGTGGATGGCAATACTGAAGATGACCTGGCGCTTATTACCGAGTTTGCCAATTCCATCAGCAACCAGGTGCAACAGGCCGGTGATGAACAACGGTTGAAACTACATGTGGCGGCTGTATTGGTAAGTAATTTTACCAATCATTTATATGCCCTGGCAAAAGCTTATTGTTTACAGGAGCATGTTGATTTCAATATGTTGTTGCCGCTGATTACTTCGGTGGCCGAACGGCTGCATGATTACGAGCCGGTGGCTGTACAAACGGGCCCGGCTGTCCGTAACGACGATGCCACCATTCATAAACACCTGGCGCTGTTACAACAGCATCCCGCTTTAAAAACCATGTATATTATGTTTACGGAGAGTATAAAGAAAATGCACAAGCCAAAGCTATAAGCAATAAGCCGTTGCGGCAACAGACCTGTCAACTTGTAAACTGGTCAACCTGCTACTTACTTTGACTTTGGCAGTTGCTTTTTCTTTTTCTTCTTTATTGTCTTTACTTTCTCCTGTCCATCCACCAGGTATCTTTCCCGGATAATGCGCATATGATGGGCTACGTGGCCTGCACAAACAAATGCCAGTCCGGCAACGCTGATGTTGTTGTTGTTGGCCGAACCGGATTGCTGTAACTGGTCATCGTCGAGCGAATTCAGGAACAGTTCATTGGCGCTGCGCAGGGCCTTGAATTCCTCTACCAGCTCGTTCCATTTGCGTTTGGGGGCTTTGGCAGTTATGGCCCAGTTGTTCTCATCAAAACCTGGCAGGGGCGCCGGGTCGTGACGGGCAAAGGTGAGGGCCCGGTAAATGAATACCCGCTCCGAGTCAATGATGTGCTGCAGCAATTCCTTGATCGTCCATTTGCCTTCCGCATAGGCATAGTTGATCTTTTTGTGGGGGATCTGTTTCAGGAGTTTTCTAAAACGGCGGGTGTTGTTGGTCAGAGCCTCCTGCAGATTGTCTTCCTGCAGGGCATTGATATAGGTTTTGTAAAAATCAGGTACGGTAATGTCTTTTCTATTAACCATACTTTTTTTCTAAAAATAAAGAAAAAGTTACAGGTTCCAAGTTTCAGGTTCCAGGTTTTCCGGGCCCTGCAACCTGCAACCTGTTACCTGGAACTGCATAAAAAGAAACAGGGGACACATTTTAGCATAACGCTTCAATGTGTCCCCTGTGCTTATATCTTAAAAATCTTATCCTTTCTTGTTCTTCAACGTGGGTTTAGGTGACGCTCCTTTGGGAGCCACCTTGTTACCTGAAGGATTAAGCGTAGCGGCTACCTTGGCGGCTTCGTAGGCATTGATAACGCCACCGCTTACACAAATGTCGCTCAGGAGAACGGTTTCGTCAGTACCTGGTTTGTTCACTTTCACCCCAGGGTTCTGGGCCGATTTCATGATGCAATATTTTACCTGCTGCGGTGTGAGGTAGGGGAAATATTCCAGCAGCAGGGCTGCTGTACCAACCACTACCGGGCAGGCCATACTGGTACCCTGGGCATTGCCATAGGTATTGCCACCTGGAATGCTCGACCAGATCTTAACGCCGGGCGCAAACACATCTACCTGTTTTTTACCATAGTTAGAGAAGCTGGCTGTATAACCACCGGCATTGGGGTCGCCGCTGGCGCCTACAGTGATCCAGTTCGACGCTTTTTTATGGGTATCCTTCATAACAGGATTGGGGAAGTTATCAGCCGTATCAACGTTCTTGGCGTCGTTACCCGCTGCGTGCACCAGCAAAACGCCTTTGCTTTCAGCATATCTAACGGCATCATCTATCCATTTTTTCTGGGGAGAAAAATCTTTACCAAAGCTCATGTTCACTACTTTGGCGCCGTTATCAGCCGCATAGCGAATAGCCAGGGCAATATCTTTATCGTGCTCATCGCCATCAGGCACGGCACGGATCATCATAATACGTACGTTATCAGCAACGCCATCCATTCCTTTACCATTGTTGCGTTCAGCGCCAATGATACCGGCCACGTGAGTGCCGTGGAAGGGGGTTGAAGCCATTACATCAGCGTTCCCGTAGCTACGGTCGTTGATGTCCTGTTCGTTATCGTGGGTAACTTCACCCCGGTAATCTTCGGGCGCTTTTGTTTTTGACTCTTCTTTTCTTTCCTCACCGCTAACAAACTCTTCAAAACCATCCAGGAATTCCTTGTTGGTAGTTTCCATCATCTGGTTGTTCTTGAAAAGGAACATCAGGGCGCCTTTGGCCGAACTTTGTTCGGGCGATTCGGTTTTAAAAGTATCCAGCTGGTTACCGGTATAGATATCTTTACCCATGCCTGCCCGTAAAATGCTGTCACTTTTTTGAGCAGTGATTAAATATTTTCTCAGTCTAACCACGTCAATTTGTTCGTCGCCGCCATCACCCTCTACTTTTGATTTTGACTTCAACCACATTTTGTACTGGTCTTTTTCTTCCGCACTCATTTTGGTTGTATCTACCTTTTGATCGGCGAATTTGCTTTTAAACATATGGTAAACGCGGGCGCCTTCGTAAGAATCCTGTTTTACGTTTTTACCATCTTTACCACCTATAAAGTTCCAGCCATGAATGTCATCCACATAGCCGTTTCCGTCGTCATCGATGCCATTGCCTGGGATCTCTTTGGGGTTTACCCACAGAATGTCTTTCAGATCTTCGTGCAGGGTATCGATACCTGAGTCGATGATCGCTACCAACACAGTCTTCCCTTTCAGGTTCTTGGAGTGAATGAAATCATAGGCTTTATTGACACTGATCCCATAGTATCCATCCTTGGTTTTGTCGAGCAGATGCCATCCCTTCGGCACATCGCCTGTTTTAATACTTTTCTCCTGCTGCGCAAAAGAGGTTTGTTCTGCAACCACAAAGGCAGCTAATAAGCCTGCTACTTTTACCAGTTTGTTCATTTACAAGTGTTTTTGTTCTTTACAGATTTACAGATGCGTAACGTAAGTTTATTAACGGTATATAAGACTCAAATATCTGGTTTTTTACTAATTCTTAACATTTGAAGATTTCCCGCCTTTACAAACGTTCATTTTTTGTCAGGCACAAAATATAAAATTAAAAGCCACACATGTATGTTATTACATGAGTGGCTGATAATTTGTTTATAAGATTTTGTAAAGAAAAGCAATGTACCAGGTACCTTTTCCTTACTGCTGTGACAGTTTCAATTCAACGCGCCGGTTGGCCGCTTTGCCTGCCGGTGTGCTGTTATCGGCAACCGGTTTTTCCTGGCCATAACCTTTTGTTGCTAACCGGTTGGCGTCAAGGCCTTTTTGCACCAGGTAGTTTTTAACGGCATCGGCACGTTTTTGTGATAAGGTGAGGTTGGTGGCAGGTTTACCCACGTTATCGGTATGGCCTTCTATCGACAGTTTCAGGGTTGTATCTGTTCGCAGAATGGCTACCACACTATTCAACGCGCTGTGCGATTCCGGCGCGATCTTATCGCTGCCCGTTATAAAGAATATTTTTTTAGCGGCATAGTTTACTTTTTCAACGATCTCTTTCTTAATGTCCGGACAACCCTTATTGGCCAGTGTGCCAGCTACAGTCGGGCATTTATCTTCTTTGTCATTCACGCCATCGCCATCGCTGTCGGGGATCGGGCAGCCATTAAATTCGGGCGGACCTGCTTTATCAGGACACATATCCACTTCATCGTTCAGGCCATCGCCATCGGTATCGGGGATGGGGCAGCCATGGTATTTGAAGGTGCCTGGTACATCAGGGCATTGGTCTACGTCGTCGAGTACAGTATCGTTATCGCGGTCAAGGATGGGGCAGCCCCGGTCGCGCGGCAAGCCAGGCACATCGGGACATTTATCCAGGGCATCAGCAACGCCGTCATTGTCTTTATCGGGGCAACCGCCTGCTTTGGCCGAACCCGGCACATCAGGACAGGCATCGGCTTTGTCAGGAACGCCATCACCATCTTTATCGTTGGTCAGGATTACTTTTTTATTCAGCCAAAAACCAAGAGAGGCGCCTATCACCTGGTGTTTAAAGGTACCAGAGTAGGAGGCTTTATAAAAATTGGTAAGACCCTGGCTAATGAAACCGGTCAACAGTACGTTGCCCAGTTCAAACCCAACCCGGGCATTCACCCCAAAATCGAACGTTTTTACCATTCCGGTATTTTTACCCACCTGAATGGTAGATTCGTCCTGTTTATAGTGCAGTCCGGTGTCTCTTTTTTCCCAGCTGGATTTGCCACTATAAAAGAATGACAGGTATGGTCCTGCGCTGATAAGGAAATTGCTTTTCCTGCCCATTCGAAGTTTTACCGCTATGTTCAGCGGCATATCAATATAATTTGTGTAGAACGTATTGCTGTAAAACAGGGTGTCGGTTTTTACTGTAGTGGTATCGTAATAACGGGAGAATTTTCTACCCTTGTTTGAAAAAAAGAGACCAGGTTGAAAAAAAACTTTATTCGAATAACCCAGGGGTATTTCGCCTATAAGGCCCAGGTGCAGCCCGCTTCTTTTGGTATAAAAGGGTTCGGTGGTTTTGTCCCAGTTCGGTAGATAATTGGTTTCTTTTACTGTCGAAGATTGTGGACCGCCCATAATTCCCAACCGCATTTGAGCATTGGCAGTGTATAGGGTTGATGTCAATAACAGCAGTGCGTAAAGTTTCTTCATACCGGTTCAGCTTGAAAGACTGGTAGTAACGTTTCTAATGCGGGTAATATTGTCTGAACTGGGATGGTTGGGATGATTGGGAAGCAGGAAGTAAGAAGTAGGAGGTAAGAAGAAACCTGTATTTCCTACTTCCTGCCTCTTACTTCTTACCTCGCACTATTTATACATGAAATTTGATACCCTGGGCTAAAGGAAGTTGGGTAGAATAATTGATCGTATTCGTTTGGCGTCGCATATACGCTTTCCAGGCGTCACTGCCGCTTTCGCGACCGCCGCCGGTTTCTTTTTCTCCGCCAAAGGCGCCCCCGATCTCGGCCCCGGAAGTGCCGATATTTACATTGGCAATTCCGCAATCGCTGCCGTTAGCAGATAAAAACTGCTCCGCTTCCCGCAGGTTCAGCGTCATAATGCTCGATGACAGACCCTGTGGCACCCCGTTTTGAATGGCGATCGCATCATCGATGGTGTTATATTTCATCAAATATAAAATGGGTGCAAAGGTTTCCTGTTGTACAATGTTGAAATGTGGTTCTACCTCAGCAATACAGGGTTTTACATAGCAACCGCTTTCAAACCCATCGCCATCGAGCACGTCACCTTCCACAATAAAGCGGCCGCCTTCTTTTTTACAGGCCTCCAGCGCTTTCTGGTACCCGGCAACGGCATCTTTATCGATCAACGGACCCACGTGGTTGTTTTCATCGAGCGGGTTACCAATACTTAATTGCTGATAGGCCGCTACCAGTTTGGTTTTTATTGAATCGTACACTTCTTCGTGGATGATTAACCGCCGGGTGGTGGTACAACGTTGACCTGCGGTGCCCACGGCGCCAAAAACCGATCCGCGGATGGCGATGTCCAGGTCGGCATGTTTTGAAATAATGATGGCATTGTTGCCACCCAGTTCCAGCAGGGCGCGCCCCAGTCGGGCGCCCACGGTGGCGCCTACGGCTTTACCCATGCGGGTTGAACCGGTTGCCGATACCAGCGGAACCCGCGTATCGGCACTCATCCATTCGCCTACCGCCCGGCCACCGATCACCAGACCGTTTACACCATCGGGGACATTGTTGCGTTTTAACACGTCGGCGATAATATTATGACAGGCCACTGCGCACAGCGGCGTTTTTTCTGAAGGTTTCCAAATGCATACATTGCCGCAGATCCAAGCCAGCATGGTATTCCAGCTCCAAACCGCTACGGGGAAATTAAAGGCGGAAATAATGCCTACAATGCCTAATGGATGCCATTGTTCGTACATGCGGTGGGCGGGGCGTTCGCTGTGCATGGATAATCCATACAACTGCCGGGAGAGGCCAACCGCAAAATCACAGATGTCGATCATTTCCTGTACTTCACCATAGCCTTCCTGCAGGCTTTTTCCCATTTCGTATGACACCAATTTGCCCAGTGGTTCTTTATGGGCCCGCAATGCTTCCCCGATCTGGCGAACAATTTCACCCCGTTTAGGCGCCGGCCAGGTGCGCCATTCCAGAAAGGCGGACTGGGCTTTGGCTATAACGGTTTCATAATCGTTTCTATCGGCAGCCTGAACGGTGGCGATCAGTTTACCATCAACGGGTGAATGAGACGCAATCAGTTCGCCATGAGCCGGCAGGGAACTGATACCGGTTGAAACACCGGAATTTTTTTCAGTAATTTTTAAGGCAGCAAGAAAATCCATGTAGTTCGTTTTGTCAAATGTAAGGGAAATGGGGGAAAGGCAGGGAGCAGTGGGCCCCTCCTACGCTAAGGCTTGCGCCTCCGCTAAAGCTTCAGCGACACGCGGACGGCGGGCAAGGCAGTAGGCAGTGGTAAACCGTTATAGGTGTTACATGCATGCAAAAACGTGCAGGTTGATAGTTGACGGAGTTGACAAGTTAACACGAGTTGACCAGTTAATCAGTTAACCAGTTGACCAGTTAACCAGGCTCTGGTTCCACAGGTCATTTACTTAGGTCAGAGTTAGACAGGAGTGTGGTTATATAGCGCAGGGGTTGCACTGGAGTTGCACTGGAGTTGCACTGCATCCCTATAGTTTAGTGCAACCCTGGTGCAAGGTAGGTGCAGATTACTACGCTTTGTGGGTATACTTGATGCGGTCTTGATGGTACCTCAGTGATACTTCATTGGTACCTCATTGCTTCCCCGGACCCCGAGGTTGAACTAAGGTTGAACAGAGGTCCTTCCGAGGACCCAAAGAGGTAAATCCGAGGTGGTTCCGAGGTCAATTCGAGGTGAAACTACCAAACGTCCCACCCGTGCGAGGACATCATCACATCAAAACCCGAAGCCCGTCCCATTTTTTGAAATAGGATGCTGGTGAAAGGTACCTTTGTATTCGTATGCGAAAGTTCTTTGAAATAGGTGGAAAAGTTGATCAGTTGACCAGTTTCACGTTTGCCGTTTGCCGTTTGCCGTTTCACTATGATGTTTGCTCAGCTGATGATGGCAGTATTCGTTGAACTCGTCTTCATCGGCGTCATCATCTTCATCGTCTTCCACTTCGCGTTGTAAAATGTGGTTATTGGCAAAGTCAAGGGTGATCAGGCCGTCTTTCAGTACAATGTTGGTGAACTGGGTCCAGTTGTATCTTTTTTTGAACAGGGAGTTCATGACGATCTCATTATCCGAGAACCCGATCTCTATGGAGTATTTAGCCTGGTATTCGAGTAAGGCCAGCATTACAAAAACAAACAACAGCCAGGAGAAGTAGGGCATCTTCATCCATACCAATCCCGCCAAAAGCAGGGCGCGGCTGTAATACACTTTCTGTTTTTTGGCCTGCTGGATAAGGTTAAAAACAATAAAGCCCAGCACCGCCACAGCGCCAATAAGATAAGCCAGGCTTACAGCAGAACTACGTAATAATTCGAGGGTAAAACAAACTACAGAAAAAATACTGAGCAGCAGCCCCAGTATATCAATATACCGGTTATTTTGATTTTTCAGGGTAACAACGTATTGATATACCATGGTGGTTGACGAGTTGATCAGTTAACCAGTTGACGAGTTAACAAGTTGACGGGTTAACTGGTTGATAAGGTTGATAGAGGTGATAATGCGGCGAAAGATGAAAGTAGTGAAAAATGTTACATTCTCGCGAGTTCTTTCACGTTTCACGTTTGCCGTTTCACGATTACCCTTTGCCGTTTATGGGTTGCTGGCCACCAACAGGTTGGCTAATTTCCATAAAATGTGCGCACCCACGTTGGCATCCCACTCATTGTTATCGCCTACACCAATTTCTACCAGATCAAAACCAATAAATTTACGACCGCTTTGCACGATCTTTTTTAACAGGTAAAAGATCTGTTCGGTTTCAAATCCGCCTTGTACGGGGGTACCTGTATTAGGACACAATTTAGGATCAAGCCCATCAATATCAAAACTTACCAGCACCTTTTCGGGCAATTTGCTAACGATCTCGTCGGTGATCTGTTTCCAGGTTTCTCCTTCGAACTGGCGTTCTTTTATGTCTTTATCAAAATAGGGTATTACCCTGTCCTTGTTGTTCTGAATATATTCCCATTCTTCCTGGCAATAATCGCGGGCGCCTAATTGCACCAGGTGGGTGAGGGTTGGAATTTCCTTCAGTGCATTGTACATAACACTGGCATGGCTGTACGTAAACAGTTCGTACGAAGCGCGCAGGTCGCAATGGGCATCGATTTGCAGTACGCCAAATTCGCCATGCTGTTCGGCCAGTGCCTTGAAGTAACCCAACACTACGCTGTGATCTCCGCCCAGGATGGCCACCAGCTTACCGCGGTTAAGCAGTTGTTTGGCTTGTTCGTACACCCATTTGTTCAAATACCCGCCGCCTTCATTGATCTCCCGCAACGATTTGCACATGAAGAGGTTTTTCTCCAGCACTTCGCCATGGCAGATATAATCGATGTATAACTCGGCTTCCTTGCGCAGGTAATCGCTTTTCAACAGCACCTTTTTATCGGGTGGGCGCATAAAAAAACCCTGTTTCCACGATTCTTTGTTGTCAGGGTCAAAAAGGTCAACATGCATACTTGCCTTGAAAATATGGTCGGCAGCCCGGGAGGTACCGGCATTATAGCTTACGGTAACTTCCCAGGGAACTGGTAGTATAACCAAGCGGGCATCTTCTTCTGAAAAGGGCAAACCAAAAATATTATTATTGGGATTGCTTGCCGCGTTGGGATCAAATTGTGATAGGTCTGTCATAACACATAAAAAAACGGGGTGCAAGTTAGCCCACTAATAGTTAGCAGCAAAAAAATTATGAAAACAAGCTGACGTTTGTTAGTAAACCGGGTACCGGTTTCCAGTTTTCCCGTCAACCGAAATCCGGCAAAACTGGTAACAGCTTGTTAATTCCGACATAGAAACACTTAATAAACAAAGTCTGCTTTATGCATAAATAAAATCTATTGACCCTCAATTCAAATTTGACCTAACTTTGCGGCGTAAATACCCAAATGTGCCACGCCGTCAAGGCGTTACAATAAATATTTCAGATGAAAAAGATCCATATTGTTATTCTGGTAGGAATTGCGGTCTGCATTATGATCCTGTTGAGCTTTATGGCCGACCTTTCTTCCTATGAAACCCTGGCCTCAGCCCGTCAGAAAGAAGGTAAAACAGTGACCGTAATTGCCAAACTCGATAAATCGGCCTCTGTTCCTGTTGAATATGACCCGGCCAAAAACCCCAACTTAACCCAGTTTTATGTTGTTGATTCGCTGGGTAACCGGGCACAGGTGCGGTATTATTTCGAAAAGCCAATGGATATGGAGAAAAGTGATCGTATTGTGCTGAAAGGAAAAATGCAAGGCAATGTATTTGAAATTACCCGTAAAGATGGGATCCTGATAAAATGTCCTTCCAAGTATAAAGACGATCCCAAGGCTGCTGCGAACAACCTGTCTCAAAATTAAAACCCTGTAATGAAGTATATCGGTGAACACCTGTTACCCGGTCAGTTAGGACAATTCCTGATAGTGCTTTCCCTGGTAGCGTCATTGGTAGCCTGTATTGCTTATTTTAAAGCTTCCAATGCCACTGTAGAGCCCGACCACGAAAGTTGGAAAAAACTGGCCCGCATTGCTTTTTTGGTTAATGCCGGTTCGGTGCTGGCTACCTTCAGCATTATCTTCTACATTATTGCCAATCTTTATCACGAATATTTTTACGCCTGGAACCACTCTGACATCTCCCTGAACCCCAAATACCTGCTCAGCAGTATCTGGGAAGGGCAGGAGGGCGCCTTTTTGTTATGGACCTTCTGGCAATCGGTACTGGGTGTAGGATTGATAGCCACCGCCAAAAAATGGGAAGCGCCCGTAATGACGGTGATGAGTTTTGCCCAATTCTGCCTGGCCACCCTTATTATCGGGGTGTATGTGTTTGATCTGAAAGTGGGCAGCAGTCCGTTTTTATTGACCCGGCACCAGTTTCAGGATGCGCCCATTTTCCAGGGCGACAATTACCTGAGCCTGCCGAAAATTCATAATGGGAATGGCCTCAACCAGTTATTACAGAATTACTGGATGGTGATCCATCCACCCGTACTGTTTATGGGATATGCAAGTACCATTGTACCTTTTTCGTATGCCATAGCCGGGATGTGGAAGAAGGACTTCGGCAGCTGGACAAAACAGGCTTTGCCATGGTCGTTGTTTTCAGGCGCCATATTCGGTCTTGGAATTATGATGGGCGCCGCCTGGGCTTACGAATCCCTCACCTTTGGCGGTTACTGGGCCTGGGACCCGGTTGAAAATGCCTCGCTGGTGCCCTGGCTGGTGATGGTGGCCGGCATTCATACTCAGGTTATTTACAATTCAACCGGTCATTCGCTGCGGGCAACCAACTTTTTCTTTGTAATGAGCTTTCTGCTGGTATTATATTCAACCTATCTTACCCGTAGCGGCGACCTGCAGGATACTTCGGTACACGCGTTTGTTGATTCGGGCCTGAACTGGCAAATGCGCATCTGGGTGCTGATCTTTGCCACCGGTTCGCTCAGCTTGTTCATTGCGCGGTTTAAAAAGATCCCGCATATTGCCAAGGAAGAAGAATTCAGTAGCCGCGAGTTCTGGATGTTCATTGGTTCGCTGGTATTGTTCCTGTCGGCCATGGCCATCATTATCCCTACTTCGTTCCCCATTTTCAATAAATTGTTTGGCACCAACCTGGTGATCGGGGAGGACAAGGAATTTCCCTACAACCGCATACAAATATTTGTAGCGGTGGTGATTGGCGTACTTACGGCTATCAGCCAGTACCTCAAATACAAGAACACGTCAAAAGCGTATTTTACGAAAAAGCTGTTGTGGGCTACGGTCATTTCGGTGCTGGTGGCGGCTTCTGTCAGCTATTTCGGTCACATTAATTATAACAAATACGGTTATGGCTTCCTGGCTGCCATTCACCTGGCCCTGTTTGCTGCGGTGTATGCCGTGATTGCCAATGCCGGTTATATTTTCACCGGGTTGAATGGTAAGTTAAAAGCTGCCGGCGCTTCTGTTGCTCACCTGGGTTTTGGTTTGTTGATGGTGGGCATTCTTATTTCTTCTTCCAAAAAAGAGATCCTGTCGGTAAACACCTTTAACCCGCTGAATTTTGGTCCTGAAAAACCAAAAGAGGGTTTTGAGAACCTGACCCTGTTCCGCGGGATAAAAACCGATATGGGCAGCTACTGGGCTACCTATGTTAAAGATTCGGTGAGCACGAAAAAGAATGTGACCTACTTCCGGGTTGATATGGAACGGAAGGACGGAAAAGACAAATTCAGCTTATACCCCGACCTTATCAAGAACACCAAGGGGCAGGAGGGTATGTCGAACAACCCCGATTCAAGGCATTACCTGCATAAAGATATTTTCAGCTATGTAAACCATGCCAGCTCTGTGCAGGAAGGTTCCGATACGGCGCAGTTTAAAAATCATGTGGTAAAAACCGGCGATACCATCTTTTATTCAGAAGGGTATATGATCCTGGATAGCGTTACTGTAAATCCGCACGACGAAAAACACCGGTTCACCAGCAAGGATACGGCATTAATGGCCAATTTGACAGTTATTACCAAGGAACAGCAAAAACTAACCGCAAAGCCTGTATTTTATGTTCGCAACAATGGCGCCCAGTACATGCTTGATACCCTGTATTCAGAGGGGCTGGCGATTGGCCTCACCCGCATTACCGACGACAAACACCTGGAGATCAGTGTAAAGGAATCTTCGCGCCTGGCGCCGTTCCTGGCATTGAAAGTACTGCAGTTCCCCTTCATCAACCTGGTTTGGTTGGGAACCGTTCTGATGATAATTGGTTTTGTAATTAGCATGATACGTAGAATTAAACTACTATAGTTTAAAATTCAACGTTTGAAGTATAAAGTTCCGGTTATTTGGTTCGTAAGTTATTAGGTTCTTGAGTTATTAGGTTATCCCTACGAACTTAAGAACCTAATAACTTAATAACTGCCTCATGACATATTTTCACCCTCACATTATAAATGATTAATTGTATTTTTCTAAATCAATTCCACCCAACTATTCCCCCTGGGTCTTTCGTATTGTAACTTTGCCTTTCTTAAACATTTTTTAAGAATTGTGTGGCAGCGAACCGGGTTACTTTCCCTGTCTTTCTGGAATTATTATTACAAAGGAATTTGTATTATATTAGTACCATTGGAATGACTGCAAAAAGAAAAATATTCAGGATTTTATTAGCGGTTTTGGCAATAGTAGCGGTATCGATCGGTGCAGCCCATGCTCAAACGGCGCCTGATTCTATTCCCTTACCGCAGTTAGGCCCCAATGATACCATTCCGGTGCCCGCACAGATAATTGGAAATGAATATGTGCCGGCGCAAACGCTCGAATGGACCTGGGTGCAGGCTCCCTATCCCAAACATTTATTGAAGAAAAGACAGGAATGGACGCGTTTACGCAATGCAGTTTATGTGTGTTACCCATATGCCCGCCGGGCCGGCATTATCATGAACGACATTAATGCGCACATTGCGCATATGCCTGATAAAGACAAAAAAACGTATATAAAGTCCCGTGAAAAAGAGTTGAAGAAACAGTTTGCGGAACCGTTAAGTGAATTGTCGATATACCAGGGAAGGGTTTTGATGAAACTCATTAACCGGCAAACCGGTAATAACTGCTACGAGATCATTAAAGAATATAAAGGTGGGTTTACCGCCAGAACCTGGCAAACGGTTGCCTTTTTCTTTGGCAGCAATCTTAAACAACCCTACGATGCCAATGGCGACGAACGCGAAATAGAAAACATCGTTCAGGAAGTTGAACGGATGCACAGAATGTAATATCCCCCGGCCCCCTAAAGGGGGAGCCGAAAATTTCGGGCGGCGCAACTTCGTTTATTAATTTGAACAATCGGGAACCATTCACGATTCACGATTGACGATTCACGACTTCATTTTCTGAATGATCCCGGTTGTAGAAAACCCCTCCACAATAGAGTTGATGATAACTTTTCCCCCGGCTTCCATTACTTCTTTAGCGCCAACGATCTGTTCAAGCGTATAATCGCCGCCTTTAACCAGCACATCAGGCTGCAGGGTGGTAATGAGGTTCAGTGGGGTGTCTTCTTCAAAGATCACCACCATATCAACCATTAACAGGGCGGCCAGTACCAGGGCTCTTGATTGTTCATCATTCACCGGGCGGCTATCCCCCTTTAAACGTTTGGTGCTGGCGTCTGAATTCAACCCAACAATTAAATAATCTGCTTCCACAGCGGCCTGCGAAAGCGAAAAAATGTGACCGCGATGCAGGATATCAAATACCCCATTGGTAAATGCAACTGTTTTACCTGTTACCCGCCACTGTGCAATTGTATGTTTTGCTTCACTTAAACTGCAAACCCTTGTACTAATGATATCAGCTTTTCTCATTTACTGTAGTGCTACTTTTATTAAAATACGGCAACAGGCTTAAGGCTATAAAACCACTGATCAACGAAAAAAAGAATTGAACCGACCACATCAACTGGCCAAAGGCAAACCCGATAGTTTCTTTTAACCCGTAGATCAGCATGGTGTTTTGAACAAACCAGGCATACACGCCAATTCCACCACCGGGCGCCGGAACGATCATGGCCAAACTGCCCATGGTTAGCACCGATAATGCGTTCGGGATGGAGTAAACCGCGGTTTCCTTCATGGCCCAGAAACC
>Ga0136846_1237650_pt1 | contig 14946 bp, 11 predicted proteins | sample HopSoiMetagenom2_FD_96841 | JGI IMG/M metagenome (GOLD analysis project Ga0136846, IMG submission 96841) | Grasslands soil microbial communities from Hopland, California, USA - 2 Assembly 2016 (version 4) | ecosystem: Environmental > Terrestrial > Soil > Grasslands | place: USA: Hopland...
ATGAAGGCCAGCACCGCGATCTTCGCCAGCACGGCGCCCGCGGTGGGCTCGAGCAGCTTGTTGACGATGCCCAGGCCCGCGGCGGCGATGACGGTGCCGGCGAGCTGGCCCACGCCGCCCAGCACCACCACCATGAAGCAGTCGACGATGAAGCCCTGCCCGAGGTCCGGGCCCACGTTGCCGATCTGCGAAAGCGCGCAGCCGCCCAGTCCGGCGATGCCGGCGCCGAGCGCGAAGGCGAGCAGGTCCACCCGCGGCGTGGGCACACCCAGGCCGGCGGCGCGCTGGCGGTCCTGGGTGACCGCGCGCACGAGGAGGCCGAGGCGCGTGCGGGTCAACAGCGCCCAGACCAGGAGCAGCACCGCCGCGGCGAAGAGGAGGATGACCACGCGGTTCCAGGGAACCACCAGGCCGGGCAGCGGCGAGAACCCGCCCGACATCCACACCGGATTTGCCACCTCTACGTTCTGCGCCCCGAAGGCGACGCGGACAGCTTGCATCAAGAGCAGGCTCGCACCCCAGGTTGCGAGCAGCGTCTCCAGCGGGCGGCCGTAGAGCTTGCGCACCACCAGGAGCTCGAGGACCACGCCGACCAGCGCCGCGGCCAGGAACGAGAGGGGGACCGCCGCCAGCAAGTACCACCCGAGCGCCGCTGGCGCGGCGTGCCGGAAGGCGCCCTGCACCAGCCAGGTGGCGTAGGCGCCCACCATGAGCAGCTCGCCGTGCGCCATGTTGATCACGCCCATCAATCCAAACGTGATGGCCAGTCCCAGCGCCGCCAACAACAGAATGCTGCCGAGGCTCAGGCCGCTGAAGACGAGGCCGGCCATCTCCGCCCGGCGCAGCGACGACTCGATCTTCTCCACCGCGTCGCGGATGGCGGCCGCGACCTTTGCATCCTTCTCGCCGCCCAGCCGCTGCACCAGGAGCCGCTTGCTGGCGGCCCCGGGAGCCCGTCGCAGCTCGTCCACCGCGGCGAGGCGCCGCGCCGGGTCCGGCGAGGCCAGCGCGAGTGATGCCTCCGCCGCCGCCAGGGCCTCGCGCACCTGCCGGTCCTTCTCCAGCCTGCGCGCGGTCGCGACCTGCTCGATCAACCCGGCGTCGCCCGAGTCCTGCACGGCGCGCGCGGCCGCCAGCCTGCGGGCCGGCTCCTCCGCCCGCAGATCGAGCACCGCCAGCGCGCGCAAGAGCACCCGGCGGAGCCGATTGTTGATCGACACCTTGTCCATCTCGCCCGCGGCAGCAGGCGCTCCGGTGCGCGCATCGCGAAACTGCCCGTCCTCCTCGATCAGCGCGGTCCCGTCCGCGGCGGCATACAGCCTGCCGTCGAGGAGGGCGCGCAGCGCCGGCGCAGCCGCGAGATCGCTCCGGGAGACTACCGCCGCGATGGCCTGCTCGCGCGCCGCCGCGTCGTCGCCGGCCAGGGCGGCGAGGGTCTGCGGGTCCGCCGAGGCGGCGAGCAGCGCCGCGGCGAGAGCGGTCCCCCTCACTGCTGGATCCGCGGCCGCGCCGGGGCGGCGGTCGCGCGCGCCGGCGCGCTGGGGGTCTTCATCGGCTACTTCCCCGCGTGCTTCTCGTTGCCGGGGATGAAGGGGCTCCAGGGCTGCGCGCGGACCGGCTTGTCCGTCTTCCACACCACGTCGAACTGCCCGTCGCCCTGCACCTCGCCGATCAGCACCGGCTTCCAGAGGTGGTGGTTGGTCTCGTCCATCTTCAGCGTGAAGCCGGAGGGCGCGGCGAAGGTCTGCCCGCCCATCGCCTTGCGCACGTCGTCGACCTTGACGGACCCGGCCTTCTTCACCGCCTGCGCCCACATGTGGATGCCGACGTAGGTGGCCTCCATCGGATCGTTGGTGACGCGCGAGTCGCCGCCGGGCAGCTTGTTCTTCTTGACGTACGCCTTCCACTTCTCGATGAAGGGGGCGTTCTGCTTGTTCTTCATCGACATGAAGTAGTTCCAGGCGGCGAGGTGGCCGACCAGCGGCTTGGTGTCGATGCCGCGCAGCTCCTCCTCGCCCACCGAGAAGGCCACCACCGGGATGTCGGTGGCCTTGAGGCCCTGGTTGCCCAGCTCCTTGTAGAAGGGCACGTTGGAGTCGCCGTTGATGGTGGAGACGACCGCGGTGTGGCCGCCGGCGCCGAAGGTTTTGATCTGCGCCACGATGGTCTGGTAGTCGCTGTGGCCGAAGGGCGTGTACGTCTCCTGGATGTCGCTCTCCGCGACACCCTTCGACTTGAGGAAGGCGCGCAGGATCTTGTTGGTGGTGCGCGGGTAGACGTAGTCGGTGCCCAGGAGGAAGAAGCGGGTGGCGCCGCCGCCCTCCTTGGACATGAGGTATTCCACCGCCGGGATGGCCTGCTGGTTGGGCGCCGCGCCCGTATAGAAGACGTTCTGCGAGAGCTCCTCGCCTTCGTACTGCACCGGGTAGAAGAGGAGCCCGTTCAGCTCCTCGAAGACGGGAAGCACCGACTTGCGCGACACCGAGGTCCAGCAGCCGAAGACCGCCGCCACCTTCTCCTGTGTGAGCAGCTGCCGCGCCTTCTCGGCGAAGAGCGGCCAGTTGGAGGCGGGATCCACCACCACCGGCACCAGCTTGCGGCCAAGCACGCCGCCCTTGGCGTTGATCTCGTCGATGCTCATCAGCGCCACGTCCTTGAGCGACGTCTCGCTGATGGCCATGGTGCCGGAGAGCGAGTGGAGGATTCCCACCTTGATGGGCTCCTCCGCGCGCGCGGGAGCGAAGGCGAACAGGGCGATCAGGGCCGGCGCGATCGACGCGAGCTTCTGCATGTGCGGGCTCCTTGGAGGGGCCGTCTGGTCCCCGGGCCTTCACACTGCAAGCGCAGGACCACCCATGCCGCACCGCATTCAGTCTGTGGGCCCAGCAAAGATGTCGCTCGCGCCCGACAAATTCGTCGAAATGATCGCCTCAAATGACAAAAATGAATGAAGTCAGCGAGCCGGCAAGGGCTCGATCGCAGCGCCTCGGCCGCGGAGCACGCAGAAAAAAGGTTTCACGATCAACCCAGCCTCTGCGGCGCTCTGCGTGCTCTGGAGTCGATCGGAGGCGCCAGCTCGATTGCGCCGACGATTTCGTCGGTTCCCCGATCGAGCGCGACGGATTTGTCGGAATGGGTCGCCTGGATTGGTTCTTTTCACCGGGCGCGGCGGTGCCGCGTTCAGAGAGAAGATTTGACAAGAGGATGCGGCCTGCGTTAGCGATTGGTCCATGAGTTCCGCAGCTCAGCGCGCCGCAGTCCCTGCCGCCACCGCGCGCGAGCTCACGCTTTCCCTCTCGCTTAGCCTCGTTCTTGCCATCGGACTGCTTCCGCTCATTACCAGCGGGTGCGGGCCGCCGACCTGACCGAGGAAGTTTCCGGAAGGATCCTGGCCCCCGCACCCAACCTGGTGCGGGGGCTTTTTGTTTTCCCCGAGGCCCCTCATGTCGCAGTCCGCAGCAGCTCACCAAGAAAGAACCACTCCGCGCGAGGCGCCCGCGCCGAAGACCGGCGCGCAGATCGTCTGGGAAGCCCTGGTCCGCGAAGGCGTCGACGTCGTGTTCGGCTATCCGGGTGGCGCCATCATGCCGACCTACGACGCGCTGCCGGGATATCCCGTGCGGCACGTGCTGGTCCGGCACGAGCAGGGGGCGGCTCACATGGCCGACGGCTACGCGCGCGCCTCGGGCCGCGTCGGCGTCTGCATCGCCACCTCGGGGCCGGGAGCGACCAACCTCGTCACCGGCATTGCCACCGCGATGCTCGACTCTTCGCCGATGGTCTGCATCACCGGCCAGGTGTCGTCCACCGCGCTGGGCACCGACGCTTTCCAGGAAGTCGACATCACCGGCATCACGCTGCCGATCACCAAGCACAGCTATCTGGTCACCCGCGCGGAAGAAGTGGGACCCACGCTGCGCGAGGCCTTCGCGCTGGCGCGGTCGGGCCGGCCCGGCCCCGTGCTGGTGGACATCACCAAGGACGCGCAGCAGGGACGCGCGGTGTTCGACGGCGAGGCTCCACCTCTCCGGCTTCCCCGCAGGCCTCCGCTGCGCGCCGCCCACGGCGACCTCGCGCGCGCGGCCGCGCTGATCGATGCCGCCGAGCGGCCGCTCATCCTCGCCGGGCAGGGCGTGGTCAAGGCCGAGGCGAGCGAGCTCCTCCGGGCCTTCGTGGAGAAGACGGGCATCCCGGTGGCCTCCACGCTGCTCGGCCTGGGCGGCTTCCCCGCCTCGCACCCGCTCAGCCTGGGGATGATGGGCATGCACGGCGAGGCCTGGGTCAACACCTCGCTGCAGGAGTCGGATCTGCTGATCGCGCTGGGGATGCGCTTCGACGATCGCGTCACCGGCAAGCTGCAGACCTTCGCGGTGCACGCGAAGAAGATCCACGCCGAGATCGATCCCTCGGAGATCAACAAGAACGTCAAGGTGGACGTGGCGTTGCCGGGAAATCTGAAGACGACGCTGGAGCAGCTGCTGCCCGCGGTGCAGCCCCGCGCCCGCGCGCAGTGGGTGGAGCGCATCTCCGCGCTGCGCAGCGAGGCCTCGGGCCGCGACGTGCAGTCCATCCCCGACAACGGCCGCCTGCTGGCGCCGCACGTGCTGCATGATCTTTGGAAGCTCACCGAGGGCAAGGCGCTGGTGGTCACCGACGTCGGCCAGCACCAGATGTGGGAAGCGCAGTACTACAAGCACGAGCGGCCGCGCTCGCTGCTCACCTCCGGCGGGCTGGGCACCATGGGGTTCGCTCTCCCCGCCGCCATGGGCGCGCGCTTCGCCCGGCCCCGCGACGAGATCTGGGTCATCGCCGGCGACGGCGGGTTCCAGATGACCAACTGCGAGCTGACCACCTGCGCGCAGGAAGGGCTCAAGATCAACATCGCCATCATCAACAACGGCTACCTGGGGATGGTGCGGCAGTGGCAGGAGTTCTTCTACAACCGCCGCTACGTGGCCACGCCGCTGCGCAGCCCCGACTTCGTGCTGCTGGCGCAGGCGCACGGCCTCACCGGCTTGCGGGTCACCCGCCGCGACGAGATCCCCGCTGCCGTCGAGCGGGCGCGCGCCGACCCCGGCACCGTGGTGATCGACTTCCGCGTCGAGCAGGAGGAGGCCGTCTATCCGATGGTGCCGGCCAACGCCGACCTGCGCGACATGATCCGCCGGCCTGCGCTGGAGGTGGATCCGTGAGCGCCGTGTCCGCCGACGCCGCGCGCCCCGGGCGCCGCACCGCGCAGACGCTGATCGCGTACGTGCAGGATCGCCCGGGAGCGCTCAACCGCGTGGTCTCCCTCTTCCGGCGGCGCGGCTTCAACATCGACTCGCTGACGGTGGGCCGCACCGAGCGCGCCGGGATCTCGCGCCTCACGCTGGTGGTCCAGGCCGACGACGAGACGGCGCACAGGCTGGAGTCCAACCTGTACAAGCTGGTGGACATCCTCCACGTCGAGGACGTCAGCGAAACCGCCGCCGTCACCCGCGAGCTCGCCTTCGTCAAGGTGGCGACGCCGGCAGAGCGCCGATCGGAGCTGCTGCAGCTCTGCGCCACCTTCCGCGCCCGGGTGGTCGACATGGCGCCCTCTTCCATCATCGTCGAGATCACCGGCGCGCCGGAGAAGCTCGACGGTCTCATCGAAGTGCTGCGGCCATTCGGCATTCTGGAAATGGTCCGCACCGGGGCGGTGGCCATGGTGCGCGGCCCGCAGCCCGGTTCCCTTCCCGAAGTATTGGATCCCGAAGTGCTGGAGGTTGCAACATGAGCCAGACCGACCGCGTCCTCGTCTTCGACACCACCCTGCGCGACGGAGAGCAGGCGCCCGGCGCCAGCATGAACCTCGCGCAGAAGCTCCAGGTCGCGCGGGCGCTCGCCACCCTCGGCGTAGACATCATGGAGGTCGGCTTCCCGGTCGCCTCGCCCGGCGATTTCGCGGCGGTGCAGGCGGTGGCGCAAAAAGTGGAAGGCCCGGTGATCTGCGCCTTGGCGCGGGCCAACCGGCCGGACATCGACGCCGCCCTGCAGGCGCTCCAGCCCGCGCCGCGCAGGCGCGTCCACGTCTTCCTCGCCACCAGCCCCATCCACCGGCAGCACAAGCTGCGCATGTCGACCGCCGACGTGGTGCGGGTGTCCTCGGGCGCCATCGAGTACGCGCGGGAGCGGTGCGAGGACATCGAGTTCTCCGCCGAGGACGCGGCCCGCACCGAGCCCGACTTCCTGGTGGAGGTGGTGGAGCGCGCCATCGAGGCCGGCGCCACCACCATCAACATCCCCGACACGGTGGGCTACGCCGTTCCGGCGCAGTTCGGCGGGCTGATCGAGCATCTGCGCGCGAACGTGCGCGGCATCGAGAAGGTTGTCCTCAGCGTCCATTGCCACGACGACCTGGGGCTGGCGGTGGCCAACAGCCTCTCGGCGCTGCAGGCCGGCGCGCGGCAGGTGGAGTGCACCATCAACGGCATCGGCGAGCGCGCCGGCAACTGCTCGCTGGAGGAGGTGGTGATGGCCATCCGCACGCGCAGCGACTACCTGCGCCTGCACACCGCCGTGCGCACGCAGAACCTCTGCGCCGCCAGCCGCACGGTGGCAGCCGCCACCGGCTTCCACGTGGCCCGCAACAAGGCGGTGGTGGGGCAGAACGCGTTCGCGCACGAGTCCGGCATCCACCAGCACGGGATGCTCCAGAACGCCGACACGTACGAGGTGATGCGGCCCGAGGACGTGGGCTTCGGCAGCACCAATCTGGTGCTGGGCAAGCACAGCGGCCGCCACGCGCTGGCCAGCCGGCTGCGGGAGCTCGGCCACGACCTGACGCCGGATCAGGTGGACCGCGCCTTCGAGGAGCTGAAGAAGCTGGCCGACCGCAAGAAGGAGATCTACGACGGCGATCTGGACGCGCTCCTGGTGAACCTCTTCCAGAACGGCGCGGGCGCGGGCCGCTGGCAGCTGGTCAGCCTCAACGCGGTGAGCGGGACGGGCACGCTGCCCAGTGCGGCGGTGTCGTTGCTCCGCCGCGACGGCCGCAAGCTGGACGAGGCCGCCACTGGCGACGGCCCGGTGGACGCGGTCTTCAAGTGCATCGAGCGGATCACCGGCGTGAAAGCGCGGTTGCGCGAATTCCAGATCTCCAGCGTCACCGCCGGCGAGGACGCGCAGGGACAGGTGATGGTGGTGGTGGAGCACGAGGGGCGCACCTACCGCGGGCGCGGCCTCAACACCGACATCGTCATGGCCAGCGCCGAGGCGTACCTCGAGGTGGTCAACCGCATCGCCGCCGGCCGCCTGCCGCGGACGGCCCCGGCGGCGCCGGAGGTGATCTGTGGCGCGGTCTGAGCCGCGGACCCTCTTCCGGAAGATCTGGGACGCCCACGTGGTGTCCCCGGAGACCGCCGACACCCCGGCGGTGCTCTATGCCGATCTGCACCTCGTGCACGAGGTCACCTCTCCGCAGGCTTTTGCCGCGCTCCGGGGGCGCGGCATCCGCGTCCGGCAGCCGGGGCGCACAGTGGCGACGATGGATCACTCCACGCCGACCACGGTGCGCCCCGGCTCCGGCCGGTTTGCGGTCGAGGATCCCCAGTGCGCGGCACAGCTCGCGGAGCTGGAGACCAACTGCGCCGAGTTCGGCATCGAGCTGCACAAGCTGGGCAGCGAAGGCCAGGGCATCGTGCACGTGATCGGTCCGGAGTTGGGCCTCACCCAGCCGGGGATGACGGTGGTCTGCGGGGACAGCCACACCAGCACGCACGGCGCCTTCGGGGCCTTCGCCTTCGGCATCGGCACCAGCGAGGTGGCGCACGTCCTCGCCACGCAATCCCTGCTGCAGCGCGAGCCGCGCACGCTGGAAGTGCGGATCACCGGGGCTCTGCGGCCCGGGGTCACCGCCAAGGACCTGGCGCTGGCCGTCGTCTCGCGCCTGGGCGTGGCGGGCGGCGCGGGGCAGGTCATCGAGTACACGGGCAGCGCAATCCGCGCGCTCTCCATGGAAGGCCGGATGACGGTGTGCAACATGTCCATCGAGGCGGGAGCGCGCGCCGGAATGGTCGCGCCGGACGACACCACGTTCGAGTACCTGGCCAACCGTCCGCGCGCGCCGCGCGGCGAGGCGTGGGACCGGGCGCTTCTGCGCTGGCGCACGCTGCCCACCGATGCGGAGGCCGTCTATCACCGCACCGTCTCCATCGACGCGGACGCGCTGGAGCCGACCATTACCTTTGGGACGAACCCCGGCATGTCGGCGCCGGTCACCGGCGTGGTGCCCGACCCCGGCGCGCTGGGCGACGGCGCGCAGCGCGGCGCGCTCGACCGCGCTCTCCGTTACATGGGCCTGCGGCCCGGCCAGCCGCTGCTCGGCCATCCCATCGACGTGGTCTTCATCGGGAGCTGCACCAACTCGCGCATCGAGGACCTGCGCGACGCCGCCGCCATCTTCCGCGGTCGTCACGTCTCGCCGCGCGTGCGCGCGCTGGTGGTTCCGGGGTCGGCCCGCGTCAAGCGCGCGGCGGAAGCCGAAGGGCTGGACCGGGTCTTCCGCGAGGCCGGCGCAGAGTGGCGCGAGCCCGGCTGCTCGATGTGCATCGCGATGAACGGCGATCAGCTGCAGCCCGGCGAGTCGGCGGTGAGCACCAGCAACCGCAACTTCGAAGGCCGCCAAGGCCCCTCCGGGCGCACCTTCCTCGCCAGCCCCGCGACTGCGGCGGCCGCCGCCGTGGCGGGCGCCATCGCCGACCCGCGGAGGCTCTCGTGACCGGGCTGCAACCCTTCCGCCGGCTCGAGTCGCAGACGGTGGTGCTGGCGCGCCCCGACATCGACACCGACCAGATCATCCCGGCCCGCTTCCTCAAGGGCACCACCCGGGACGGCCTGGGAAAGCACCTCTTCGCCGGCTGGCGCTACGACGAGCAAGGCCGCCCGCGGCCGGAATTCCCCCTCAATCGCGCGGCGGCGCGCGGCGCACAGGTGCTGGTGGCGGGCGCCAACTTCGGCTGCGGCTCCTCGCGCGAGCACGCGCCCTGGGCGCTGCTCGACTACGGCTTCCGCGCGGTGATCAGCTCGTCCATCGCCGACATCTTCCGCTCCAACGCGCTCAAGAACGGCCTTTTGCCGGTGGCGGTGGACGCCGGGACACACGAGGTGCTGCTCTCGCTGGCACAGGCGCGCGTGATCATCGATCTGGAGTCCTGCTCGCTGAGCTTCGACGACGCGCGGGTCTCCTTCGCAATCGATCCCTTCTCCCGCCGCTGCATGCTGGACGGAGTGGACGAGCTCGGCTTCTTGCTCCGCCAGGACGAAGCCATCGCGGCGCACGAGCGGCGGGAGGGCGCCGACGGGTCGGCGCCCGGGCGGAGGCCGGAGGCCGGAGCATTGGAGGCAGCATGCGACGGGTGATCGCCGTCCTGCCGGGCGATGGCGTGGGCCCCGAGGTGACCGCGCAGGCCGTGCGGGTGCTGCAGGCCGTGATCTCCTGCGAGGTGCGCGAGGCGCCGGTGGGTGGAATTGCCATCGACCAATCCGGGGTGCCGCTGCCCGAACAGACCCTGGCCGTCAGCCGCGCCGCCGACGCGGTCCTGCTCGGCGCCGTTGGCGGTCCTCGCTGGGCCACGGACGCTCCCGTGCGGCCGGAGCAGGGGCTGCTCGCGCTTCGACGCGGCCTCGGCGTGTTCGCCAACCTGCGTCCCGCCTCCATCCATCCGCGGCTGGTGGCCGCCTCGCCGCTGAAAGAGACCGTGCTCCGCGGCGTCGACGTGCTGGTGGTGCGCGAGCTGACGGGAGGCATCTACTTCGGCGCGAAACGGCGCGACGCAGAGTCGGCGGAGGATCTCTGCACCTACACCGCCACGGAGATCGCGCGGGTGGTGCGGGTGGCGGCGCGCCTGGCCCGGAGCAGGCGCAAGCGGCTCACCTCCGTGGACAAGGCCAACGTGCTGGAGACCTCGCGGCTCTGGCGCGAGGTGACGGCGCGGGTCGTGCGGCAGGAATTCCCCGACGTGGCCCTCGACCACCAGCTGGTCGACTCCTGCGCGCTGCGCCTGGTGCAAGAGCCCTCCTCCTACGACGTGATCGTCACCGAGAACCTCTTCGGCGACATCCTCACCGACCTCGCCGCCGTGCTGGGAGGCTCCATCGGCATGCTGCCTTCCGCCTCGCTGGGCGAGACCGGCCCGGGCCTCTACGAACCCGTCCACGGCTCGGCGCCCGACATCGCCGGCAAGGGCATCGCCAACCCCTACGGCGCCATCGCCAGCGTTGCGCTCTTGCTGCGCCACTCTCTGAGGCTGGAACGCGAAGCCCTGGCGGTGGAAGCCGCGGTCTTCGCCGCCGTCGAGCGCGGCGCGCTCACCCCGGATCTGGGCGGCACGGCCGGCACGCGCGAAGCCGGCGACGCCGTCCTCCAGGCCCTCAAGGAGGCACGCTGATGCCGCACGATCCCCGCTCGCGCAGTCGCGCCATCACCGACGGACCGGATCGCGCGCCCGCCCGCGCCATGCTCAAGGGCATGGGGTTCAGCGACGCGGACCTCTCGCGCCCGCTGGTCGGCGTGGCCAACACCTGGACCGAGACCATGCCCTGCAACTTCCACCTGCGCCGGCTGGCGGAGCGGGTGAAGGAGGGCATCCGCGAGGCCGGCGCCACGCCGATGGAGTTCAACACCATCGCCATCAGCGACGGCGTCACCATGGGCACCGAAGGAATGAAGGCGTCGCTGGTGAGCCGCGAGGTGATCGCCGACTCCGTCGAGCTGGTCGGCCGCGGGCACCTCTTCGACGCGATGGTGGTGCTGGTGGGCTGCGACAAGACCATCCCCGGCGGCGCCATGGCGCTGTTGCGGCTGGACGTTCCTTCGCTGCTGCTCTACGGCGGCTCCATCGCCCCCGGCCGCTTCGAGGGACGCGACGTCACCATCCAGGACGTCTTCGAGGCAGTGGGCGCGCACGCCGCCGGAAAGCTGCCCATGGCCAGGCTCAAGGCGCTGGAGGACGTGGCCTGCCCGGGGAGCGGGGCCTGCGGCGGCCAGTACACGGCCAACACCATGGCGCTGGCGATGGAGGTGCTGGGCCTTTCGCCGGTGGGCTACGCCACCATTCCGGCGCAGGACGCGCGCAAGGACGAGGCGACGCGCGAGGCGGGCCGGATGGTGGTCCAGCTCCTGCGCAGCGGCAAGCGGCCGCACGAGGTGATCACCAGCGCTTCGTTCGAGAATGCCATCGCGGCGGTGGCGGCGACGGGCGGCTCCACCAACGCCGTCCTGCACCTGCTTGCGCTCGCCCGCGAGGCGGGCGTGCCGCTCTCCATCGACGACTTCGACCGCGTCAGCCACCGCACGCCGCTGATCGCCGACCTCAAGCCGGGCGGCCGCTTCACCGCGGTGGACCTGGATCGGGCAGGGGGCGTGCAGCTGGTCATGCAGCGGCTGGTCGAGGGCGCGTTCGTGGCCGGTGACGCCCGCGCCGCGGACGGCCGCCCTTGGCGCGACCACGCGGCGGAGGCGAAGGAGTCGCGCGGACAGGAAGTGGTGCGGCCGCTCCGCCAACCCATCCAGCCCACCGGCGGCCTGGTGATCCTCAAGGGCAACCTCGCCCCGGAAGGCTGCGTGGTGAAGATGTCCGGGCACGAGCGGCAGTTCCACCGCGGGCCGGCCCGCGTCTTCGAGCGCGAGGAGGACGCCTTCGCGGCGGTGCGCGAGGGGCGCATCCAGGCGGGCGACGTGGTGGTGATCCGCTACGAGGGGCCGCGGGGAGGCCCCGGGATGCGCGAGATGTTGGGTGTCACCGCCGCGTTGGTGGGCCAGGGGCTGGGCGAATCGGTGGCGCTCCTCACCGACGGCCGGTTCAGCGGCGCGACCCGCGGCTTGATGGTGGGCCACGTCGCGCCCGAGGCGGCGGTAGGCGGTCCCATCGCCGCGCTGCGCGAAGGCGAGTCCGTCGTCATCGACGTGGCCGGCCGCCGTCTCGACGTAGAAGTTTCCCAGACCGAGCTGGAGTCGCGCCTGCGCGGCTTCCGCCCGCCGCCGCCCCGGTATCCGGGCGGCGTGTTCGCGAAGTACGCAGCGCTCGTCTCTTCCGCGTCGGAAGGCGCGGTGACCCGTGTTCCAAACAGGGAGTGAAACAATGGCCAGCATCTATTACGACAAGGACGCCTCGCTCGAGCTCGTCAAAAGCCGCAAGGTGGCGGTGATCGGCTACGGCAGCCAGGGGCACGCGCACGCCCTCAACCTCAAGGAGTCGGGCGCCGACGTCCGCGTCGGGCTGCCGGAGGGCAGCAAGTCGCGCGCCAAGGCACAGGCCGCCGGGCTTCGCGTCCTCGACGTCGGAGAGGCGGCGCGCGAGGCGGACTTGATCATGGTGCTCGCGCCGGACGAGAAGCAGAAGAAGATCTACGACGAGGAGATCGGGCGCCACCTGGGCCGCGGCAAGGCGCTCTTCTTCGCCCACGGCTTCAACATCCACTACGGGCAGATCAAGCCGCCGCCCGAGGTGGACGTGGTGCTGATCGCTCCCAAGGCCCCGGGACACATGGTGCGCAGGCTCTACCAGAGCGGGCAGGGGACGCCGGCGCTGATCGCCGTCCATCACGACGCCAGCGGCCAGGCCAAGGCGCTGGGCCTCTCCTACGCGCGGGCCCTGGGCGCCACCCGCGCCGCGGTGCTGGAGACCACCTTCCGCGAGGAGACCGAGACCGACCTCTTCGGCGAGCAGGCGGTGCTCTGCGGCGGCGTCACCGGCCTCGTGCTGGCGGGCTTCGAGACGCTGACGGAGGCGGGTTACCAGCCCGAGAGCGCGTACTTCGAGTGCCTGCACGAGCTCAAGCTGATCGTGGACATGATGTACGAGGGCGGGCTCGGCTGGATGCGGTACTCGATCAGCGACACCGCCGAGTACGGCGACCTGACCCGCGGCCCGCGCCTGATCGACGAGACCGTGCGGGAGCGCATGAAGAAGATCCTCAGCGACGTGCAGGACGGCTCCTTCGCGCGCGAGTGGATCCTGGAGAACCAGGCGGGCCGGCCGGTCTTCGACAAGCTGCGCGAGCGCGGCCGCAAGCATCCCATCGAGGAGGTGGGCCGCCGACTGCGCGAGATGATGAGCTGGCTGCGCCGCGACGCCAACGAGGTCCGGTGATGGAACCCAATCCTCCCCGCATCTGGCTGAACGGGAGACTGGTCCCGCCCTCGGAGGCGCGGCTCGACTTCCTCACGCCGGCGCTGCACTACGGCGTGGCCGCTTTCGAGGGCATCCGCTGCTACCGGACGGCGCACGGGCCGGCCATCTTCCGGTTGACGGAGCACCTGGAACGCTTGCTCGGCTCCGCGCGCGTGATCGGCTTCCGCGAGTACCCCTTCAGCCTCGAGGAGCTGGCGGAGGCGTGCAAGGCGACGGTGCGCGAGAGCGGCTTCGAGGAGTGCTACATCCGGCCGCTCATCTGGCTGGCAGAGGGCGGCTGGAACCTGACCGTGGATGCCGGCAAGCCGCACACCGGCATCGCGGTCTGGGAGTGGAAGGCCTACCTGGGGCCCGAGGCGCTGGAGCGGGGCGTGCGCGCCAACGTCTCCTCGTTCACGCGTCACCACCCCAACGTGACCATGACCAAGGCGAAGATCAGCGGGAACTATCCCAACTCGGTGCTCGCCAAGACCGAGTCGCTGCGCCTCGGTTTCGACGAGGCCATCATGCTCGACGCGCAGGGGCTGGTGGCGGAGTGCACCGGCGAGAACATCTTCGTGGTGAAGCGCGGTCGGCTCACCACGCCGCCGCCCGGCGCCATCCTCGAGGGCATCACCCGCGACTCCATCCTCACGCTCGCGGCCGACCTGGGCTACGAGGTCTCGGCCCAGCCCGTCTCGCGCGACCAGCTCTACACGGCCGACGAGGTCTTCGTCTGCGGCACGGCGGCGGAGGTGGTGGGGCTGCGCGAGATCGACTTCCGGGTCATCGGCAACGGACATGGAACGCCGGTGACCCGCGCGCTCCAGGAGGCCTATTTAAAGGTGGTCCGCGGGGAGGGCGCACGGTCCCGGGGGTGGTTGTCCAGCGTGCGGGTGTGAGTGGAAGCCCGACCCAGGGCGTGGATTGGAACTTGCGCACGCCCCGCCGCGCCGGTTCCAATACCGCATGCTCCGAGCCGTTCTCGCCACCTTGATGATCTCCGCGGCCGCTCGCGCCGGCGACCGCACCATCGAAGCCATCCGCACCACTCCGGACGCGCCGCTCGCCGATTCTCCGGCGATGGCGCCCGCCGTTGCGATGCCGCAGGGCGCGTCGCGCAGTCCGGCCGCCTTCGACAACAAGAAGGACGATTCGTCGCGGCTCGTCCACGTGGGCGCGATGATCGGCGTCGGCGTCCCCCGCCCGGTCGGCGCGGAGATCTATCTGCGCGTCACCGACTTCTTCTTCGCCGGCGTCTCCTACAGCGACTTCCCCTCCTTCGTCGCCGACCCGCTGCTCTCGGCCGCGGGTGTGAAGAACGGCTCGACGGTGGTGACGCTGGGCCAGTTCGACGCTTTCGATGCCGACCTGCGCCTCTTCCCCTTCGCCGGGTCGTTCTTCCTCGGCAGCTCCTTCGGCCGGCAGGTCTTGCGCGGCGCGGTCACGGAACAGACCGCGCTCGGCCCGCAGACCGGCACGGTGGACCTCACCACCATCTACGCGACGCCGCGGCTCGGCTACCTCTGGACGTTCGGTTCCGGCATCACCGTGGGGATGGACATGGGCGTGCAACTCAAGCTCAGCGCCGACACGCACGTGGCCTTGCCGAACGGCGCCACCCAGGACATGAAGGACAACGCGCAGAAGCTGGCCGATCTGGGCGCCAGCTACCCGCTGCCCTCGTTCCATCTGCGGCTGGGCTGGCAGTACTGATATGGAACGACCCGTCAACCTCCCTCGTCGCTTGCTCTAGTTTTTCCTTTCGTGCGCCAAGGTGGAGCAGAATAGCCAGCGGCCGGGCGGTAAG
>Ga0136846_1239674_pt1 | contig 14946 bp, 12 predicted proteins | sample HopSoiMetagenom2_FD_96841 | JGI IMG/M metagenome (GOLD analysis project Ga0136846, IMG submission 96841) | Grasslands soil microbial communities from Hopland, California, USA - 2 Assembly 2016 (version 4) | ecosystem: Environmental > Terrestrial > Soil > Grasslands | place: USA: Hopland...
GATAAAAAGGATCGATCGGGATGCAGTGCCCGCCGAGGCCGGGGCCCGGTAGAAGGGCATGAACCCGAACGGCTTGGTCTTTGCCGCGTCCACCACTTCCCACACGTTGATACCGATGCGGTCGCACATGAGCGCGATTTCGTTGACGAGGCCGATATTCACGGCGCGGAATGTGTTCTCGAGGAGCTTCACCATTTCGGCGACGCGCGTGGAGCTGACCGGCACGACGGTCTCGATGGACGTGCGGTAGAGGGCGCACGCGACCTCGGCGCACTCCGGCGACGTACCGCCGACGACCTTCGGCACGTTGCGGGTGTTGAACGTCGCGTTGCCGGGATCGACGCGCTCGGGCGAGAACGCCAGGAAAAAGTCGACGCCGGCCTTCAGCCCGCCGGATTCGAGCAGCGGCTGCACGACTTCCTCGGTCGTGCCGGGATACGTCGTCGATTCGAGTACGACGAGCATGCCGGGATGGAGATGCGGCAGGATCGCCTCGACCGCCGACACGATGTAGGACAGATCGGGCTCTTTCGTCTTGCGGAGGGGCGTCGGTACGCAGATATTTACCGTGTCGAGCTCGGCGACCACGGAGAAGTCGTTCGTGGCGGACAGGCGGCCCTCGGCCAGCAGCGATTGCACGTCGGCCGACGGCACATCCGGGATGTAGGACTCGCCGCGCAAGAGCGCGGACACTTTCTTCGAGTCCACGTCGATGCCCACACACGCGAGTCCGCTGCGCGCGATTTCGACCGCAAGCGGGAGGCCGACATATCCGAGACCGACGACGCCGGCGCGCGCCTCGCGCGCGTTGATTCGGTGAAGCAGCTGCTCTTTGGCGGTGCTCATTAGCGCGAGTCCTTATCAAGAAATCCGACAGTTGATTGAGTGGGCGCTGCCGGAGCCGCCGCCCGTCCGGCGGCGAAGATCCCCTGCCGCAGGCGTGCCCACAGGCCCGGATCGCTGGCGGGTATTGGAGCGTTGTCGAACCGATCCCCTCCGTCCGCCCAGCCGCCGCCGGCGGCGCGACCCTCCGGTGAAGCGCTCAGCGATTCGCGCAGCTTGAGCAGCCGATACTGTTCGGTGATGATCCAGTGCTGTTCGTCGAGCTGGCGTTCACGGAGGCTGAGGTGGTCCTCCTTCGAGCGTGTTTCGCCGGGCGGCATGGGAGCCGCGAGCACACCAGTGGCTTCGAGCTCGCCGATCACTTCGCGTACGAGCGCCACGTCGATCGTCCGCCTGTCTTCGCCGTAGCCGAACAGCAGCACTGCATCGGCAATCACGTTGATCTTTCGCGGCAGGCCGCCGCTCGCCTCGCCGATGAGATCGGTGGCGTCGACCGGAAACACCAGCGGCGCGCCAATCGCGGCTTTCGTCAGCCGGTGGCTGATATACGCCGCGGTCTCGCCGGGATCGAGCTCCCGCAGGTGGTACCGGACCGTGATCCGCTGCCTCAACTGTTCGAGAATCGGCTCGTTGAGCAGATCGCGCAGGTGCGGCTGGCCGACGAGCACGATCTGGATCAGCTTCGATTTTTCGGTCTCGAGGTTCGACAGCATCCGGATTTCTTCGAGCGCCGCCGGCGCGAGATTCTGCGCCTCGTCCACCGCGAGCAGCGCAAGGCGTCCTGCCCGACGCTGATCGACCAGAAATCTCGCGAGATCCCGCAACAGGTACGGTTTGCTCCGTCCCGGAGGCGGATCGAGACCGAAGTCCAGCATCACCGCCTCGAGGAGCTCCCGGTCGTTGAGCCGCGTGCTGACGAGCCGTGCCAGCGACGTGCGCCGGTCGATTCCGCGGAGCGCCGTCTGCAGCAGCGTCGTTTTGCCGGACCCGATTTCCGCGGGAATCACCACGAAACCGGCGCGCCCGCCGATACCGTATCGCAGGTGACTGAGCGCCTCCGTGTGGACCCGGCTCGGATACACGTAGTCGGGATCGGGACTCAGGTTGAAGGGCCGTTCGCGGAGGTTATAGAAACGTTCATACATGAGCGGTTCTCCCGTCGGTGTTGCCTGGTGCCGTGCCCGCACGCGGTCGGACGCCAGCCTGTTCGAATGCCACGATGGCTGGCAGGACGTCCGCGCACGCGTGCCAGTAGTCCTCGGGGGAATCCACTTCGGTCCATGGGAAGCCCCGCGTCTCGACGACGTGCAGGGGGCGGCGCTTCGCAAATATCTCGAACGCCCGCGGCAGCCATTCACGCGCGCCGCCGGCGGTCACCAGCTGGTTGACCTCCTCGATCAGCACGCGGGCCCCGGCCGGGCCGAATTTTCCAATGCCGACGTTTTCGCCGTCGGCCTCGGCAGGGTCGATTGTCTTGGCGATCGCCTCGACGCAGCCGCGCCGGACGCGGATCTTCATTTCCTCATCCGAGTACCGTTCACCGCGCCGCGCCGCCATCAGCAGGGCGTCCTCGTCGCGCGACGTCAGCAGATCCCACAGCAGCTGATCGTGGAACAGGACGTCGCCGTTGAGCACGACGAAGCCGTCCGAGATCTGCTCCCGCGCCAGCCACAGGGAATACAGGCTGTTCGTCGATTCGTAGTCGCGGTTCATCACGAAGTCGATCCTCGCCCCGCACGCGCGGCGCACATCCTCCGCCCGGAAACCCACGACGACGGTGATCGCGTCGATTCCGCAGGCGGTCAGCGATCGGATCTGACGTCCGAGCAGGCTCACGCCGCCGATCGGGGCCAGGCACTTGTTGCCGTGACCGGTCACGTCGTGCAGACGCGATCCGCAGCCGGCCGCCAGGATGACGGCCCTCATGTTCCCTCCGGCAGGACATGCGGGGCCGCTCGTCGGTGCACCAGTTCGGCGATTTTCGTCAGGTAGAGATGCCGATGCGTGGCGCTGATGCCGAAGAAGACGAAGACGATGCCGTAGACGGCGCATGCGGCCACGATCTCGGCCGCGACTGCGGGCAAGTTCGTCGCGATCAGATCGCGCGTGGCGAGAACAAACGCGGTCATGATGGTCGCGGGCCACGTGGCGGGCCATACCGCCTCGACGAGCGCGCTCCAGAGCGGGATTTCCACACGCCGGCAGGCGGCGGGAAAGAGAACGACCGTCGACGCGATACCCACCGGCACGAGCGTCGCGATGGCGACACCCGGCAGTCCCAGCGACTTCACGAACGCGATGCCGAGCCCGAGGTTCACGAACGCCGCGGTCAGGTTGGTGAATGCCACGAGCTGGTGCTGGCCGGCGCCCTTCAGGACCGTCCCGGCGGTGGCGTTGCCGACGCGGATGATGACGACCAGCGCAAGCAGGCGCAGCACGATGACGCTGCCGGAGAACTCCGGCCCCACCCACGCATGCACCAGCGGCCCGGCCATGAGGATGACTGCACCGCCTATCGGAATGACCGTCCCGAGGGACAGCCGCGTCCCCTGGACGAAAATCGTCCGGAGCCGGGTCTTGCGCGCTGCCGCGCTGTTGTCGACGACCGTCGGAAAGAGCACGTCGTTCAGCTGGTTGGTCAGCCGCTGCGTCAGCTCGGCGACGCGTTGACCCACGGTCCATACCGCAACGGCGCTCATGCTGAGAAACCCGCCGATGACAATGGCGTCGAGCGAGTAGTTCATCTTGTTCGCGCAGTCGATCACCAGCATGTAGACGCTGAACAGCGTCACCTCGCGCAGGCGCTCCCTGCGGAACGACGACAACCGGATGCGCAGGCCTGGAAACACGCGATAGGCGTTGGCGCGGTAAATCAGGTATGTGACCAGCCGCACGGTGGTGGTGGCCGCCACCAGCTCGACGAGGCCGTACCCCGCCGCCAGCACGGCGACGTTGACGGCCGCCGTGACGACGCTGCTGGCGGCGCCCACCACGTTATTGAGGTCGTAGCGCTGAAAGCCGTTGATCACCCCGCCGAAGACGTTGAAGGCGGTGCCGGTCGCCACGCCCAGGCTGATGATCAGCAGCACCATGCGTCCGATGTGCAGCTGCTCGGGCGACAGGTGGAAGATGTGGCCCAGGAAAATCGCGATGGTGATCGCGACGAGGTACGTCACGGCCCCGAATGTCGCGAACACCACGAAGGTGGTGCTCAGGATGTCGTTGAGGGCCTCGTAATCGTGCTTCGCCCGGTACTGCGCGACGAACTTCACCAGGGCACCGGAATATCCGAGATCGAGCACCGAGAAGTACGCGGTGATCGACGCCGTGAGCATCCAGAGCCCATAGGCCGACTGGCCGAGGTGTGCGACGTTGAAGGGCAGGACGACCAGTCCCAGTGCCGCTTCAATGCCGATCGCGAGATAGCGCGTCGAAACGTTGCGGGCAACAATCAGCGTCTCGTTCGCGTCGACAGCGGGCGCGGAGGCTTCGGGCGGAGTCACTGGGCTCCCTTCCGGCAGACCATGACCTTGACGGTGTCGAGAAGGATCGTCAGGTCGAAAACGATGGACAGGTGCTTCATGTAATAGAGGTCGTACCGCAGTTTCTCGAGCGCGTCCTCGACCGAAGCGCCGTAGCGATAGCGGACCTGGGCCCAGCCGGTGAGGCCGGGCTTCACCGCGTGGCGGGCCATATAGAAGGGGATCGCCTTCGCCAGCTGCTGGACGAAGAACGGGCGCTCGGGCCGCGGTCCCACAAAGCTCATTTCGCCCCGGAGCACGTTCCAGAACTGCGGCAGCTCGTCGAGCCGTGTCAGCCGGATGAACCGGCCGATGCGGGTCACGCGGGCGTCCCCGTCCTTGGCCCAGATCGGCGTTCCCTGTTCGGCATCGGTGCGCATCGACCTGAACTTGAACAGTGTGAACGGCCGCCCGTTTTCGCCGACACGTTCCTGCCGGTAGAGCGCCGGACCCGGAGAATCCAGCCGGACCGCCAGCGCGGTCAGCAGCATCACGGGCGCGAAGAGCACGGTGCCGAGCAGCGCGCCCGAGAAATCCGTGACGCGCTTCATGAACCGGGTTGCTTTTGATGCGCCGAAGCCGTCAGAAAAGATCAGCCAGCTCGGCTTGAGATCGTCCACGAGAATCTTGCCGGTCATGCGCTCGTACGTCGTGGCCGCGTCTTCCACGCCCACACCCGCGAGCTTGGCGCGGAGAAGGTCGTCGATCGGCAGCTGGCCGCGCCGGTCCGCCAGCGCAATCACGATCCGGCTGATGCGGTAGGCCTCGACGATGTCCGTCAGATCGTCGATGACGCCCAGAATCGGCCCCGCGCTTTCGGATCCGGCGCCCGTCGGATGTTCGATGAACCCGACCAGCCGGTACGCGTAGTCGTACTGCGAGCGTATGTGGGTGGCCACGGTGAGCGCGACCGCTCCGGTTCCCACCACGAGCACACGCTCTTCGACGTGCGGATCCGTCGTCAGACCGTCGAATGCCACGCGGCAGAGAGGCATCGTGACGGCGAGGATGGCGATGGTGATCAGGAGCGTCCCGTTGCCCAGCCGCGCGGACGGCACGATGATGGACAACCCGGCCAGCACGACCGCGGCCGCACCGGTGGCCCGCAGGACTCGCACCAGCAGCTCGCCCTTGGCGTGCACGCGCGTCAGGTCGTACAGATCGTTGTAGTAGAAGCACAGCTCGCAGAGGAACGTCACGAGCAGTACTTTCCACATCGCACCGCCGTCGACGGACCCGTGCAGGCTCGCCGTCCCGACGATCAGGCCGGAAACCAGCAGGGTTTCGAACGCGAAGAGCGTCACGCCGCGCGCCGACACGTGGCGGTTGAACACCCTCATGATGCGATTCCTTCCTCCACGTCTGCCACGTCAGCTCGCCGAGTCGTTGAGCACGATGCCGAGGAGGCGCTCGGCGCCGATGGCGCCAACCGCCTCCCGGATGGCCGGCTTGGTGGTCTGCCCGGCCCGGACGACCAGGACGACGCGATCCGCGAGCGGCGCGAGAATGCCGAGATCCGCCAGGGGAGCCGCGGCGGGCGCGTCAATCACCACGCGGTCGAAATGGGAGCGCAGCGTGTCGATGACGTCGCGCATCTTCGGGCCGCCGAGCAGTTCAGCGGGATGGCCCGAGGACCGGCCGGCCGGCAGCAGCGTGATCTGCTGGTCTTCAATCTCCGTCAAGGCGTCGGCCAGGGTGGACCGTCCCGTGAGCACGTCCGCGAGGCCCGGACCGTCGGTGAGGCCAAACAGCTTGTGCATGCGGGGATATCGCAGGTCCGCGTCGACAATGCAGATGCGCCGTTGATGATCGCGCGCCATGGTGAGCGCCAGATTGCCCGCGGTCAGTGTCTTGCCCTCACGGCGGCCCGGGCTGGTGACGAGAAGAACGTGAGCCGGGGAGCCGTGGTCCGCGTGCGACACGCGCATGCGGAGCGCGCGGTACTGTTCCGATGGCGGAGTGTCGGGGGCCAGCGCGACAACCAGCAGCGGATCGATCCGTGTGTCCCGCACGGTTCGGCCTGGCGCGAGCATCGTCTGAGCGCCGCCAGAGAGCAGTTCGGGCCCGAGCAGCGGGATCTCGCCGGCGTCTGCTGGCGTGCCGATGGGGGCGCTGCGTGTGTCGGCGATCGACCGCATGCGCTGCAGCCCTCCGTCGCGTTCGGCCTTGTCGAGAATGTGTTGGATCCGGCTCATGTCGTTCTCCAGGTCGCAGGGTTAGGCGGCGGCGTCGGTCGATGTGATGTGCGTCACCTCGCCAAGCACGGATAGCTCCAACTCGTCGCGCAGATCCCGCACGTCGTGAATGGAACGGTCGAAGTACTCGCGTCCGACCATGCCCGCGATCCCGAGGCAGATGCCTCCGACGATCGAGAGCAGCATCACGCGCCACGGCACGGGTTTGGTCGGATCGATCGGATAGGGCGCCGAATAGAGGACGGCAAAGCGTTCGCCCGTCCGCGTGCGCTCGACGTTTTCGGCGATACCGGCTGCCGCCAGCTTGGACGAGAGCTCCACGTACTGCTGCTTCTCGAGGTCGTAGTCGCGTTGGACCGACGCCAGCTCCTGCTCGACCATCGGCGCGGCTTCCACACGCGACTGGTACGCCCCGATCGACCGTCGCAGATCGGCTTCGACGCGCTCGAGCTCGCGGATGCGCAGGCGCGCGGCATCGCGATCGGCCGAGAGCTGCCGGTAGGACGGGTCGGTCCTGAGCTGTGCCATGCGGTCGGCGGCGGGGCGTTCGTGCTCGCGAGCCGCCTCGGCCCGCGCCGTGGCCAGGTCTTCCCGCAGGCGCACGACGTCCGGATGCTTGTCGGTGTAGGCCTGGCGGGCCATCGCCAGTTCGCGTTCGAGCGCCACGATCCTCGCGTCGGCGCTGAGCGTGGGATCGAGCGGCGCGCCCGGGCGCGGCGCCATCGTGACCGCATCCACTCCACCCTGCGTCAGCGATTCGAGCTGCCGCTCGATCATGGAGAGCCGGTCCTGCTCGCCGCGCAGCGCCGTGGCGTTGGAGTCCGTCTGCTGACGGAGGCCCGACAGCGTCTGGAGGTTCGCCTGGGTCTGCTCAGGCAGCTGCCCGATGTGTGATTCCTTCGCGCGCCGAAGCTTGGCCTGCAGATCGTTGAGGCGCATCTGACTCGCGGCGAGCTCGGCGGAAATGAACGACGCCGTGTACTCGGCACGCTGCTGCCGGGCCTTGGTGTTGTCGTCGACGAACACCGTCGCCAGTTTGTTGGCCACCAGCTGGGCACGCGCCGGGCCATCGTCCACGTACGAGACCACGAAAGTATCCAGACGTTTCGGATCGTCGGTCGTCACCGGCGTCGGGACCGTGATCGTCACGGCTGTGCGGAGCCGGCTGAGGAGCGCTTCGTCCGGCGACGCGGAAAGGCCTGCCTCCTTGGCGACACGCGTCAGGACGCGCGAGCTGAGGAGCTGCTGGGAAACGGCGCGAATGCGTTCACCGTTATCGATCGGCGTCGACGGGCCGACGAGGTTGGACGCGACCCCCGACGACAGCACCGCAATCGTGGCGCCGGCCGTGTACTGCTTGGGCAGGAAGCGCACGAGCGCGGCGCCGATAACGATAGATGCCACGATCGGGCCGATGAGCCACCACTTGCGTCGCCGCAGGACGCCGAGATAGTCGAGTGCATGAACGGGAGTTTCTTCCATCAGCAGGTCCTCATCAGCAGGCCCTCGCGGGCGTGGCAAATCCCCAGGGACATCAGTGGATCCTCATCGGCCTGGCTGTCACGACTTGAATGCCGGCGCGGTTGCGATCCAGGTCGCCGCCTGGCCGTCGGATGACTTGGTGGGTGCCGGCGTAGAACCCCTCGATCCGCACCCACGGCGTGGCGGAGTAGCCGACCGTACCTTCAACCCAGAACGAGCGAAGCGGAATCTCCCCGAGCGTCAGCGGCTCGTCGCGGCGCCACGACGTCGCCGTCGACGCATAGGCGCGGCGCCCCAGCGGGAACCGCACCCGGGCGGTGGCCTCCTCGTTCTGCATCGTGCCGCCGAAGCCGTACGACGGTACAAATGAACGGCTGTAATGCACGTCGACGCTGGCGGTGGACAGGCTGCGGGCGAGACCCATGCGCCAGGCCGGGCCGGTCCGGGTCTCGAACAGCGTCACGCCGAGGCGCGAGATGCCAGCGGAAGCGAACACGTGCGTCGACTCGTCCACCTGATAGTCCACGCCGAACCCGCTGTTCGAGATGTCGAACTGCTGCAAGTCGCGCAGCGCCGCGTGCTGATACTGATAGTCTCCGGTCAAGGCCAGGCGGGCGTTCAGCATATGACGCAGGGTCACGCTGGCGCCGTGGCTGTGGCCGTCCTGGAGCTGGCTCGCGCCCGGCGCCTCCTGATTGAAGTCCACCAGCTGGAAGTTGTAACTGGCCGAGAGTGATGTGAATTTGGTGAGGGCGGATTCCATGCCCGCATGCAGGTCCTCGAGATGCGACCCGGTGCGGATGAATGGAACCGCCACGAACTCGGCCAGCTCGGTCGTCGGAACGAAGGCGGTCGTATTCCGTACGAAGAATGCGACGTGCTTCGTCAGCATGCGATGGGCATAGAACGAGGCGCGCTGGTCGTAGCTGTCCAGCTGGTCGAGCTCGCGGTACATCAGGAACGCGCCGTCGTAATTGGCGGCCAGCTCCGTGCGGCGGCCCGTGAAATTGACGGTCGCGCGGGGCGCGATCGTATTCAACACGTCGTTCGGCGTTTCGTTGTTGCCGCCGCGGACGAGCACGTTGTCGTCCCACCCGGTGCCGACCGCCACGCCCGGCGTGAGCGTCCAGCCGGGCACGGCCTGCGGGTTGGTGCCGGGCACGGGCGTGAAGTTCGATTCCTGTGCCCGCGCGGCGGATGGTCCCCACAGCAGCGCGGCCGTCAACGTGAGCGCCAATGGTCGAGTCATCGCGGCACCCCGGTCAATCCGGCACCACGACGGTGTCGCCGGGCTCCAGATAGACGGGCATCCCCAGCGACTGCGACGCCTCCTTGTAGTCGAACGGAATCAACTGCATGCCGAGGCGGCGCTTTCGGAGGATGCGGATATTCCGCGTGTTGGCGAAGTCCTTGAGACCGCCCGCCATCGCGAGCGCCTGGATGACGGTCACCGGCGCCTGAAGATTGATCGCGCCCGGATGATTCACTTCGCCAATGATGTACGCCGTTGCCGCCATCGTCTCGACGACGATGACCGTCACGGTCGGGTTGGTCACGTATTCCTTCAGCGCGCCCGTGATCGCGTCGCGAAGTTCAATTGGCGTGTGGCCGGTCGCTTCGATGTCCCCGACCAGCGGCAGCGTGACCTTGCCGTCCGGACGGACCTGCACCGATTGCGAGAGCTGCTGTTCCTTGTAGACCTCGATCCGAAGTTTGTCGCCCGAACCGATTCGGTAGTCGGCGGGTGATGAGGGACCCTGCGGCGCAGGCTTCTTGTCCGGTTCGGTCGCCACGGCGGGGCGGGGAGCGAACCAGCAGACGGCGGCGATCGCGACGACTATGAGATGCGACGTGCGAGTGTGTGTCATGACAAGACCTCAGTTCTGATCGGAGGACGAGTACGTGCCTCCCCGCCAGTTCACCAGCGGCCGCGAGAGGGCCTGACGCTTGAGCGACTCGGCGACGATCGCGTGTGTGGGGTAGCAGGCGGCGCCGATGGCGATGCGCAGTGCGGTCGAAAACTTGTAGGCCTGAATCCGCGCCATGAGCCGGTCGATGACACCCGCCGACTGATCGAAGTCGGCATCGATGAGCATCAGGCCCAGCGTGCCCTTGTCCGTGCGGCCGACCATGTCGGTGCTTCGGATCTCCCGATGGATCACCCGCGCCACTTCCTCGAGGGTGCCGTCGTCTGCCGTGACGGTCATGCCGCCCCATTCGCGGGAGGCCTCGAGGGTGACCAGCGTCAGGTAATTCTGATAGCGGTCGGCGCGCTTGAGCTCGCTGTCGAGAATGAACTCGAACGCCGCGGGCGTCAGCACCTTCGAGTCGTGTTCGAAAAACTCGTCAGTCACGTCACTGCGCCTTGTCAAGACCGTTCTCTTTGATCTTGTAGAGAAGGGCCTTGTAGCTGATGCCCAGCATGTCCGCGGCTTCCTTGCGGTTCCACCGGGTCTGCTGCAGCATGCGCGAAATCAGATCGCGTTCCGCGCCCCGCGCGGCCAGGCGCGACACATCTTTGAGCGAGAAGTTCGCCGGCGGCGGAACGGACTCGATCGGGTCGGGGCCGACCTGTTTCGCCGGAGCAGACGGCCCTGTCGCGGGGTGTGTCGAATGGTGCGCCGCCAGCGAGACGCCGTGCGTCAGATCCTTCCTCATGGCGGACTCACTGCCGAGCACCACCGTCCGTTTGACCAGATTCTCGAGCTCGCGGATGTTCCCCGGCCACTCGTACTCCTGAAGCAGGGCCATCGTCTCGGCTGACAGCTGGCAATACGGCTTGTTGTAGTGAACGGAGTACTTCTTGAGGAAGTAGTCGCACAGCACGGGGATGTCCTCGCGCCGTTCACGCAGCGGCGGCATCTTGATGCAGACGACATTCAGCCTGAAGAACAGGTCCTCGCGGAACTGGCCGTCGGCCACCGCGTATTCGAGATTCTTGTTGGTCGCGGCGACGATACGCACATCCACGCGGACGTCGTGCTTGCCGCCGATACGGGAGAATTCGCCGTCCTGCAGCACCTGCAGGAGCTTCGCCTGCAGCGGGCAGCTCATCTCGCCGATTTCGTCCAGGAACATCGTGCCGTGGTTGGCGAACTCGAACTTGCCAGGCTTGTGCTGGATGGCGCCGGTAAACGATCCGCGCTCGAATCCGAACAACTCCGACTCCAGGAGCTCGGCAGGCAGGGCGGCGCAGTTGACCTTCACGAACGGCTTGTCGCGGCGCAGCGAAGAGGAGCACAGCGCCCGCGCCACCAGTTCCTTGCCCGTGCCGCTCTCGCCGCGGATGAGCACTGTCACATCCGTATCGGCGACGCGATCGATGAGATCGCGAACTTCGGCCATCCGTTCGCTCTGTCCGAACAGCATCGTGCGATTGGACTGGGCTTCGAGCTGTTCGCGCAGCGTCGCCACTTCGCGCGTCAACCTGTAATGCTTCAGCGCGTTGGCGAGCGGCTGCTCCAGCTCGGCATCGTCGAACGGCTTATTGACGAAGTCCGCGGCGCCGAGCTTCATGGCCTGGACCACCGTCGACGTGCGTCCTTGACCGGAGAGGATGATGATCGGGACGTCGCGGTCGATCTTCTTAAGGAGCGCCAGCGCGTCGAGCCCGTCGAGCGGTCCGGGCATCACGATGTCGAGGATGACGGCCGCAGGGCGGCCTTCGTCGTACCGACGGACGGCTTCTTCCACCGTGCTGACGGTGATCGCGGAATATCCGCGCGCCGAAAGAAATGTCTGGAGGAAACTGCACATGGCCGTGTCGTCGTCGACCACCATGATTTCGGGACTGCCGTTGAGACACGGGTGTGACACGCGACGGCTTTGAGCAATGCGGATGCCACAACGGAAGATTCCTTATCTGATTGGGAAAGCGATCGCCATCAGATGGAGAAATGGCAGACGTCGTGTACGCAAACGGAAAGCGCTTGCCTACCGATCAGCGCCGAAGTGCCCAAGTGGACGCGATGAGCCGGTGCTCAGTCGTGGCACGACCCTTGAAGCGTCGATGAGAGGTCAGGAGAAAACGGGGCCATGGGAAAAGCGTATGCGGTACTTGTGGGCGCAACAGCCGCCGTCGTGCTGACCACGCCGTTGTGGCATGACGGCAGTGGACCGGCAGAGCAGTCGTTCGTCCAGCGCGTTGAATCGATCGCGCTGCCCACTGCGACCGCGGCCGTTGTTGCGCCTCCGACGACAGCCAGCGCGGCGCGCGAGGCCTCAGACCAGGTTGATGCGGCCAGTCTGCTGATGGCGGGGACGACGTTGTTCGGACTTGCCGCGGCTGTTCGCAGAGCTCTCTGACGCGCACGGTTGCAACTGACGTCGTGCGGCGCATGTCCGCACGGCGTCAGTGCGCGCCGGAGGGATACCGTAGAAGTCCTCGTCGCTACTCGCCTTCCGACTTTTGTAGATTGGATGCCGCCTCTTCCATGCTGAGCCTGCGCGGCGTCTTCCCTTCCGTAGGATAACCAGCCGCGCGCCAGCCCTCATAGCCTCCGAGCAACGGCCTGACATTCGGCCATCCATAGTCCGCAAGGCGATCAGCGACGCTCGACGCGTCTTCGACGTTCTCCGCGTATGGAACGATAAGGTCCGCGAGCGGTACCTCATCCAGATGGGCTTCGATCTGATCGGGCGGCAACCGTCGCGCGTGCGGAAGCTGCCACTCCGAGCTCTGCCACAGCCTTTCGTTTCTCACATCCAGAAATACCACGGCTTCGCCCGCGTCCAGACGGCCCTTGGCTTCCTCGGCCGTGATTGCTTCGACGTTCATGCCTCCTCCGTTGGGCCGTCGCCGTGCAACGCGCACGCCGAGATGCAGCGCGCATATAAGTGCGACACTGCGTTTACCTGATGCGTCTAACGTTGAACGCGGTGTCGTCGATCGCGACACGATCGCCCGCCGTTTACATGTCGATCGAAAGCCCTCACAGGTTGCGCCGTGAATAACTGAAGGTATTTCCGACCGCACAGCTGACGAACAATCGGAACACCGATCCATACACTGCTGGCACAACAGTTGCTCACGGCCCGGCCATCACGCAGCCACAAACGGCGACTCGAGGAGGTGCGGTATGGCGTACGAACGCGTCGGCACGATCGAAGCAACGCTCCAGAGGGTTCGGGGTGAGTTCAGCGAGATGCCCGGTCTCTGCCTGACGCCGGCGCAAGCGAGCCGCCTCTGGGGCCTTGATGCCGTCGCGTCCCAGGCACTTCTCGATGCGCTCGTCGATGCCCGGTTTCTTCAGAGAACGGCGAACGGCGGATTCATGCGCCCGGCCACCGAACGGAGCCGATCGATGGGCGACCAGCGGCTGAGGTAATGTCCCGCCGCGAACGGACACTGACCCAACCACTCCATGGCACGTGCGATCTGGACAGGAGCGTTATCCTTCGGTCTCGTCAACATCCCGGTCGAACTGCACGTCGCCGTCAGGGATCACCGTCCGCGATTCCGGATGCTGCACGCGACAGATAAATCGCCCGTAAAGTTCGAGCGTGTGTGCCTGCGCGACGGCCGCCCCGTCGCGTGGGCCGACCTCGTCAAGGGGTACGAATATTCGAAGGGCCAGTTCGTCGTGCTGACCAAGGAGGACTTTCGCGCCGCCGCCGTCGAAAAAACACATCGGGTCGAGATCGTGGATTTCGTCAAGGCTGATGAGATCGACGATCGCTTTTTCGAGACGCCGTATTACGTCGTGCCGTCGAAGGCGGGAACCCACGCCTACGCGTTGCTTCGGGCGGCGATGCAGGCCGCGGGGCGCATCGGCATCGCCAAGGTGATCCTTCGCGAGGTCCAGCATCTGGCGGCGCTCGAGGTAATTGACGATACCCTGGTGCTCACGCTCCTGCGATTCGCGGATGAGCTGGCGGACGTCTCGCAACTTCCGATTCCCGCCGCAAAGGACGTAGCCAAGGCTGAGCTCGACATGGCGAAGGCGCTGGTGCAGAGCCTGGCCGCGAAATGGGAGCCGGAGAAGTACAAGGATGAATATCGCGACAACCTGAAACGGTTGATTCAAGCCAAAACGAAAGGCAAGCCGATCAAACTGTCGGCAGCCGAGACGAAACACCCGGCCGACGTGGTTGACCTGATGGAGCGGCTGCGGCGCAGCCTCGCTCAAAAAGCGCCCGCGCGCAAGACCACCCGCGTGGCGCGGAAAGGGAAGCGGCGTCGCGCCGCTTAGCACCTATAGGTGAGACTCATTTATTCCGAATGTTTGAGGAGCTGGTCGCTGGCGTTCGCCGCGGCCGTCGCATGGGCTGCCCCGGCGGCAGGCGCCACACTCCAGCTTCCAGCTGGCGGAAACCTCCAGGCTGCCCTGACCGATGCCCAACCGGGCGACATCATCATGCTTGCCGCCGGCGCCACATACACCGGAAATTTCACGCTGCCGAACAAGGGAGGAACCGCGTTCATCACGATCGAGACCAACCCGAGAGGGTTGCCCGCTTCCGGGGAGCGTATTTCACCGGATGACGCGCCGCGCCTGGCGAAAATCCGGTCGACGAACAATCAGCCGGCGCTGCAGACTGCCGAAGGCGCGCACCACTGGCGCATCATATTGGTGGAATTCCTCGGCAACCCGGGTGGGTCCGGGGACATTATCGCTCTCGGCAGTGGCGGCGCCTCCCAGACCTCGCTGGTCGGCGTGCCCAACAACCTGACCATCGATCGTTGCTACATTCACGGCGACCCCATCCTGGGGCAGAAGCGCGGGCTGGCGCTCAACAGCGCGTCCACGACAGTCACCGGCTCCTATATTTCGGACATCAAGATCGCCGGTCAGGACTCGCAGGCCATCGCCGGATGGAACGGGCCGGGGCCATTCACCATCACCAATAACTACCTCGAGGGCGCCGGCGAAAACCTGATGTTCGGCGGCTCCGATCCGGCCATC
>Ga0136846_1208697_pt1 | contig 14945 bp, 17 predicted proteins | sample HopSoiMetagenom2_FD_96841 | JGI IMG/M metagenome (GOLD analysis project Ga0136846, IMG submission 96841) | Grasslands soil microbial communities from Hopland, California, USA - 2 Assembly 2016 (version 4) | ecosystem: Environmental > Terrestrial > Soil > Grasslands | place: USA: Hopland...
ACGGAACCGGTGCTGAAGAGACCGTCGCTCTCGCCGCCGGCGGTTCCATTCTCCCACTATCCAGAATAGAAACACCGCCGCAAGGAAAAGCAGCAGATAAATCGTGACAAGAGTAGCAAGACTGACGCGAATCACGGCGTAACGGTGGCGGCGGGTGCTTGCTGCGGGCGTGCGACGTCGCTGCCCCATTGGATTGTGGCCATGCCCCAAACGAGAGCGGAATCGGGTCTGTTGCCGGTTTGTTTGTTTTGTGAGAAACGGCTACGGACGACCTGCAAGCGCGCTTGTTCGTCCAGCGCTGGATCACCTGACGAGTTGATCGGAAAGCAGTAACGAATTTCACCCAAGTCGCTTACTGCCACGCGAAACCGAACCGTTTCAGGTGTCTCCTCAAAGGACGCTGCGAAACGGGATTGTGGAAAGGACGGAGCCCCAAATTGATCGAGTTCGCTAGAAAAAGAAATGACTGTCGTGGGGCTGCCTCTGGCGGAAGCAGTTTTCCGGACACCAGAATGTACGGCACCTGGCGGCTGGGAACTCGGAACCCTCAGATCCGGCTTCAACGGTGGAAGTTCCTTGAGAATCGGTTGTATTGTAGAATAGGATGGCAGATGCTCAGCCTTTGGCAGGGTGCCAAGCCTTGCTCCCGTTGCCGGATGAGTTGTGAAAGCAACCGCAGGATCTTCTGCATCAATCCAACGAAGCAGCGTGCGGCCTTCTTCGGAGTCGGGCGCTATGAATGTAATGCGGGCCGGCGGCGGCAAAAGCGCCACCGGAGCCGGGTAAACAATTTGAAAGACATAAAAGCACAGAGCGTGAGCCACCAGCGACAGCACCAGGAAAGCCGCAAGCGTCGTCCTTTGTCCCCGAGGGGAATCCCAGGTAAAGAGAAGCGGTTCGGCTGCAATCTCAGAGGCAACGCTATTCATCGTGGCGGAGTTGCGGCGAGCGCAACCGACGTGATGCCGTGTTCGAGCGCAGCATTGGTCACTGCAGCAACTGTTTCATAGGAAGCAGAACGGTCAGCCTTAATGATGATAGATTGGTTCTTACGCTTGGCTGCATCGAGTAATGGCCCAAGCTGCTGGATTGTAACTCGCTGGTCCTGAAAATAAATCGCGGGAACTGCCCCACCTGTAATACTGATGATCTGGTGGTTGCTCTGCGGACCAAGGGTAAAACGCGAGAACGGCATGGAAATCGAGATACCTTGTTGCAGGATGAAATTCGAACTCAGCAACAGAAAGAAAGCGAGCAGGAAAGCGAGATCGACAAGCCCGATCAATAAAAGCCACCCGAAGTTATAGTTTGTTGTTCGGCTGAATTTCACAGTCAAATGCCTTACGTTTTCCGGCTTTAAAAGATCCAACCAGATGAGCCGTTGGCCGTTAAAGATCCTGCCGTGCTTCGATCTCACGAACCGTCTCATCAGGTTGTTGGAAACTGATGATGCCGCTAATTGGACGGCTTTCGGTCACCATGCGGACAATCTCAATGCCTGCGCGCTCCATGTCATGCATCATGGTATTTACGCGGGATGAAAGATAGCTGTAAGCGACAAATGTCGGTGTTGCGACAACAAGCCCAGCCGCAGTCGTTAGCAAACTCTTGTAAACGCCACCGGAAAGCTCCGTCACTGTCGCATAACCACCGCTTGAGGCGATCGTGCCGAAAGCGTCAATCATCCCCGCGACGGTGCCAAGCAACCCGAGCAGCGGCGTCAGGAAAGCAATAGTAGCAAGCACGGGAAGAAACCGCTCCAGTTTTGGTACTTCCAGTTGCGCTGCTTCCTGCACAATGTCGCGTAATTCCGATCGAGGCGCATCGTGCCGGATAATCGCAGCATGAATCACTCGTGCCACCGGGCCCGGCGTGCCGGCAGACTCGTGCAAAGCCTCAGCGAAATTGCGACGGCGTATTAAATTCGACAGTCCTTTCAAAAACTCGCCAACGTGGATGGTCGCGCGATGAAAATAAAAAAGGCGCTCTGCAAAAACAGCAATTGAGATGATGCTGCAGGCCAGAATCGGCCACATCAATAATCCGCCTTTTTGGATGTAATCAATCACGCCGGGTTTTGTACCTCTCTTTGCCCGCTGTGGCAAGGGACTTTCCCTATTGGCTTGTCACTCTGCGCCTACGGTTTTGTAGCGGTGTAAATTGTGACGATCCCGCCGGTCAAAGGTTCAAAATTCGGAGAGATGTAACCGGTCCCCCGCATCAATTCGCACATTGTGTTGCCACCCGGAAAGTTCTGGATTGAATCGCCGAGGTAGTCATAGGCGCTTTTCTTTTGTGTTAGAAACGAGCCGAGCAATGGCAGAAAACGATGCAAATAAAAGCGATACGCCGCGCGCAAGAGCGGCGTTGTCGGCAATGAGAACTCTAGCACGAGGAGGTGACCCTTGGCCTTGAGCACGCGCCACATTTCAGTAAGTGCCGCTGAGCAGTTTTCCAAGTTGCGCAGGCCAAATGCGATAGTGACACAGTCGAATGAGGCATCGTCAAACGGGAGTTTCATCGCATCAGCCAATACCACCCGCCGCAAACCTTTGCGCTGCGCAAGCTCCAGCATTTTCGGCAAGAAATCGACACCGGTCACTTCCGCATACGGCAATCTCTTTTGTATGGCCAGCGCTAGATCTCCCGTTCCAGTTGCAAGATCGGCGATCGTATGTGGGTGCCACGCGTCGACAATTGCAGCCGCGCGCGCTCGCCAGTAGAAGTCAATGCCGCAGCTCAGCACGTGGTTTGCGAGATCATAGCGGGTCGCAATCGACCCGAACATCTCCCGAACGTGCGCAGGTTTGGTACTCATTTCGCAAAACTCATTCGACCGTCAGCGAGGCTTTGTTAAGCCGCTCCATCTTGTGACTTATGACATAGCTAACAAGCTAACGTTGAGAACAAGGCCGGAACTCGTCATAAAATTACTAATTGCCATACGCAGCAACCACGGCTATCTACCCGCATGGACATATCTGTTAAAGATCTACAGGAAGCGATCTCAATTCGCCAGCAAATCGATAATCTGCAACGACGCCTTTCCTCTCTTTTGCGAGGTGCACCTCAAAGGCCAACCAGTCCCACCGCCCCCGGACGCTACTTCTCGCCTGACACAAGGGCGAAGCTTTCGGCAGCCGCCCGAGCTCGTTGGGCAAAGACGCGAGGCACCGAAGGAGCAGCTCCTGCCGGGAGAAAAGGTCAGCTCACACCGGCCGGCCGAAGGAAGCTTTCTCAGCTAATGAAGGCTCGCTGGGCGGCAAGAAGGAAAGCAGGAGGAAAACAAAAAACCTCGAAACGGAAAAAGGGTGCACTTACACCTGCCGGTCGAAGAAGGCTTTCCGAGCTAATGAAAGCGCGGTGGGCAGCCAGAAGAAAAGGTGCGAAATAAGTAACCGGTGTCGCTATCAGCATCGGCAGGTGCTGGTGGACCTAAAGCGTCGGTCGTACGGCAAGAGTAACTGCTCGCGAGAGGACTCGAACCTCCACGGGTCGCCCCATACGGTCCTGAGCCGTACGCGTCTGCCAGTTCCGCCACGCGAGCAAAACAGCGGGCCTTACAATGCGAGGGGCCTCGCGTGCCTGCAAGCTGAAATCAAAAGGATTGCTTAGGTAACTTCAGCCAGCCCGTTTCTTGCGCGCGCGTACCTCTAGTTGATGCGCTTTGCGCACCTGTCCAAGGGAACGCAAGAGATCGGCATAATTGGACACGACAATGTCGTAATCCTTCGAGGGTTTATCTTCGACTTGTTCCCAGCTCTTTAGTGAGGATTGATAAAGCTCCGCCGCCTTCGCGTAATCACCACGCGAATGATAGACCACCGCCAGATTGCATTTCGATTGCGCAATGTCGGCGCTTGGACGCGGTTGTAGGTTTTCTCTGATCGCCAGCGCCCGAAGATGTAATTTCTCTGCTTCGGTGTATCGGCGTTCGTTGGTGTAAAATACCGCCAGATTGTTTAGCACCGATGCTACATCAGCGTGCTCAGGTCCCAGCTGCTTCTCATAAATTTCCAGCGCGCGGAGGTAACACGGTTCGGCCGCCTTTTGCCTGCCCGACTTGCGCAGGATGAGAGCGACGTTGTTTAGCATGGTTCCGATATCTGAGTACGGGACATCTTCGACCTCGGTTCCAGCAGCTATTGCTTTCTGGTAGAAATCGATCGCTTCTTCGGACTGACCAAGAGTATCGAAGAGCAATGCCAGTCGTCGTGCCGATCGGTAGATTGCGCGGTGATCTGGCGGGTTTCCCTTTCCAAGGATCGCGTGCGCCTTCAGCAAATATGCCTCGGCTCCAGCGTGATCTCCCTTTTGTTCGAGCAGTTGGCCTAGTTTCTCAAAGCTCGTGGCGAGTGCAGTCTGGTTCCCTTTGAATGCACGTCTGGCAACTTCAAGCGCGGTTTCGGCAACTCGAATTGCCTGAGGCAGGCGATTGGTGGCGCGAAGATTGTCGAGCTTCTCGTTGAGGATGGCCCATAGCTTCTCTTCACCTTTCATCTCATCACCATCCCTCGCTTAGTTGAGCAACTAATCGGGTGGCGAGGTCCTCGGTGGCGAGCGGCAAAGCTTGTCGTTCATCTGTTGTTACGTCGCTGGTGACGAAGAAACTGGTGGTACCGGTTACTTCGCCGGGACCAGCCAGCGATTTGCCGTCTCGTGCGGTCAGCGTGTATTTTACAGTTAGCCCCAGACTAAATTCCGTTGTAGCCAGCACATTCCCACGCACCGAGCGCGCTGGCAGCCGGTTGATGCGAGATATCTCTCCACTCAACGTGGCGTCTGCGTTGTCGTCGCCTGTAATCCGGAACGTGCCATCCTGTTGAAATTGTTTGATCAGCGTATCCGTCACCAAAACTTCGACGCGCGGTACAAGCGTACGATTCCTAAACGTCGGCACCGCAACGGTGTGAACGTCGCGCAGATAGTACGGCTTTACCGGACCGACGTGATAGCCAAGGCAACCGGAGATCGCGAGGCAAAGGATTGTCGCGAGTGAGGCTTTCAAGGCGCCGGTAAGGCGGACTCTTCGGGGGAGGACGATGCTCCGGGAGCGCCCGAAGGATCGGAGCCTGTGCTCGTGCCTGGCAGAGGCAACAGAGGTTCAGGCGCAGTAGTTGTATCCGGCGCGAGCGAAGCCGGCGGCGGAAGCGAGCTATCGCCATCGGAAGCGGGCAGGGGCGCTTCGTTATTCGGTGCACCCGGCTTGGCCGTTCCACTTCCGGCAGTTCGAGCTCCGTGCCCTTCGGGTTTTTTCTTTGCGTTCTGTGAGACCGGTATGGCTGGCTGCAGCGCAGCATCGCCCAATTTGGCGCGTAATTGGTCGATCCGCTTCTTCGCCTCGTTGCTTTCCTCTGATCCCGGCTGCTGCCGAATCACTTCGTTATAGTATATGACTGCAGCGCGATAATATTTTTGTTTGTCGTAAAATTTCGCGACCTTGAAGGAATTGTTTGTCTGCTTGTGTTCAAGAATATCGAGATTCTTGCGCGCCTGCGCTGCTTTCTCACTTTTGGGATAGTGGAACAGGAAATCCTGGAAAGCCGTTTTCGCATTGCCCGCGGCAGCGGCGTCATTTGTGCCTAGCTGCGCGGCCGTAAACCAGATGTAACCGATTTGATATTGGGCATCGACGGCTATTGGCTCGTCAGGAAACTTGTCCACCACGGCCTGATAAGCCTGGATCGCTGCATCGTTCGCTCCCTGCTTCTCACGCGCCATGCCAATATTAAACTGCGCTCGCGCTGTGTATCTCCCGTACGGCGCGGTGCGCACAACATTCGCGAAAATGGTCACCGCTCGATCCAACGCAGACGCGATCGGAATTCCCAAGACCTTCAACTTCTTTCCATTGAGATAAACCTCACCGACGCGGAACTGGCCCTCAACGGCCTCGTCGAAATGCGGGCTACTGGGATATCTTTCGACCAACTGGAGATATGAATCCGCTGCTGGAGTATATTGGTGAGTCTGTTCCTGTAATTGAGCGGCGCGATATAGTGCCGTGGAAGCCAACGCATCTTTGGGGTGGCGTTTGACGAGCGTTTTATACGCCCTGATCGCACGTTTAAGATTGTTCTCTTTTTCTGCGGTCTGCCCGATCTGATACAGCTCCGCTGCATTCCCGCTCATCTCCTCTTCGCCCGGAGGCACATACTTCGCTTTTTCCCCCGCGCGAAAGATGATGGAAGCGGGGCCCGATTCGGGTAAAAGGAACAGCGCGACAGCGAGAAATAAGAAAGCGCGAATAACCAGTTGCATCTAAGTGTGGCAGGGTAGTTAACTTATCCAGCCCGTCAAATTCTTAGCCCAGTCTCTTCTCTCAACGTGACATCTTTCCCCACGCATAAAACCGAATACTTTCTCGATTCCATTTGAATCTGTTCGATCAGCAGAAAATACGCATTGGCTCGTGCGCGTGGAGCTTAGACGACTGGCGCGGTGTCTTCTACCCGCTTGATTTGCCAGAGTCGCACTGGCTCGAATTTTACGCGGGCCATTTCCCGGCCGTCGAAGTGGATTCTACGTTTCACGCTGCGCCGACCGAAGCAACGGTTCGTCGCTGGGCGGAAACGACTCCCGCCAGCTTTCGATTTACCTGCAAACTTCCCCGTCAAATCACCCACGTTTGTCGTCTACGAGATTGCGCAGCAGAGCTAATGTCGTTTCTCCGCGCGATCGAACTACTCGGGCCAAAGCTCCAGGTGATCCTCATTCAGCTCCCGCCTTCGCTGACGCCGACCGACGGTAAACACGCGCTGCGCAAGTTCCTCGTGCAATTGCCGCGGGATTTCCGGTTTGCCATTGAGTTTCGTCACGCCGGCTGGCATCGGCCGCAGTTTATCCGGCTGGTGAAAAAGTACCGTATCTGCTGGGTTTGGGCCGATACCACTCCGCTCAACGAGCGAAACCTTGCGCCCTTCGAATTTCTGCCGTGCACCACCGACTTTCTTTACCTGCGTCTGCTTGGCGATTACACGACCAAATACGGCGTCGACGGCGGCCATATGTATCGTTACGAAAAATTGCTCTGGAAACGCGAAGCGGCGTTGGAAAGCTGGTCGCTGAAAATTCAGCGGCATGTTGCTGACGTGCGCAGTGTCTGGGCATTTGCCGGCAATCACTTCGAAGGATTTGCACCGGAAACGTGCCAACGTCTAGCCCAGCGCTTGGGCTTCGACTTGCCGCTGCCGCCGGAAACAGAACAGGCGTTTTCTTCGGATAGACAGTCGCAGCTGGATCTACAGTTGTAGCGTCACCTCGGCACGTTTGTGATTTTCAAAGATGCAAACCTTGCGAATGCCGAGTTCGGCCATCTTGTGCGCGAGCTTCGCAAAACTTTCGCCAAGTTGGACGTGTGAATGCGCGTCAGAGGCGGTCGTAAATGGAATGCCAATCTCCATCGCCAATTCGATGATTCGATCGCTGGGATAAAGTTCGTTCACTGGTTTGCGCCAACCGGCGGTGGAAAGCTCAATCGCAAGATTGCGCGCACGGATAAATTTAAGTATCTCGTTGACCAGCGTGCCGATGTCTTCCGTCGGTCGATGTCCATGGATTTTGATCAGATCCAAGTGGGCAAGAGAGTCGACCAACCCAGTCGAGATTAGTTCGCGGAGACGGCAAAAGTAATTGGCGTACATCTCGTCGATGTTCCTGCCCTCGAATTGCGACGCGCCATCCGGCACGCTGTCGAACATCTGATCGGCGCGCTCCAGAAAATGCACCGAGCCGAGGACGAAATCGAGCTTGTGCCAATTTTTTTCGATCCATTTGCGACCGGCCGATGAATGGACGGGGTCGTTATCCAGTTCAATCCCCGCCCGGATCTGCAAATCGGGATTTCGCTGCCGCAAGCGATTGATTTCATCAAAATCGATTCCGGCGTGATAACGATCATGATCGGTGAAAGCGATATCCTTTATTCCTAATCTCCGCGCCGAATCCGCCCAGGGCTGGAGCAATTCCTGCGTGTATCGCTGCACACGATGTCCCTGCGGGTGCATGTGGTAGTCGGAAAAGAGCTGATAGTGTGTAGTTGACGATTGATCGATGCCCACGGTCCGCTCCATCAACGATCAGCTGTTAACTATCAACTCTCCTGCTCAAGGCACCGCCAGGAATTTTTGCCGAATGCGCAGCTCCAGAAACTGAGGAAAGAAAACCTCGGCGATAAAAACTTTGTTGGGCGTAAGCTCGCGAGTTGAGATTGTTTCGTTGTACTCGATCCGCTCGGATGGGTTGATCAAAATCGTCGCAGGTTTTTCACCGATCGCGTGGTTCTCAGACCACTTCGTTAGGACTTCGCCGGCGGAATTCGTAAGATAGATTTCGATGCGCTGAGTCGTGGGAAAATCGAGTGTGACGGGGCGTTTCGACAGGTTTGCCAGAGTCACTTTCACACTGAGCTGGCGGACTTCAGATAACTTCACAGTTTGGGGGGTAATTTGCAGGTCGAGAGCGAGACCACGCAGCCGGGGATCTTTGTATTGCGGAACAACGTTGGGAGAAAACGGATGAAGAATGCGGCTCAACCAACCTCGTTTTCGCGCCGGCGTGGGCGTGGGCGTAACGTCCTGCCCGAACATGGGCCCAGCCACACAAACTATCAGAACCAGCAAAACAAAATGGCGCTTCATGAGGCCGTAAACAGCCCGAAAACTTTTCTGGGTTGCAAAATTGCTGTCCAACCATTTATGAACTCGCGAATGTTTTCGCAATCAATCGGCATGAGACGTCTTTGTGTATTCGTGTTTTGTCTGGCTTTTGCGCTGACTGATACAGTAGCGAAGCAACGACACTGCACGTTTCGTGTACATGCGCAAGCAAACCCTCAAGATACTGATGTATTCTCAATGCCCGCGCGCGTGACGTCTTCCGGGAAAGATATTGCCATCCAAAAATTGCCGTGGATTACCGAGCACGATGTCACGGCCTTTTCTCCCTACCCAGCCCAGGACGGAACCTTTGGCGCGTTGTTTCAACTCGACGATCACGGGCGTGTCGTACTCGATACCTTGAGCGTCGAACGCCGGGGTGGCTTTCTCTTTGTATTGATCAACGGCCGAATGATCACCGAACTGCAGATCGACAAGCGAGTGTCGGACGGCAAGATTTACATTCCGTCCGGACTAACTGCCGCGGATGTCGAGCTGATGAAGAAACAGTGGCGTTTGCTTGGGCAACGAAAGCGCTAAAGCGGTTCATCTGCATGCCACTATTGATTGCCGGAGTTGTTTTCGCTCTCTTTTTGTCTGCTCCGATGATAATTCAATCAGCACAAAATCAGGTTCTCGATCTTGTCCTGCCGACGGACAACGATGCTCTTTTTTCGGGAGATGGCCCCGTGTTTTACCAATATATTGAGCGAGACTACAACGACGTGAAATCGACGCCATGGGAAGGCGGCCAATACGGCTTCGTCCGTGATCCGAAAAGCACTGGAGGAGGCGTCGTTTACACCCGCTTTCATGAAGGGATTGATATTCGCTCGGTCCACCGCGATGCAAACGGCGAGCCGCTCGACGAAGTGCGCGCCATTGCCGATGGGCAGGTTGTCCACGTCAGTGTCGTTCCCGGCTACTCAAACTATGGCAAATACGTCGTAATCGAGCATCGGTGGGACGGCTCGAACTACTATAGTTTGTACGGACATCTCAGCTCGATCGCAGTGCAGCCCGGGGAGACGGTGAAGCGCGGTCAGCGTATCGCTGTGATGGGTTATACCGGAACGGGCATAAACCGCGAACGCGCACATCTCCATCTGGAATTGTGCCTGATGTTCAGTCACCAATTCGAGGCATGGTACAACACATTTTTTAGGACCGATCCCAATCGCCATGGCCTCTACAACGGGATGAACCTGGCCGGTCTCGACGTGGCGCACCTCTATTTGGCGCTCCGAAAGAATCCGGCACTCACGATTTCCGAATTTCTCGCCACTGAAGAGACATTCTATAAGATCACGTTGCCGAAAGCGCAGCACTTCGACTTGCCAACGCTATATCCCTGGATGCTTGGAGGTGAAAAACGAAGTGGATCGTCATGGGAAGTCTCGTTTGCGCGTTCTGGTGTGCCTTTGAAGATTGAACCAACCCAAAGACGCGTAGCCCAGCCGGAGGTAAGCTGCGTAAAAAACAGCTCGGCGGAGTGTTCCTATCTCACTCGCGATATCGTTTCTGGCCGCGGAGCAAATGCGCATCTCACGAACTATGGTGCGCAGCTGATGCGCCTGCTGATCTGGCCAAATTAAGACGGCGAAAGTTTCAGCACGACGTCGGCGTGCCTTGCGCAACCGCGACGCCATGCGGGATGGCGCCTTGCACAAAGCTAAGACATTCCACAGCTCCGCTCGGCTTCCCCGGCAGCGCAATCACCAGCGCCTGATCGACAACCGCGGCGAGGTTGCGTGAGAGAATGGCGTTCGGCGTAATGTTCATGGATTCGGCGCGCATCACTTCTCCGAATCCTGGCAATTCTACTCGCATGATGGCACGAATTGCTTCCGGCGTAACATCCCGCGGGCTGATACCAGTGCCTCCCGTTGTCAGAATCAGGCCGCAGCCTTGCCTCGCAAAGGATCGAATTGTCTCCTGAATCCGGACCATTTCATCTGGCACAATCGCTTCCGCCAGAACCTGCCAACCAATTTTTTGCGCGGCTTGTTTCAAGGCCGGGCCGCCCAAGTCGTCGTAATCGCCCGCACTGGCGCGATCGGAAATCGTGATGATGCCAGCTTGTATCTGCATTCTTGTAGCGGCGCGCTATCAACGCGGCGTCTTTTCGCTGCGGCGATCACCGACCGTTGCTAGAGCGCTTTTGGTCTTCTCAAATAATTGCACGTCGGAGATGATCATGTCTTTGTCCACTGCCTTGCACATATCGTAAATGGTGAGCAGTGCGACCGTGACGCTGACTAAGGCTTCCATCTCGACTCCGGTTTGCGCAACTGTCTGCGCCGTGCATTTCACCTCCGCACCGTCCTTTGAAGCAACGATATCGACGGTTACCTGGCTGAGCGGCAGAGTATGGCAAAGAGGAATTAGATGCGCAGTTTGCTTGGCCGCCTGGATTCCAGCAATGCGCGCGGTCGCAAACACATTGCCTTTCGCGATTTGATTTCTTGCGATGAGATTGAGCGTTTCCTGCTGGAGCCGAATCTTTCCGCGCGCGATAGCTCTTCGTTGACTGAGCGGCTTCGCTGAAACATCAACCATTTGCGCGCGACCATCGGAGCCTATGTGTGTAAGGCGTTTCATTTTTGCTCACCTGTCATTCCGAGCAGAGTTCAAGGAATCGCGTTACGCCTCCCGAACGATTGTGCAGAGGAATGTCTCGGCTACGTTCGATATAGCACGCACTGCTCACCCGCCAATTGCAATCATTTTGCGATTGGGCTGGTAATTGTTTCGAAAGTCGTGTTCCCGCGGCTTCCGATCGACGACGTTTAGAAAAAACTGCTTGAGCTGTTCATCGCTCGCGCCCGCCCGGAGCGGTCCCGTGATGTCAAACTCCAAATAGCTGCCAAGACATGGGCGCAACTTTCCATCACACGTGAGCCGCAGCTTGTTGCAATTCTCGCAAAAATGCATGTTCGTCATCGCACCGATGAAACCTACGCGCTGTGCACGTCCCGGAATCTGATAGTAAGTGGCTGGACCGTTTGTGCGGAACTCCGTCTCCGGAATCAGATTCCCGTAAGCCGATTCGACTAACCGTTTCGCCTCCATCACCGACATAAAATTACTCTCGCTTAGAACTTCCGTGGTGCTCACCGGCATCAATTCAATAAACCGAAGCAGAAGGTTTCGCGCTGCAGCGAATTCGATTAGCGGCAGCAGTTGATCTTCATTGCGGCCCCGCATGAGGACTGCGTTGAGTTTGATCTGGTCGAACCCTGCAGCAATCGCCGCGTCGATCCCGTCTATCACCTGCGCATGGAAGTCGCGACCGGTGATCTGCGAATAGACTGCACCGTCGAGGGTATCGAGTGAAATGTTCACCGACTGCACACCGGCGTAGCGCAGCGCTTCCGCCATTCTGTTGCCAGGCGAAATTTCGCGTGCGAGCAAGGTGCCGTTCGTCGAAAGACCGATGCTCGTCATCCCGGGGATCTCAGGAACTTGCCTAACGAAGTCGACTATCCCACGACGCGTCAGCGGTTCACCACCAGTGATGCGCACCTTGGAGACGCCGAGCTCGGCCGCGATGCGAATGAGCCGCAGGGTTTCTTCATACGTCAGGATTTCGTGCCGTGGCAACCATTCCTGCAATTCCTGCGGCATGCAATAGCTGCAACGCTCGTTACAACGGTCCGTGATCGATACCCGCAGATAGGAAATCCGATGGCCGTAGTGATCCTGCATCCGCTGAGACGTTACGAGGAACGCGCTGGTGAATCAACCAGACGCATCAATTGACTCGATGTAGCTGAGACGTATGATCGTCGCACTATGCAGCGTCGAGTTTTGTTCTTCGCGCTGACATTCGGGATAGCAGCCGGGGCGCTGACTCTCGTGGGTTGTGCAACTATTCAGACGCGCATTTCGCAACATCCGGAAATGTATCAACGGCTCTCGGCGAGAGACCAGGCATTGGTAAGTCAGGGACAGATTCGCGCAGGTATGACGATGGACGCGGTGTGGCTGGCCTGGGGCACGCCCGATCAAAAGATTCCAGACAACATGGGTGATCGTCCCACCGAAACGTGGCTCTATTTACGTTATCAAACACCTCCCAGCTACGGCGGACCATACTATTACGGACCATTCGATTGGTCGTATATCCCGCCAAAATTCCCTTACGCCTCCAAAGGCGCCACTTTTTCGAACGGCAGAGTTGTGTTCTTTCAATACGTGCCGCCACCACCGCCGCTGTAACGCCATGCAGCTCGTTGGTTCCCGATCCGGCGCTGCCATGAGGTTGCGGTTCAATGCATGGTTTGACTTGCCAAATTGCCGGCCGGTATGATTTCCTCACGGCATGAAGCGTTGGTTTTTTGTTCGCGCATCGACGCTCGGCCTTGCGACCGCCGCGATCGTTCTGAACAGTTGTTCAACGCCCCAAACGCGAATTTCTGAGCATCCAGACCTGTATCAGAGTCTTTCACCCGAAGACCAGGCGCTCGTAAATCAGGGACAAATTCGAATCGGTATGTCACGACCCGCCGTGTGGCTGACGTGGGGTTCGCCTGACCGAAGAATCATCGGCAACATGGGCCGCGGTACAACGGAGACTTGGGTTTACACTTATTACGCCAGCTACCCGTATTACCCGTATGAACCGTTGGACGAATATTTCGGGGCGCCTTTATACAATCCCTTTTCTTATTCGTGGTTCCCGCCGAGCATCCCTTATCCTGGCAAGCTCGTTACCTTCGCCCACGGCAAAGCCGTGTCCTTCCAATACGTCACATCGCACTAGATACGATCAAAAATTCTGTCGCGTAGTGGCACGTGGCGGACGAGTATTCAGGCGGGTCTGATCCATGGCTTACCGCTCATCTCGACAGTTCCTCGATGCTCTTGAACGAGCGGGCGAACTGAAGCGCGTCGCAATCCCTGTCGACACCGACCTGCTCGTCGCGGAATGGGCAGATCGCGAAATGAAATCGTCCGGCGGCGGAAAAGCTCTGTTGTTCGAGCAATCGATGGTGGATGGGAAGAAATCGGAGTTTCAGGTCGCCATTAACACAATGGGATCGCGCCGCCGCATGGCGATGGCGTTGCAAGTTTCCGATGTCGAAGATGTCGCACGCGAGATTCAGCTCATTCTGAAAGCAAAACCGCCCACAGATCTGCGCGAGGGCTGGAACTTACTTAAACAAGGAATTCATCTGCTGCATGCGCGGCCGAAATCAGTGCGTGACGCGCCCTGCCAGGAAGTGGTGCATGAAATCGAGCGTGGCGATGGTTTTTCGTTGCGCGATCTCCCGATCCTGAAATGCTGGCCGAAAGACGGCGGACGTTTCATCACCCTGCCAAATGTACATACGCGCGATCCGGAAACCGGCGCGCGCAATGTGGGCATTTACCGAATGCAGGTGTACGACGAGCGCACGACCGGAATGCATTGGCAACTTCACAAGGTCGGCGCGCGCCACGGCAAACGCTATTACGAACGCGGAGAGCGGATGCCGGTGGCTGTCACGCTGGGTGGCGATCCGGTTTACACGTTTGCGGCCACGGCACCGTTGCCGGACGGTTTGGACGAACTGTTATTTGCCGGGTTCCTGCGAAGAAAATCAATCGAGTTGGTTAGATGCAAAACCAGTGACCTGGAGGTGCCGGCGGACGTCGACTTTGTTTTAGAAGGCTACGTGCAGCCCGGCGACATGCGCCCGGAAGGGCCTTTTGGCGATCACACCGGATTCTACACCGCAGTTGAAAACTACCCTGTTTTCCATCTGACCGCGATCACGCACCGGCGGGATGCCATTTACCCGACAACGATCGTCGGCAAACCGCCAATGGAAGATTTTTATATCGGCGACGCTTCCGTTCGAATTCTTCTGCCGGTCTTCAAGATGAATTTCCCGGAGATTGTGGACATAACGTTGCCGCCCGAAGGTGTATTCCACAATCTGGTTTTCGTGAGCATTCGGAAGCAATACCCGTATCAGGCTTTCAAAGTGATGCATGGGCTCTGGGGGATGGGCCAAATGATGTTCAGCAAGTACATCATCGCAGTGGATGAAGATTGCGACGTGCATAACACGAGCGAGGTGCTTTTTCGATTGTGCGCGAACACCGATCCCGCCCGGGATACAACGGTCATCAAAAACCCAAGCGACTCGCTCGATCACGCACCGAGCGAACAGAACATCGGTTCGCACATGGGATTGGACGCGACGCGCAAATTACCGGGCGAAAACTATCACCGACCGTGGCCGGAATTACTCAACATGACAGACGAAGCGCGGGCGGTGGTCGACAAACTGCAAGCGC
>Ga0136846_1238746_pt1 | contig 14944 bp, 15 predicted proteins | sample HopSoiMetagenom2_FD_96841 | JGI IMG/M metagenome (GOLD analysis project Ga0136846, IMG submission 96841) | Grasslands soil microbial communities from Hopland, California, USA - 2 Assembly 2016 (version 4) | ecosystem: Environmental > Terrestrial > Soil > Grasslands | place: USA: Hopland...
AAGCGCGCGTCGCGACTGCCGCGGGCCTCTTCGCTGCCATGCCTGCGGTGTATGTCTATAACCTCTTCACGAACATGGTGAAGGAGTTCGCGGCGGAGATGGACGACTTCTCGCTCGAGTTCCTGAATATTTCGGAGCGCAATTTTACATAATGATTCACTCGAAGCATCGAAGAGCCGAAGCCGGTCGAAGGATCTCTCAAGTAACTCAGCATTTGAGGTTTCGTTCTTCGACGTCTTCGAGTGTTCGATGCTTCGAGTGTTAGGACTCCCATGCCCAAGGTTCAGCAAAACGGCAGCGGCGGCGGACGCGGACGACGGGCGCGCGGCGCGCGCGTGGCGACGTCTCTCGCCGAGATCAACGTCGTCCCGCTCGTGGACGTGATGCTGGTGCTGCTCATCATCTTCATGGTGACGGCGCCGATGATGACGCAGGGGCTCGCGGTGAACCTGCCGCAGGCGCGGCGCGCGACACCTGTTACCGCGCAGCCGATCTACGTCACAATTCCCGCGACGTTCCCGAAGGATCACATCGTGCAGATCGGCAACGACGAAGTGCGGGTGGAGATCCTGCAGGAGCGGATGAAGCAGGCGATGCTCGAACGCGACGACAAGAGCGTCTTCATTCGCTCTGACGCGGCCGTCACGATGCAGGACTTCATGACCGTGACCGACAAGTTGAAAGAAGGGGGCGTCGAGAAGGTTGCGATTTCCACACGTCCGCCTGAACGGTAGGAGCGCGCGTCACCGGTCACCCGAATGGACGCAGTCACACAGATCCTGATCGATCGCTCGCGCGAGACGGACACCATCAGCCGGATGGTCGTGCTGTCGCTGGTTGCGCATGCGGTGCTGATCGGCGTCGTGGCATTCATGCCGGCCGGGTGGGGTGCAGCCACAAAGGACGATAAGACCGCGACCATGGTGATATCGCTTGGCGGTGCGCCCGGTCCGAGACAGGGCCAGACCCCCATCTCGGCAAAGCCGGTGCAGGAAGCGGCGCCGAATGCGCCGAAATCGAACGTGCAGGCCCCGCCTGCCATCGCAAAGCCCGAGATGGTCGAGCCGCTGAAGACCGCGAAGCCGCTCCCGAAAAGCGTCGCGAAAGTCGAGCCGAAGAAGATCGAGCCGCAGCTCCATGGCAGCAAGCCGACCACCGGCGCGGAAGTGAAACAAGGTGCGGCCCGCGTCGAAACGGGTGGACAGACGACGCCGTTCGGCGGCCTCGCCACCGGCGGCGGCGGCGCAGGCGCGGCGTACACGGATTACGCGAACTTCTGCTGTCCTGAATACCTGCAGACGATGGTGCAGGTGGTGCAGCGGAACTGGCAGCAGAACCAGGGTGTGGATGGCACCGTGATCGTCAAGTTCACCATCCAGAAGAGCGGGGCGCTGACGAACGTCGAAGTCGAAAAGCAAAGCGTCCCCTTCCTGAACCTCGCCGCGCAACGTGCCGTCGTGCAGACCGGGCAACTGCCTCCCCTGCCTGCGGCGTTCACTGGCGATCAACTCACCGTGCACCTCGTGTTTCAATTCAAACGATGAGAACATTACGCGTCAATTTCCTTGCGATGGCGGCGCTGGCCGGTCTCGCATCGCTCACGGTCTTCGCGCAACAGCAGCAGCCACCGGCCGCACCGCAGCAGCCCACTGAGGTCACCGTGCCCATCGTCGGCGCCGGCGGGCTTCCGCCCAAACTGGCGATCGCACCGTTTGTTGCGGCATCCCCGGACGCGGAGACCGTCGCGGCTGCGAAGACGGTTACGGACGTCCTGTTCGACGATCTCGCGTTCGAGCGGGAGTTCTACATGATTGGCAAGGACGTCACGGCAACGGTGCCGAAGCTCACGTCGATCGACGACGTGCAGATGGACCGGTGGCGTGAGCTGAACGCCAACGGACTCGTCGTCGGCACCGTGCAGAAGACGGCCAGCGGCGCCGTCGTCAGGATCAAGGTGATCGAGGTGAACTCCGGCCGCGTCTCGATTGGGAAGGAATACAGCGGGTCGATCGCGAACCCGCGCCTCTACGCGCACACGATCAGCGATGAAATCCATCAGCAGCTGCGCGGGTTGAAAGGTGTTGCGCGGACGAAGCTCGCGTTCACCTCCGACCGCGACGCCGAGCGGATGAAGGGGCCGCAAGGGGATCGCGAGATCAAGGAGATCTACCTGGCGGACTACGACGGCGCCGGACCCAAGCGGGTCACGGTGAGCAAGACCCTGAACGTTGCGCCGGTGTGGTCGCCAGACGGCCAGGCGCTCGCCTATACGAGCTACCGCATGGGACAGTTCAGCGTGTTCCAGGACATCATCGTATCGCTGCTCTACAAGGGCGTTCGGCAAACGCCGCTCAACGGCGATCCGAACAACCAGAATTACCTGCCCGCCTGGTCGCCGGACGGCAGCAAGATGGCGTTCACGTCGAACCGCGACGGCAATCCCGAGATCTACGTGGTCAATCGTGACGGTTCGGGTCTTCGGCGCCTGACGAACCATTCGGCGATCGACTCGACGCCAACGTGGAATCCTGCGGGCACGCAGATCGCGTGGACATCGGATCGGACGGGCAACCCGCAGATCTGGTTCATGAACGCCGACGGCACCGGTCAGCGGAAGCTGACGAGCGAATCGTGGTGCGATCGGCCAACGTGGTCGCCGGAACCGTTCAACGAGGTCGCGTATGCGTCGCGCACGGGCGCCGGGTTCGACATCAAGATCTACTCGTTTTCAAAGGGTGGTGAGAGCACGCGCGTGACCGACGGCATCGGCACGAACGAGAGTCCGGCATTTTCACCCAACGGCCGGCACATCGCGTTCACGTCGACGCGCAATGGCAAGCAGCAGATTTTCACCATCGCACGAGACGGCAACGACCTGCGCCAGATTACGCACGAAGGCAATAACGGCTACCCGAACTGGTCGAGATAGCGGGGTCCGGGACGCGGGGTGCCGCGAAGCCATGTGGCTTCCGCCTTCAGGCGGAAGATCGACGACGCGGCGTCCGAGGCTCAATTGGAAGTGATCAACGGAGACTGAGAGCGAGATGAGAGAACGAGACCAACGATATCTGCTGTGTGCTGTGGTGATCGCGCTCGCCATTGTGGGGGCGTGCGGGAAGAAGAAGCCGCCGGTGGCGCGGCCGATCCCGCCGCCGCCCTCGACCACGCCCGACACGACTGCGCGCCCTCCGGCGCCCCCGGAGCCTGTCCGCGAGAATCCGCCGATTCCGCCCGAGCCGACGATCTCCGACGACCCGCTCGCGGGCAAGGACCTCGACGTCATCAACAAGAACTCTCCGTTCCAGCCCGTGTTCTACCCGCTGGACAGCTCCGAGGTGGACCAGGGCGGACAGCAGGCGCTCAACGCGAATGCCGAGATCCTGCGCAAGTACCCGACGTGGGTCATCACCATTGAAGGACATTGCGACGAACGCGGCACCGCCGAGTACAATCTCGCGCTCGGCGAACGCCGCGCGCTGGCGGCGAAGACCTACCTCGTGTCGCTCGGGATTCCAGCGGATCGGCTGCGCACGGTCAGCTACGGCAAGGAGTTTCCATTCGATCCGGGTCACGATGAATCGGCGTGGTCGAAGAACCGCCGCGCACACTTCGTGGTCACGAGCAAGTGAATGGCAGTTACCAGTCACCAGTTTCCAGTTACCGGTAACCCGCAACTGATAAGCGGTCAGTTACCAGTTGCATCGAAACTGGAAACCGGAGACTGGCGACTTGGTAACCGGCGACCGGCTACTGATTGAGGAGCTTCCCGCGATGAAATGGAGCCGCACACTACCCGTACTCGTCTTCGCGCTGCTGGCGCCGACTGCCGCTCACGCTGCAGCAAACAAGGAACATCTGCAGCTGATGGCGGAAATCCGCATGCTGCAGGAACAGCAGCAGCAGCTCCAGGCGCTGCTCGGGAATCTCTCCGATGCGCTGAAGACGGTCTCCGGCAAGCTCGACGATCAGACCGCCGCGATGCGGAAGGCCATGGCCGATCAGACGCTGACCATTACGAACGTCGGCGACAACGTGCGCGTCGTGCGCGAGAAGGCGGACGATACGAACGTGCGGATCTCATCGGTCTCGCAGGAAATCGAAGCGCTCCGCCAGGCGATCGCCTCGCAGCCCGCTCCGCAGGTGACGACGCCGCCGGTGCCAGGGGCAGATCCGAACGCGCCGGGCCCCGGCGCACCGCCGCCCACCACGTCGGCGGCAACCGGCGGCAGCAATCCGATTCCAGTCGGCGTGTCGCAGCAGCGCATGTTCGACAACACGATGGACGACTACACCGCGGGCCGCTTCGATCTCGCGATCCAGGGCTTCCAGAGCTTCATCCAGGCGTTTCCGCGGTCGCCGCGCGCCGCCGATGCGCAGCTGAACATCGGCCACTCGTACTATAACCAGACGAAATGGACGGAGGCGGCGGACGCGTTTCAGAGGGTGATCACGGATTACCCGCAGAGCCCGACCGTTTCAGAGGCGTACTTCAAGCTCGGTGCGAGCTTCGAACGGATGAATCAGCTGGACGCCGCGAAGAAGGCGTACGACACCGTGGTCAAGACGTATCCGAACACCGTCGAGGCCAGCCTCGCGCGACAGGCGCTCGAGCGACTGAACAAACGCAACTAAGAAAGACAGAGACTGAAGAAGAAGGAGCGCCGAGCGTAGGGCAGGTCGTAAAAGACCCGCCCTCCCCAGCTAGAACGGAATATCGTCGTCGGTCAGTTCGCTGATCGGCTCCCCCATCGGTTCCATGTGTTCGCCGCCGCCCGCTGCTGCCCCGGCACCAGCGCCGCGGGCCTGTGTTCGACCGGCGCCCATCCCGCCACCGCCGCCGCTCAACAGGACGATGCGGTCGCCGCGAATCTCGGTGGTATACCGCTTGTTGCCGTCCTTGTCGTCCCACTGCCGGGTTTGCAGGCGTCCCTCGACGTAGATCTGCTTGCCCTTGGTGAGATATTCCGACAGCGTTTCAGCGGACTTCCCCCAGAGCACCACGCGGTGCCATTCGGTTTTTTCCTGCTTCTGGCCGGCCTTGTCGTTCCACACCTCCGTGGTGGCCATGTTCAGCGTGGCGACGGCCGCGCCTCCCGGCGTGTACCGCAATTCTGCGTCGCGCCCGAGATTGCCCACCAGGATGACCTTGTTCACACTGCCCATCACTTCGTCCTTTCAGAGTACCGACGCGCTCGCGCCGGCAAATATTCCGTACGACCAACCGCCAGGGACTCCACTCGGGAGACGGATTGACGACCGACGACCAGCGGCTTTACCGTCCATATCGATCTTCGAGCCGCACCACGTCGTGGAGCTCGGGCGTCGAGACTTCGAAGATGTCGCAATCGGTGATGGCAGTCATCCGGTGGACCGTCTTTGGCGTGACGTGAACTGCCTGTCCGGGCTGCATCTCGCGTTTCTCGAGATTGTCCCCGTCCTTTTCCTGTATCTCGAACAGCATCCGGCCTGACCAGAGAAAAATCGTTTCGTCCTTCTGATTGTGGTACTGCAGGCTGAGCGCGTGCCCGGCGTTGACGTGAATCAGCTTGCCGACGTAGCGCTCGGTCTTCGCCCAATGCAGTTCGTAGCCCCAGGGTTTATCCACTTTCGTGATGTCGTCCACTCTAACTCCTCGCCGTGACAAGGCAGGTCAGTGATCGGGTCGGTCGCGGAAACGACCGGGATGGCTCACTTCGTTCGCGCCGGAGACAGGAAGTCCGCCAGGATCCGTTCGACGTCCGACGCGGTTGCCGCCTTCAGCGCGCGCCCCGCGAGCTTCACCGTCTCTCCAATGCGCAGGCCGCGCACGACCTGCTTGGCGAGCGGAATGGACGCGGGCGTCATGCTGAATTCCCGAAGACCCAGTCCCGCGAGCAGCGGCAGGAGGACCGGGTCGGCCGCCATTTCCCCGCAGACCGAGACTGGCAGGCTGCGCCGGCGCGCGCCGCGCGCGACATAGCGCAGCACGCGCAGAATCGCCGGATGCAGCGGCTCGTACATCCGCGATACGCGATCGTCCGTGCGATCGACCGCCAGGCAGTACTGAATGAGATCGTTGGTCCCGATGCTGAAGAAATCCGCTCCCTCGGCGAGCAGATCGATCGTCAGCGCGGCCGACGGCACTTCGATCATGACGCCGACCGGAACCGGCGGCGGCGAGATGCCACGCCCCCTCAGTGTCTCGGCGGCATGTTCGACGGCGGTGCGCGCCAGCCGAAGTTCCTCGACGCCCGTCACGAACGGGAACATGATCCGGAGGGGCCCGTGCGCCGCGGCGCGCAACAACGCGCGCAACTGGGCCTGGAACACTTCGTCGAACGACAGGCTCAGACGCAGACCGCGGAGGCCGAGCGGCGCGCGGTTGCTGCCGTCCGGCTGCACGACGCCCAGCTCCGACTCCGTCACGTCGAACGTCCGCACCGTGACGCGTCCTCCGTCCATGCCATCGATGAGCCGCCGGTACACGAGGTACTGCGCCTCTTCGTCCAGGCCGGCGGCCGCCATACCGGCCAGCATGAACTCCGATCGATAGAGGCCGATGCCTTCGGCGCCGCACGCGCGCGCGCGTGGCGCCTCCTCCGGCAGCTCGACGTTCGCTTCGATACGAATCGGGGTGCCATCCTGCGTCACCGACGGCAGCGTGCCGTACTCCGCGAGCGATCGCTCGTAGGCCCGCCGCTTCTTCGCCCGTGCCTCGAGATCCTGGACAACGTCCTGGGAAGGGTCGACGAGGACATCGCCGGTGCTGCCGTCGACCGCAAGCAGGACACCCGGTGGAATGACCGTACTTGCGTGACGCAGCCCCGCGACCGCGGGCACGTGGATCGAGCGCGCGAGAATTGCCGTGTGATACGTCCAGCTCCCGGCGTCGGTGACAAATCCGGCAAGCCGCTGCCAGTCGAGTTGGGCGATGAGCGACGGGCTCAGTTCGTCGGCGACGAGCACCAGCGGTCCTTCGACGTCGCGGAACAGATCCACCGGATCGCCGTTCGTGCGCAGGTTCATGCAGAGGCGGCCGATGATGTCTGCGACGTCTCCTTTCCGCTCGCGCAGGTACGGGTCGTCCGCCTGGTCGAAGAGCGACGCGATTTCATCCAGCGCCCGCCGGAGCGCGGACTCCGCGTTCAGCTGTTCGGTCTTGATGATCGTTGCGGCGCGATCCACGAGCATGGGATCGTCGAGCATCAGCAGCTGCGCATCGAACAGGTAGGCGTGCTCCGCGCCGGCGGCGGCCGCGATGCGTTCCTTGAGATGCAGCAGCTGATCGCGTGACTGCGCGCGGGCGGAGTCCAGCCGCGCAAGCTCTCCCTCGATGCGGTGCTCCGGCACGCGGAACTGCAGGTTCTTCGTCCCGCGCGTGACCACCAGCGCGCGGCCGATACCGATCCCGGGAGAGACGCCCAGGCCGTTCAGGCGCATGGTCCTCCCTGACTCGTGTCGAGGGGCATCTCGTCGAAGCCGCGCCGGACCAGCGCACACAGCGCGTCCACCGCGTCCCCTTCATCGACGCCGTCGGCGCTGATGGTGATCGTACTGCCCTTCGCTGCACCGAGGAGGAGCAGTCCCATGATGCTCTTTCCGTCCATTTCCCGTCCAGCGCGCGCGACCCGAATCTGCGCGGCAAACCGTCCTGCCGTATGCACGAACTTCGCCGCCGCCCGCGCATGGAGCCCGAGAGGATTCTGGATCGCGACCTCGCACACTTTCATTGCCGGACTTCGCCTGTTCTCGCCGCGCAGCCTGGTGCAGCAGCCGGGCATGAGCCTGTCGCGACCGTCACCTTTTCTCCCCTCGCAGCAAGTCCGACGCGACCCAGATGGCATTACGGCCATGCTCCCGCATTTCGCGCGCCAGCGTCAGCAGATCGGTATCCTTCTGCGGCCGCGCAAGCTTCAGCAGCATCGCGAGATTGACGCCGGTTATCACCTCTACCTGATTCGCATCCAGGTACGTGACGCCAAGGTTTGCGGGGGTGCCGCCAAACATATCAGCAAGCACCAGCGCGCCCGCCGGGGCCTCCGGGGTTCCCCCCGCGGTCTGCCGCACACGATCGATCGCCCGCCCGATCGCCTCGCGCGCCTGGTCGACATCCTCGTGCCAGCCAATCGACACGGCGGCAAAATGCGGCAGGTCGCCGACGATCATCTCCGCTGCGTTCAACAGCTCGGTTGCCAGCTGCCCGTGCGTCACGACGACCACACCGACCCTCATGGAGTGCTCCTAGCACCTGTAGCACCCTTAGCACCGACAATATTCATTCGATCGCAATGTCCCTATGCCTCACCCGCAGTTGGACGCCGGCGATACCGGACAGCCCTTTCTTCAGCGCCTCCGCGATCGCGACCGAGCGGTGGCGGCCGCCGGTGCAGCCAATCCCGACCGTCAGGTAGGTCTTTCCTTCCGCCGCGTACTGCGGCACCAGGAACCGCAGCAGGTTCAAGGTGTGATCGAGGAATTCCTTCTTGGCCGGCGACTTCTCGAGAAACGTCTTGACCTGACGGTCGCGGCCGGTGTGCGGACGCAGCTCCGGTACGAAATGCGGGTTCGGCAGGAACCGCACGTCGAACAGCAGGTCGGAGTCGACCGGAATCCCGTGCTTGAACCCGAAGCTCAGGATCGTGACGACGAGCTGCGCGCCGGGCGCCTGCCCGGTCTGCACCCCGCGGAACGCGTGGCGCAGCTCGTGTACGGTCAACCGCGTCGTATCGACGACGTGGTCGGCGATCCGCCGAAGCGGCGCCATCCGTTTTCGTTCCTCGCGGATCCCTTCAATCGCGGACCGATCCGGCGCGAGGGGGTGCGGGCGCCGGGTCTCGCTGAACCTCCGCACGAGCGCCTCGTCCTCTGCGTCGAGGAAGATCAGCACCGGGTTCAGGTTGCGCATGCTCTTCAGCGTCTTGTACACGCCCGGCAGCTCGTCGAGCATCCTGCCTTCACGCACGTCGACCACCACCGCGGCACGCGCGATCTCGGTGCCCGCCCTCAGTGTCAGCTGTGCGAGCATCGGCAGCAGCGCGACCGGCAGGTTGTCGACGCAGAAATATCCGAGATCCTCGAGCGCGCGAATCGCCTGCGACTTACCCGAACCCGAGAGGCCGGTCAGGACCACGAACCGCGACGACACGGCCGTGCGTGCGGCGCGGCGCGCGGCATGGCGCTTTTCGCGCATCACAGGTCCTCTCCGAAATCGAGGTCCGTGCTGTCTGCGGCGTGGCCGAGTTGCTCCTCCAGGCGTTCGACGAGACGTCGCGCGGCGTGATGGCCGCCGCTGCGCAGCAGCTGGTTGCGCGCCGCGACCTCGACCAGAATCGCCAGGTTGCGGCCCGGCGCAACCGGCATTCGAATCATCGGCACGCGAACCCCGAGCGTCTCGTAATGCGCTTCGTCCAGCCCGAGGCGGTCGTATTCTCGCGCCGGATCCCAGCGTTCGAGCTGCACCACGAGCTCGACGCGCTTGGATCGCCTGGTCGCCGCCACGCCGAACAGATCCTGGACGTTGATCAACCCGATCCCGCGGATCTCCATGTGGTGCCGCGTCAATTCCGGGCAGGTGCCGATCACGAACGACTCGGCCCTGCATCTCAACTCCACCGCGTCGTCCGCCACGAGGCGGTGCCCGCGGACCACGAGGTCGAGCGCGCACTCACTCTTGCCAATGCCGCTCTCCCCGACGATCAGCACGCCGAGGCCGAGAATGTCCATGAGCACGCCGTGCACGATCCCGCGCGCGGCAAGGTGCACGTCGAGCGCCGCCGAGAGGCGCGCCATGGCGATCGGCGTCGCTGCGCGCGTGCGCATCAGGGGCACGTTTGCGCGATTCGCCTCGGCCACGACCTCTCCGGCCGGCTCCACGTTATCGGTGATGACGACGCACGGCAGCGCGTGCGAGTAGACGAGACGCATGACGTCGGTTCGCTCATCCGACGACAGAGAATCGAGAAAGCGCACTTCGCTCTCTCCGAACACGAGCACGCGCCCCTCGCGGAGGTACTTGTCGAATCCGGAGAGCGCGAGCCCGGTCTTCTGCGGGTGCGGATTGGTGATGCGGCGATCGGTCCCGCCGCCCCCCGCGAGCACCTCCAGATCGATGGCGCGGGACTCGGCCAGGTCGTGGAGGACGGTGGCGACGCTGACGCCCGGTTGGGCCTGGGCGCTCATGCTCTCATCGTTGGTGCCGATGGCCCTGCCCTAATCCGGCTCGATGAGCCCGAAGTTACCATCCTTGCGGCGATACAGGATGCTGACGGCGTCGGTCTCCGCGTTCCGAAACACGACGAAGGCTTCGGGTCCTGCATCGACGCGCAGTGCCGCGTCCTCGAGCGACATCGGCTTCACCGGGTAGCGGGGCGCGCGGACGATACGCGGACCTCTCGGCGGCGAGTCGGCCGGCGCCGCGACGGGCACCTCCGGCTCGCGCCGGATCGACGACTTCTTCCGCCGCGAATCGGTCCACTTCGTTTTCAGCCGCTGCGCCTGCTGCTCCACCGCTTCGGCCGCCATCTGCACGGAGACGCGCCAGGCGTTGCCCTCGCCTTCGCCGCGCATCATGTGATTGCCCCGCGCGTGGATCAGGATCTCGGTGATGTGCCGGTACTTTTCCTTCGTCAGGATCACGTTGACGGTGACCACGCTGTCGTTGAGCACGCGCAACAGCTTGGCCAGCCGCTTGTCAATCAACTGCCGGAGCGGCGCCGTGATGGTCACGTGCCGTCCCGTGATGTCTAGACGCATGTTCGCTAAGTTACGCAGCTAATACAGTACTTTGCGCTGGTTGGAGGTTGGAATCTTCAGCTCCTCGCGGTACTTCGCGATGGTGCGGCGCGCCAGCATGAGTCCTTCCTTCTGGAGGATGCTGACGATCTTCGAATCGCTGAGCGGCTTGCGGGGGTCCTCGTTCTCGATGATCTTGCGGATCCGCTGCTTGATCGTGACCGACGACACGCTGTCGCCGTACGAGCTGCTGATGCCGCTGTGGAAAAAGTATTTCAGCTCGAACACGCCCTGCGGCGTGTGCATGTACTTGTTGTTCACGACGCGGCTGACGGTCGACTCGTGCATGCCGATGTCGTTTGCCACGTCGCGGAGCACGAGCGGCCGCAGGTACTCGATTCCGTGGTCGAGGAACTCGCGCTGGAAATTGATGATGCTGTTGGCGACCTTCTGAATCGTCTTCTGCCGCTGGTCGACCGATTTGATCAGCCAGAGCGCGGACCGGAACTTGTCCTTCACGTAATCGCGCGTCTCTTTGTTCTCTTCGACCGTTCCGGCGCTCTTGTCGAGCAGCCGCCGGTAGGTCGGGCTGATGCGCAGCTGCGGCAGCCCTTCCTCGTTCAGCGCCGCGACGTACTGGTCCTCGACCTTCACGACATACACGTCGGGAATGACGTATTGGGACTGCTGCGGATTGTAGCGGCTGCCGGGCTTCGGATCGAGATTGCGGATGATCTCGATGTGCTCCTTGAGATCGTCGATCGTCATGCCGAGGCGCCGCGCAATTTCGGGAACCTGATGGTTCTGGAGAAGCCGCAGATGCTCGGTGACGATCTTTTCCGTCGGCGTCCCTTCGAACCCGAGATGCCGGATCTGCAGCCAGAGGCACTCCTGCAGATCGCGTGCGGCGACACCGATCGGATCGAACGTCTGCACGTGCTGGAGCGCGCGTTCGACGTCGGCGACCGGCCAGTCACCCATCGCCGCGATTTCTTCCACCGAGGCGACCAGGTACCCATCGTCGTCGAGGTTGCCGACGATCGCGCCGCCGATCTCTTTCAGCTTCTCATCTTCGGTCTGGAGCGACAGCTGCCACATCAGGTGATCGGAGAGCGATGCCGCGGTCGAGAGCGTGTTCTCAATCGGCGGCAGTTCCTTCACTTCCGACGGTGTGCGCGACCGATACCCGTCGTCGAGATAATCGCCGAAGAAGTATTCGTAATCGGCGTCGTCCCACGTGTCTGCTTTGTCAGCGGTCGGCGGCGCGTCCGGCTTCTCTGCCTGCTGCTGCTCGGCGGGCTGCAGTTCCTCGGTCGGCACTTCCTCGAGGAGCGGATTCTCCACCATCTCCTGGTTCAGGAGATCCGCGAGTTCCAGCGTCGACATCGGCAACAGCTTGATGGCCTGCTGCAGCGATGGCGTCAGGATGAGCTTCTGAACGAGTTTGGTGTGCAGCTTTTGCTGGATCGCCATGGGTTCCGGTTCCGGTCATTTTATCTTAGTCCAGCCGGAAGTCCGCGCCGAGGTAAATACGCTTCACGTCTTCATCCGCGGCCAGGCTGTCGGGCGTGCCGCTCTTGAAAATCACGCCATCGTGGACAATGTACGCGCGATCCGTGATTCTGAGCGTCTCGCGCACGTTGTGATCGGTGATCAGCACGCCGATGCCGCGCTGTTTCAAGTGAAAAATGATCTTCTGGATGTCGGTCACCGCAATAGGGTCTATGCCCGCAAACGGTTCGTCGAGCAACATGAACTTCGGTGAGATTACCAGCGCGCGCGTGATCTCCACGCGCCGCCGTTCCCCCCCGGACAGGGTGTAAGCGGGTGCTTTCGCAAGCGGCGTGAGCCCGAGTTCCGCCAGCAGTTCGCGAAGCCGCGTGCGCCGCGTCGGGCCGTCGAAATCCAGCGTCTCCAGGATGGCGAGGATATTCTGCTCGACGGAAAGGCCACGAAAAATCGACGCTTCCTGCGGCAGGTAGCCGATGCCCTTTCGTGCACGCACGTACATCGGGTCGTCGGTCACGTCGACGCCGTCGAGCAGCACGCGGCCCGATTCCGGGGCGGTCAGCCCGACGACCATGGAGAACGTCGTGGTCTTGCCGGCGCCGTTCGGCCCGAGCAGGCCGATGACTTCGCCCGACGCGATTTCAAGGCTGACGCCCCGAACCACCGTCCGTCCACCGTAGGATTTCGTGAGGTCCCGCGTGCACAGCGTGGACATTCAGCGCGACCCTGTCCCGGATCCGGGCGGACGAGCGGGTGCGGCCGTTGCTCCAGGCGCGCCGGACACACCCCTGTCGCGCGGCGTCGAGGGGCCGGTCATCCCGCACGCGATCGACTTCGTCTGGGTGCTGGCGACGCCGTTGCCGCTCGCGGTGATCGTGTCGATTGCCTTGTGGAAGGTCAGCGTCGTGCCTTTCGTCAGCTTGCAGTCGGGCGCCGTATCGTCATAGACCTCGACGGGCGCACCCACCATCGTGTACTCGTCTTTTGCAGAGATATAGGTCAGGTGTGTGCCGTAGGCGCGACGGGTCTCCTGGCGCGAGGTGACGTTGCCGTAGGCTTCGGCGCGCTCCAGTTCGCCGCCGGATTCCGTCAAGTACAACTCGATCTTGTCGCCCGTGACATCACCGTCAGGTCCACTCATGTGCGCTTTCGTCGTGTAGGTCGCGCGGCGCTTGTCGTCCTCGTACAGCAGCGCGTCCGCCACGGTGATCGTCGGCTGCGGCGCCGTCTTCGGCTTGCTCTTCTGCGTCTTCGCGTCTTCGTCCTTCGGCGCCAGCGTCATCATCGTTCGCACGTTCGCGCGTGCGCGGAGGTTGCCGTTCTTGTCGTCGAGCACGATCGTATCGGCGCGCACCTCCGTGTCTTCCTGCCAGAGGCGCGCATTGCCGGTGTAGGTGGCAAGCGATGTTGCGCCCTCGTACGCGAGGCGGTTCGCCGTCACGGTGACGGGCTGGTCCTGCTTCAGCATTGCCGGCATCTTTACGTCGTCGGTCCTCGCGGGCGGCCCATTCGCGGCGGCGGAGCCAGTCCCTTGGGGCGGTGATTCTTGTCTCGCCCGCGGCTGGGTCGCGGCGGTCGTGGCGGTACCTTGCGGTGATGACCCCGGTCTCGCGGGCGGCTGGGTTGCGGCGGGCGCGGCGACCTGCGGCAGCGATTCGCCGCCACGCTGCGCACTGCTCTTCTGCGGCTGCATCAGGCTTCGCACTCTCGTGTCCGCGTTCATCTTCTGGCTGCCGAGCCCCATCTGAATCGTCCGTGCGTCGACGGTGATGCGTTCCTCGCTCACGTGAGGGCCCGTTCCGGGATCGCCGGTGGACGAGGGAGACAGATCCAGGCGGTCGTCCTTGATCGAATACACCGCGACCGGCGCATCCGCCGTCGTCGTCGGCCCATCGGTGAAGTGAACGTTGCCGTGGAATTCGGCGCGTTCGATGTCGCCGAAGCCCGGCTTGGTCTGGACGTCGAGACGAAGCGAGCGAGCGGTACGCTCGACCGCGGCCGCGCCGGGGCGCGCGCTGCGCGTCTCGCGGTATTCGACAGGACCGGCAAACGACGCGTTCTGCAGGCCGGTGCCCTCCGGGCCTGTTGCCACGAGCGATGTCGAGCGAATGCGGCGCGACGGCAGGTCGCCGTCGGCCGGCAGGACGACCTCGACATGGTCGTTCGCCGTCAAGCTCGTCACGGTTGCGCCATCGGGGCCGAGCGCAATCTCCATTGTCTTGCCCGTGACGCTACGCCCGGTTGTCGCCGACTGCCCCGGCAACTGGACGGTGCCGTTCTCCATGAGCCGCGCCCCCTGCAGCGTGCGTCCGTCAGCGCCCACCCGCAGATCGATGTCGCGCGCCTGCATCGACTGCGGTCCGCTGCCGCTGCCCGTGACGCGCGCGTTGCCTCGAAGTTCGATCAGGGTGACCCGTTCGTCATTCTGCGTCAGGTGCGCGGTGGCCTCATCCGCAATGCTGACGCGTCCCTCGCCTTCGAGGCGCGCACCGCCGATGAACTTCATGTAGTGGTCCTGCCGGGCGAGCCCGGCGGCCTTGGAGGTGATGTGGATTGCGCCGCCGCCACCCTTCGGGTCGGCTGCCACGCTCACGTCGGCGGCGTTCAGAATCCAGAGCACCTCGCGCGTTCGGTCGTACGTCGCGCCCGTGCCGCTGCCGGTCATCCGTCCCTTCGAGAATTTCACCGGGCCCGGGATGCGCGCCATCCCTTGCGTCTGATCGTA
>Ga0136846_1219147_pt1 | contig 14941 bp, 13 predicted proteins | sample HopSoiMetagenom2_FD_96841 | JGI IMG/M metagenome (GOLD analysis project Ga0136846, IMG submission 96841) | Grasslands soil microbial communities from Hopland, California, USA - 2 Assembly 2016 (version 4) | ecosystem: Environmental > Terrestrial > Soil > Grasslands | place: USA: Hopland...
GGCGCGGTGTTCGCCCGGGCTCACGGGTCCACTCTGGCCGCGTCGAGCTGGCTGGGTATTCCGGGCAGCGCGCTGCTCTACGTGATCTATGCGCTCGGCCTTGCAGCGGCGTTCCTGACGGCGGTGTACATGACGAGGATGATGCTCTACACCTTCCACGGGCCGGTCCGCACGGGCGCGGAAGAAGAAAGACATCTGCATGAAGTCCCGTGGATCATGACGGGCCCGCTGGTGATTCTGGGAATCCTCACGATCTTCGGCGGCTGGCTCAACCTGCCGGAGGTTGTGACTGATGTTATCCCGCTCGGGCCAGGTGGCGTGCTCGACCGCTGGCTGGAGCCGGTCGTTGGCAACGCAACGGCCCGGGTGACAGCGGGTGGTGTAAATCCGGCTGCGTCAACCGAGGAGATGTTGATTGGCGCCGCCGTATTGATCGCGGTGATTGGTATCGTGGTCGCGTTCGCCCGGCTCAAGCCGGACCGTCTGCCGACCAAGGCGAATGCGATCCCGGAGCACGGCTTCGAAGGTGTCGTGGCCAACAAATACTACGTCGACGAAGCGATCGACCGGACCATCGTCGCGGGGACTTACACGACTTCGCGCACCTTCCTGTGGCGGCTGGTGGATAACGGGCTCGTTGACGGCTTCTTCGTCAACGGCAGTGCCGCACTCGCGCGCGGTTTTGGTTGGGTAGGATCGCGACTTCAGTCCGGCAATCTCGGGACATATGCGTGGGTTCTCGTAGCCGGAGTGCTGGCGGTGTTAGGGGCATTCACTCTGAGATGATCTGATCAATGGCAAGCTTTCTCGGTTCGATCGGATATAACGGGTGGGTTCTCCCGGCGCTGCTGGCGATACCGCTGGTCGGCGCTCTCGCGATCCTGCTTCTACCGGCGCGCGAGTCGATCGACGCTGGCGGAGTGGAGACTCCGGCGGCGCGAACCCTGGCGCTTTGGGTTTTCATTCTCGAGTTCGTCGTCTCGCTCGGACTGTGGTGGTCGTTCAACCCCGCCGACACAGGCTGGCAGGCATCTGTCGACGTGTCGTGGATACCGACGTGGGGCGTGCGCTTTACGCTGGGCCTCGACGGCATCGCGCTTATGATGGTGCTGCTGACGACCTTCATCATGCCTCTGGCCGTGCTGGGCAGCTGGACGAGCATTCGCACCAAAGTGCGCGGCTATTATGGATTGCTGCTGATACTGACGTCGGGAATGATCGGAGTGTTTTTGGCGCGCGATCTTTTCCTCTTCTACGTGATGTGGGAAGTGATGCTGGTGCCGATGTACTTCATCATCGGCATCTGGGGCGGGGAGCGCCGGATCTACGCCAGCGTCAAGTTCTTCATCTACACTTTCCTGCCGTCGCTCCTAATGCTCGTGGCGATCATCTACCTCGGGCTGCATCTCAAGGGAGCAGGTGGCACACCTGACTTCAGCTATGACCATCTTCTCGGTGCGGCGACCGCCGTCCCGACGCGCGTGGCGCTGTGGCTGTTCTCGGCGTTTTTCCTCGCGTTCGCCGTCAAGGTGCCGATGTTTCCCTTTCATACGTGGTTGCCCGACGCGCACGTCGAAGCGCCCACGGCCGGATCCGTAATCCTTGCCGGAATCATGTTGAAGATGGGAACCTTCGGTTTTCTGAGATTTGCGCTGCCGTTGTTCCCCGGAGCGTCCATGAATCCGACTGTGAGAATGATCATTCTCATTCTGGCTGTGATCGGCATTCTCTACGGCGCACTGGTCGCGATGGTCCAGCCGGATTTCAAGAAGCTGGTGGCGTACAGCTCCGTCAGCCATCTGGGATTCGTGATGCTCGGGATATTCGCGCTGACGCTGCAAAGTGTGCAGGGCGCGTTGATGGTGATGATCAATCATGGCGTATCGACGGGTGCGCTGTTCCTTCTCGTAGGCATGATCTACGAGCGGCGGCACACGAGATTGATCGAGTCCTATGGCGGCATTGCTCGAGTGGTGCCGATGTTCGCCGCGGCTCTGACCTTCGTCTCGCTTAGCAGCATTGGGCTTCCAGGGACCAACGGATTCGTCGGTGAATTCCTCGTGTTGCTCGGATCCTTCCGCACGTATCCGGCACTCACGGTCATCGCGACAACGGGCGTGATCTTCGCTGCCGTTTACCTGTTGTGGGCCCTGCAGCGGATAATCTTCAACCCGGTCGACAAGCAGGAGAATACCCACATCCCCGATCTCAACCGGCGTGAGGTGGCGCTGCTCGTTCCACTATTCGCTGTCATCATCTGGCTCGGGGTGTATCCCGCTCCTGTGTTGCGCCGAATGGAAGGCACGGCGCAGGCTCTGGTGAATCGAGTCGAAAGCAGCAGCGTCTCCCGAGTCAGCGAGGGGACCCGCTGATGAATTTTGACCTGAGCATGCCCGCGCAGCTTTCTTCCGCGCTCGGCCCTGATCTCCTGTTGATGGGCGGCGCCATGTTGCTTCTGGTGTGGGCAGGGTGGCGTCGCGAGAGCGACGAGCACCAGCGCAGCGTAGGAATTCTGAGCATTGCGCTCTGCATCTTCACCATGGTGGCGGTTGGCTACTACGCGTACAAGGGCTACACCGCCAGTGTCGGCGTAATCGCGGTCGACAACTTCCGCTGGATAACCGACGAGATCCTCCTCATCGCGACGATCGGCACCATCGCGATGTCGCTCGACTACAACCGCCGAGAGGGAATCACCCCCGGCGAGACTCACGTCCTTCTCCTGCTGGCGACATCCGGCATGATGATTCTCGCCGCCGCCCGCGACCTCATCATCGTCTTCCTCGGCATCGAGCTGATGTCGATCGCCGTCTACGTGCTCGTCGGCATCAACAGAAGAACCGAGAGATCCGCGGAAGGCGCGATCAAATATTTCCTCCTCGGCGCTTTTTCCACTGCGTTTCTTCTTTACGGCACCGCTTTGGTCTACGGCGCGACCGGCGCGACAAATTTCGTGGAGATCAGGGATCACATCGTGCGCTTCAACCTCGAGCGCAACGGCCTGCTGCTCGTCGGCCTGGGGATGCTGCTGGTTGGGTTCGGCTTCAAGGTCGCCGCAGCCCCATTCCATATGTGGGCGCCGGACGCCTATGAGGGTGCGCCGACGCCTGTCACCGCTTACATGGCGGCAGCCGTCAAAGGCGCTGCCTTCGCGGCTTTGTTCAGGCTTTGGCTGGAAGCATTTCCGACATTGCTCACCACCTGGCACCAGGCCGTCTGGTGGTTAGCGGCGATCACCATGATCGTGGGAAATGTGGTGGCGCTTGCCCAGCGAAACATCAAGAGACTGCTGGCGTACTCGAGTATTGCGCACGCGGGTTACATCCTGGTCGCCGTCGAGGTAGGCACCAGCCTCGGCAGCTCGGCGTTCCTGTTCTACCTGTTCGCGTACACGATCGCGACGCTGGGCGCATTCGGCATCGTCGTCGCTCTCGGCAGATCGGGCGAGGACAACATGAACGTGGAAGATTACGCGGGCTTGTGGAGCGTCCGACCGGGACTCGCCGTGGCGATGGCGGTGTTCATGCTGGCACTGCTTGGGTTTCCGATTTTCGGCGGGATCGGATTCTTTGCCAAGTGGTATGTCCTCCAGGCAGCGATGCAGTCCGCGTTTCCGCAGACCAGGCTCGCCATCATTCTTGTGGTCACGAGCGTGGTGAGCGCGGGATATTACCTCTATGTGGTCATGGTGATGTTCATGAAGCCGCGCGCGGACACGGCGCGACTGCCAGAGCGCGCCGGCGGATGGACGCGGGCAGTGGTATGGGGATCGGTTGCAATCATCCTGATCTTCGGGCTCTTCCCGGACGCGATCGTCTCCTTCACCCAGCGGAGCGCGCCGGTTGTCGGCAAACAATTCGCTCCACAGGCCAGCAACGGAGTTGCGCTAACTCCGCGCTGACTGGATGGCACTCTCACGCGCGATCTTCCGCGAATACGATATACGTGGCGTCGCCGGCAGAGATTTAACGGAAGAAGTCGCGACCGCGGTTGGCGGAGCATATGCGGCTTTTCTCGCCGAAAAGGGTGTGCGCGGTGCGGTTTCGGTGGGCCGCGACAATCGACCGAGTGGAGTGGGTCTGCACAAAGCACTGGTCGACGGGCTGCTCGCCAGCGGCGCGGATGTCGTGGACATCGGCGTAGTACCGACCCCTCTCGCATACTGGTCTCAGCACAAGCTGGACGTCGTCGGCGGTATCCAGATCACCGGCTCGCACAATCCACCCGAGTACAACGGATTCAAGCTGGGACTCGAGACCAACTCGATTTACGGTGGTGACATTCAGCGCATCTTCGACCTCGCCGTCGAGGGCAAATTTCCGCGGGGGAAAGGGAAGCTGCGCTCCGAGCAGGTGATCGCCGGCTATGTCGATGACATCGCGGCTCGTGTCGGAACACTGCCACCGCAAATGAAGGTCGTGTTGGATTGCGGCAACGGCGCCGGCGCGCTCGTTGCTCCGAAGCTGTTCGCGAAACTCGGCATTAAGCCCCGGTGCCTTTTCTGTGAGAGTGACGGGACGTTTCCCAACCACCATCCCGATCCGACCGTTCCAAAAAATCTCGAACAGCTTATTGCCGCCGTAAAAACTGACGGCGCAGATATCGGAATAGCGTTCGACGGGGATGCCGATCGCATCGGAGTCGTCGACGGCGCGGGTCAGATCATCTGGGGTGACTACCTGCTCATCATCTACGCGCGCGACGCACTCGCGCGGACCGGCAAGGGGCAGTCCATAATATTCGATGTCAAAGCCTCGCAGGCCTTGCCGGAAGCGGTTACCAGAGCCGGCGGCGTACCCGTAATGTGGAAGACTGGCCACTCCCTGATCGAGAAGAAGATTCACGACACCCACGCCCCGGTCGGCGGCGAGATGTCCGGGCACATGTTCTTCTCGGAGGGGTTTTACGGCTTTGACGACGCGCTGTACGGCGCGGCGCGCCTCCTGCGGATCATCGCTCAGTCGGGGAAGAGTGTGAGCGAACTCCTCGCCGATGTGCCGCGATTCGTTTCGACACCTGAGATTCGGGTCGACTGCCCCGACGACCTGAAGTTCGGGATTGTGGACGAAGCCACGAGGTACTTCTCGGGCAAGTACGAGGTCATTACCGTGGACGGCGTGCGCGTCCTGTTCGGCGACGGCTGGGGACTCATCCGGGCTTCGAACACTCAACCCGTTATCGTGATGCGCTTCGAGGCAAGATCGGAGGACCGGCTGGCCGCCATTCAGACCGAGATGGAAGATTGGATCCGGTCCAAAGGCGTGAAGGTTTGATGTGACTTCATCGACCCGCAGGCGCCTCCTCGTCGGAGTCGCTATCGCGGCTGCGATCCTCATCGGCGGGCGGGCCGCCTCGGCCGCCTATGCTGATTACAATTGGTATGCGGCGCTCGGCGCCTCACCGCTATGGACGGAGCGAGCCGGCGATCTGACACTCATTTACGGGATCGGATGCGTCGTCGCTGTTTTGTTTGCCTTCGTCAACGTGTCAACACTCGGACGGAGCATCGGCGTGCTCACTCTGCCACGCCGGCTGGCCAACGTCGAATTCGGCGAAGCCGTTCCGCGGAAATACATCGACCGGTTTGCGTTCTGCCTCGCCCTCGTCGTGGCAGCCGCGGTTACTCCGTTGCTTCCCCACTGGACATCCCTGGCGTTGGCGCGTCTCGGCGTCAGCTTCCGGGAGAGCGACCCGTACTTTCAGCACGACCTCGCCTTCTATACCAACTGGCTGCCGTTCGAAAAGGCCGTATACACCTGGGCGATGGTCCTTGGCGTCGGAGTGTCCGTGCTTGTGGTCGGGCTCTACTCGTTGACGCCGGGTCTGCGGTGGGAGCGCGCAGGCCTCGTGATGAGCGCGCGAGTTCGTCGGCACCTGAGTGTGCTGGCAGCGCTGCTGCTGCTCGTCACCATGTGGAGCTACAGGCTGGAATCGTACGATCTGCTCGTGCATGGAAGCGGTGAAGATGGGGCTTTTTCGTATGTAGACCATCAGTGGCTGCTGCCAGGCTTGCTGCTTCTCTCGATCACGACAGCGGCGGTCGCGATTATCGTTCTGGTCAGCGGGTGGACCGGCCAGCTCCGCACCAGTTTCATCGCCGTGACGGTGTTGGTGGTGCTTTCCCTTTCGGTTCAGGAAGTAATTCCCTGGACGATTAGGCGATTCGCTACACGCGAAGAGCAGATTCTTCGCGAGCGTCCTTATATGGCGACCCGAGCCAACTTCACCGGCCGCGCCTATGCATCGAACGCCGCCGCTTACGAGGCACAACAAAAGTCGGGCGTGTCAGCGGCTATGGATAGTGTGGTTTCCAACGCTTCGAGCAGCCAGCTACTTCGCCAGGATTCACTCTCTTATCCCGGTGCAAGAGGACTGGTGTTGGTCGCGGATCCGCAGTTGGCCGTTGCCGGCCAGCGGCTCGGTGACGGACTTTCGCGACTCGGATACGCATGGGCGTATCAGGCGTTCGATCTCTTTTCCGATTCCGTTCCGAGGCGGGCGCGGCTGGTCACGGTGCGCGATGTGCGAACAAGAGTGCGTGAGCTGGCGCCGGCATTTACGCAGGGAACCATGGTAGAGCCTCTCTTCCATGCCGACACACTTTACTGGAAGCTCGAGCTTTATTCCGCCTCAGCGAATTATCCGCTCAGCAAGCATTTCATGCTGGCCGGTGACGATCGAAGCTATTTCCGGCACGCGGCGACGGCACTGGTCAATGCACGTACGGCGCGTGTGATGATTGCCGCCGATCCGTCGCCGGACCCGATTGCCCAGAAATGGATGACCGCCTTTCCAAACTCCGCCGACTATCGGGCTCCGAGTGTCGTCCAGGAGCTGACGAACACTCCATGGTCTCCGATAACCGCTGACACGGCGACCACGCCCGATTCGACTTTCAAGGCGGCGGTAACACGCATGTACAACAGAATGCGCGCCGCTCTCGCTGCGGCGGATCTCAAGGCATTCGGCATCGCCTACGATTCACTCGGCGTGATCATCGGCCCCGCGCATCGATGACTGAAATGCGAACTGCCGTAATCGCCATCGGTGGTAATGCGCTCTCGCCGCCGGGAGAGCGCTCGACGATCGGCGACCAGTTCCGGCACACGCGCGAGAGTCTTGGACCCATTGTCGACCTCGCGGTTGATGGGTGGCGCGTCGTCGTCGTCCACGGCAACGGGCCGCAGGTTGGTGACGAGCTGGTGCGAAACGAGAAAGCGCGAAGCGAAGTCGCGCCGCTGCCGTTGGGAGTATTGGTGGCGGGAACTGCCGGCTGGATCGGCTACATGCTGCAGCAGTCACTGGAAAACGCGTTGCGCAAGGCGGGCAGCCCGCGCGACGTCGTGACCGTTCTCACCCAGGTCGAGGTTGCCGCGGACGATCTCGCTCTAAAAGACCCCAAGAAATTCATCGGTCATGGCCTGTCGATCGCGAGGGCCCGGGAGCTCCGCGCTCAGGGTCATCCGGTGAAAAAAGATGCGAAGGGAAACTTTCGTCGCGTTGTCGGAAGCCCGAAACCGCTCGCCATACACGAGCTGTCCACCATCAAGGTACTCCTCGAGCAGAACACGCTTGTCATCGCGTGCGGCGGTGGCGGAATACCCATTTATCGGGATCCGGCACTCGGACTTGAAGGCGTAGACGCTGTCGTCGACAAGGATCTTGCTGCAGCAGTTCTCGCGCGCGAGCTCGGCGCAGAGCTGTTCATGATTCTCACGGACGTCGATGCCGTTTATACTGGGTGGGGCACAGACGCGCAGCGCGCCATCTCATCGATGAGTCTTGCCGAAGCTGAACGACTGGCGAGCGAAGGCGCATTTGGCGAAGGCAGCATGGGACCAAAAGTCGCGGCGGCGACTGACTATGTGCGGCGTACTAAGGGGCGTGCCATTATTACGGAGTTGAGCAAGGGCAGAGCGGCGGTGCAGGGGGAGGCCGGAACGGAGATCGTTCCGTAGTGGTGAATCCCAGATCGATCATTCGCGTGTGACGCACGCTTTCGGAGAACGAGTGAACATCCACGAGTACCAGGCAAAGGAAATCTTTCGCAAGTACGGCATCCCGATTCCACCGGGCGAGGTTGCGACTACCCCGGAAGAGGCTGAGAAAATCGCGCGCAGGTTCGGGACAACGGTCGTCGTCAAGGCCCAGGTGCACGCTGGCGGACGCGGAAAGGCCGGCGGGGTGAAGCTGGCGAAGAGCCCGGAGGAAGCAAAGACCATCGCGGCGCAGATCCTCAAGCTTTCGATCAAGGGCCTGCCGGTCCAGAAAGTTCTGGTCACGCCGGCCGCTGACATCGCGAGCGAAGCCTATGTAGGCATTATCGTCGACCGCGCATCGAAGCGCGCGGTCTTCATGGCGAGCCCCGCCGGTGGAATCGACATCGAAGAAGTCGCGGCAAAGACGCCCGAAAAACTTCTCAAGCACCCGGTGGACCCGCGTTATGGCTTGCAGCCGTTCGAGGCGATGCAGCTCGCTTTCTTCCTGTACTCCGACATGAAGCAGGTGCGGGCCGCCGCTAAAATCCTGCAACAGCTTTACAAGGCGTTCGCTGAGAACGGCGGCTCGCTCGCCGAGATCAACCCGCTGGTGACAACGCCGCAGGGAGATGTCGTGGCGCTCGACGCCAAGATGGTCATCGACGACAACGAGCTCGATCGGCGCGCCGACATCGCCGCTCTGCGCGACGAATCAGCTGAAGCCCCGAGCGAAGTCGAAGCCAGAAAGGCAAGCCTCACCTTCATCAAGCTCGATGGGAACGTCGGCTGCGTTGTAAACGGCGCGGGCCTGGCGATGGCGACGATGGATCTCGTCAAATACTACGGCGGCGAGCCAGCGAATTTCCTCGACATCGGCGGCTCGTCGAATCCCGAGAAAGTCGTTGCGGCACTGCGCATCATTACCAGCGATCCGAGTGTTAAGGCGATTCTCTTCAACATTTTCGGTGGAATTACGCGCACCGATGACGTCGCCAATGGTATCGTCACCGCGATAAAGCAGAATCCACTCAAAGTTCCGCTCGTTATTCGGCTCACGGGCACCAACGAAGAGATCGCACTGAAGATCCTCAAGGAAAATGGAATGTCGGCGATGACCGACATGGACGAGGCGGTGAAGAAGGCCGTTGCTCTCGCTACGGGAGGGAAGGCCGCGTGAGCACTTTCATCGACAAGAACACCCGCCTCATCGTGCAGGGCATCACCGGTCGGGACGGCTCGTTCCATACAAAGCAGATGATCGAGTACGGGACCCAGGTCGTTGGCGGTGTAACTCCGGGCAAGGGCGGCCAGAAATTCGAGAACCAGGTTCCAATCTTCAACACCGTTGCCGAAGCGGTGAAGAATACGGGCGCCAATGCGACGGTGATCTACGTCCCGCCCCCATTCGCCGCCGACGCGATGATGGAAGCCGCCGACGCTGGAATTCCATTCATTGTCTGCATTACGGAAGGGGTGCCTGTTCTCGACATGACGCGCGTCTACCCGTTCGTGAAGGAGCGCGCTTCCCGTCTGCTCGGGCCGAACTGTCCGGGACTGATTTCACCTGGCGCATCAAAAGTAGGAATCATTCCGGGTCGCATCTGCACGCCCGGCAATGTAGGGCTGGTGAGTCGGTCGGGTACGCTCACCTACGAAGTCGTCTATCAGATGACGCGCGCCGGCATCGGCCAAACGACCTGCGTCGGCATCGGCGGCGATCCCATCAACGGCACCAATTTCATCGATTGCCTCGATGCGTTTGAGAAGGATCCGGCAACCAAAGCGGTCGTCATGATCGGCGAGATCGGTGGGACCGACGAGCAGGAAGCAGCACGCTTCGTCAAGGATAAAATGTCGAAGCCGGTTGTTGGTTTCATCGCTGGACAGACCGCGCCGCCGGGTCGGCGGATGGGTCACGCCGGAGCGATCATCTCCGGATCTGCGGGGACTGCCGCGGAGAAAATGCAGGCCTTCGAGGAGAATGGTGTCGGCGTGGCCAAGCGGCCGATCGACGTGGTGGACTTACTCAAACGCGCAATGCGCTAGGATCGAACAGATAAATGGCTGGCAACAGAACACTGACAATCGTCAAGCCCGACGCCTTCAATGCCGGGAAAGCAGGATTGATTATCGCCCACCTCGAGAAGGCCGGTTTCAAACTCGTCGCATCGCGGGTGATGCGATTGACGGAGGCTCAGGCGCAGGCCTTCTACGCAGTCCACCGCGAGCGCCCCTTCTTCGCCCCGCTGGTGAAGTTCATGACGTCGGGCAAGTGCATGCCAATGGTCCTCGAGCGCGCCGACGCCGTCACCACTCTCCGAAAGACCATCGGAGCGACGGATCCCGCCGAGGCCGAATCGGGAACGGTCCGGAAGCTTTATGCGGAGTCGAAGGAGAGGAATGCCATACACGCTTCTGACTCGGATGAGAATGCCGCTCGAGAAGCGACGTTTTTCTTTCCAGAGGTCGAGCTGGTCCAGGGCTGATTGAAACGGCCGTATGCGGCCGTTAAAAAAAGGAGCCGCCTCACTGGAATAGAGGACTTAAACCCGCTAGGTTAAAGGGCTTATGCTGTCGTTTGACATTCGTTCGTTAGAGACCAAAGCCGCGCACGTCGACGGCTCGATCGCGCCGGACGATCCGATCTGGGAAGAGGGTGATGTAAGGCCTTCGGAGCCCGTCAATGTGACTGGAAGGCTGTCGTCGGCCGGAGAGGGCAGGTTCTATTTTACCGGCCGGATCGAGGGACGTCTCCAGCTCGCTTGCCGTCTTTGCCTGGAAGAAGTGGATGTGGAAGTCGATGAGGACGTTCACTTGCTCCTCGCGGAGATCGGCGCGGATGAAGCGGACGATCCCGATGTATTCCTGTATGACCCGAACGAGCGGAATCTGGATCTTCGCCCGGCGATCAGAGAGAGCTGGCTTCTCTCGGCGCCTGCTTACGCCCAGTGCCGTGAGGACTGCAAAGGATTGTGCGCCACCTGCGGCACCAATCTGAACGAAAGCACTTGCAACTGCACACCAACCAAGACTGAATCGCGCTGGGACGCCTTGCTCAAGCACGATAGCAAATCGCACTAGCTCGTAAAACAACCAGGGAAAAGAAATGGCCGTCCCAAAGCGACGCACCTCCAAGCGTAAGAAGCGCGCGCGCAACACCCACAAAATTGCGCCTGCGATCGTGATCCAGAAGTGTCCGCGCTGCCAGAGCATGAAGCGTCCGCATCATGTCTGCGAAGAGTGCGGATACTACGCGGGCGAGCAGCGAGTAGAGCCGAAGGAAGCGTAGTTTGGCGCGGATAGCATTGGATGCGATGGGGGGAGATTTTGCCCCCAAAGCTACAATCTTCGGTGCCTTACTCGCCCTCCAGGAGCTCGATAGCGGTCACACCGTTCAGCTCGTCGGGCAGACATCGGTAATCGAATCCGAGCTCCAAAGCGCGCTTTCGGGCGAGCTGGCGAGTGCCTCGTCCGTCCGCGCGCGCATCGAGATCGTCGAAGCGCCGGATGTGATCGAAATGAACGAAAAGCCGACGGCCGGCCTCCGCAAAAAACCGAACAGCTCCATGATCGTCGGCCTCAAGCTTCAGGTCGACGACAAATCAGATGCATTTGTCTCCGCCGGCAACACCGGCGCACAGATGGCATCGTCCGCGATGCTGCTCAAGCTCCAGCCCGGTCTCACTCGACCCGCCATCGCGACGGTTTTCCCGACGGCGCGGAATCCGGTCATCGTCCTCGATTCCGGCGCCAACGTCGATTGCTCCAGCAAAGAGCTTCTGCAGTTTGCCTGGATTGGCTCGGTTTACGCTGAGTGCATCTTTGGCCGCCCGAATCCTTCCATTGGCCTTCTTTCGATCGGCGAAGAGCCGGAGAAAGGCAACGCGGTCGTCAAAGAGGCGCACGTGCTTTTCCAGAAAGCTGGGTTCAACTTCCACGGAAATATCGAAGGACGCGATCTGCCGGCCGGCGCGAGCGATCGCGGGGCTTTCGACGTCGTTATCTGCGATGGGTTTGTCGGAAACGTCGTGCTCAAGTTCTACGAGGCCGTCGCCCCCTTGATGATGCGTGTGCTCAGCGAGCATCCCGAAATCAACGCGGATCACGTAAAGTCGGCGCTCAAGGGATTTGATTCCACCAATTCCGGTGGCGCCCCGCTGCTCGGCTGCCGAGGCGTCAGCATCATCTGTCATGGCAACTCTCCACCGCGGGCGATCAAGAACGCAGTCAAGGTTGCCGTGCGTGCGGTTGAGACAGGCATGAACGACCAGATCGGCATCAAGCTCGAGGCAGTTGAGCCGTTTATCAACGGAGCGGAGTCAGCATGAAGAGACCAGTCGCCGCCGTCATCGGCACCGGGCGCGGTTTGCCCGCTCACGTGATGACCAATCACGACTTCGCGTCCATCGGCATCGAGACCTCTCACGAGTGGATCTTCGAGCGCAGTGGAATCGTCGAGAGAAGGCTCGCCCGAAACGGTGAGACTACCTGCTCGATGGCGTCTGACGCCGCCCGCAGCGCGATGACGAAAGCCGGCGTACATCCGGGCGAGATCGACGTGATCGTGCTCAGCACTGCGACGCCCGACCGCCTTCTCCCCGCGACCGCCGTGGACATCCAGGCTGAGCTCGGGGCGACGCGCGCGGCTGCTTTCGATGTCGGTGCGGCTTGCGCCGGATGGCTCTACGCCATGACCACCGCGGAAGGCCTGATCATGAGCGGCGTCGCGGAGACGGCACTCGTCATCGGAGCGGAGAAGATGAGCGCCATCGTCGATTGGAAAGACCGTTCGACGTGTGTCCTGTTCGGTGATGGCGCTGGCGCAGCCGTAGTGAAGCGCAGCCGTCAGCACGGGAAGGGGATTCTCTCCGCGTACATGCGGAGCGACGGCAAGCTCGCCGATCTTCTGTATCGGCCGGAAGGCGGCGCGACCATCCCGATGTCGGCCGAAGTACTCGAGAAGCGGTCGCACCTGGTGAAGATGGCTGGACGTGAGGTGTTCAAGCACGCCGTTCGATCGATGTCCGACGCGGCAGACCGTGCGCTCGACGGTGCGCGTCTCACCGGTTCCGACATCGACCTGCTGATCCCGCACCAGGCCAACGTCCGCATCATCGAGGCGACCGCGAAACATTCCGGTATCCCGATGGAGAAGGTTTACGTGAATGTCGACAAGTACGGCAACACTTCGTCCGCGTCGATTCCGATTGCGCTCGATGAAGCCATCGAGTCCGGCAGAATCAAGGACGGCACAACGGTGATGATGGTCGCCTTCGGCGCCGGCTTCACCTGGGCGTCGATGGTCATTCGATTCTAGGCAGTGGACATCGTACTGCTCTTTCCCGGTCAGGGCTCACAAAAGCCGGGAATGGGAAAGGATCTCGCGGAATCGTTTCCAGCCGCTCGAGCGGTTTTCAACGAGGTTGACGCGGCGCTCGGCGCCGACCTTAGCCGGCTCTGCTTCGCGGGTCCCGCTGAGGAGCTGACCGCCACCCGGAACGCGCAGCCCGCGCTCTTCGCGCACGGCGCCGCCGTATGGGCGCTCACCAAAGACGTTGTATTTCCCCACGTCCGCGCTGCCGCCGGCCATTCCCTCGGCGAGTTCACAGCCTATCACGCGGCCGGCGCGGTGACTCTGTCCGGCGCCGCGAAGCTGGTGAGGAAACGCGGCGAGCTGATGTTCGAGACGGGGACTGCCCGACCGGGAACAATGGCTGCGATTCTCGGGACGACGACGACATCGGTCGAAGAGATTTGCGCACAGGCTAGCAAAACTGCCGGGTTGGTCGTCCCAGCCAACTTCAACACCGACGAGCAGGTGGTCATCTCCGGTGAGGTGAGTGGTGTCGAGCGCGCGATGGAGCTCGCCAAAGAAGCGGGCGCCAAGCGCGCCATCAAGCTTCCCGTTAGCGGTGCCTTCCACTCTCCTCTGATGGAGCCCGCCGTAGCCGGTCTCACCGATGCAATCGCCAGCTCAGAGTTTGTGGATCCCGTGTTCCCGGTGTTCTCCAACGTCACCGCAGAGCCATCGACGACTGCCAGCGGAGCAAAGGATCTGCTGCTCAAACAGCTCACTTCTCCAGTGCGGTGGTCGACGGAGATGCGAAACCTCGCCCGCCAGTATCCGGACGCGCTGTACGTCGAGATGGGACCTGGCAACGTGCTCACCGGACTCATGGCGCGATTGGTCAAAGGCGCAAAGACTTTCGCCTGTGGCACTGCCGCGGAAGTCGAAAAACTCCTTCAATTGGTCAGCTGATGAAAATCGATTTGAGCGGCAAGAACGCGCTGGTGACCGGGAGCACGCGCGGCATCGGTCGCGCAATCGCCGAGGCCTTTGCCGAGTCCGGCGCCCGCGTCGCAGTCGTCGGGCGCGATCAGCAGCGCGCCGAAGAGGCGGCGGCCGCCGTCGGTAACGGAGCCAAGGGGTTCGCCGCCGATGTAAGCGACACGGCGGCGGTCACCAAACTCGTCGAGGATGTCGAAAAAGCCTTCGGCTCCATCGACATTCTCGTCAACAACGCCGGCATAACGCGCGACAACCTGGTGATGCGCCTCAAGGACGAAGATTGGGATCTCGTGCAGAACGCAAACCTTCGTGGCGCGTTCGCCAGCATTCGCGCGGTCTCGCGAGGCATGATGAAGCGACGCAGCGGCCGCATCATCAATATCGCCAGCATCGTAGGCCTGATAGGCAACAAGGGCCAGGCGAACTACTCCGCCAGCAAAGCCGGTCTCATTGCGTTGACCAAGTCGGTCGCCAAGGAGCTTGGCTCGAGAAACATCCTCGTCAATGCGGTCGCTCCGGGGTTCATCGAAACGGAAATGACCGCGGCCATGACTCCGGAAGCACGCGAGGCATTAGGCAAACAGATTGCACTCGAACGACTTGGGAGCGTCAAGGATGTTGCCGCCATTGTCGGCTTCCTCGCCTCGGATCTCGCCTCTTACATCACCGGGCA
>Ga0136846_1227089_pt1 | contig 14941 bp, 10 predicted proteins | sample HopSoiMetagenom2_FD_96841 | JGI IMG/M metagenome (GOLD analysis project Ga0136846, IMG submission 96841) | Grasslands soil microbial communities from Hopland, California, USA - 2 Assembly 2016 (version 4) | ecosystem: Environmental > Terrestrial > Soil > Grasslands | place: USA: Hopland...
TTACAGAGAGCCATACAAACAAACAGATAAGGATCGCTTTCATTAAAGTAAAGTTGTATCTAAGTTGAAAGCAAACCTAAAAGGGAAATTTGAAGACTTCCTGACTATGCAGGATAACTTTAAACGCCCGGTAATAAGTTAACCTGAAATACGTTACTTTATATTAAAACAGTCAATGCTCCTTCAGCATTGCTACAGAATTGCTAAAGATTTTTAGTTGTTAAAATCCTCTGATTTGTTTAGAAAGATATTATTGTCCATTTGTTTGATCGCGAGTTGTTTTGTGGCGTTTTCACAAGAAACTACTCCCTCTCCCGCACTCGATTCTATTCCCCGCAATTATTCACCTGAAATGGCAACTAAACCAGTTGTCACCTGGCGTTCCCTGATTATACCGGGCGCCATGATCACGTACGGGGTAGTTGCCATTAAATTTGATGGGTTCCAGGACTGGAACGAAGCGATTAAAGAGGAGATCTGGACTAAACAACCTCATCAGCTGATCCATATTGACAATTATTTACAATGGGCGCCTGCTGCAAGTACTTTTGCCCTTGGCTTTGCAGGCGTAAAAGGCAGACATAATTTTACCGACCGGGCGCTTATATTTGGCATGGCCGAATTAATTCAAAGCTCCGTAGTAGCTTCCGTAAAAAAGATCAGTGGGGAAATGAGACCTAATGGCGAGAGCAACCAGTCCTTCCCTTCAGGGCATACTTCCAATGCATTTACAGGCGCCGAATTTATGCGATTAGAATATAAAGATGTATCGCCCTGGTATGGTGTTTATGGGTATGCACTGGCCGCTTCTACTGGTATTCTGAGAATGTACAATAATAAACACTGGCTGAGCGATGTAGTGGCAGCTGCCGGTGTAGGCATATTGTCCACAGATTTCACCTACTTTATTTATCCGAAAATAAAACGGCTGTTTACTACTAAACAGCATTCAAATGCCATTATTCTTCCTACTTATAACAATGGAGCATTTGGTATTTCCCTGGTAAAACGTTTGTGAAAATAAGCTGGTCCCGGTTGAGCCAGGACCATTTTAGTTATTTAATCTTTTCCTTCACCATATAAACCAGGGGCAGGCCTACTTCATCGACACCGGTGACAGCACTGTTTTTCACAAACCCGTAACTGGCAAAAAATTCCAGGTCGGGGTTTTGTTCATACTCCCCTATCCATACTATTTGCTGCAGACCGCAAATAGAAAGACATTTTTCAAACAGGCTCTTTTTTACCTGAATGTCATCAAACTTCTTCAACACCGCGAAGTCGGCGATCCGCATGATGCTTTTGCCATTGAAGATCTCCGGTCGGCTGCCTTTAGAGGTAACGCGGGCATAACCTGCTACCTCGCCATCGGCATAAACCACCAGGAACTGGTTCGAGAGGCTATTCATGTCTACATGCAATGCCCCGGTACTAAATTTTTTCTGGATATAATCCTTCAATTGGGCCGGCGGCACTTTGCCGGTATATTTTTCCCTTGCAGTTGCTGCACTTATAAACGATAAAGTTTGTTTACATTCTTCCGTACCGATGCAGAAACTTGTTATAATTGTATTTTCCATAATTTGATCAATTAATAGGTTCGAACGCCCGGTTAACAATTTCCAGTTGCTCTGCGGCGTGTTGTTTTGAGAAACCTGTTGCCGGACTGCTTGCTTCCGGTCGCGCAATAACCTGGAGGTTGAGATCACTGTTGCGGAACTTGCGGCACAGGTAGGGCCAGGCGCCCATATTCTCCGGTTCTTCCTGCACCCAGATAAATTCTTTTGCTGTTGCGTATTTCTCTTTAACCTGTTGCATTTGCTTAAATGGGGTGGGATAAAGCTGTTCTATCCTTACTATAGCAACATCACGATGTTTATTTTCCTGCTGTCTTTGAAGCAGGTCGTAATAAACTTTTCCACTGCAAAACAATACCCGCTTTACTTCCGTGCTGGTTACATTGGTATCGTCAATCAGTTTGTGGAAATGTCCCTGGGTAAATTCACTGACCGGCGATACGCATAACGGGTGACGCAATAAACTTTTCGGAGCGAATACAATTAACGGGATGCGAAAATCGCGATGCAACTGACGACGCAAGACATGAAAGAAATTGGCTGGCGTTGTACAGTTCACCAGTTGAATATTGTTATTGGCGCACAGGTCCATAAAGCGCTCAATCCGGGCAGACGTATGTTCCGGCCCCGCTCCTTCATATCCATGTGGCAACAGCATCACCAATCCATTTCCTAATTGCCATTTAGCTTCTGCGCTTGTCACATACTGGTCTACAATTACCTGACCCGTATTTAAAAAATCACCATACTGGGCTTCCCAAACCACCAGCGCGTTTGGATTGGCCGAAGCATAGCCATATTCAAAGCCCAGCACGCCATATTCTGATAGCAGGGAGTTATAGATGTTGAACTTTTCGGTGGCGCCCACATGGTTAAGCGGCACAAATTCTTCGCCTGAGTCAATGATAGCTGCGGTTGCATGCCGGTGTGAAAAGGTACCCCGCTTTACATCTTCTCCACTTACCCGTACGGGGTAGCCTTCTTTCAACAATGAACCATAAGCCAGCAACTCTCCCATTGCCCAATCGAATACTTTTGTCTCCTGCACCATTTTTTGGCGGCCATCAAACAATTTTTCTATCTTCTTTAAAAAAGTTTTATCCTTTGGCAACGTAGTGAGCCCATTTCCTATCTCTTCAATCATTTCTGCTGACACAGCCGTATCGGGCGCTTCTTCAAGATCAGTTTCATTCGCCTTGCGCAAACCCTGCCAGGCGTTTTGGTACAAGGGCCTGGTCACCTCAATACTTTCTACCGCTTTCGCTTCATCCAAATACGATTGCAACGCAGCCTTGAAAGAAGTATCAATCTCCATAGCATACTCCTTTTGAATAGCGTTCTCTGCAAACAGCTTCTGCACATAGATCTCTTTGGGATTGGGGTGGCTATCGATCGATTTATATAACAATGGCTGGGTAAACCTCGGTTCGTCCGACTCGTTATGTCCATACTTCCGGTAGCATAAAAGATCAATAAAAACATCACCATGAAAAGTCTGCCGGTAATCGATAGCCAACCCTATTACATGACCCAAAGCTTCCACATCGTCGCCATTAACATGAAAAACCGGTGCAGAGACAATTTTTGCAAGGTCCGTACAATACGTACTGGAACGTGCATCCTTATAATCTGTTGTAAATCCAACCTGGTTGTTGATGACTATATGAATGGTGCCGCCTGTGTGATACCCATCCAGTTTTTCCATTTGTAACACTTCATATACCACACCCTGCCCGGCAATAGAAGAATCACCATGTAAAAGTATCGGCACGATCCGGGAATAGTCCCCCTTGTATTTGAAGTCTGCTTTCGAACGCGTAATGCCTTCCACCACTGCATTCACGGCTTCCAAATGGGAAGGATTGGCGCATACGCTTAGGTGTACCGGCTTTCCACTTACAGTAGTCACATCGTTGGAATAACCTAAATGATATTTTACATCGCCACTAAAAGTACTGTCATGTTGCTGGGTCTTACCCTGAAATTCTTCAAAGATCTCTTTATACGGTTTCCCCAAAATATTTGCCAGTACGTTTAACCGGCCACGGTGGCCCATGCCGATTATAAATGCTGACATACCTGTACCGGCGCCCTTTTCAATCAACAGGTCTAGCGCCGGGATCAGGGTTTCTCCGCCTTCTAAAGAAAACCGCTTTTGTCCCAGGAATTTTGTTTGCAGAAATGTTTCAAACACTACTGCCTGCGTTAATTTATTGAGTATGCGTTTTTTTTCTTCTACTGAAAAACGGGGCTTGTTCCTGACTGCTTCCATTTTATCCTGGAACCATGTATGTTTCCCGGGATTACCGGCATATTTATATTCAACCCCAATGGGCCCGCAATAAGTTTCTTCCAGCAGCTGCCGGATGTCACGTAACGTAGCTGCCCCTAAACCAATTTCTGCCCCGGCTTTGAAAACCGTGTCCAGATCAGCATCGTTCAATCCGAAAGACGCCAGGTCCTTTCCCGGTAAATGCCGCCGCCGTTCCCGTACCGGGTTTGTTTTTGCAAACAGGTGCCCTCTCATGCGATATCCATTGATGAGATTCAGCACATTGATCTCTTTAGTAAGCGTAGTATCCGTGGCTGCGGAAATAGTGGAACTATCCTCAGTAGCGCCAAAGTCAAATCCTTCAAAAAATTTCTGCCAGCCAAATTCTATCGATCCGGGATCATGCTGATACGCTTCGTAAAGCGAGTTGATGTACGCTGCATTCCCGTTATTAAGATATGTTAAGCGTTCCATGATTATTTTGTTTTAAAACAGGTATACTTTTTAGCAATTCCTGGTAATGATCAACCAGTGACTGTAATGTAAAATTGCGGTTAAGTCCACTTGGATTCGGTAACACCCAAACAATAGCACCACAAAATTTTTTCTCCTGCAATCCCCACTCAACCGTTTTTAATCCCGAGAAAGCCAGCCAGGCCGGCTTTCCCAGGAATGCTAAACGGGCAGGTTTATATTTCTCTATCTTTTGTTTAAATGACTCTATAGACGAAGCAAATTCGTCTTTTGATAATTCATCCGCCCGCACGGTTGCGCGCGCTACTGCGGTGGTTAACCCATAGCCATAAGTAAGAATAGTGGTATCGAACCGGGACTCTATCTCGTACGGTGTAAAGCCTGCCTGGTGAAGCACCCGCCAGAACCTGTTACTGCGATTGGTGAAATGATGCCCCTTCATGGCAGACGTTAATCCCGGGTTGATGCCACAAAACACCACCTTCAGGTTTTTTGAAATAATATCTGGTAACTGATTGTTCATGTTAATTTATGTATTGAATACTTCCATGTGAGCGTTGCCATAAACCTGGTAAATGCTGCCAACACTATGCCACTGGCGCACAAAGTTCCAATTAGTGGTGAAACTATTGTAGACCGGATAGCCTCAGTATTCGTCGAAATGGCTTATGTTGGTTTTGGGCGGGAATAAACCTAAACGAACTTTTTGCGGTATTCCACCGGCGTCATGCCGGCGTTCGCGCGGAAAAATTTACCAAAAACGGATTGGTCGGAGAAGCTCAGCATTTCACTTACCAGCGATACGGTAAGCGCCTTATTCTGCAATAAAACCTTTGCTTCCAGTATTATGGTGTCATCGATCCATTTTCCGGCCGACCTGCCCGTGTGTTTTTTGATGGCTGCTGACAATGACTTGGGAGTAAGATGCAACTGGCCGGCATAAAAATCGAGCTTGTGCTCCTGCATATAATGACGTCTGAGCAACTGCCTGAATTTTGTAATTAAAGGATGCGATTTTTGTAAGGCGGGCTCGTTACCGGCATGCTGGCGGTAATACCCATCGATCTCATAGATCAAAGCAAAAATGTAGGCCCTGATGATTGGCGCCTGGTGAAGATCCGTAGTGGTTTGTGTTAATTGAAACAGGTCAAATATTTTGCTGTATTTCGTCAGGAAGGGTTCTTTTAGCGGTAATGTCGGGCGCTCGCTGTTTTCAAAAAATTCGAATTTCGAAAGGAATAATGGATCCACATGGTGTTCTAATAAGAAGGTGTCTTTGAAAAAAATAACATCCATCTTCAACAGGTCGGTGCGTTTGGTGAAAAAACGGATAACTGAAGGCCCCAGTGTGATCATGGCCGGCGCATCCACATCCATCGTCGACAGTCCTACATTCAGTCTTACGCCCCCTTCTTTTATAAATACGATCGCATAACTCTCGGCCCGGTAGGGCTCGGCATAATAGGGATGTTTACCAGCTTCAACAAAAAGATATTCCTTATTGGTATCAGGCACTGAAAAGAGCCGGCTATGAGAGGAAAGCGTAAAGGTCTTTATCGCGCCCATGTGGTCAGGGTTTCATGAAACGGTAAAGATAAGCCTCCTTCGCCAATACTTGCGCCTTCGCTAAAGCTTCAGCGGCACGCGGACGGCGGCCAAAGAAAAAAGGACCGCCTACCGGAAAGCCGGGACGATCCTTTTTTTGAGAATCCGACATCCGCCAACCCGGATTTATCGGAACTGTATGTCTGCTAATCAATGAAACCTACAACTAATAGCCATTTGTTCCGAAGTCAGTCGCATTGTTGATCTGGTTCAGGAAACTGAATGGGATCGGACGAACATAATTTTTTGCCGGGTTGAAATTTGCCGCAGCTCTTTTGTTGTAAGTCTGCAACCGGCTTTCAAATGCTTTATTGCGTTTCAACAAAGCCCACCGGGTAAATTCGCCGCACAATTCACGGGCGTACTCATCAAACACATCATTCATGGTGGCCGTTGATAACTGCATGCCGGTACCCACGTTGAAGTCGCCCGGATTGCGGCAGGCGCGTTTACGCAATACATTCAGGTAATTGGCCGCAGCGGCGCCATCGCCGGAAGTATGCATCGTAGCTTCTGCAGCGATCAAATACACTTCGGCCATCCGCATGATCATAATATTACCCAGTTTCTGCTGGAAGTTACCACCCAGCCAGCCGCCATCGAAATTATGATTGAACTTTTGCATGGCAGGAAACAGCATAGCTAAACTACTTGGTGTAAGACCATTACCTGCAGCATTGGCTTTGTACGTACTGCCTGTAGGGTCTGAGGGATCGAACAGGTCATCAATATTCACTGTAACATATGCACGGGTGGCTTTATCCGCAGCTGTGAGCGGGTCTTTGCTTAAATAGGCAAAAAAACGGTCTTCGGTTGGGTCTAATGGATATGGATGCACATTGGCATTTGCTACAGTGACAAGACTTGATATAGCTCCTGTATAAACACCCCGGGGCCATATCTGTGGAATGTACTGCCAGGTAGCATTTTTAGAGGCATTCTTTGCATTCACATCTGCATAAGGATAGATCTTCTTCCCTGCAAACGCGGGATTGATCCCATATTTGGTACACATAGCTGCCGTAAGTGTAACCGTTGCATCAGTATATTTTACGTTGGCAGGCGATGGAACGCCGCTTCCGTTACTGGCAATAGCCTGAACGCCTGAATAATTGGTGAATGCCGTTTGAAAGGTGTTTTCCCAGCGCTTATCATAAGTTGCATTAAAGCAATTGATCAGGTATTTAGTGGGCGCCACGAACGCCTGGTTCAACCGTCCATAGTAGGCATTGGATGTATTGGAGTTTACGCTCCTTTTGAAAACATCGGCGGTACCGAACGCATCATCAAACTTGGGATAATAATGCAGGTACAAATTGGGTTTTGAATTGGCGGTAGACACATCGTATGAAGGACTATATGGATCGAGCCCATACGCAGTAAATAATACTTCCTGGTTATTTCTATTGTTGGCTGATGCGAATACATTGGCAAAATCAGGATACAGAGCCGCGCCATAGGTGCCCATATTGTTGATCAGACTGTCGGCACATTCTTTCGCCCGTACCCAATATGATTTTCCGCCTTCACTCAACCCTTCTCCGGCGCCCTGTGCATATACCCGGGCAAGCAGTCCCAACGCCGCTTTTTTGGTTACCCGTTGCAGGTTGTTATCTAATGGCGTTACAGGCAGATTGTTAAATGCTTCTCTTAGATCGGAAATGATCTGGGTATAGATCTCAGGAACACTATTCCGGGTTGGACTCAGATTTTTTGTAGGATCGTCTGTAGTTATCAATGGAAGCTCGCCAAACTGAGTCACCAAGACTGAATAATAATAAGCCCGCAGCAATTTGGTTTCTGCTACCAGTGTAGCGATATCGGAAGCCTTGCCGTCCTTTAAGTTGGGAGCCAGCTGAATAGTTTTATTGCAATCTTTAATAGAGCCCCAGGCATAATTCCAAACATTACCCACCAGGTTAAAACTTACGGTCAGATCCTGGTATCCTATTATTTCCTTGTAAGTAGTGCTGTTTGATGGAAATGTCCACAGATCGGTACCCACTTCAGAACAAAGTCCATAGGGCATACTGATAAGCGTTCCCCAAAGCCCGGTATAACAGTTAGATTGATACGCTTTCCAACCGTCGAATTTCGAAAGCACATCCTGCTCCGATAAAGAGATCGGGTTGTACTCATCCAGTTTACATGAGGCAACGGAAAGCGCTATAGTTAAACCAAACAGTGATTTATATATCAGTCCTTTTATATTCTTTATTTTCATATTACGCTGTTTTTAATCATTCGACAATTAGAATGTCATATTCAGGCCCACCACAATTTGTTTTGTTAACGGATACTCGAGCGAACCATTCATTTCCGGATCATACTGTTTTAACAGCGGGCTCTTTGTAACAACCAAAGGATTGGTAATAGTGCCATATACCCGGAACTTCTCGAGCGACAGTTTTTTAATCAGCTCCCTGGGCATATTGTAACCAAGCGTGATATTTTTAATTTTAAAGAAAGATCCATCCACATAGTTCAAACCGGAGAACCCTGTTAATGTTCCCGGACCTTCCAGGTAATTCATTACCGGGAAGTCGTTAGATGGATTGTTGGGAGTCCAGTAATTGAAATACTTTGGTATTGTTCTGGAAGGGCTTGCGTTGGTAGCAAATCCACTTGGCTGATACCAACCCATCATATTATAACTGATCGTTTGTCCCCATCTGAAATAAGAGTATACGCTCAATTCCCAGTTCCTGTAGCTGAAACTGTTCTGGAATCCCATTGTCCAGCTGGGATTGTTATGCCCTACGATCTGGTAATCGTTGGCGCTAACGGAATAGGTATTTTTGGCAGCGGTGAGCGCCCCATTAAATTTCTGCGCAGCAGCCAGATCAGTATAATAATAGTTGATAGCGCCGGTGGCGTCTGATTTTGAATAAACCCCTTCTGCCAAACGGGTCATACCGGGTACATCTACGTGAATGTCACCGGGACGTTTGCCAAATGCAGCTGCATCCTTTTCCTGTCCGAGCTGCCAGATACCATCCAACCTGAAATTGCGAAATGAATTTACGGGTTGACCAATGGTAAGCGAGTACTGGTTGTTATCACCGTTCGCAATATTATTGGCAACACCGCCTGTTAATGCCAGGATCTTTTCCTTGTTGTAAGAAAAAGCGATGGCTGAGGTCCAGTTAAAATCATTGGTAACTATGTTACGGGTGTTCAATGCCAGTTCTATACCTCTGTTCTGCGTTTCGCATACATTGATATTGGTTTTATATTGCTGACTGGAAGTGTATTGTCCGTAAATGATTGGCGCGGTAACACCGTAGATAACGCCTTTGGTCTTTGTGTTATACAGATCCAATGACATATCAATACGGTTGTTGAGGAACGAGGCATCCATCCCAAGATTCGTATTGTACGATTTTTCCCAGCCCAGATCGGGGTTGGTGAGGTATTGGGAGTTGCGGTAAATGGGCACCGTTACGCCACCCAACGACATAGTGTTGGATTCCAGGTTGGCCACAGAACTATAAGGATCAATTTTAGCCGTGCCGGTAACACCCCAGCCTACCCGAACTTTCAGGCTGTTCAACCAGCTTTTTGTTCCTTCCATGAACGATTCGTCAGAGATGCGCCAGCCGGCTGAAACAGCCGGGAAGTTATCCCACCGGTTATCTCTATACAATACGGAAGAACCATCGCGGCGGATAGTAGCCGAAAACAGGTATTTTCCCAGGTATGCATAGTTAAGACGTCCGATAAAACCAAGCGTTTTCGACATCGTGTATGAGGAGGTGGAGGTGGTGTTTGCATCGCCTGTAAACTTGTACCACTTGAAATTGTTCGACACGATATTACTTTGGTTCATGGTAGTATTCGTGTTCTGGTTATGGTACCAGGTAGTAATGCCGGTTACTGTAAAGGCGTGATCGCGCTTTACTTTGAAATTATAGGTTACAATGTTTTCCCATTGGTAACCAATAGCGCGGTTCTGATCAACCTGAGCTTTCGCAATATTGGCATTGGCATACGTATAGCTTACAGAACCTATCCCATCGAACCTGTATGTATTATTGAAAGTAAGGAAGGTGCTCAGTCGTGATAAATAACTTAATCCTTTTAATGGTCTGATCTCGATATAGGGATTTAAATACAATTTCAGGTTGTTATCTACATTACCATATACACCGTACTGCTGATTGAGCAACAGGTTATACACGTTATTACCCAAATTGGTATTCAGCGTTCCATCGTCATTATAGGGTTTCACCAAGGGATCGGTTACCAGCGCGTTCTCGAGTTTGTCCTGCGCTTTGTTCCGGTCTACATACGAGGCAGTCAGGTTGGCGCCTACAGAAACAAAGTTCCTCACTTTATGATCTATGCGCATGGTAGTAGAAAAGAGCTTATAATCGTCGCCCACATATTGCCCTTTTTCATTGGTATAGTTGAAAGAGATATAGCCTTTTGTTTTTTCAGTACCGCCAGAAACACCCAGGCTATAGTTTTGCGTGTGCGCACTTTTTTGCAGGAACAGCTTCGCCCAGTCGGCAAACTGACCTTGCTGGTAAAGGGCATATCGTTGGGTGCCAAAGATCTTCTCATCATCTGCAGGTGATTGCCAAAGGGCGCCGGTTGTTGTCCACTGGCTGTTTGCGGCATCCCACACATAACTGTAAGCATCCCGCTTGGTTTGCAGGTAATCCTCGCCTGTACGCATTTTTGGGGTAACAGACCAGCCATTATTACCATAATAAGTATTGAAATCGATGGCTAACTTTCCTGCTTTACCACTTTTTGTAGTGATGATAATTACCCCGTTTGAACCTGCAGAACCATACACCGCAGTAGAAGAAGCGTCTTTCAACACTTCAATAGATTCAATATCATAAGGGTTCAGGGTAGTATAATCGCCGGGCAAACCATTGATAATAAATAAAGGTGTACCGCTGGCAGTGAATGACCTGTTACCACGCAGTTGAATAGTAAGAGGGGCGCCAGGCTGGCCCGATGAACGCGTAATATCCAGACCGGCTACTCTACCCTGCAATGATTCCATTGGGTTGGGGCCGGGACGGGCAGTGATCTGATCAGGTTTTACTGTAACAACCGCACCGGTAAGATCTCTCCGTTTCTGCGTACCATAACCGATCACTACTACTTCTTCCAGTTTTGCATCGATGGGATTCAATGCAATGCTGAGCGAAGTATTTTTTTCTACGGTAACTTCCTGCTCTAAATAACCTATAATTGAGAACACAAGCACATCACCCTGGTTCGCTTCAATGCGAAACTCACCCGATGAATTGGTAGTGGTTCCCACTTTATTTTTACCCTTAATTACTATGGAAACATTTTCGAGCGGATTTCCTTTTGCATCCACAACAGTACCTGTAACAGGAACCCGCGCTTCAGGCAGATCAGGATCTATAATGGGCACTTTGCGTGACAGCACGATTGTTTTTCCCCTGATAGAATATTCAAGGGGTTGATCTTTCAGAATGAGATCCAGCACATCCTTTAACGGAAGATCGTTGGCTGTTATGGTAACCGTTTTCGTTTCATCCAGATCACGCTTGTTGTTGAATATAACATAGCCGGTTTGTTTTTCAATGGCAGAAAAAACCTGTTTCAGCGGCAGGTCTTTACCGGAGAGTGTGATGTTTTGAGCTGTTCCCTCAGCATGAGCAGAGAAAATAGCAACGGCAATAAAGAAGATAGTCAGTTTCATCGCGCGAAGCAATCTTTTGGTGATGGTTCCGTTGAACCCACCCCCACAATCAGGCAATCGATCAGCCAGGTAATGCCAGGGCATATAAAATCCGGAACCAATTGATTTTTTTTGCATAAGTTGCAAACGTTTGGTTGTTAAAAAATGAAGATTTAGCGTCTTTCGTTTTGGGCAATTAAACATCCTTCCGGAAGTGGTAACGACACTTCCGGTTTAGTTTCTTAACCCTCCTTCTGTTCGGTTATATTATGTAACGTGTGATCTTTGCATTAGCAATCGTTTAATTTGGCAGTCCTTTTCTTTCTATAATGTACTTTTCCGTAGCCGGATAAAGTAAACGTTTACATTTTAAAGACCAGCGATCTATACTTTACGCTGTCTGATAAATATTTTTCCCCTTATGATTGGATGAGCAATTTTCTTCCTTCCAGCCGGCACTTCACTCCAATCTTTTCGAGGATCCCTACTAACTCATTCAACGTTATGTCTTTGGTCATTTTCCCGTTCAATTCAACGTTAGTGGGAATACCTTTTTCATAAACCACTTCAATATCGTACCAACGTTCGAGCTGAGCCATGGCATCCTGAAAACTGATATCATTGAAATCGAACACGCCATTTTTCCAGGCCATTACTCCATCTGTCTGAACCGGGATGGGATGGGATAGTCTGAACTGGGATTGTTGGGATGATTGGGATATGGTTGCCTGTTCACCAGGTTTCAAAATAACGGATTCTTCTCTGCCCTCTACCTTGCCCGCCGAAGCTTTAGCATAGGAGGGCCGATTGCCGTCTGCCTTTATCACCTTCACCTTCCCTTCCAATAACGTAACCTTTAAAACCCTTTCATTGTCATACGCCTTCACGTTGAAATGTGTTCCCAATACTTCTATTTGCGCCTGGTTATTTACGTTTACATTAAATGGCATTTTCAGCCCTGAGCGGAGTCGAAGGGTGGCTACTTCAAAATACACTTCTCCTGTTATGGTAACCTTGCGTTCATTGCCGGTAAATGTGGTAGGATACCTGATAGAACTGGCGCTGTTCAGCCAGGCATTTGTTCCATCGGGTAGTATTACATGAAACTTACGCGCCTTGGGTGTTGACATAACATTGTACTCAACTTCTTTTCCAACGCCTTCATATACTAATGTACCGTTGACAATTTTGGCGGTGGTACCGGCTTGCATCGCCACTACCCCATTTTGTATACTATCTAATAATACCTGTGAACCATCGGCCAGGGTTAAAATGGCGCCCTCTTTCCCGGGTAAAATCTTATAAGAAGCTGCTACTTGTTGCGGCGGAGTTTTTTTGATAAGAACGTAAGTACCAACAGCTATTATCAGAAGAATAGAAGCGGCTACCCACCAGTAACGGATCTTTGGGATGCGTTTTACCTTTGCCGGTTGTGCCTTTTGTTGCTGCCAGGTTTGTTTTATTTCAAGGAATGCGCGCTGCCAGTAATCGTAGTTATAAGGCTCAATATGCCTGGACGGAACATGATCTTCCTGCGCGAGAAAATTATCGGCCTCGGCGATCAGCTCCCCGGTTTGGTCGGCATTGATGATCGCTGCTATCCGGGAATAGTCAACTCCGGTAGCATGGCCGGCCCTGGCCTTTTCCAGCAGTACAAGCAGTTCGTCTTTAAGGAATTGTTCCATCAACATTTATTGAATGAGGGAAAAATAGTACGCTACATTTCCCGCCTTATATAATATGTACCATGGGAAATGAAAACATACCTATCGCTTTTTAAAAAAACCTAAAGAATTATTAAAATGAGCAGCGCAGGTAGTAAAACACCATGCTGGGTAAGATATTCTTTGATGAATTTTACTGATCGTACGAGTGAGTTACGAACGGTTTGTACAGAAATGTTTAGTTGGTCAGCTACTTCCGCAGCCTTTAACCCGGTTTCGCGGCTTAATTGAAAAATCTTTCGGGCCTGTTCCGGCAACTGTGATGTTGCTTCCTGAATAAGCCGCGATGTCTCGTGCAGGAAAACGGTATTCTCCAGGTTGTCATCACCTTCATCAGGGTTTTGCAGTTTGAACTCGCTGTACTTTTGATTGCGTGAAACCTGCCGGGCCAGCCAGCTGTAGGAGCGGTTATAGGCAATTTTAAAGATCCAGTTCTGGGGAACATCTATTTCAGCAAGCGATTCGCGATCCATCCATAAATACAAAAACACCTCCTGGATAATATCCTTTGCCACCCCTTCCAACTTCGTCACTTTCATTACTATCGTATGCAGGCGGGGCACATACCAGTGAAACAGCGTATTAAACGCTTCTTCGTCTCCCTGGGCAACGCGCGAGAACAACTCCTTTTCAATATTTATTTGCTTACTATCCAACACTTTATCTCCCTATGACCGGTGTAAACTTACTTTAATTTTAGGATATAGGAAAAGCAGTGCCGGAACAAAGTACAGTTTTGATAAAAATAAGTGAGCCATCCGCGAGTTGGCGGATGGCTCACCTTATTAAACGTATTAAATACATCAATTAAAAATTGGGTTGCCTTATACCTGCTGCGCCGAATAATGGAACCTTTCATAAAAAGCCCGTTCCAGTTTTTCGCGGTGCATGGGATGCGCTATTTCAATCAATGCTTTGCCGCGTTGTTTTAAATTCTTTCCAAACAGGTTAACGGCGCCAAATTCGGTAACCACCCAATGAATATGTCCACGGGTTGTAACTACGCCGGCGCCCTGCTTTAAAAAAGGCACAATGCGCGACTCCCCTTTTGAAGTAACGGAAGGAAGCGCAATGATTGGTTTGCCGCCTGGCGATAACGAAGCGCCACGCATAAAGTCCATTTGTCCGCCAATACCCGAGAACTCATAAGTACCAATACTATCGGCGCATACCTGGCCGGTAAGGTCAATTTCAATCGCGCTGTTGATGGCCGTTGCTTTGGGGTTCTGACGGATTATACTGGTGTCGTTCACATACGCTATATTCATCACGCGCACCGATGGGTTGTCATGTACAAAATCATATAACTTACGGGTGCCGGCCATAAACCCGGTAACCGTGCGGCCTATATTCAATGCTTTTTTACTATTATTAATAACACCGCTTTGAATAAGTGGTATTACCCCATCAGACATCATCTCGGTATGAATGCCCAGGTCTTTATGCCCCGTAAGGTTTTGCAATACCTGGTCGGGAATACCGCCAATACCCAATTGCAAGGTAGCGCCATCTTCAACCAGCGCGGCCACGTTCCTTCCTATCTGTTTTACTGCGGCGCTGACTTTTTCAGCATAGTTATCCTCGGGCAATTCGCTTTCTTCCCAAACCATTGCATGAA
>Ga0136846_1231229_pt1 | contig 14938 bp, 14 predicted proteins | sample HopSoiMetagenom2_FD_96841 | JGI IMG/M metagenome (GOLD analysis project Ga0136846, IMG submission 96841) | Grasslands soil microbial communities from Hopland, California, USA - 2 Assembly 2016 (version 4) | ecosystem: Environmental > Terrestrial > Soil > Grasslands | place: USA: Hopland...
CACGTCAACGAGACCGTGCAGCTCGAGCGGGACACGATTCGGCATGTGAAAGGTCGCGAGGTGCTGGTGCTCCGCGATGACGTGCTGCCGGTCGTCCACCTGCGCGACGTCGTTCGCCTGCCGAGGCGCGACGGAGGGGGAGGGCAAGTCGTCGTATTGGAGGTGGCCGACCGGCGCGCCGGAATGGTCGTGGACGAATTGACGGGCCAGCAGGAGATCGTCATCAAGCCGTTCGACGCGGTGAAGGACGGTCTCTCCGTATTCAGCGGGGCGACGATCCTCGGCGACGGGGTACCGGCGCTCATCCTCGACGTGAGCAGTCTTTTCTAGTGGAGCGGGAATGAACGACCTGAAGACTCTGAAGCCGGTCCAGGTAGATGCGTTGCGCGAGGTCGCAAACATCGGCGCCGGGCATGCGGCCACCGCGCTGTCCCAGATGACGGGCAGCACGATCATGATCAGCGTGCCGACGATCACGATCGCGAAGCTGGAGGACGTACCGCCGCAGATCTCGGGGCCGGAGGAACCGGTTGCCGCGGTGCTCATGAACATGATGGGCGACCTCACAGGCCGGACGCTCCTGGTGTTCCCGAAGCAGACTGCCGTTAGGCTGTCGGAGCTCATGCTGCGTCGTCCCGCCGGTTCGTCCGCGGAGCTCGGCGAGCTGGAACAGTCCGCGATCAAGGAAGCGGGGAACATTCTGAGTGGCGCCTACATGAACGCGCTCAGCGATTTCATGGGCCTCATGCTCCTCCCGTCGCCACCCAGCCTCGCGGTCGACATGTCGAGTGCGGTGCTGACGACCGCGTACCTGCAGTTCGGCACAGACCGCGACTTCGTGTTCTGCGTGGAGAGTGAGTTCTACATGCAGGATCTCCACGAGCGATTGCGCGGGTTTTTCCTCCTGTTGCCTGACGTGGCGTCTTTGCAGGCTATCCTGAGAGCAGTCCGGTTGGGCTAGGCACAGTGGGAACTGGGAACTGGGAACCGGGAACGGAGACTTCGCTGACAGATGAACTGCTGGCGAAGGCGGCTGCTCGTTCATCCGGAGCGCACCGGGCCGTCGTGAATGGCTCGGTTCCCAGTTCCCAGTTCCCGGTTCCCGCTCAGCCGGGGTCGGGACCTCAGCATAGCCTAACGTCCGAACGGGATCGCGATGTCCTGAGGTCATTCGCCAAGCGGATCGACCCATCCGACGCCGGCGCGCACAACAACCTCGGGGTTCTCTACTACAACAAGGGCTTGTTAGGCGAGGCGGTCACCGCCTTCTCGCGCGCGCTCGAGCTCGATCCGAAGATGCAGGTCGCGCAGCGCAACCTGGAGATCGCGTACTTCAACACCGGCTACTACGATCGCCGCGTCGCCGAGCTGAAGGATCGGCTGCGCGTCCAAGCCGACGACCGGGACGCCCGCTGGGAGTTAGGCCGCACGTACGCGCTGCTCGGGCACGTGGACAACGCCGTCGACGAGTTCAGCGAGCTGCTGCGCTTCTACCCGGATGACATCGGGGCGATCGTGCAGCTCGGGCTCGCGGAGAAGGGGAGCGGCGACCTGGAGAACGCGCAGCGCTGGTTCTCGCGGGCACTCTCGCTCGATCCGGCCAGCGCGATCGTCCAGTTCTACGTCGGCGAAGTGCTGTACAACCGCGGCATCAACGACGAGGCGCTACAGGCGCTCCGGCGATCCATCGAGCTCGCGCCCGACAACCCCGACGCACACTACCTGCTCGGCTTTGTGTTAGGCGACATGGGTCGCCATGACGAAGCCCAGAAGGCAACGAAGCGCGCGATTCAGCTGAACCCGGCGCTGTCGCGAGCGCACGCGAACCTGTCGCTCGACCGGAGCACGTCCGCGTCGTACGAGCCGGTTGTCGCGCAGCGAGCGGCACGCGCGGTCGATCGTGAGATGGGTGTGGCGCCGGACGGGCAGCTCGCGCACTTCAGCCTCGGCCTCGCGTTCCGGCAGAAAGGTTACTACGCCGAGGCGCTGCGCGAGTACCGCCTCGCGGCGGAGCGCGGCGAGGATGGGGATCTGCTGCTGCAGGCGATGGCCGAGGTGCACCTGCTGAAGAAGGAGCCAGCGACCGCCGCGCAGCTCTACGAGAAGCTGCTGGTGGCCCGTCCCGACAGCCCAAAGCTCTGGAACGAGCGCGGGATCGCGCTCCACCAGGACGGGCGGTACATCGATGCGGCCGAGAGCTACCGCCGCGCGGTGGCCTGCGACTCCAAGTACGCGTTAGGTCTGAACAACCTCGGCGTCGCGCTGTATCACGTCGGCAACGCGGAAGCATCGGTCGACGCGTTCCGCTTCGCGCTCAAGGCGCAGCCATTGTTCATCAAGGCGCGACTCAACCTCGCGCTGCTGCTCTTCAAGAAGAAACGGTTGCCGCTCTGCCTGGAGGCGTACCGACAGGTGCTCCAGATGCAGCCGGAGCAGCCGGTAGCGTGGAACGGCGTTGGACTCGTCCTGGTGGAGCTCAAGAAGCTCGAGGACGCGCGGAACGCCTACACCCGCGCCATTCAGGCGAGACCCAACTACGCCGAAGCGCACTACAACCTGAGCTTCGTCCTCTCGAACCTCGGCGATTACGACGGCGCGCTTCGCGCGACGAAGCGGGCGCTCGAGATCGATCCGTACTACGTGCCGCAAAAGTTCGAGTTGGCGATCGACCTCGAGTTCGAGGATCCGGAGTTTACAATCGTCCCGGACCTCGCCGGCGAGAAACGCACGGACGGATCGGTCGAGGAGTTCGCGCTCGACACGGGCGTGCTCGATTCGCTGTTCACCGAGCTGGCTCCCGCGGCGCCACCGCCGCCGGCCGCGATGCCACCCGGTACGCCATACGCCGCCGCAGCGGATTACCTGTCGAAGGGCCTCCTCGATCGCGCGTCGGCCGAGGCGAGCCGCGTGCTCGCGCGTGGCGGCGACTCGATCGAGGGGCTGACGCTGCTCGGCGACGTGTTTGCGAAGCAGGGCGCCTACGGCGAGGCGCTCGATCGCTACCGTGGTGCCCGCGCTGCCGCGACCGGAACCGCCGACGCCGTACTGGCAACACGGCGCGCGCTGGCCGGAGAAGTTCGCGTGCTCATCATGCTCGGCAGAGGCGGTGAGGCGCGTCCGCTCGCGGAAGACCTGTTGACTGCCGCGCCGGCCGATGTCGAGATGCTCATTCTCGCGGCAACTGCTCGTGCTGATGGCGGGGATCCGGCGGCGGCGCTGGATGCGCTCGAGCGAGCGCGCCGCGGCGCGCCTGCACGAGCCGACGTGCTCAAGCAGATCGGGGATGTCGCGCGCTCCATCGGAGATTTCGAGAGCGCCGTCGAGTCGTATCGTCACGCGCTGACGCTCGACCCGGACTTCGCGGTCGTTCGCTATCAGCTCGCGATGATCCTCGAGAGGAAGGGCTTCAATGCCGATGCGGAGCGCGAGCTCGTCGGGGCGCTCGACTCGGTGCCGACCTACACCGAGGCCGCCCTCTCGCTGGCGTCGCTGCGGCGGCGACTGCGTCGCCACGATGAGTCGCTCGCGCTGCTCGTCGACTTGCTCCAGCGCGATCCGTACAACCTGGACGCGCTGACGTCGTTAGGCGAGACGCTGTTCGATGGCGGCCGGCGCGGCGACGCGGCCGTCGCGTTCGCGCGCGTCCTGCGCTTCGATCCGGAGCATGTCGGCTCGCTGTACTTCGAGGGCGTCCTAGCCGCCGATCAGCATCGGTATCGCGAAGCGATCGAACGGTGGCGGCGGGTGGTGGACCTCGAGCCGGGGAGCGAGTACGCCCGGCGCGCGCGCCGGGACTCGCGCACGGCCGTCGATCTGCAGCGCATCTTCGTCGCACGGGGGCCCGCGGCGTAATGGCGATCGAAGGTCCGCTCCGCGAGCTCGGCATCCACGACGTGTTCCAGCTGCTCGATCTGAGCCGGAAGACCGGGTCGCTGCGCGTGACGTCGGCGCTGCGCGACAACGAAGGCGTTGTCTGCTTCGAGGGCGGGCGCGTCGTGTCTGCGTCGATCCGGACGAATCCGCATCCGCTCGGCGCGATGCTGGTGCGCGCCGGAAAGATCTCCGAGGGCGATCTGCAGCGCGCGCGCACGGCGCAGCAGAGTCGAACCGATGGCAAACGACTCGGTGAGCTGCTCGTCGAAGCGGGCTGCCTGACGTGGCGTGAGCTCGAGCGCCAGGTCCGCCTCCAGATCGAGGTGGTCGTGTTCGAGCTCATGTCGTGGCAGGAAGGGTTCTTCTCCTTCGTCGAGGGCGGGGCCGCCGACTGGACGACGGAGGCGACCGCACGGATCTCGACCGAGTCGCTGCTGATGGAGGGTGCACGCCGGATCGATGAGTGGGCGCGCATCGCCCACAAGATTCCGCACCTGGGCGTCGTCCCGGTGCTCGCGCCCATCGACGAGGACCATCCGTCGCTGCTCGATCTCCTTCCGAGCGAATGGGAGATGCTCGCGATGATCGACGGCCAGTCGGACCTGCGCGGTATCGCGAACCGCCTCGGGCGCAGCGAATTCGACGTCGCGAAGGTCGCGTACGGGCTCCTGTCCACCGGCGTGATCGAGGTGCGTGCGGCGGAACGCGCCGCGGTCGTGGAACCGCTGGCCGGCGATGACCCCGAGCCGCACATCGAGCAGGCGCGCGTCGCGCTACGCGAGGGACGCCTCGAGCAGGCGCTCACTGCGGCGAACGCCGCGACACGGGCCGCGCCGACACGCGCCGATTCGCAGCTGCTCGTTGCTCGCGCACTCATGCGACTGGACCGCGAGCCCGAAGCCCTCGAGGCGCTCCGGCGCGCGGCCCAGCTCGAACCACGGAACCCCGAGGTGCTGCTGGCGTTAGGTGCCGCCGCGGCCCGCAGCGCAGGGATGGACCAGGCCATCCTCTCGTGGCAGCGCTACCTCATCGAGGCGGGCGACCGACCCACCGTGACGCGCGTGCGAGAGATGCTCGATTGTGTCGTGCGCCTGCGTGCGCTGCTCAAGGGGGTCGAGGATGCCTGACGAGATTCGACGACTGAGCGATGATCTCGCGCGCGATCCGTCGAGCCTCGTGTTCATGCCGCTCGCGGACGCGCTGCGGCGTGCCGGTCAGCTTGACGTCGCGCTGCGCGTCGCGCTGCGGGGCCTCGACCGCCATCCGTACCTGCCGGACGCCCACGACGTGCTCGCACGCATCCACGCGGATCGCGGGGATCTCGAGCGAGCCTCGGACGAGTGGGAGATGGCGTTGCGGCTCGATCCGTCGCACGCGCACGCGAATCTGGGGCTGGGCTTCGTGGAGTTCCGCCGCGGCGATCTCGAGAGCGCCGAGCGTCGCTTGTCGACGGTGCCGCCCGCGGACCATACGCCGGGCGTCGCGGCTGCACTCGCGCACGTTCGCAGCGCGCTCGGCGCGCGCACAACGAACGGTGTGGCGGTCATGGTGCCTGAGCCCCAGGTCGTAGCGCCAACGCCGGTGGCCCCGGCCGAGACCACGCCGCATTCGACCGTTTCGGTGCCCGAGTTCCCGTCACCGGACCCGTCGCGCACGAAGCAACTGTTCGATTCGGCGCTCGATGCGTCAGATCAGCACGCGCTGCTCGTCGACGGGGATGGGCTGGTTCTCGCCGGCGCGTACATCGACGGGAGTGGGAAGGACGTCGGCGAGGTTATCGCCGCAGAGCTGGCGGGCGTGAGCAGCGAGGCTGAGCGCGCGATGCGCCACCTCGGCCTTGGTGCATGGACGTCGCTGCTGGTGGAGGCCGATGAGGCAATCGTCGCGATGACGCCGGCTCCGAACGGCAGCCTCCTCGTCGTGACCGCCTCCCGCAAGACGCCCGTCGGCCTCGTGCGCCTGCTGCTGGACCGTGTGCTCGCGCGCGCGCGCGACTGGCTCGTGAGGGTATCATGAGCAAAACGCCGTACGCCGAGCTCCTGTCAATGCTATCCCGTCACCGCGGAGTGGTGGGCAGCTTCGTGGTTTCCGAGCGCGACGGGCTCGCCGTCGATTCGAACGTGCAGATCGGTGTGCACGCAGAGGCGGTGGCCGCGCTGGCGGCGTCACTGCACCGCAAGGCGCGCCTCGCGTGTGGCGCGGCCGGATGCGGCGTCGTGACGTTCCTTCGACTGGACGCTGAGAAGGGCGGCATCTGCGCGGCGGGGCGAGACGATCTCGTGCTCGTCACTATCTCGGAAGCCAGGGCCAACATCGGGCTGCTGCGAGTCGAGATGATGCGGGCTGCAAAGGCGCTGACATGAGCGCGTGCATCGCGAGCGTGCCGGCATGAGGACCGCCGTCGAATCCTGGATCGAGGAGCCGCTGATGAAGTTCATCAACGACTCTCGCGTTAGGATCGCGGTCCTGCTCGAGTCGAGCGGGCGCGTGCTTGCGCAGCACGGCTTCACGCGGTCGATCGACGTCATGTCCGCCTGCGCGCTCGCGGCGGCCATCCACGCGTCGGCCGCGGAGATCGGTCGCCAGCTGGACGGGACGCCATTCACGACGCTGCATCACCCGGGACACGAACGACAGATCTTTCTTGGCGAGCTGTCGACGGGGCGAGGCGCGCACATTCTGCTCACGGTGTTCGACGATGCGACGTCGATCGGCCTCGTTCGGCTTTACTTTGCCGAGCTGAGTCGACGACTCGCTGTCGCGACGACAACGCCGGCGGCGCCACCGTCTTTCGTCGACTTCGAGTCCGACCTCAACCGCAACCTGGCGAAGTTGTTCGGCAGGATCTGACCACAGGCGCCACCATGTCCCTCGTCAACTACGCCGCGCGCGAGATCACCTGCAAGATCGTCTACTACGGCCCTGGGCGGTCGGGTAAGACGAGCAATCTGCATTACGTCTACAACCAGGTGCCGGGCGACCGTCGCGGGTCGATGGTATCGCTCGCGACACAGACCGACCGAACGCTCTTCTTCGATTTCCTTCCGCTCGATCTCGGATCGATCTCGGGCTTCACGACCCGGCTGCAGCTTTACACGGTTCCGGGGCAGGTATACTACGCCACGACACGAAAGCTCGTGCTGCAGGGTGCGGACGGGGTCGTGTTCGTCGCCGACAGCCAGCGGCGCCAGATCGATGAGAACGTGGAGAGCATGCAGGACCTGCACGCCAACCTCGCCGAGCAGGGCGTTGACGCGCGCAACGTTCCACTCGTCATCCAGTACAACAAGCAGGATCTTCCTCGCGAGCTCACCATGGATGTGCCCGAGCTCGACGATGTCCTCAATTTTCGCGGCGTGCCATTTCACGCCGGCGACGCCCTCCGAGGCACCGGCGTGTTCGAGACGCTCCGGAGCATCTCGGAGCTCGTGCTGCGCCGGCTGAGCGGCGCGGCCGCTCCGCGGGTGGCTGTGGGGCAATGAGTGTTCTTCTGGACGGGCGGTTTCGGTTCGACAACTACGTCGTGGGCGCGTCAAACCGTCTCGCGGTGGCGGCCGCTCGCGCCGTCGCTGAATCGCCCGGTGCCAGCTACAACCCGCTGTTCATCTACAGCCCGTCGGGGTTAGGCAAGACGCACCTCATCGGCGCCATCGGCTTCGCGGCAAAGCAGCTGCAGCCGGATCTCCTCGTCGAGTACGTTCCGCTCGACGACTTCGTGGACCAGCTGCATCTCGCCATCTCGTCCGGACAGGCCGAAGCGTTCAAGCAGCGCTACCAGCGCGTGGACCTGCTGCTGATCGACGACGTGCAGTTTCTCACCGGGCGTCGCGAGACGCAGAGCGAGATGCTGCGGATCTTCAACGCGCTGCAGGGGAGTGGCCGCCAGATCATCATGGCGAGCGACCGGCCGCCGTCGGAGATCGCCGATGTCGATGAGCGCCTGGTGACGCGGCTCGCGGGCGGCCTGATCGTGGACATCGGTCTGCCGGAGTACGAAACCCGCGTCGCGATCCTGCGCAACAAGTGCGCGGAGCGCGAGATGTCGTTTGCCGACGGCGTCCTGGAGGAGCTGGCGCGTATGCCCTGCGGGAGCGTGCGCGAGCTGCAGGGGGCGCTCAACCGCCTCGCCGCCCATGAGGCGTTAGGCGAGCGTGCGGTGACGCCTGCGAACGTCCGCGCGATCGTTGCGGCCGGTCGCGTCACGCCCGACGTCGGCCGGGCGGCTCCCGTCGCGACCGACGAATTTGCCGGCTTCATCTCGGACATCGCGGTCGCCGTCGCACAGCACGTCGAGGGGTGGCGCGTCAGGCTCGGCCAGCGGATCGCGCACTGGCAAGCGGCGGGCTACCGAACGACCATGCTCGAGCGCGCGCTGGCGATGAACGAGGAACCCGACGTCGACGCGCTGGATGCCACGTTCGCGAGTGGCGTGTCGCGGCTCGAGCAGCTGGAGGCCCAGGCGGTGCTGCTGGACCCGCGCCTTGCAGGGCTCGACGTGTTCCGCGATCCGCAGCACATCCCCGACGCCGAAGCGCGCGTCGAGCAGGCCATTGCGGCGCAGAATCCACCACCTGGTCCGTGGCCGGCGTTCACGCTGGAAACGATGATTGCAGGCAAGTCGAACCAGCTCGCGCTGCGCGCGGCAGAGGCGACGATCGAGGCACCGGGCGTTCGCTACAACCCGCTGTTCGTCCACGGTGGTCCGGGCGTCGGCAAGACGCATCTGGTGCACGCCGTTGGAAACGCACTGCGCCGCAAGGCGGCCCTTTCAGGGCCGGTCGCATGCGTGAGCGGATCGCAGTTCGTGGACGAGCTCATTGCCGCCCTGCAGGATGGCACCGTCGACAGGTGGCGAGCGCGGTACCGCACCGCGGGCGCGCTGATCGTCGATGACGTACACGCGCTCGCTGGCAAGGAGCGCTCGCAGGACGAGCTGTTTCACCTGTTCAACGCACTGCACAGCGCGGGGAAGCAGGTCGTCCTCGCGAGCGACCGGCCTCCGTCGGAGATCGGTGAGCTCGAGGCCCGGCTTCGCTCGCGCTTCGACGGCGGGCTCGTGGTCGCCATTCAGCCACCCGATCGAACGCTCCGCGAGTCACTCTACGTCCGATCGCTGCAGGATCGCGCGCCGGACGCGGAACCGGGTGTCGCCGCGCTGCTGGCCGAGCTTCCGGTTTCCGGCGCGGCCGAAGTGGAATCGGTGGTCGACCGGGTGCTGCACGCCGCGCGGGCGGCTGGGGGCGCCGTGACGCTGTCGCTCGTTAGGCGCGAGCTCGGCGCCGGCGGCGCGGCTACGCCGGTGTCGTCACCGGCCGTGGCGGACAAGTCGTTTCTCGACGCAGAGAAGGTCGTGATGGAGTGGCCCGAAACCGACGGCCGCGTGATCGAGGAGCTCCGCTGATGGCGATCAAGGGAAGCCTCAACGAGGCGAGCCTGCCGGACGTCCTCCAGCTGCTCGCGATGGGGAAGAAGAGCGGCTGCCTGAGCGTCACGCATCGCCAGAACTTCGGCTACATCTATTTCGACAAGGGCCGCATCTGCTACGCGTCGATCGTGAACCGGCGCGACCGGCTCGGTGACATCCTCGTGAAGAACGGGCTGATCACGCAAGCGCAGCTCGATCAGTGCGTCGCCGTGCAGAGCCGGCAGCGGGACAAGCGACTCGGGGAGATTCTCGTCGAGCGCGAGTTCATCGCGCGCGAGGAGCTGCATCGCTACATCCGCATCCAGATCGAGGAGGCGGTGTACTACCTGTTCACGTGGAACCAGGGGACGTTCAACTTCGAGGCGGACGTTGCGCCTGACGAGCAGGACTTCCTCGTCTCGATCAATCCGGAATCACTGCTCCTCGAGGGCGCGCGGCGCGTCGACGAGTGGAGCCTGATCGAGAAGAAGATTCCGAGCTTCGACCTCGTGTTCGAGGTGGACCGCAACCGCCTCCAGGAGAGCGCGCCCGAGCTGACGGCGGAGCAGGAGACGCTCGTGCGGCTCATCGACGGAAAGCGCGACGTCGCGGGGCTCATCGACGAGTCCGGGCTGGGCGAGTTCGACGTCGGGAAGTCGTTGTACGGTCTCATCACCGCCGGGTTCCTGCATCGCGTGGGTCGCACGAAGCCGGCGGAAACCGTGTCGTCGGACGCTCGTGTTACCGAGCACCGGAATCTCGGCGTGGCCTTCTACAAGGCCGGCATGCTCGACGAGGCCGTCCGCGAGTTCCGCCGTGTCAACGAGCTGCGTCCCGGTGACGAGCTCGCGACGTTCTACGTGGGACTTGTGCTGCTTCGGCAGAAGCGCTGGCAGGATGCGGTCACGCTGTTCCAGCAGATGGTGTCACGTCGCGCCGTGGGTGCGTCGGTCTACCACAACCTCGCGTACGCCCTCGAGCGTCTCGGGCGGTTCGATGAGGCCTCCGACGCACTCGCGCAGGCGATGCGAATGGGGAGCAACGATCCCCGCACGCTCCTCTCGGCTGGCGTGCTCGCGCTGCGCCGCGGCGACATCATCGAGGCCGACGTGCTGCTCGCCGAAGCGGCGACCAACTGGGAGCGGCGTCCCAAACCAGCAGCCTGGTATCACTACGCGGCACTGACGGCAGCACTCGCGAACGACATCGATCGGGCGATCAGCGTGTTGTCCGATGGTGTCGCAGCGCACCCACATGCTGCGGTGCTGCTCAACAATCTCGGCGTCGCGCTCGAGCGGCGCGGCCGGGTGAGCGACGCGGCGTCGACCTTCGAGCGCGGCACGCTCGAGGACGCAACGCTGCCGCAGCTGCACAAGAATCTCGGGGACACCTACTACCGCGCCGGTCGGTACGACGACGCGCTGGAGTCCTACATGCGCGCCGTGAAGCATCGCCCCAATCTCGGCGCGGATGTGTACCTCAAGCTGGGGAACCTCCGATACCGGCGGCAGGAGCGCGAAGAGGCCAACCGGTGTTGGAAACGGGCGCTCGAGCTGGAACCGACGAACGCGATTGCACGGACCAATCTCGAAACGGCGAGGCGAGTCGGATGACCGCCAGCGCCGAGCTCGACGAGGCCGGCTTTGCGGAGCTGACAGGGAAGATCGCCCGCGAGCGTGCGTTCGGGTGCGGCAACTACAAGGAACGGTGCCTCCGCCGGCGCATCGCGGTTCGCATGCGAGCCCGGGGCGTCCACCGCTTCTCGGACTATGCCGCGCTGCTGGATCGGGACGCGGTGGAATACGAGCGGCTGCTCGATACGCTGACGATCAACGTCACGAAGCTCTTTCGGAACTGGACGACCTTCGATGCGGTGGCGACAACGGTCGTCCCGATACTCTTGGAGGGGTTTAAGCGTCCCATCAACGTATGGAGCGCGGGCTGCTCGTCGGGCGAAGAGCCCTACTCGCTGGCGATTCTGTTTCATCGCCACGCGGCAGAGCGGGGCGAATCGGTCGACGGGTCGCAGGTGCACGTGCTCGGCTCCGACATCGATCGCGCGAGTCTCGACGCAGCGCGTGGGGGGCGGTATGCCGAAGCCGCCTTCGCTGACACGCCGCCGGATATCCGGCGCACGTACTTCTCGGCACGGCCGCCGTTCGAGGTCGCGCCGGAGATTCGGCCGCTCGTCTCGTTCGAGCGGAGGGACCTGATCGTCGACCCGCCACCACGAGGAATGCACCTGATTGCCTGCCGCAACGTGCTGATCTACTTCGACCGGTCGACTCAGGAAACGCTGTTCCAGCGGTTCCACGACGCGCTCGCGCCCGGCGGCTTCCTCGTCCTGGGCAAGGTCGAAACCTTGCTGGGGCCGACCCGTTCGCTGTTCTCCGCGGTGGACCCGCGCGAGCGCATCTTCCGCCGCCGTTGAGCCCGAGTCACGTGAACCCGCCTAACGCCGCCGAGCAAAAGGCCCAGGAGTTTCGGGTCAAAGTCGCTGACTACGCCGTCGCGAGCGGAAACGCGGTGATCTCGACCATCGGCCTGGGGTCGTGTGTCGCGATCATGCTGTACGATGGCTCGTCGCGCATCGGCGGGCTTGCCCACATCCTGTTGCCGAGCGAGGGGCTGTCGCTCGACAGCGAGAACCGCGCGAAATTCCCATCCACGGCAATTCCACTGCTCGTCGAAGAGCTGCGGAAACGTGGTGCGTGGGGACGTCCGATCGCCAAGATCGTCGGCGGCGCCAGCATGTTCTCGTCGCTCCTGCCGTCCGGCGGCATCAACATGGGCGAACGAAACGTCGAAGCCACCAAGCGCGTGCTGCGGTTGGCCGAGATTCCCCTCGTCGCCTCTGACACGGGCGGCGAGCATGGACGCAGCGTCTACTTCCACTTGACGGATGGTCGTGTGGTCGTGAAGTCGCTCAGAATGGGGGAGCGTGTCCTCTAGGCAGCGCACTGTCCTGGTGGTCGACGACAGTGCGTTCACACGAAGGCTGGTCAGCGATATCCTCTCGGCGAGCGGCGAATTTCGGGTCATCGGCACGGCGCGCAACGGCCTCGACGCGCTGAAGCAGATCCACGCGCTGGACCCCGAGATCGTCACGCTCGACATCGAGATGCCGGAGCTCGACGGGCTCCAGACCCTCGGCTACATCATGAGCGAGACGCCTCGCCCCGTGGTGATGCTCAGCGCGCTCGACTCGCCTAACGGGGGCGAGCTCACCATCCGCGCCCTCGAGCTGGGCGCCGTGGAGTTCGTCCACAAGCCGACGGGCGGTGTGAGCAACGCGGCGGAAGCGCTCGGGAACAGGCTGATCGAGGCACTTCGCACAGCGTCATGCGTGAACCTGCGCGGCGTGCGAATGCTTGCGCGGCCGACGCTGGTCGAACGGGATCGTGCGGGTGGCGCGTCCGGCGCGGCGACGCACGCTGTCGTGATCGCAGCGTCCACCGGAGGTCCGCGCGCACTCGCTGAAGTGATTCCACACCTCTCCGCTGATCTCGACGCCGCGGTGCTCGTAGTCCAGCACATGCCGGCCGGCTTCACGGCCAGCCTTGCGGAACGTTTGCACGCGATGAGCAGGCTGACGGTGACGGAGGCGCGCCATGGCGACCGGATCGAGCATGGCCGGGTGTATATCGCGCCCGGCGGGATGCACATGCGCGTGATCGATGTGAACGGCATGCCGCTCATCGCTCTCGACCAGACACCGCCGATCTGGGGGGTGCGTCCCTCGGCGGATCCGCTGTTTCGGTCGGCGGCGCAGCGGTTTGGGTCGTCGCTCATCGGGGTGGTGCTGACCGGCATGGGGCGCGACGGCGCGGAGGGGTTGCGCGCGGTGCGCGACCACGGCGGATACGGAATCGTTCAGGACCGCGAAACGTCGATCGTGTACGGAATGCCGCACGTGGCGCTGACGACCGCGGGCGCCGATCGCATTCTGCCGCTGGCGACGATAGCTGCCGAGATCATGAGTCGCGTGCCTCAGCGTGTGGCGCAGATCACATCCGAATAATCCGGCGGTCACCCCTCGCCGGTTCCCAGTCGTCCGCCGCCCGTCGCCAGTTCTCCAGTGACTCGGTCCCCTGCCGGACTGTCTTGATAGTGATGACACGCCTTCGTCGGAAGACGCCTCACGAGCCAGTTCTCGCCATTCCCGCGCCCGCCGAGCGTGGTCGTGGACCGCTGCCGCGGGCCACACCTGCGGTGTCGAGGACTCTTCGCGATCTTGCGATTGCGCTCAACGGGGGCGCTCCACGGCCTCATGGGCACGACCTCGAGCTGTCCAACTTCGAGGAGCTCGCGCCGCCAGCGCAGGTTGCGCCGTTCCGCGAGCGCGTCCAGGCGCGCGAGGGAAGGGCGGAGCTGCTCGTGTTCCGCGTGGCGGGCGAGCTGTTCGCGACGGAGCTGCGCAGCGTCGAAGAAGCGGTCGAGGGCGTGGAGGTGCGGGGCATTCCCGACGCTCCGCGAACGATGCTCGGTGTCTTCGCGCTCCGGGATCGGACACTCCCGATGTACGCGCTGGTTCGAGTGCTCGACCTCGCGGAACGCGAGCCCGCGACGATGACGCTGGTAGTCCGTCCTTCCACGGCGCGCATCGCCCTCGCGGTGGATGCGATCGATGACGTGTTCGACACGCCATTCGATACGGTGCGTTCGGCACCGACCTCGGAAAACGACGGCATGGTCCTCGGTGTCGTGTGGCGGGGCAACGAGCTCATCACGCTGCTGGATGCCGATACGATCGTCGCCAGCTGCCTGGGCGCCACCTCGCCCGACTCGTGATGACCGCCGTCGCTCCTCAGGTATCGCAGATCGTCACGTTTCGGCTCGGCGACGAGCTGTTCGCCGCCGACATCTTCTCGGTCGAGCGCGTGCTCCGCTACACGCAGCCCACGCCGGTGCCTAACGTTCCGGCGTGGATCGACGGGGTCATCGACTACCAGGGTCGCGTCGTGCCGGTGATCGACCTGCGAAAGCGGTTCGAGTTCCCCGAGGCACGGGTGCCCGCCGATGGCCGACTTCTCGTGCTCACGATCGATGGCGAGTGGGTGGCGGTGACGGTGGATGGCGTGCTGGACGTCAGCCTGCTGGATCCGTCGCGCCTGGCGCCACCGCCGGCCCTGTTGCGCGGGCTGGCGGCGGGCTACCTGCGAGGTGTCGTTAGGCGCGGCGAGCGCCTCGTGGTTTTCCTCGACGTGGCGCGGCTCTTCGCCACCGACGAGCGCATCGTGCTCGAACGATCCGCGGAGGAGCCGGCGCGGCATGTCTGACGTGGTCGCGACCGATGTCCGGGGGCGGTACGCGGCGCTGTCCGCCCGCCTCGACGGGGCCGACGCGTCCGCCGACCGATCCGCGCTCAAGGCCGACATCATCGAGCTGTTTCGGACCGTCGAGCGCGAGCTCGCCGAGCTCGGCGCGCTCAAGGAAGATGTGAAGCGGCTCGTCGAGCGTTGGAAGGCGATCGGCGGCGGCACGCCGACGCCCGCCCTGCAGCCGGCGGCCCCGCCGCTTCGTGCGGATCATATCGGTGCGTCGACCTTCATCGAGAAAGGCTGGTCCCGCATCTCGCTCGGCGACTACCCGGCTGCCGAGACGGCGCTGCAGAAGGCGCTCGAGCTGTCGCCTAACGACCTGCAGGCCATATCGCTGCTC